>Ga0210384_10000596_pt1 | contig 54692 bp, 53 predicted proteins | sample IncBWH2MmetaG_FD_160574 | JGI IMG/M metagenome (GOLD analysis project Ga0210384, IMG submission 160574) | Forest soil microbial communities from Barre Woods Harvard Forest LTER site, Petersham, Massachusetts, United States - Inc-BW-H-2-M | ecosystem: Environmental > Terrestrial > Soil >...
GTCGGGCCGCTTGGGATCTTCCGGTTCCGCTTTCTGCTCGGGAATGAGCACGCCATCGCGGTGGGCGAGTTCCATCTGCATGTAGGAAATGCCAGTACCGGTCGTCGTCCGCGCTGCGTATTGAATGGGAAGCTTGGTGAGCCGGGCCAGTTCCCAGAGGCCGGCGAAGTCGCACTTCTCCGAAATGAACGAGTTCTGCTTGTCCACGTGGATGCGGCCAAATAGCGTGATGGAGCTGGCTTTGAAAAGAATCCTTCCGTAACTCGTGTAGCTGCGCCCGCGGGATTGCTGGACGGCTGAGGCCTCGTCGCGATTGAGCGGCAAAGAAGATCGCAGGCGTTCGGCCTGCTGGCGAAGCAACGGAAGAATAGTCGAGTCGCCCCACTCGGAAAGAATCACATCGGGGTCGTGGCGTTTGAGCAATCCCGCAAATTGAATCGCCGCAGGCTCTCCCGTTTCGTCGAGCTCCCAGCAAGTACCGTCCATTTCGACTTCGAGCGCCGCGCGGCGACCGTGGGTGGGATCGACCCGCGCAAGACCGGATAATCGAATCTGCATGATTTTGAGTGGCGGCATTTCATAGTTGAGAGCCCATTCATCATCACGGCATGCGATGGAGTGAACTGTTCCCTCGTCGTCGGCTTCGACCTCCACAAAGGAAAGCGGAAACAACCGCTTCTCCCAGCAATACAGCGACGCCACCATGAGGTCGCTGTTGTAGAGCTGCAATTTCGAGTCGAGCTTGTGCACCCATCGTCCCCAGCCGATGAAATTGGAGGGACGGAGAACGGAAACTTCGAGGACCTGGCGGGCCGCATTCAGCCAGAGGTCGGTGCGCTCGGTAAATCGCGTGCGAAGCTCTGTGGTTTTGCGTTGTGCGGCGTCCCGCAACTGGATGAGACGCTCCTCCGGTCCCGAAACATAGAAGGCCGGCGCGAAGCTATCGGTCAAACGGTAGTGAGACTGGTTCCGGTCGATCAGCCACAGCGTCATCCCGTTCTGATTGGGGTAGAGGTCGAGAATCCATCCTTGAAGCGATTTCACAAAGCACCCCTGCGTTCTGAAGAACCTTCTCGACGGCGTCGAGACGCTTTTCCTGGTCGAGAGCAATGGAGAGCAGGATCGCTTCCATCGGGTTGTCGTGGGCCTGATAGGTGGCGGCTTGCGTGTAGCAGCGTACTCGCGTGAAAAGGCGGTCGAAATGCGACTGGTCCTCCCTTCTCAACGCTCGCCGGAACTTTTTCCAGTGCTCTGCGGCCTCTTGAATCAATTGGACGAAAGTAGGGACGGTTCTCCCCATAGTGCGCCTCGGTCTTTCCGGTCAAGCCGGAAGCAGCGGAGTATTTTTCTCGCGGGTAAAGGAAAGTTTGTTTTCGGGAGTGGATTCCACCTTTACGACGTGGTCGGCCTGGTTGCGAAGTCGCTGAAAGAAATCGCGCCGTTTGGTCTTGAACGATGTGGCGTCGGAAAAGACGGCGATGGAAAGGGAGAGCGGCGCGACGTTGCGCAGACCTTCGAGTGCATGTTCAAACGAAGCGCGCGCTTCCCTATCCCGAACATCCTCGTCGAAGTACAGGTCCGGCAGGGCCGTGACGATGAGCACGTCGGCAGAAAATCTCTCCAGAGTCTTGGGCACACGTCGAACGAGTTCCGTTAGTTGAAAACAGGTAAAGGCGCGCGCGACGCGGATGAGGCTATTCACGCTCGCCGGGTCAACACCGCGTTCTCTCGCGAAACGCGCTAGGAGGAGCGGACTAATCTGGTTTGCGCCGTCCAGGTAAAGAATCTGTTTCTTCGCGAAGAGAAGTCGTGGCAGGAAGTAATGGGAGAGCCTGGGCATTTCGGGACAGCCATAAAAGACGGTCAGAGCCCGGTCGGATAAAACCCAGGGGTTGGGGGTTGCGGGCCGTTCCGTTTTCGTGAATGCAATGGGTAAGCTCATGACACCCCGTATCAGCCTCGATGGCATATTAGGCGAAGAAAAAGCGAAATGTCAAGCGGCCCGTTTGGAACTCCTGGGGCAATTTTCCGATTGGCCGGTAATTCTGGAGCTAGTATGAGCCAAAGCGTATCCGCATCGATCCACTCTTAGCCGAAAGAGGGCGTAGATGCGGACCTTACACAACGCTGGAACGACACTGGGATGCGCCGGGTTTTCTGCTTGCTTTCGAGACGAGGCTAGCGTACTTAGAGGAGATCCCAGCCACAGAGGTGAGCGATGGAAGTACGTGCACCCAAGGGTCAATACCGGGTAATCGGGCTGGATCCAGTAGACACCCTCACATGGCCAAGCGGCCCTCTCAGGAAAGACTGCGAAACCTTCGACAAGGCACTAGATTTGGCTGCCTGCAATGACGAGTTGTATCTTTGGATTTACATTTACAACGACAACGGCGAGATTCTGCATGAGGCTGGCTGCTATCGAGAGCAGCTCAAAAAGATTCATGAGCTAGAGGAACAACGTCCCGGCAGAGCCCAGGACGAACGTCCCAAAACATAAGGTCATCGCTCTCAAAGGACCCATCCTTCCTTACTCTGCCAAGCCTTGATTGGGGCGAGACTCAACTCCTGTTCCCAAGTTCTGCCGATTGGACGGTACTGTACTCACTCAATCCCGCTAAGGTCCCGTACAAACAGTTTATTCCGTAAATCCGTTAACGGCCATCTGGCAAAGCACCTGCGAAGCACCTGGGAGGTCCCTGATTTCTCCGTTCTCTGAGTTCGTGACTACGCCTTGGTTAACGGTCTTTCCCTCGCCTCTGATCTTTCCGATTCCAGCCACTTTATGAACTCCGGCCAACCAGCGGTCGCAGTCGTCGTTGATCGCAGCCACATCCGAGAATCTCCGGCAGAACTCCGTCTCCATCAGCAACATTTTTCCACCTTCCTTGCAAAGTTCGATACAGAGTTTTACAGCGACTTCGGAAGAGTGCCTGATCCACCACTCGCATTGCTTTGTTTCAATTGTGTATATCCATTCCGCCCAAACCGGAATCGGTTTCGCATCAATCGCTTTGAATCTGTCCGAGAGAGACCGCCACAGCGCGGTCGGAGCAACTGCCGGAGCAACAGAAACTGGACCGCCGATCCAAGGGAAATCGACCGGATCAAGTTCGTAGGTTTGGTTGTACACGTCTCGGAAGACAACTTGAAATCGCATAGGCTTCCCGCGTTCAGCGGCGATGGGATCGCTCGCCAGATTAAATACCAGTCGAAGAGGGTTATGCGGGCTCAAATCCAACCTAGTTATGAGCATTCCCGATGCATCGAGCGACTGAGCCAACATCGCTCTCGGTGTAAGTCCCTTGACAAATGCATCGACGATCTTTAGGGTTTGCTCGCCGTCGTAGGTGAAAGTTCCTCCTACGCGAACATCGGTGCGACCATCATTTCTCGCCCAGCCGTAGTTGTATCGATCAGGTACAAAGTGAATTTTCCCGGGAGATTTCACTGACTTCGCGCTGGAAACGATGTTCTCCGCCCCAAGATTTGTAATCACTTCTCGCAACATCGGCGACTGCTGGTAATCAAACTCGAAAACCTTTACCGTCGGCAACGTATCCGCTGCGCTGGCGATCAGTTTTATCGGCCCATATTCTCGCGCCGTTGTTCCAGACAACAGCCCCACTGGATTAGTTGGAATCGGCCAGTTGAAAACCACGGCCAATTCAGAATGATTGGGATTGATGTCGCAAACAGCTTTCTTCGTTTTGTCAAAAATTAGATCGACTGGCCTAATAGGCATTTGCCCAACGTGTTCCCTGGTCACCGAGACATTCTTGACGGTTTTCGAAGAGTTGTTCCGAATCTCGACCCTGTACTGCAAAACCGAACCCGGCAGAACCTCGCCTTTTTCGTCTGTCACCGATTCCATCGACCAAAACCGACGCGCGGGATTGCTTGAATCAAAAATAACTTCGAGGGGAGGCACAGTGGTAGGCGGTACGGCGGATTCGCGGTCCCGTATGAAATCGCGGTTTAATTCTTCAATCTGCGCCATGAGATCGGGCGGGAAAAAATCCGTGGCGATGTTCGCTTTTCTCAATCTCATCTGTCCACGACCGTGTACTCGCTCATCAGGGTCAAGAATTCCGAGCACCACCCGCCCAATTTTTCTGTCGACTAACCGCTCTGCACATGGGATTTTAGGCGGATTACGGCGGCTACAAGGTTCGAGAGTCGTATAAACCGTAGCTTCGAACAGTGGCACGTCCCTTAGTTTCTTTTCCAGCGCGATGTACTCCCCGTGGCAGCCGAGAACTTCACCACGGTAGGCCGTCGCTAAGACGCGGCCATCCTTGACGACCACGACTCCGACCTTTGGATGGGGGCGATCATCCTCCGCAATGCTTTTTCGCGCTTCGTCGATTGCAAGTTGAGCGAACTTTCGATCCTCCGATTCGTTTGGTGCTGCAATTTGCTGGGGCGCGCGCAGACGGAGTCCCGCGCTCTCGGTTTGGCCAGTCGAGGTTATCGTAATATTCGCAAGGTCCGCGAGACCCGGACCGTCCCGCAACGGAACACCAGTAATGAAACCTTTTCGAAGTAATGCATCTAGCACCTTCAGCCAGTCTAGGTCAGACACGTCGGAAAACTCAGGCAGGCGGCCGCGTAGGTCTTTGAAATGCACCAAGTCTGGAAATTGTGCGTCCAAACTTTCCAAGATGGCCGACGCTAGTTTTAGGTTATACATGGTTTTTTGTTTCCTGAAGTCGCTAGCGCGTCAGACACGACAAAGCCTCCGACGAATCATTGAATTATACCTTCGACGTTATGGAGAACATAAAGCGAGCGTGCCTGGGAGAGGTCCTTCGAAGCCGGCTTGTAGGAAGTGATCGCGATTGCTCCCGGTTGATGAGCAAACCGGAAACCGACCACCACCGCTAGCTGAAAAGAGCGGGCTGCGCTGATGCATCTGCGGGGTCGTGAAAATTGCTTAAGCCCACACCAACCAAGCGAAACCGCTGCTGCGGCCTGAGGCCGACGCGTTCCCGCAGCGACAGGGCGATATTCGTCAGTTCCTCGCAAGAAGAAGGTGGAGAACCTGGCGCGTGGCTGCAAGTGAGAATCTTGAATTCGCTGGTCTTCAGTTTCAGTACAACGGTGCGCGCGATTCGTGACTCCTTGCGCGAGGCGGTCCCTGCGTGCTCCGCAAGTTTTCGAATCATCGGCTCCATCTCGGCCAGCAAGACATCTTGTTCAAAAGTGTCCTCGGCGGATATGGATTGTGTTGGCCTGTCAGGAACTACCTCGCCGTTGTCGATTCCCCGAGCCAACTCGTAGAGACGCACGCCGTAACGGCCGAAGCGGCCTTCGAGTGTCGCCAAATCGATTCGCCGCAGGTCGGCGATTTTCTGTACCTCAAGGTGCTTCAGTTTTTCTTCGGTGACTTTGCCTACTCCGGGCAGACGGTCCACAGGCAGCGGCAATAAGAACGAATCTATTTCTTCCGGTTGTATGACAAAGAGCCCATCCGGTTTTTTCCAGTCCGAAGCAATCTTTGCTAGGAATTTGTTCGGCGCCAAGCCTGCCGATGCCGTCAAGCTCAGTTCTGAGCGGATCTGTTCTCGAATCGTGCGTGCCACTTGTGTTGCGGTAGGCAAGCCAGTCTTGTTCACCGAAACGTCGAGATAGGCTTCGTCGAGGGACAACGGTTCAATCAAGTCAGTGTGCCGTTTGAAGATTTCGCGAACTTGGCTGGAGGCCGCCCGATAGCGCGGGAAGTCTGGCGGGAGGAAGGTTGCGTTAGGGCATAGACGTTCGGCTCGAACAGCGGGCATCGCAGAACGAACACCGAACTTTCGGGCCTCATAAGAAGCAGCGCACACCACCGAGCGGTTCCCGCGCCACGCGACAACGACGGGTTTGCCGCGCAGTTGCGGATTATCGCGCTGCTCCACTGACGCATAAAACGCGTCCATGTCGACATGAATGATCTTGCGAGCGGTCATCTCGCACACCATCTTATTCCGGATGGCGGGTCGGGTCGGCGCATCGCTGCGGGCATCCGGACGGTTATCGGTTAGGTCATGAGCTATGGTGTGCTTTGGCGGCCTTCGCTTTGGCGGCCGCCGCCCCGCCCCAGAGTGAACCGGGATTGGCTCGATCTCCATGAAGCTCCATCATCCGGTCGAAGAGTTCTCGCGCGGTCGTCGTCTCCTCGTTGAGGCGTAGGAAGTCCCGGAAGTAGCTGCGCGTTTCCTCGATGATCCGCGGGTGGTCGTCGTTCTCGGGCCGTTTGTGGCCCGCGATCACGGCGCGAGGTTTCAGCGATTCGAGTTTGTCGAGGGCGGCGATCCATTTGGCCCAGGTTTGGGGGTTGCCCTCCGCCATGTAGGGATGGACGCCGTTGTAGGCGACGTCCCCGGCCACCACCAGGTCGATGGAAGGGACGTGCAGACTAGTCGAGAGTGCCGTGTCGGTATAACCGGTGTCGACCAAGACCAGCTCGTGCCCTTCCAGTTCGATGATGTTCCGTTCGAGTGTCTCTGGTAGCGCGAGCTGTTCCGGGAGCTGGCCGGGAAAGCGCGAATTCCAGAAGCTGTTGAAGTAGGGCGGATCGAGCTCATGTCGCATGGCTTCCACGATGTCCGGCCTTGCCACTGCGCGTGCATGGGGGAAGCGCTGCTTGAGCAGCCCTATCCCAAAGAAATGATCGCCATGACCGTGGGTCGAGTAGATGGTGGTCAGGTTCTTGCCGCTCGCCACGACCCAGTCCGCAAGGGCCTGCGAGGCTTCGGCGGTGAGGAAGGTGTCGACCAACACCGCGTCTCGCTCGCCGTAGATCAGAGTGGATGAATTGGGTACCCAGGCCAGGGACTCGTAGCCGGAGGGCAACTCCCGGTTGAGGCCAGGCCGCTTGGTGATGAACACCGACCAGTGCAAGGGAGCGTTTTTATGGTTCGACTCGGTCATGAGAATTCCTCCGTGAGTTTCTGCAAACCTCCGAGTTTGTCGCCCCCATTAAAGCCCCTTCAGAACACTTTAGTCAATGCAACCTACCGAACTGCCGTGGCTATTTGCCCGGAGGCATCCCACTACAGATGCCACCGGGCTGGTGTTCGAGCGATAGACGGAATCCGCTATCAGGATTCGTTTGAGTCGCTATCGTTAGCCTTGACCTTTAGTTGGCTGACGCCGCATTCGGCGATTTCGATGTCATCGCGTACCTTGCCGAAATACTTTGCCTGGATGAGCTTTCCTTCCGCTCCGGGATGGCAGTAGAGATACTGAACCTCAACAATCTCGCCTTCCTTCGGTAGCCGATAGCGGTCGGGCACTCCCACCGTCCCCATGAATCGTTGCCGATTGTCATCCAAGAGATACACGGCGATGGAGCGGTGTCCGTCATTCGCCTTCTTCTCGGGCTTGGGGCCAACGACGAAGGATGCCGTGACGACGAACTTGCATTTGAAGTGCTGTCCTGCTCGCCCGCCCACGTACACGGCGTTCCGGTTCTTGCACACAAACCCTTCGGCGTTCGCGCTGTGCATCTTTTTCACGAAGTCGCGCTTCGCCTTCGTTGTCATGGCTGTTTCGCAGACTCGCAACACGTCGCTAACTCCGCGAAAGTGCTGGGTCAGGTGCACATAGCGGATTTCGTATGGTTGAACGCGCAAGTCCGTATCGTTGACGCTGAGCAAGTCCCAGATGTAGAAGCGTGAATCAGTGATTTCGCCGTCCGCTAGGAAACCCTGCGCCTGCACTCCGTCTAGCGACTCAGCCAGCCGAGAGTCAATAGGGATGATTTGCCCGAGCTTGTTGATACCTGAATATTTCCCCTCGGCTTTTTGTACGGCGAGCCGCCTCCCGTCGAATTTCTGCTGGAACCACCAAGCCGCATCCTGCGCCAATAGTATTGCTTCTGGCTCCTCGATAGGCGTCAGCAACTCCGGGGTATGGCCGGAATGCTCTTTTGTCGCGGGCAGTCCGACCGCAATTGCCTGATTGCCGTTTGCGCTCGCTTGCGCGATTTGATAACCCTTGCCTGTTTTCTCTCGAAGGGTGCGGTCATAAACTCGCTTCGCCTCCTCGTAGCTGGTGCCACTCACCTTCACATCGCTCTGCAAGGCGGAGCCGCGCCGCCCCCACTGCGCTTGGACCGACCATTGGTCTTGTACGTTCTCCAACTGCAAGTGGTACACCTTGTCGGAACTGCCTTGCTGGAAATACAACTGTGCTCGTTCTGTTTGCATGTTCGCTCCTTTGTTTTCGCTGTTTTGCCTTTTGCGCAGCGGCACTTTGCTGCACAAAAAACAAAGCCCTTCCTAGCCGTCCCAGGCGCTTCGCTGCGTGCGCTGTCAAGGCCGCGCAGTTTGCGTTCATCGGAGCGAAGTGAAGAGCCTTGACAGAAGAAGCAGGCGGCGAAGCGCAGTCTTTGGGTAGGAAGGGCCGTACGAAATGAATGGCTCTCGTGTTTGCTTATTTAGGTGGCGTCTGTTTTCCTAAGGAACAAGATGCAGAAGGAAATCCGCGCACGTTTGGAGTCGTTGCCCAAAACGGAAGCGTCATTTGTCGAGCCGATGGAGTGTCTATCGGTATCGAAGCTACCTGAGGGGTTGGAATGGTCGTGGGAAATTAAACTTGATGGGTATCGAGCCCTCGCGGTCAAGTCGGGAACTGGTGTCACGCTGTTCTCGCGGCGAAGAAAATCTCTGAATAGACAGTTTCCCTATATCGTGGAAGCACTGGAGGATCTGCCCGCAGGAACCGTCGTAGATGGAGAAGTAGTCGCCATCGATGACAGCGGCCGTCCCGACTTCAATCTGCTGCAGAATTTCCGGGCAGCGGCGCCTCGGATTCAGTACTACATCTTCGATCTGTTGTGCTGGAAGGATCGCGATTTGACGCGCGTTCCGATCGTCGAGCGGCGGACGCTGTTGAAGTCCCTTGTGGTGATCCGCGACAAGAGAATCAGGATTGCGAATTATTTGGAGGCAGCGCCAAAGGATCTGCTGGCGGCGGTGCGCGAGCAAGGGCTGGAAGGGATCATCGGGAAGCGAAAGGACAGCATCTATCAACCGGGAAAGCGAAGCGGCGCCTGGATCAAGTACCGCGTGAATCGCGGGCAAGAGTTCGTCATTGGCGGCTATTTTCCTGGACCTCACGGGATTGAATCACTGATTGTCGGTTACTATGACGGCGACAACCTGGTGTATGTCGCAAGAACTCGGAACGGGTTTGTCCCGGCCTCCCGGCGACAAGTGTTTTCGAAATTGAAGCATCTCGTGACGCCGGCCTGCCCATTCGTGAATTTGCCGGACACGAGACGATCACGATTTGGTGAAGAACTCAACGCTGAGAAAATGAAGAAGGCAGTTTGGTTGAGGCCGGAAGCCGTCGCACAGATCGAATTCCTGGAATGGACCGAGGGAAATAAGTTGCGACATTCGAAGTTTGTCGGCTTGCGCGAGGACAAGAATCCTCGAAGCGTGGTCAAGGAGCAAGCCAGCGAGCCCGAATAACTTCCTGTTAGCTCGTGATACTTCCGCAGTGGGCAACGGCAAACAGAGAAAGGCAAGGAGCGCTGACAGAGTGCCGCACGACTATCGCGGGAGACCCGTTTTATAGAGAATGGCTTTGTGCCGCGGGTGAGGGCTGTAGGGGACGTATACTGGAGCGCCTTTACATCGATAACTGCTTGCCTTTAACAGTGGAATTATTTCGTCAGCTTGCCTTTTTCATTCTGAGCTGCAAGCCCATATCGTATTGCCGCTTCAAGCGTATCGATGCTTATATCCTTTAGAGCTTTAAACCGAATGCAATATCCGGTCACGCTCGCCTTGCCTAGTTTTTTTCCGTACGTTTTGGCTAAGTACTTCTTATCTTTGAGACCAAGAATATAGACAGAGATTCCGGTTTTGTTTCCGCTCACACCAATTTGAAAAAACTCTCTACTTTTTCCGTTGGCATATTTTATCGTGTGAAATCCATATCCGATCGTAGGGTTGGAAACAGTATGATTTTTGCTGTCTTTACCATCGAAGAACCATAAATTGCATTCTGGTGACACTTGAAGTGTGAGCCGATGCAACTCTCGCATGTCACTCCGTTTGGGCTCCGGTTGGCTGGTAATATACTTCTTGATTTGTTCTTGTACGTTCATATGTTCTGCTCCCCAGTTGCGCGCACGAGATTGTACGACGTTTAATTCACTACTCAACTCCCCGGCTAAAGAGCGCGATCCTACGGAAATTCGGTTCTACCATTTCAATTCCTGTTCACAGAAAGTAGGAACAGAGTGACACCGAATGCTCGCAAAAAAGCCTTCAAAAAACGGCTTCTGCGCAACCTGCGCAGTAGCTGGACCGGGGCTGGTCCCATCCATGAGTAGGGCATAGTCTCCCGAGCGGAATCGTAATGATCCGTACAAATTCATGAGACCAAGGAAAATAGGGCGAAATCCATGACCACGTCTGCCATCGTTTTCGAAGCGTGAGCTTCCATCGGCGACGGCCGTTTCGAGAGCTTTTCCATGATTTGGCAACGCGGCAAATCTTCTGGAGCGCGTTAAGCTCCTAAGAACTCCAATGCCACGATCCGCGGCAACAAATTCAAAGACACCTGGTGTCGCGCGGAAGGCCAGAATGCCAGTGCCCGGAGCATCTGAGTGCTCGTGAATGTTGTCGTGCAGTTCTGCCATTGCTGCTACAAGTTCCCCTGGCGCCGTTCCAGGCAAACGGGCGATCTCGGTCGCCGCTCTCTTCGCTTCCATGAGAAACTTCGTCAACATTGCGTCGCCGTTTGGCTCAGCACGTACGGCTCGGACGAAGCCTGTTCGATGGCCATCGGCATCCACCCAAGACTCGCGCCCATCGTTCAGTGCATCTATCATCGGAGCAGCGCCGTTTTTTGCCGTCCAAGCGCCTCCCGGAGGGGGAGGCAGTTGACCGAAAGCCGCGATACACAAGAGTTCGAGAAGTGGGCCGAGGCTGTGAGGTGCATACGGCGCGCTCCTATGCGCGGCATCGAGCGAGCCAGTAGCCGCGGCGAAACCCAATCCATCAACCGCGCTGAACGTGAGCGGTTTGGTCGGTATTATCCGCATGGTCGCAGATGAAGAGGCCTCTGGCTAAGTATCGGTGTGTATGCGTCGGCAACGACCCTCCAGTTTTGCGCGAGCAGCAAGTCTAGCGTGTTCGTTTTTTTTGTCGGCGAAGAACGCCAGGTCACTCTGCCGGGGGCGGATAGCGTGGCGCGTTGCCGCGATTTCGTTTTCATGAAGAGAGAAGATTCCAGCAATGTGACGTCGGAAAAGTCCCTCGTGAGCGCCGGAAGGAACTTAATCCCGCCACGCACGATAAGGTGCAGCGGCCTCCCGACTTTTTCAGCCAATCGGCTAAGTTTCCCCAAGTGCCACTGCGTCCGAAGCGCCCAGCCCGCTCCCGTCGCAAACTCGAAGGCGATGTGCGTTACTTCCGGGCGCGCCGTAATGTACTCAGTCCACCGTTCCCAGTCTCTATCCGTGCGTGCATTCAGGTGCAATGCCGCTGGCATGCCTTCTCTTAGAAATTCCTCATGCACAATCGCGATCCGCTTCAGACTGTGTAGATCGTCCCATCGCGGTTGGTCTACGAACAAGCTGTAGTTGGGTGTGGTCACAAGAGCGACACCAAGATGGCGCAGAGCTCGGATCCTTTCACGTCGCTGTGCTCCCAACGACCACCAGCGTTCCAAGGGTGGGTCGCTTGCTGTGCCTGTAAGAATGACCCGTACATCCGTGCCAAAACTAAATCCCTTGGCTAGCTCTTTTTTGTCTGCATATCGCGTCTCGCCATTGTGGCGTTGGATGACACCATAGAGTGGCAGGCACACGGCCGCCGCCTTGAAGGGAAGCACTCGTTTATGCCCGTGATAGAGCATGGGTATCAGAGCGGGCAGATGGGGCGCGGGTAGGATTGCACTGCGCGGCACGTTGTCGAACAAGAAGCCGCCAACTTCTCGCACCCGCTGTGCAAATTGTTCCGGTTTGTTTCTGCAGACAGCATCGCAATCTCGCGGGTTCTGGCAGCAGAAGCCTAGGCAATCGTATAGTGAACTGGCAAGTTGAAGGCCGCCACAGACCGCTCGATCCGGGCAGCTGGTGCACCCAAGTGCAGGCGTCTGGTGGTCCCCATCGTGCCAAAGGCGACGTTCCCGCCGAAGGTTACGGAATGACTCTTGGGAGCTAGGGAGTTGAGTTAGCATAAGGTGATCTCCACGACCCCGGCCACGATATGAATTGTCTGCACCTCGCCGCACGCTTCACCGTGTGACGCTTGAAGCGCCTCCTTGAGTTCCGAAGTCGGGCTGTTGAAAGTCGCGATCAGGTCGAGACCGCGCAGCGCATGTACGTGCTGTCCGTCAAGTCGGATTCCCAGTTTTTCCCCACAAGCAGTTGTTCGGTCACCCAAGAGCTGTGCGGCATAGATTGGCGGCTTCGATTCCGGTTGCTGCGTAAATAGCGTCGGTGTAGCAAGCTTGATCCGCATTCGGTCAAGACCCTTTCGGAAGCTCGGTGCGGCCCTTCTTATAAAGTCGATTCCCATACTCAAGCCTCCTCAAAGAGCGGACGATATTTTTTTGCCCGACCGGCGCTTAGCTCAACGACCAAGCCTAGGCTGGTGAGAGCCGCGAGACGGTTGTTCCAAGCAGTTTGTTTTACGGTTTCAGTCTCTCCATTTTCACGCATCAGTTGGGCCGCGTCCGTGGCACCTTTTTTCACAAGATCGAATGTAAGGCGTTGTTTGGGATCAAGGTTTCCCAGGAGGCGTGGCTTATCTGGTTTGCCCTTGCGATCGAGAGAGCAGAGCATCAGGACACTGTTGTCAGACTGCACTAGAACTTTCAACTCGTCCTCGACGGCCGATCCCGCATTGGCGATTACCGGATAAAAATTCGAGCGTCGCCCCCGGACGGTGTCGCGAAACGCAAACACCGACTCCCGCAAAAAACTGGCTGTGGCAACTTGGACGCCGCTAAAATCTAGGAATAGTTGCTCGGGGTTTTCGGGTTCGTCTCTTACGTGTTCCAGCAGTTTCGCGAGTGCTTTCCGTCCATTGATCGCGCCGGCCAAGATTCCACTATCACTGCCTAGAACGTCTTGCATTTTGATTCGCATCGAAGTCACCATCCTCACGTGAGATACGTGAGCATAATTGCAGAATGTACGTGCCGCTGTCAAGGGATAGCTGGATAAGACCTGTGGAAAACTTGTTGACCTTACCGATTCCTTTGGAACTCGCAGTTATCGGTTCCAATTTGATGAGCAGCCTACCGATCATCGGAGCGAGCAGTGTATGACGCGGGTTGGCTATACTCTCCAGTGTGAACCATTCGCAGATTCTTCTCGGAACTTCATCGTTCACAGCCACAGGATGGAAGGGATCGTTCTACCCGAAGGGTTTGCGACCTGCCGACTACCTCAGCTACTACTCGCAGCACTTTGACACTGTCGAGATTGACTCAACCTTCTATGCAACTCCGAATGTGAGCGTGGTGCGCTCCTGGAATGCCAAAACACCGGAAGGATTTCTTTTTGCGGCCAAGGTACCACAGGAGATTACACACAAGAGGGTTCTCAAAGATTGCGATGAGCAATTCAAAGTTTTTCTAACGACAATGGAGGCTCTAGGCGAAAAGCTCGGGCCCTTGTTGTTTCAATTTGGCAAGTTTGACAAATACGAGTTCAAGTCACTGGACGATTTTCTAGCCAGGCTAGTTCCGTTTCTGAAAAGGCTGCCGAAGGAGCACAAGTTTGCCGTCGAGATTCGCAACAAGGCGTGGCTGGTTCCTAAACTCGCAGAGGTGCTGCGAGAGCACGGCGTCGCTCTCACGCTGATTGATCAAGGCTGGATGCCACGGCCCTGGGAGATGAAGGACAAATTCGATCTAATTACCGCTGACTTCACTTACGTTCGGTGGTTGGGGGACCGGAAAGGGATCGAGGAAAAAACGACAACTTGGGACAAGGTGATTGTTGACCGCCAAGGTGATCTCTCCGAGTGGGTCAGTCTTCTCAAGAAGATCCAAGAGCGGCGCATCATGATTCTGGCATTTGCCAACAACCACTACGCGGGGTTCGGTCCTGGGACCGTTGATCTCTTCCGCAGACTCTGGGGCATAGAAGCACCGCGGGTGGTTCATCCTCCGGAGCGAACGGGACAGCAACATACACTCTTCGAGTAGGAGTTGGACCGAGGCGCGGAACCCCTTCCATGAATGGCGTGGTTATCCAGGCGCCTAGACAAGGTTTCCTCGCAGGAACAACTGGACCCTTGAACAGGTCCAACAACGGGTATAAAGCCTCATCATTGGGTGATAGGTTTACCACAATGGAGAGGGCCCATGGCAAGAGCTGTTAGGTCTTTAGTTCTGGTCTGTTTGAGCTCGTTACTCACAAACCTCGCGTTCGGGCAGAAGGTTGCCTCTATTGATGGCGAGGAAAATGTCTCCGCGACAATAACTTGTACCGAAGCGGAGGAACTGATCAAGTTGCTCCCTGTCACAAAGGAACTTCGCGCCAAAGGAATGGACGTTAAGTGGGACGTGCAAAGCGTTGCGACCATGAACAACCAAGATTACTATTTTTTTTGGATCTACAATGCGACCGCACAGAAAGAGCGCGACATCGGTTCGATTAGCGTTGGGAACTATGCGGTAAACAAGCATACGGCAGATGTGCGAGCCTGGCAGGTATCGCATGACGTTTCTTATGGCGACGATGGTGTTCTCGTCACCACGAACGAACTTGAGCAATTGCAGGGAGAACTTCGCAAAAGGCATGGCATCGATTCCACGGGTATTCAACGATACCGATCGGCCCATTTGGCGACGAGAATAATCCCTCGCGAGGTAGCGCAATCCGCTGTCCAATTGCCTATTACAGAGCGATCAAAAGACACGGCAGAGGTTAGTTGTTGGAAGGACAGCGACCATCTCATTTCTCGGCTAGGTCGCAGCGCGGTGGTTACCTCTAGCGGCGGTGGTCGTGCATACGCCGAGGTAAAGGCTGTAGCCTTCAGACCGAAATACCAAGAGACCTATTCTGGACCCCTTTGTGAAAACGGAGTCAAGCTGTTCCTAGCAAAAGGCGGTGAATCGAGCTTTCAAGTTCTCCTTGACTCAAGTTTGCCAAAGAATGATTGCATCACAGTTGAGGGCGGAGAGTCGTGCGATGTTAAGGGTATTCAGCTGGTGGATTGGTCAAAAGACGGGAGGTTTCTACTCGCGGACCTCGTACTGTGGGTATACGAAAGCGATGCCCTCTTGATGCGGGTGCCGATCATTTACGACGTCACGAAGGGCGAGTTTATGCGGCCAGATGTTTACCATTTCTTTGACGAATATTACAAAACCAGCTTCTTCAAAGAAAAACCGGAGCCCAGCGCGCCTCGCTGTGAATTCGTACTGCGGAGTGAAGGTTTCTCGCCCGACGGCAATATCATTGTTTCGGCCTCACGACCCCCGGATGATCCTTCCTTTGAGCAAGAGTTTTGCCTGGACAAAAAGCAGACGTTTTTGTTTGAGTTAGGAGCGAACGAGATTGACCGGCTCCCGTCTAATTACAAGGTGCAACACTATGGCACTTCGGAGTCTAGAGCCGTCGTGAATTCGATCCCCGCAAAGGAACATTAGCCTCCACAGACCGGTCGTCGTGCATAATACGGTACGGAGATTAAAGCTAGACCCTCTGAATTTTGCCGAAGAAAAAAGATCCCGCCGCCGTCAAGCTTGGACGGAAGGGTGGGAAGAAGATCGCCAAGCGAGGCTCAGAATACTTTAGCCAGCTGCAAGCGAAACGCAAGAATCGCAAGGGCGGTCGGCCTCCCAAGTCCAAGAACTCCCGCTAAAAACCTCATTGAAAAACAACGAGCGCTCGTTGTATTATTTGCGCATGATCGAATGGTATCGAACCGCCCTGCCGGCACGAAACCCACTTACGAGAGCTTGCGGGAGATTTGGTTTAGGTCTAAAGTCGGTTAAATTCGCCACTTATGACGGCAGGAGGTGATACCAGCGTGATTATCGGAGATCAATTGCGTGCCATGCGTGAGGAAAAACAGCTCTCTCAAGGGGACATCGAGAAGAGGACGGGATTGCTTCGTTGTTATATCTCCCGCGTTGAAAACGGCCATACTGTCCCGGCCATCGAAACGCTGGAGAAAATGGCCAGGGCCTTGGAGGTTCCCATGTACCGGCTCTTCTACGATGGTGAGGAGCCGCCCAAGCTGCCGAATCTTCCCAAGCGGAAGTCGTCTGACGACATCGCCTGGGGCAGTAGTGGTAAAGATGCGCGTTTCCTCAATAAACTTCGCCGTCTGTTGGCCAAATCGGAGGAAGAGGACCGCAAGCTACTTCTGTACATGGCTCAGAAAATGGCTGGAACAAAATCTCGTCGAGTAGGGGCAAGCAACTAATTCCGCGGGGCGGGGTTTGATTTCGGCAAAGGAATGGCGAATTGTAGCCAGAGAGGATTCATAGCCACACTGATGTGGGGCTGCAAGGGGGGACAAGATGGACTTGCGCTGCCCGAAGTGCAATAGCATCGATCTCAAGAAAGTCTCACTAGCCTATGAGGAAGGTCTCTTCCGAAGTGAAGGCCGGACGCGGCTGCGTGCAGTCGCGGTCGGCAGCGGAGGGCCAGATCTGGTTGTGGGCAGGGCAACCACGCAAGGAACTGAGCAGTCTGCCCTTTCCAAGAAGCTGACCCCGCCCATGAAATGGTCCTATCTCAAGGTCGTCGGATGGTCAGTTCTTCTGTTTGTCTGTGTCGGTTGGTTGGTCTTTTACGTCAACACCGTCACGACGAATGCAACGACCGTCTCGTCTGCTCCCTTGACGCTCTTCACCTTGATTTCCGGCGCGATCTTCGCTCTGCTGCTGTTTCTTACCAGGAGGCACAATCATTCGATTTACCAGACGCAATACGCTCAGTGGGACAAGTCCTTCATCTGCGAGCGATGTGGGACGGTCAGCCAACAAGTCCTCCATTAAACTCTTAAGTGGCCTATGCTTCGGCCAAATGGTGCGGAGCCTTGCCTTGGATAAAGTCCGCAGCTTTTTGTGCATGTGAGGCAGCAGAAACAAGAAGGCGTGAATCCGACCTGAGGCGGGCAATCCACGTCTTGAGATAGGCCGCTGAGTTTTCAAGAATCTGCTGCTCGATTCCCGCGATGCCGCATAGCATGGCGGCGGTCATCTCCGCGATAAGTTCCTCTTTCGAGTAGGATTCCGAGCCAAAGGAAACCGGGTTGTCGAAGTTCTCCCGGTGCAAGCGCTTGGTGTGCCCCGTGCTGTGGGCTAGTTCGTGAAATTCTGTGGCGTAATACTCTTCCGATGAATGAAAGAGGCCCCGTGCCGGCATACCGACCACGTCGTTGCTCGGCGAGTACCACGCTTTGTCGGATTGCTCGAACGCTGGCGGGTTCGGCATGTTGGTCACGAGTTGTTCGCATGTTTCGATGGGATCGTTGGTGCGCGTCTCTTGTAGGAGGGACGCGGGGATGTCTATACCTTCCGCCTGCGACAAATTGAACACGCTGTAATAGCGGAGCAGAAAGGGCCGGGAGGTCTCTTTCGCGCCGTCCTGTGTTGTCGTCTCCTGCTCGTCGCCAATGGTCCAGAAGATGACGGGCGAAGACTTTTCGCCCTTGCGGATTCTCCCGCCCAACTTTGTTGCCTGATTGTAAGTAAGCCAGAATCGTGATGGGAACCCCTGCGAAACAAGACTAAAGACATTGAGTCCGCGATACTCTTTTTGCGTGAGCAGGTTTGCGGGAGTCTGACAGGTCCACGGCTTGCGCCAGGGAGCCACACCGGATTCAAGCTGTTTGATAATTTTCTCGGTGACGATTTCGTAGACGCTAGGCATTGCATTCGCTCCAGTCTGAATTAGTGTTTTCAAGCCCTTTCAGGGCATAAAAAACAACATGCTTTACTGGAGGCGGGTTCTGGCCGTGGTTCGCGGCTGTCAAGCTCCGAAGCGCATTTCAGCGGAGCCCAGAGGGGCGCGGAAGCGAGTACGGTGGGGTGTACCGAGCGGAGCTGCACAAGCGGGCTTTACAGTGGGAGCGGACTATGGCCTATCTTTCCCCGAGTAAAGCGTGTGAGGGCTAAGCGACTCGCTGACCGTAGGCGCAGTCGTTCCGCAGGAAGTGTGCCAGCGAAGAAGCAACCATTCTGAATTGAATCGACTGAAGGGGCTTGCTGGATTTTGTCGATCTTTTATCTCGGGTCGCATAGCGAATGATAAAGGACGTCATTCAGGGTAGGGCCCAATTTTGCTAGATTGTCTGGTCCTCAATCATTGAGACGACTAAATCCGCGCTCACCTTCGTCACTTGAAGCGGCTCAGGACATGGCAAATCATTCCGGTCCGCGCACGACCAAGCTGTATGATCGACGGAAGGAACTGGGTAACCTAGGCGAGATTGAGCGTAGGATCGCTTTTGAGTGAGGAACGCCTAGACCCGAATCGCATGCTTCGTGACAGCCCAAGTTCCATGAGGACGGCATGAACAATTCAGTTGTGGCAGAGACGAGAGAACTTGCATTTTACTATCCGAATCCCATGTGGACACACGGAGACTGGATCAAGAATCTGATACTTTTCTTCGACGGTATAGCGCTCCTTGTCCCCTCTTATATGAAGGAACGGCCTGAGGAGATCGATCCAGCGATTGTTCAAGGGCTGAAACAACACGGACTTCTTGAGATTATCGAGCCGGAAGCTGCGGTGGATAAGGCTGCAACCGAGAAGCTGGCTATGGCGCTCACGGACATTATTGCTTCGGGCATGCTGGATAACCTTGCTACCAGCGATACCGCATTTCACGAACTATCCATGTCGCGCCTCGGATACTACGGTAATGAAGGCCTCGCGACGATGATCTTCGAAGAGCTGAAGAAACGAGGTTTGGCAAAGGACAGCAAAGATAAGGTCTCGATACCGATGCATCCGATGGTCCGATCGCTGGTATTGGTGTTACTGGCACAGATTCTGCGGCCTTATGGTGGAAAGATAAATGCAGAGCTGAGTCCCGTCACCGACAATCCGAAACTCGTGGACGCTTTGGCAGAGCTTTTAAGCGTGAAAACCGCACCTTCGACCGGTCACGTCGTTGCGTTCGACCTGAACACGGTTAGTGTAAATCTGGGCTCAGTTCCAATCGATGAGGTCCTCGACTTCAGGAAGGAAAACCTGACGGAACATCGACGGTACTGCGTCTCGGTCCGTAGGTTTGTGCAAGAGCTCTCTCATATGCCTGACGAAGAGCGAAAGACGGTATTCGAGGAGCGCCAGAGTGAACTTGATGAAATTGCGAAACAACTCCGCAAAAGAGCGCGAAAGGCGTGGAAGAAACCAGCATCGTTTGGCTTAACGCTTACAGGGGCGGCGGTCACCTTGGCCACTGGCAATCTGCTAGGCGCGGCGATCAGTATCAGCGCAGCGCTGCTTGGCTATCAGTCCCTCCGGGAGACCGAGGCGGGAGCCTATTCCTACCTATTCAACGCCGGGGGGCGGTTCAGATAGTCGAAGAGAAGTTGCTCCGAGCCGGCGTTACTTTATAGGCGCCCTCATTTATGGCGAATAGACCCGATATCACGCGCGGAGGAACCCGGCAATAGGAGGCGCTCCGTCGGCGACTCGGCCTCACGCAAGGTGTGGATTTGAAAGAGGGATGTCAGAACCACCACGCCATCAAGTCCTTCGAGTCCCGCAACCTCGGGGATAGGCCAAAATATACCGAGGGGCGCCATACCACGTCCAGTGGGTCCCTTAACGTGATGGCCGCGCGCCTGACGCTATTGGAGAATTCCGCCTGGAGCTCCGGATCGGTCGCGACACCGGCGAAGCCGAGCCTGAACTGCTGCATGGCCTTGATGTACTTGTCTGGCTTGTCCGGAAAAATCACGCACATGACTCTTCCCACGATCCTTTCGGAAAGACTGAGGTCCTGATTGTAGGGTGCGCGGAGAAAGGTCATCGCGTCGAACAGATAGCCGAAATCCGCGAAGCGCTCACCCGGAGCCAGAGAATCTCTAATTTGAGCTGCAATACGCTCTGACGGCATTGGCGTTACCCTCCTTGGCTTCGGTGATTGATTGCGAAATTCCCTTCGGGTCTAAGCAGAAAACAATTACGCCATCCTTGGTCCGGTACAGAAGCTCCGAATCCTTTTCCAGCGCAGGGGTGCCCCACGTAGTTTCAATCTCCTGCCGGCTGGCGCCCAGCTCGGGCAGATCGCGCGCCACAACAAAGCGTACTTGTGCCGCCTCCCTAGATGAGGCGGTGCTCGCCTCTTTCGACGGCGGGAGGGCCTTTACAGCAACGCAGGTCAATGCCAGCAGGCCAAGGCCAAACCATGTCGCGTTGATCCAACTTGGGACGTAGAGGAAATCCTTTGGGATAAACTTCGCCTTGTCCTGTAGGCTGATCATGGAATAAATCACTCCGAACATACAGAGGGCGTTCGTTAGCAAGGCTCCGACCAGCAGTGATGCCGGCCACGTAAAATTCTTCTCGGGCAACAGCGTAGCCCCTAGCGGTATCAATATCGCAAGAGCGGCGAGCATGCCCGACAACACGACGAGCCTGGGCGCAGAGTCGCGCTCGTCCGTAGCTTTTTTGTTAATTTGGCACGATATTAAGAAGTAGCCGACACAGATTGCGGGGACCGCCGCAGCAACAAGGAGACTGAAATGATTCATCCCAATGCACTCCTGATTCCCGTGAGGGTTCCTGGTTCCCAATGATTAAAGATTATTCTTTCTTTCGCCCGCACCACTGACTAGTTATTTGGAAGTGACCGTACCACAGTGGCAGGATGCCTGTCATGTGCGTACCGTCGAGAGGAGCGGAGCGGTCGCGCAACGACACAACTAGGAGGGCTGCTTAGAAAAACGGGAACAATGGATGGGGTCGCGGACTGTCTCCATTGTCGGCGGCCATCGAAAAAGCTATCAGGGCGCTTCAGCGTAATGAAGGAAAAAATAAAACGTCGTTGCTCAGGTTACGCTGACGTTGGAACGGCCAGCTCAATCCAACTGCTGAAAGAAGTTGCCCTCGAACACTTCAATTTGTCGGGGCTGACCCAGATCAGAAAAACAAGTCAGGAGGCCTGAGGCCAGTGAGTGACGGTATAAGGGAAGACAGTTTGTGCCGTCTGTCTGAGCAAGGGCACGAGACAGGCGCTCCGAAATTTTCGTAAGGTGGCCCAGTTTCTGATATAGCCCCAAAGAGGTTTCCCACCATTCTACATCTTCACGGGAAGCGCCAGTAACAAGTTCTAAACGGCTGCTCTCCGTGAGCAATTCCGCGTAGGATTCGAACAATGACCTAATCTCACCAGCAAGAAGGTCTGCAATTTGCAGACCGATCTCCGTGTGGGATGGATGCGTATTGTCCAGACCGAGGTAAAGTGCGGCTTCCTTCGGCAACGCCCTGCCAAAATGGTTTCTCACATAATCGTCCGTGGCTACTTGAACTGCCTTGTCTTCTTTTGACTCCCGTGGATCGCAGAGTACTCGGAATTTGCAATTGTAGAATTCCAGATAATGGCACATCGCGGAAAGAGGATACCTGAGAATCTGGGCGATCATCTGCGCCTGACCAATTCCTTCCAGTTCTCCCCTTATCTCCTCAGCGGCTTGATCGTACAGTGATTTATGATCGTCCGGGACTGCGGTCTGCTCTCCAATTAGATTCGTACGAACCCGTTCCATCACGATTCCGACCACATGGGTGTAGAACCCTATGATGAAGCCGCCCGCCAATTTGATGGTCTTGCCAATTTGGCCCGCAATTTCCTCTCTTTGGTCGCGCTGAAGTTTCTTGAATTCCTCAAATTTGAACTCTTTCAAATGAATCCCGGAATCGCCCACCACATAAGCTTCGTATTTCGTAAAGACGCGGGCCAAAGATCGCGTCACGTAAGCATATTCATTTTCTGGGATGCCAACCGCCGAATAACACAAGTAGCCCTTCGGTCGTTCTAGTCCGAAAAATGCGCGGAACGTCTCATCCATGAAGACCAAATAGGTCTCATTCTTGTGATTCCGGATCCCGGCCGTTGCCGGGGAGGATTCCATCGGTCTTTGCGTAACGATTGTTCGGTCGTCTCTTAGTCGAAGAGTTCGCGGCATGTTCGTATTGTATATTTTCTTGAAATTCTTTTTCGGCGGCTCTTAGAGAAAGGCTCCCCATGGCGGCGTTGGAGGACGAAGGACTGAAACTCAAGCACAAGGCATGCAGATCGCCGTACGGCAGCGGAAGGAATGACTCTCTCCTTGCTGGGAACATCTGATCGACCTTGCTATCCCGCGTGGAGGATTCCTCGCTGCGCCATTTTTCTAGCGCAAAGGCATAATGCTTCTGTGCTTTCCCCTCCCATGCACCCAGAGGCGATTACAGGCGGGGGCGACCGCCGTGGCATGGTTCCGGTGCGGGGGAGTGCTGAGAACGTCTCCAAGCCTTTTTGGGCCAAGCTGGCGGGTCATCGTGGGGCTGGCGATGAAACTCTCTTTCGAGCAACCACCGGTTCCAGTTTTGAAGCAGCGCCTTTTCGACTGACTCACTTCGCATAGATATCTTCATGGTCGAGTCGATCACGCCGCTCGTTCCGATCCGGCATCGGCGGCACTTGGTCTGGTGTGAGCGCCTCAGGTATCGAAAGGCCGATGTTCGACAATCCGTAAGCCACGGTGATGAATGGCAGTTCGTCTCCAGTGATCTGTCTGTTGTCAGAGCGGATTAGGTCAGTTGGCTGCTCAAGCGTAGCCAGTTGGAGCGGCGTTTGGCGTCCCGGATGAACTCGAACTGTTTCGACAAGAAGGGGGAGAAGGCTCCCGCCGCCGATCACAAACACCTTGTGCTCGCTCCAAGCTTGGAGTTCGGCCACGTATTCATTGATCTTGCGGTACGTTTCAATCCAAGCTTTGCGGTAGGCCTCGTAAATCTGATCTCGAACTGGAATCAACGCACCACGCGCTTTCGCGTTCGTTTGCAAGATGGATCGTTCGAGTCCTCGCAGTGCCAGACAATCACCTGTGATTCCTTCGCTCTCTGCTATTGCGCTATCAACTGCGTCCATTCCAAAGGCAACGGTGGCAGCACCGAAGAAAGCCAGTCCCGCTTTGGGAGTTCGGGCCGCGCCAAAAATGCGGTACAGACTCGCATGCGTCGTACCAGCGCCGATGTCCACCTTCGCATACGGCCCAGCGGCAATAGCAGGAGACTGGAATGGCCACCACATGGCGGCTTCACCTTCAGACCGAATCCAATCCCGGACCTCGTAGTCCAATGTATCTGGCACGAGCGCCGAAGGATATTTATCCAAGATTCGACGAGCCTTCTCAATGAGCAGGACCGAATCGAGTAGACCTTCTTCTCGGTAAACCAACCAAGCCCGTCTTGCAATATTAAGGAATGCCGACCTCAATTTGCTGTCTCTGAAGAAGGACATCGGTACTCCCATTGTCATGCCGATTGTCACGCCTTCCATTTGTCGATTTGAATAGGTGTCAATTGCTCGATGGCCCTCCGAGATCAGGAACCACACAGTGAGGGCAGCAAGGTCGGCAGCACTGAATCCGTTCGGCAATCCGATTGTTGGTCCGAAGTAGTATTTGGGGTCTTGAGTTACCTCAGCCGCCACAATCATTTTTACGCTTTCGCAAATATCGCATTCCTCGGTGGTCTTGCGCTCATCGCCAAACAGGAACTCTGTGGCGCTCACGCAGACCCGTGAAGGGATACGAAACGATCCGTTGCGCAGAACTACGACCGCTCTTTCCCCACCCCTAGCACCGTAGTCTCTGAAAACGACTTTCGATGTGCTGGTTCCATAGTCAATCCCAAGATGGAACCTCCGCTTAGGCGATGCTGGGACTTCCCCCCGTGACTTCCAAAAGGCCCACGGCGATTTCTTCATGTTCGATTGCACCCCACGTTTGATTCTTGCTAGTCGCCAAGAATAATTCTTTCTCCTGTTCGGCCTTTGCTAGTTGCGCCTTCGTCATCCTGATTGCAAACTCATTGGCTGCACTGGCTTCCAGTTTGGACAGCCTCTCTCCGATTCGCTTCACGCGAAAGTCAAGAATCGCAAACCGTGATACTGACTGCTGCTCAAGTCTAGCCTGCTCAAGTTTTGCCTCTCGCTTCTCCCAATCTCGTTTCAATTCGTTCAGCTTAGCGACAAGGCGGTTCTTAACTTCAGCGGTCTTTTCGAGCGGTGGCACTTCTTTAAGGTCTGTCCCGTTTTCAAGCATTTCGATAAGTAGCGCCGTTGATTCGTCAGGATTGGAGAATACCTTGTTGCTGTGCCAGCCCGTAAAAAGGGCTACCAATTTTGTCATGGACCGTTGGGTGCGAACCTGAATAAGCGACACGAGGAAGCCATACAACCCCGCAGGCAATCGTTTTGTAGCAAGTGACAACGCAAAGGCAGAATTCTTCAGGCTCTTTTCTTTGCTGATCTCTGATACGGCAAATCGTGTCAACGGATGTTGCAGGTGAATCAATTCTGCTCGAAAGTGGCGATACGATGCCTCCCTTGATAGCGTTATGTCCACTGGACCTGTGCTGATTCTTCTGCCAAACATCGCAGCGTCATGACCAAGTTCCGCCGCGCAGTTGTCGAGCGCAAGTCCGAGCGTCGTGCCCAAGCTAACAGAAACAACCTCTTTCACAACCCGAGACGGCAGTTGGGTACCGGGATAACGATTGGCGAGAAACGAGTTCAGGAACAGAATCAATTCGTGTTCCGATGGAAGTTGCCGTTCCCCGATGATCGCGTTGATCTCGTCGATTAGCGCCTGATCCGCTGCCAGCAATCCGTCCACTTTTGAAAGCATCCTCTTGGCTTCTAGTACTGTTCGTGCAAGCGCGTCCCCCTGTTGCTCGACCAACCTGTCCAATTCTTCGGCTGACAAGTCCCCCTGCAATGCCCTTCCTGCCAGTCGTTCGATCTTTTCGCCGATGATCGGATCGGGATCACCGATAGATTCCTTAAAAATTTCAATTTTTGTGAGAAGCCGCTGTAGAACGCGCTCCTCGATTGAGTCCTCGACCACGAAGTTCAAGATGACGAGCCGTTTTGCCTCCTGACCGATCCTATCGATTCTGCCAATTCGTTGTTCGACCACCATAGGGTTCCAAGGGAGGTCGTAATTGAAAAGCACTGATGCTACTTGTAGGTCGATGCCTTCACCGCCGACCTCGGACGTTAATAAGATGGGGATGTCGGCCCGTTCTAGGAAGTCGTCGATGGACTGTTCGCGGCTGTTCACAGGAACGCCGCCGTGAATCATCCGGTTCGGCATCCCTCGGGCTGTAAGAGCCCGTGCCAGATATTCAAGCGTTCTGCGGAAGAACGAAAATACAACAACTTTGCGACGTCGGACTTTGCTGTTGTCATCGTCCCGCCAGATGCCGTTGAGAGCGTGAACCAACTCTTCCAGCTTTGAATCGTGCTCTGGCACACGGTTGGCAAACTCAACGATCTGCTCCAATGCCTCCCGCGCTGGTCCGGTCCAGGCCGTCACTTCTTCGGCTTCCTGCAAGCCGCTGCTCTCCTCTTCAGAGAATTCGGCAGCGGCTTGCTCCGTCTCTTTCAGCTTGTCGGCGAAATATTGCAATGCCGCAGGAATGCAACTTGCCGTCATGCGGTAGGCCATCATAAGACTCATTTGAAAGCCCCACGAATCTGCTGTTCCGGGCCACCGCTTGCGGCAAATATCTTCGACACCTTCGTAGATGTCCCTCTCCTGTTCGGTGAGGCTGACACGTTGCCAGTGCGCGTCCCGCTTTGGGCGGTTCGGCAGGGCCTCAACTTTCCGGGTTCGAGAAACGATATGGCTGGTAGGACTGAGCCGGGAAATGTCGGACTGAAGTTCAAGACATTCCCTCCTATCGGAGGGAGCGTCGTTCAGTCTCTCAAGAATTGTCGCAAGAAACTGTCTTCCGCCACGCTCTGGTGCGTAGCCCCGTATGAAGGATTCAACAGAATCTTTGGCAGCTTTGTAATCTGGTGGGCGCGTAGCGAGTGCCGTCTGTGCAGCTAGGATCAGACGGTTGCCCTTGACCTGATCCTGAAACAACAGCCATTCACTGAATTCATCCGGTGAGAGCAGCTTAAGAAGGTTCCACAAGTCTTCCAGTTTGTTCTGCACGGGCGTGGCTGTCAGGAACACGATTGCGTTTGCAGATCGTGCCAGCACCGAACCCACTTTGTGTTGAAGAGTCTCAGGGTTTCGCAAGCGATGGGCTTCGTCCACAATCAGTATGTCAATGGGAAGAAGCGTCTCATCTAGAGCGGCACGGACCTCCTCAGAGCGAGTGCCTTCGAATGAGGCAATCCATCGGAACTCCTCCAATTCCCGCCCCTTCGCAACTCGGTTCGCTTGCTCGATCAGGTCTGCACCCTTGACGATCTTGAATTGCTCACCGAACCGCTGCCTAAGCTCTTTCTCCCATTTCGACCTCAATCTTGCGGGAACAATAATCAACACTCGCTCAATCGCCTGATGAGCTTCCAACTCCCGCAAGATGTAAGCTGCTTCTATGGTTTTGCCCAGACCTACATCGTCAGCGATCAACACAGTCTTGCCGGGATTATCAAGGAACTTCAGCAGCGGCTTGAACTGATGCGGATAGAACTGAGTCCTCGCTGTTGCAAATGAATGCGCTATACGTGCAGGTGGGCTCTTCAGGCGCTCATACGTGAGGGTGAAAACAAAATGTGCCTTGCCAGACAGACTGCCTTGCTCAAGTAATTCCCACGGACTCTGGACAACCCTAACAGCTTCCAGAGATTCCTCTGGCACGGCGCGTAACTGTGCCCCGAATTGCACAAGATAATTCCAGCTTTCGACCTGTGCATCCCAGCGCAGTTCACGGACGATTCCCGCCAGTTCGGGTTGATTGACCCGCTGGACGTAATCTCCGACCTTGAACTTGGCTTCGACGTTCATCGTTAAGGTGACGGCTTTAAAAAAACTGCGGCACTGTGCTTACATCTTTCTCCAAGCCTTAATCGCGGCAATCTGTGTTGGGACACAGCGGAACTCCTCGGCGAGCTTGGCCGTGTCGCTCTCACCATTTTCGAGTCGCTGTCTAATCTGTAGCTTTTCGAATTCCGTGAGATCACGGCGTTTCTTTTCAAGGTATACAGCCTTCTTCAGTCTCTTCTTTTTCTTCATGCGTAAAGCACTCCACAGTCTAGGTAGACCTTCGAATCACCTCATAGATTTCAACAGTCGACTTGCGGCCTTGGCTATCAGTATGCGTCGCGCTTCGAGAAAATCGCCGAACCGACTTGGATGCCATAACTCTTTGTCTTCTGGAATGAAATGCGCCCCCCTGATCTCCTTCGAGGTCTCTTGGGGTAGATATTGCCAAGGAGGCAAATCCCCGATCCGTACGTTTGTGGAAACACCCAAAAAAGTCATATTCGCTATGTCGTTGATCTCGCTGCGGTAGTCTCTAGGTTTTAGTTCGTTCCGTTCAGCATATGCCAACCCGTCTTTGTCGTTCACCATGAAGTTGAACGGGAATATGTGGTGAATTTGCATGTTAAATGGCTCGACATCGCTCAGCGACATTCCCCGTCCGTCACCCCAATCCGTAGCATGTTTTTGGCGCATTAGAGCATACATAAGCAATAGGATCACGTTTTTTGACGGTGGGCCTGAAACATCCGTCGGGCGGATTTTTAGTCCCCGGTACGACTGCTTCGCGTCTGCGGTGACCGCTTTTGTCAGTTCCTCTAGATTCTTGCGGGGAGTCTGACTTTCGTCGGTCAGGATGCGGAAATCTTTTCGGAACGCCGATTCGGCACCGCTACCGTATCTTTCTGAAAGCTGGGAGTTGAGGAAGAACCGTAACATTTGCTTCGTTGCCCGTGAATGGGTCTTCTCCCGTGTGACGTAATAAACCAGCGGGATGAGCACGTTCTTTGATGGGAAGTAACGCGACCTGTCGAGTTCAAACTCTGAGGTCAAGGTTGCTATCACGCTATCTATTGCCCGCCGTGCCTGCTGCCAAGATTTCTTGAGATGGCGTTTGCTGAGCTTTTTCTTCTCGTTGTCCATCTTCTGCGTGAGCTTGGCAATCTTTGCGGTGCCACATTCCACCGCAGTGATCGACCTCATGAGGAAGCTGAGGTCCAGATCATAGTTCCTACCTTTCAATTCCTTCCGATAGTCCCGAAGAACCTTAGTTATTCCGTTCCAACGTGGAACCAGTCGAGCCAAGTGAATCTCTGCGCCCGTCAGCGATGTCCCTTGAGAATTCACTAGTTCGAAAATCTCAGCAACTTCCTCGTATCTTTTGTCTTGGACAATCTGGACCGGAAAGGGGTAACCCCGCAGTCGATCTATATTGTCGCGTATCGCCTTAATCTTGGTTTCCCCAAGTCCCTGACGAACTTCCGTGCGCTGGACTACATCCCCGGACAGCACTTCTTGAAGCGGATACCAAAAAGGAGGATAGCCAGTGGGATCTGTTGTGGCCTCCAATTCTTCCGGGAATTTCTTCAAGTTGCAAAAAATGTAAGGCATGTCCTCCTCGATTTCAGCGAGAATCGCTCTCAGCTTTTCCCGAGGCAGCAAGACCGAAGCGAGCGCGGTAATTCGCTGCTGGCCATCCAAGAGAAAATATCTGGGAGGTTGACCGTTGTATTGCTTGAGGCGCTCGGGTCGGATCATTGCCCTGACCACATTTGCGTCCTTTAGACGCGGCTCCCAAAATATCAGCGACCCGCACGGGTACTGGCGAAACACGGATAACACAAGTTCCTTCACTTGATCCGGTTTCCACACCACGTCCCTCTGGATTTCAGGTATTGCGAGAGAGCCCTCCATGAACTCTTCGACCAGATCGCTCACCCGCTTCTGAGTTGGCAGCATGCCTGTCATACGTTCTCTCCTGATTAGGATCGCTCCTGTGTGTGGAGTTTTCCTTCACGGCTATGTCTTTCAGCCTTTCGTCACTTCGAAATCGTCCAAGAATTCTGACGCTGGAGCCGCGCTTGTCACCAGCAGATGATCTCTTACACGAGTGCAGGCGACATACAAGAGTTGTCGTTCAGTGTTGTAGACCTCTTCCAAGTCCGAGTCATCGGCCACAGTTTCGATTCGCTGTTGCAGCGGAATTATTTCATCGTCGCAAGCCATCACAGCCACGGCGCGAAATTCGAGCCCCTTGGCGAGGTGCATGGTGGCTATCGAAGCTTTCCCGTGCACGGTTTCTACCCTATCGTCGAGAATTTTGAATGGAATTCCAGCGAGTTCTGCCGCCGCTCGGGCTCGATCCAACTCCGAGGCTGAACGAACGAAGATAGCGATTTCATGCGGGAGCAATCCTTCTTGTGCCCTTGCGTTGAGCCAGTTGGCTACGCCACTCGACTCAGCTTCTATGGAATCAAAAGTTTGAACGGTCGGTGGTGGGCCGTTGAAAACCGAAATTGTAGATTTCCGCTGTTCTACGATCCCGTCCACATCCGCCATCTCTGGTCCCAAGAGCCTGTCCGCTTTCATCCTGATCTGATGCGAGGTCCGGTAGTTGATCCTCAGCGTCGTGGCACGCCCCCGAACATCAACGCCCAGCGCCTTCCACGAGAAAGGCTGCTGGAATATCCGCTGGCCCAAGTCACCTGCAAAGAAGAGACTATTACCCGAATCCGTGCCCAAAGCAGCCAAGAATCTGAGTTGGGCAATGCTCACGTCCTGAGCCTCGTCCACGATGATGAACTCAAAGGGTCTGGAGACATTCGTGGAATAGAAAGTCGCCAACTCACTGAACATCTCAGAAAACGTAATCAGTTGCTTTGCTTTCAGAACGGCCTTTACCTTTTCAAAGATGGACCACGCGGTGGCTCGTTGCGGTTCCTTGAGCCGAGTCTTTCGACCGAGACGCACTACGTCCCGATAGGATTCCCACGTCGCCAGTTGCCACGCATCCACAACTTGCTCCCACTCCGAGAATAGAAACGGCAGGGAGAATCGGCTCTCAGGGGTCTCTTCGGCGGCTTTGGTGAAAAGCTCGCGCAGAATCTCCGCAGTGGGAAAGCGGGGTTTGCCGATGTTCCTCTCATAGAGCCGCTTGCCCACCGCATTCAGAGAGTGGGCTTCTATTCGTTCCCCGAGCCGGGGTTGATTTCCGATTAGGTGCCGTAACTTCGTACTCAGAGCATTTGATAGCGGCTCGGAAAAAGTTGTGAGCAACAGTCGAGAGTCTGGATATTTTCGAGCTAGAAATACGGCTCGATGGACCGCAACAATTGTCTTACCTGTACCCGCCGATCCAGCAACCCGTGCCGGACCGTTGTAGTCCCTTTCCACCAACTCTCGCTGTGCGGGATGAAGGAAGATCGTCCATTTCTCCCACGGATAATCGAATGCATGTTCCAGTTCTTCTGGAGTGTTGATAAGTCGAAAGCGCCGTTGCGCGTCTGGATGCTCAAACGATTCTGGCAAGACCACCGCTTTTGAAATCTGGGACTCCGCCAACATGTCGAGGGACAAGATCGGCTCGGCGGGGGCAAAGGTCTGCGGTGTTTTCCCGGTAGCCAAATCAAGCAAGGCTTCCGCAGCTTCTTTCGGCAGGTGGTCGGCAAGTTCTAACAAGCCATCCTCATCTGAAGTTCTGCGCACGTCTAGCAGCCATTCGGACGGCACCCCATATCCCAGAAGCTCGCCGTCGCTAAGCTTTGCGAACAGAGGTAGCTTAGGTTCCGGAGCAGATTCAACGTACTTCGGGATTTTGATCTCTTCAATTCGCTCGCGAATTTCAACGAATTGGGCCGCCCCAGTCTTCGGATGGGTTTCAAGCTTTCGCCGTTCCGCCCACTGGTAGGAATCGTCGTGGTGTCCGACATAGCAAAGCAAGAGACTGGTGCCCGTACGATGAACGATGATCCGCACGTCCCTGCTAACGCGAATGGACCAAAAGTTAGGGTCTTTCGCTCTTTCCAGTTTGTGGAATTGCAGTCCGGGGTGGGCCGGATTCATTTGGAGATCGAATGCAGTTGTCTTGACGGCTTTCTGCTCGTCGCCTGTCAATCGGGTGAGGCTGTCCGTAAACGTGTCTGCGATTCGGAATTCCATTGCTAGCTCTGGTCCCACGCATGAATCAACAGCCACTCGCCCATACGGCACCCCGCAGATTGGACGAGGGCCGTCACTGTTGCTTCAGAATTTCTATTGGCAAGGGCACTGAGTGCCTCGCACAGGTGAAAAGTTTTTAATGCCTGCGGTGGCCCTTGAACAAGTTGTGGGATCAAATCTTCGGCGGTCGTCGTAAATGTCATAGGGTAGCCGTTGCCTCCGAGGTCGATAGCTTTCCCTGTTTTCACAAGGGCTTCGAGCCAATTCAGACCGTTCATATCCGTCAGCCAAGCGGCTATCGAATTGCCCCGCTCCGATTCCGACTTTGCAGGTGAACTACCGCCGTCTGTCTGTTTGTAAACAATGACTTCCCATCCGAGCATGAACTGTCCCCCGAGGCGTGCCCACCTAAGCTATTGCGGCCACTTCTGCGTCTGTAGCAAAGGGGCAATCTGCCCAGCCAATACCGAGTTGGATTTCTCCGACCTTTGTAATGCACATCTTGCTTCGCTCGGCTTTGAGGTTTATTGCCTGACAAAACTCAGAGAAGGCCTCAAAACTCTCAGGCGGCGCAGCAAACGATTGAACGATAAACGCCGCGTTCGGCATCCGAAATCTGCGGGCTTCAATCACGGCAGCGGCACAACGATGCAACACTTGGTACGGCACGAGCGAATATGCGGTTGCCGCTGCGTTGGGTAGGTGTTCAGCGATGTGCTTCCAACGGTCTTCGCGGTTCCGGAGTGATTGCTCTGATTCACCCGCAACTAGCCAGTCTCTCAGCGATTCATTGCCTTGGCCGAAAGTCTCGTTCGCCTTGGCTTCTACGGAAAGAGAAACGCCACCGGTGGGAGTATCTAAAAGAGCCCAAACGTCGCATTGGGAGTCCGCTCGTCCGCCATCGAGCGGTACTTTGTGCTCCGCAATCGCAAGCACAAGCGTTGCTTCACCGAAGATGCTTTCTCGGAATAGTTCTCTGATTGGCTCTGGCAATCCCCAAGGATGACCAGAGGCGGTTTCCCACGACACCGCAGTTTCGAATGCGGAGTACCGTCGCCTCCATTGGTTTTCTGGTTTCGCCAGACGCTCGCGCCAGTTACCAATGCCGCGAGTCTCGACGCAAAGTCGGTTCATACCTTAAAGACCTTCATCACTTCATCTCCGAGATGGTTAATGACCTTGACGGCGATCCGGCCCGACTTTGGCTTATCGAAGGGGCGCGAAGTGTCGCTGTGGAGCGTTGCCCACGCCACTTCATTGATTTCGGCCTTGAGAGTAGTCTTTAGAGCTTTGTAGGGGTCATTCGCCCCGAGGAAGTAGGCTTGGCGCACGAAGAAGCTCTCCTCGTTGTAGTCGTCATCCACGAACCAGCAGGCGATTCCGTCGGCTCCGTCACTCCGGACTTCCCCCGTATTGGGATGAAATACATCCACCCCATTGATCTTTACTTGAATTTGGCCGTCTTTCGCTTTGAGGATTTCAATGTCCGGTTCGCCGAAGATGACGAAGAGATTGCCTTTGCCCGTGTTCTTCAGTTCGTCGGACATGTGCAAGTCGGCGTTCATCCGTGCTTTCAAGACTGGGATTTTGCCCAGTTTGTTGAACTCGGACGAATGGGCGTCGTAGTTGAAGGCGCAAGTGATGAGGACATCGAACCCAGCATCACCAGCTTCCCGAGCAGCGGCAACGAGGTCAGGACGGGAGACCGTTCCGAACTCCGGGCCAATAAAGATCGCTGCACGCTTTTCTGCGCCAGCTTTCCCGTTGCTTTCCGTGTATTTGCCCTCGGCGCAGACAAAGTATCCCGGCCAAGGGGCAATCGAGGAGAAGGCAATCTTGTCTTCCTTGTGCGCCTGCTGAACTCCGGAAGTCCTTAAGTTCTCCAGAATCATCTCTACAAAATCGGCCTCATCTTCTTTGTCACCGCTGAAGGTTCCTGATTTCTGGAGCAATTCTTCGTCTTCTCCCACGGAAAGCACACGGTGCGGAGAGAGGCTCTCGACGGTGAACGGTCCGGCGACGCGAACCTTTTTGTTGTCTTCATACGGTTTGTCGTAGAGATACTCAAACTCTGCTTTCGCAGCAATGGACGCATCCATGGCACTCTGTCGAGCGGTTCGTTGCTTCCACCACTCGGCATGAAGCTCTTTCGCCTGCTTCGACCATTTCTCATCGGCATCTCGGGGAAGTTCCCACTCTTCCCATTTGGTCTTCAGCACCTGATTAAGTTGCTGGAGAAGGGGGGCCATTTTGACTTGATACTCGTCCCAGATCACATCGATCTCTGCGTTGTTAGCTATCGATTTGAGGGAAATGTGCGGGACGCGCTCGTAAACGAACCCTTGTCGAACATCAGAATGGGTCGGCATCTCCGAAGGAGCCTTTCGCGTGACCCCAGCTTCTTTTACTTGCCCCTCGCGACTGTCAGCAAGTAGGTAATATGGATAGCGCGCCCCCATCACTCGGGCACGGGCAAGTGCAAGCGCCACGCGAGAGGTATCAGTCGTAATCCAGCGGCGTCCCCACTGCTCCGCAACATACGCCGTTGTACCCGAACCGCAGGTTGGGTCGAGCACTAGGTCGCTTGGGTCGGTTGTCATGAGAATGCATCGTTGAATTACCTTCTCGACCGTTTGAACCACGTATACCTTGTTCTGTTCGGATCGGACATCTAACCAGAAGTTGTTCAGGGGCAATTGGTCGAAATCCGTCCAGTATTGCTTGTAGATTCGAACGCTCTTCGGATTCAGGATGAGATGGTTTGCTTTGCAGAGCCGGACCATGCCGGGCAGAGTTGTTTTCCAATTTCGTTGTGAGCCAGATTGGAACGTCAACCCTTGAAACTCAAATGAGCCAGTGGTGTTGGCGCGCACACCCGGTGAGATCGCGGAATTTGTGCGGAATAGCCGAGACTTGTCAATACTGGACGGTTGTGCAAGCTCGTCATCTGTAAGGCCTCGCACGCCTGTCTTGGGGTCATCGAACCAGCGGAATTCTCCGCGAATTTCTTCCTCAAGCGGCTTTTCAAGGTACAGGCTCCGGTATTTCGTATTCTCAATATTCTTGGAATACCAAATCAAATAGTCGAAAGTACTTGCAATCAACCGACTGGTCAGTCCTGTCGTCTTCGAAAATGCAACTTCGCCGCAGAAATTCTTCTCACCAAACACCTCGTCCATCAACGCTCGCACACGATGAACGTTTTCATCGCTAATCTGAATAAAAACCGATCCACTATCCGTCAACAAGTCCCGCGCAACGGTCAAGCGGTCGCGCAAGTAGGTGAGGTAAGAATGGATTCCATCTCTCCAAGTGTCCCGAAAGGCTTTAACCTGCTCTGGCTCGCGCGTGATGTGCTCAGCATTTCCGTCCTTTACATCGTGGCTTGTGGTGGACCACTGGAAGTTGGAGTTAAATCTAATTCCGTATGGTGGATCAATATAGATGCACTGGACCCTGCCGCGCAGCCCCTCTCGCTCGGCAAGCGAAGCCATCACTTGTAAGCTGTCTCCCAAGATCATGCGGTTTGCCCAGTGAGCGTCGTGCTGATAAAACTCGGTTTTGGCCGCTTCGCTCGGCAGTCCATTGAAATTGGCGAAGAGATCAATCTGAGCGTCCGTTGCCTTGGCGTTTGCCGCGGATCGACGCTGCAAGTCGTCAATCAAAACCTTGGGATGAATCTTTTCTTGGATGTAAAGAGGCGGGGCAGGCACAACCAAGTCCGACCAGTCCTGCTCATCCTTGCCACGCCAGACAAATTGGGGGTCTAGGTCACGGTTGCGGCGTTCGTACGCCACGCGGACCGGGCTCAGTTCTTCGGTTCTCATCACGGACTGATATTCGGCGGTGGGAATGTTCAGCCGCGATGCCTTCTCATGCGTGAGTGTCGTAACTGTCTTTTTGCCGTGTTGTTTTGGAGGCTTCGCTTGCTTGGCCATAGTGTTCCTCAGTCCTGTGAGGACACAGAGTCCCCTGACTTGCTCTGTTCGATGTAGAGGTTGCAGCCGATGTGACCTATCTCAAGGTCGTCACCACATGAATGCTCATGAACGGAAATGAAGGCCCACTTCATCGGATGGTTTTTGGCGGGTCCTTTCTGTTTAACGGGAAGGTCTGCATCTAGCTTTTCTCGTAGTTTTTCGAAGAGTTTCGCTATCCCCGCGGTCCGAACATATTCGATGACAAGGCCACGCCCCTCCCTGCCAGTCGTATATCGACCGTGAAGCTGCTCCATCCCTTTGACGTGATACGCTGGCCCATCATAAATCTTTGCTTCGGCCAATTTTCTCCGTATCGGATATGAATGCTGGAGTTCTACTGTGAGGTCCACATGGCCACCAGAATAAGACTGGTGGGTAACAGTAAGTCCCGGAACCATTAGAGACCGCCCTAAGACGGCTGACAGCCCATCCTCATCCAGGTCCTTGAATAATTTTTTATCTCTTTCGAGACTTGCGACCGCCTCTCCCAATAAGACATCGAATGCGTCATCAAATTCCTTCTCGGTGGAAGCGGTGATTATGGCCAGGAATTCTGGGGATTTTTGTTTGATCATCTCGACCAAGTCAAAGGCACTTCCCGCAAGGTTGCTCATACCGTGGCGCTTCCTTCCGGAATTGCCTTCCAGCGCACTTGAATTCTTGACGCCCAGTCTTTCCACTCTTTCTCAGAGAGAGTTTTGTCTTTCCACCAAGCCCGCAACATTCGGCTGAATTCCGAAGGAGCAATTTGAGTGGTGTCAGCCTCAGAGCGAAATTCCATCTTTAGAAAACCCGTATCTTGGTGTGAAAGCAATGCTAGGACGCACAGAGTCTCATCGAGCGTGCTGGCTGTCGCTTTCGAAAGGCTTGAAATATCCGACAGGTAAAACGCCTGATTCTTCGACGACTCAATTCTTGAGAAGATCGCTTCGGTGATTTGCACCCACTTTCGGTCGCGGCCAAGCTGTTGCACTATGTAGTCGTTTATCCGAGGCAGACTCGAAAAATCAGACCTTTCCATTGCAACGCTAACCTGAACGTTCCCGATCATCTTGTTGAACAGAGATTCTACTTTCCCCTTAAAATCCGATTCGATCTGATAGACCTCTGTGAATTCAGCAAACGCCCACCGGCCATATTTCCCGGAATTGTTGACGCCGGGAACCCAATAGGTGTCCATTGTGGACTTCTTCTCTTTGGCATCTTCTCGGCGGTAGCCTTTGATTTCGACAATCAGGTGAAGCAGGTCTTCGTCTCCGCGCCCATCGTCCACGAGAACAATGAAGTCCGGCCGATACTTGCGATTCTCCGAACCATAAAGGTAGGGCACTTCGAGTCCTAAGTTGTGATTCTTCGCATAAGCCTTCACACGCGGATGGGATTCGGCCACCCGACAGAATTCCGCCTCCCAATCGCTATCGAGAATGACGTAGTTGATGTGGCAGCGCCGTGCGTCCGTCTCCCATCGGTCCTTCTTGGAAGTGTTAAATTTGACGTGCATGGTCGAGCCGATTGGGTTGTAAGCGTCGGGAATGACTTTGATCCGTGTTGTGTCCTTGTGCTTCAGCGTGATAGCAGTCGTGATCTTATTGCAGGCCATGTCCGCAAGCTCTTGGTACATGAGGAGACCCGGATAGGTTCCTCCCTTGCAAACGAGGTATTTGTCTAGCCATTCCTTTGTGATTCGCTTCAGTTGCCCAAAAAGGTGGAGCTTTGGTTCTTCGCCGGGATCGCGCCATTTCGTATACAGCAGACGTTTGGTCACCTGAAAAACGAGCGAGGACTGCCGCATATCGTCCAAGTGCTCAAGGCTTAGATCGACGCCTTCGCCGATGATGCCGGAGTTCCGAGTGATCGAAGGGCCGACCAGATCAGGAGTTAATTCCAGCACGGAGTCCGGGGTGAACTGAGCTTCGAGCCTTTCTTCGGGAAGTTCGACACGATAGCCCTGCACTCTGGGGAAGGTAATCTCCAAGTGGTCTCGCTCTGGACGCATCGCCTTGACCTGAATTGTTTCTCGCGGCGGTTGGGGCGGAGCGACAACTGGTTTTGCGTTGAAATCAAACGGAATTCCAAGAACGTCGGCGTATTCAACGCTGAACTTTCCTTGATTGGGACCGTCTTCATTGATCTCGTAGGACTGGCGACGAAGGGCTCTCCCGATTACCTGTTCACAAAGAAGCTGCGTGCCGAAGGCACGGACGCCCAAGACGTGCGTAACGGTGTTGGCGTCCCACCCTTCGGTCAACATAGAGACCGATACCACACAGCGGATGGGCTCGCCGAGCCGGCCCGGTTTACCTACGGTATTCATGACTTCCCGAAGTAAATCCTCATCCGTGAGCTTCTCGGCTTGCTGAATGTCACCCGTGCGCGCAACGATCTCGCGGCGAAAACGGTCGATTTCATCTTTCGCCATAAGCCTGAACTTGTCGTCCAAAGCGTCGCCTGCCTCAAGTTGCTCGCTATCGATTAACAGCGTGTGGGGTCGCGCCAGAGGGTTTCCGTGCTCGTCGTAGTTGCGGAACAGCGCAAGCCTGCCATTTTCGAGTGTCGTCGAGCCGTCCTCGTTCTCTCGTTGGAAACCAGAAATGTAGTCATAAACGAGCTTGGACGTAGAGGTGTTGTTGCAAACCACGATGAAACAGGGAGGGACTCGAATGCCCTGTTTGATCCAGAGATCGTAGGTTTTTACATAGTGCCCGTAGAGTGCTTCTAGCGCCGTTTGCAATTCGACAGGTAGGCTCAGTGGATCGAGCGATGCAGATTTGCCTCTGCCTTTCTTGGGCATCTTCGCTCGGATGTGTTCCCACAGGTTCCGGAAGACGGGCATTTCTTCCCCGGGAATGTTGTCTGCTACAGGGACTCTGGGGAGTTTCACGATGCCGCACTCGATGGCATCCATGAGCGAAAAATCACTCATGGTCCAAGGGAAAAGAGTGCCCTCGGCGTAGCCGGAACCGCGCAAGAAAAATGGCGTGGCCGAGAGATCAATGGCGCGGGCGAGTCCGAGTTTGCGATTTACTGTCTCTAATCCCGAAATCCAGAGCCGTGCGGCTTCGTTGTTCTTTTCGGCTTCCTGCTTGTCATCACCTTTCAACTCGGTCTCGTCTGCCTCGCCCGGTTTCTCCCGATAGCAGTGATGAGCTTCATCGTTCAAGACCAAGATATTCTTCAAGCCCATAAGTTCAGGCATGACTCGCTGAATCATCTGGCCCTCAGTTTCGAGAGTATTCAGTTCTTCGCCGCGTCCTTGCAGCAAGGAGCGCCCGCCTTTAGAAAGTTCGAGTCGGTCCCGCAATTTGAAAGCGTGGTAATTCGTGATGATGATCTTGGCCCGCTCAAGCTCACCGATCATGTCCCTCGGGACCAGTTCACTGTTGGTGTAGTAGTTGTCGGGGTCGTTTGGCTGGAGAACGCGGAGCCTATCTTTAATCGTGAGTCCCGGCGTTACGACGAGAAATCCGCGAGTGAAGTTCGAGCTTCCCGACCTGCGAATCGCATTGATGGTCTGCCACGCGATGATCATCGCCATCACCGTGGTTTTTCCCGCACCAGTAGCAAGCTTTAGCGCCAGTCGAGAAAGATCGGGATTGGCATCCCGATTTGCATTCGTTAGGTGCTCAATAAACCGCTTTCCCCTCGCCAGTTTTGGAGCTACCTCGGTAAGCCAGATTGCGGTCTCAACTGCCTCGACTTGGCAAAAGAACGGACGAATGTTGTTGAACTTAAACTGCCGCCAATGCTGGAGAAGCGTCGCGGTTTCGGGAGTTACGAGCCAATCGGTCGGATTCGATAGCTTGCGCCACTGGTCAACCTGATAGCGCAACTCGTTGATGATCGGCGTAGGGTCGTAGAGTTGCTTCTCCGTCGAAAGTCCCTTGCCTTCATCGAAGACGAGCGAATCCTGTTTTTGTTTCTGCTTTTTTGGCTTTGGGATTGGTGTGATGAACTCGGCTTTGCGACGGCTTTCGATGATCTGTTGGGTGGGCTGACCTTGGGAATCCAGTTCCCAATGTCGGTCGGGCGGATCGTAAGGCGCGTTGAGAATCGGCTGCTCAAAAAAGCGATTGTCCATGGTTTGACCGAAGTCCACCGTGAAGATTAAACGTGCAACAGAATCGAGCAAGCGGGCCTAGTGGGGAGCAAACCTTGAGCGAGTCCAGCGATCCAATCGAACTTTTCACCGCCAAACAATCACTTCAAGTCGCAAGGCCGTTACTCGGAAGGCATCATACCAAGATACTGAAGCCCCCGCGAGTTCCGTATCTTGCTTCGTTTTTGAAAACGCAATGCGAGTGGTGCGATTCGAGACAAGAACTCTGACCGTGAGAGCGACTGTCGAGTTCCGAAGAAGAGAAAAACCAACGCTATTGCGAAATCACGTTGAGACACGCTGAAGTTTTTCTACCAGCCTTACCATCCCCAGCGTGTCCTGCCCACAGTAGTCCAGTAGCGCCTTTTGTTTCCGCTGGCGCTCGGCTACGCTGCAATCATCGCCAATAAGGGATTCCCAAACGATTCCGGCAGCTTGTCCGTCTGCCACTGCCATGCCCTCGTAGGTCATCTCTGGCACCAGCGCCGGGAGCACCGACTTCAGAGAATACGAGCCGCCAAATGCTGGGTGGTAGACGTGATCGCGGACGACTGGTAGCAAATCCCATAGTCGGCGCTGAATCTTATCAATCCGCCGCGAGAACTCTGGCTGCCACGAGGCAAGGTCTGCAAGCCGCTGAGATTCGAATTGCTGGTGATAAACGATGATGCTGCCGCGGTCGCCGAGGGCATCGCACAGCGTCGTGATGAATGTCGGACGAGGATCACTCGTGTCAGTTGCCAAGAACTCGAAGTGCTCGGGCGCTGCGCACGGTTGCATTTGTACATGAACCGACCATTGGAATGGAAGTTGGTCGTACGGTCGCATACGCGGAAATCGCGGGATGCATGGATTTATCGTTTCAAAATCGGCGAAGTAGAGCGGGTATGTAAGTCCTTCCAGTTCGGCCTTAAGTCCAGGGCTGAACCACGGTCTTCCCATTTGCACGCAGACACAGGCGCGACGGAGTCTGTCCGTAAGCGGGTAGTTCTCGGGGATGTCACGGATTGTGTGAATGCCGAGTTCCCGAAGTTTCGCCACGGTGCTGGCATGAATTCTGGGAAGACGCAGAATGTGATCGTCAGGAATCGGGGGATTGCAATGATCAAAAAACTCGCAAGTGAACGGATTGCTGCACTGCCGTCCGGCTGGAATGTTGGGAGCCTCGGGCATAGCGAGGACTCGAAATTCTGAGCGAAGTTGAACCGTAAGCTCGGGCTGCAATTTTTCAACTTGCCGGGTCAGGTTCCGGATCCTGAAGAAGTGGCTTGCGTCGATAGGGCCGCCCTCATACACGTAATCCCGACTCACGTGCGCCAAAAACGACGCCTCCAGATCGACTCCCGAGCGTGTCACCACCCGGTGCTGGATCGCTATGTCGTGGAGATGAGGATCTTTGACATCTGTGGTCGATTTGACCTCGATGAGACGCCAGCGTCGATCTCCACACCGTTCCAGTATGTCAACTCGGACGAAAACTCCTCGGTGCTCGAACGCTCCTTCGAAGATGGCCGGGACTTCTGGGTTTTCAATTAGCTCCCGCGTCGCTCGGACAGCTTCTTCTCGATTTCTGGCGTCAACAACGACGCCGCCCGGAAACATTTGCCCTGCCAGAAGACCGACTTCTCGCCCTTGGTCGATGATTGACTGATCTGACTCATCCGGCTGCGCTGCGAGTTCGGGGGCGTGAACTGTTAAGTACAGTCGCTTGAGGCACTGTATCCCCGCAAGAAATTTGGTCTTTGTGATGAGCATCGGAATTAGCAACGCCTTCCCGATTTCTTGATTCTTTCGGGACATATTCACTCCTAGGACCTAATTTGGACAACTGACTTCTACGCGGAGGGTCGGTAGCTCAAATATCCTCATAGATAAAGACTTCCGCGATCTGCTTCCTAAAGGCGCGGGCAATTTTGAAAGCCAGACGCAGGTTGGGGTGAAATCGGCCCTTTTCAATGGAGTTGATGGTTTGGCGCGTCACGCCCACCTGGGCGGCGAGCTTTGCCTGTGACCATTCCCGCTCCGCGCGCAGTACACGCAGACGAGTTCTGAATAGAGGCATGAGATCTCCCCTCGTAAACAGTGCGTAAATGTGGGGCCAACTTGGGGCCAAAACTAGGGCCTTTTAGGCCCCAATCTGGGGTTCTCGGGTGGCAAAGGCAACAGACTCAACAGGACTTTTGGTAGGGGCGGTGGGGATCGAACCCACGACCTTCGGCTTAAAAGGCCGCTGCTCTACCACTGAGCTACGCCCCTATGGGATGAATTTCTTATTGTAGCATGAGCTCTGCTGCGACAAGCGCATCCACCAGACCAGAAATTCATTACACAGAGCGGCTCAAATTGCGCGGGGCGCAGGCTCACAAATTCTGTTGCGTCGGGCCAAGCACCGAACGCACGGCATCCGCTTCGGGGCATTGGGCTCGCGGCTTCTCGCTCAGGACAGCGCTGGGGCAGGGCGGGGGCGCTTGCGTTTCCATTCGTAGTCTTTGCGCAAGCGCGACTGGTGCTTCTTCAGCTGCGACTCCAGTTCGGTGAAAGCTTGCTTGCAACTGGCGCGGACGTTTTCGCCCGTGCCAGTGGCGTGGAGCGTTCCGGTTGGTAACGAGAGATTCAGCGAGAACGAATTCTCTTCGCGATGGGGATTTTTTGTAAACACGCCGTGCAGCAGAACCAGATCTGGGTCATAACTCTTCAGCAGGCGATTGAGTTTGCTCGCGTAACGCTCGACTTCTTTTTCCGCGGGCTTGTGCGGCTCGACATTCTTGTAACTGATAGACAATTTCATGGATGCACCTGTAGGTGTTCTTCCAGAAGAGGCGGGCGACGCGGGGATGCTCTGTGCACCGCATCATGTTCAGAGCATACCAGCGCGCGCGGCGCGCGGCAATCACGCGCGAAACATTTCATACGACTACACTCAACGAAAACATGACTCCGCATGCATTGACATTCGCGCATTCCCCACTCTACTCTGCCCTCGGACGGTTTTCGTAATAGAGGCACTCCTACCTCCGCGCTTTTGAGAGTGTTTGCGAAAAAACGCACCGTCAAGAGTGCCTGTGCTACCGACAACCGAAACTTGGTTAGCCCATTGCAATCATGCCTCCTACGAAAAAACCTTCCTCTGACACCATGATTCGCGTGGGACCGGCCGGTTGGTCTTATCCGGACTGGGCCGGGTACGTCTACCCTTCGCGCCGCAAGAAGGGCTTTCATGAGGCGACCTATCTTGCGGAATTCTTTGACACTATTGAGATCAACACTTCCTTCTATAATCCCATCCGGCCGGAACACGCGGCGCAGTGGATCAAACGAGTGGCGGCAAACCCGCGGTTCGTCTTTACGGCGAAGCTTTGGCAGCGATTCACTCACGATATAATTCCTGCATATGCGGACGTTACCGCGGGCTCGACAATCGCTGCGCCAACAGCCGAAAACGAGCGCGCCGTTCGCGCTGGGTTTGACGTTTTGCGCGCGGCGGGAAAACTCAGCGCGGTGCTGCTGCAGTTCCCTTTTTCGTTTCATCGAACGCGTGAGACTGTCGCTCATCTTACAGCCCTTTTGAAGCGCTTCGCCGACTATCCGCTGGTCGTCGAAGTTCGGCATGCTTCCTGGCAGACGCCAGAAACCCTTGCCCTGCTTGCGAAATGCAACGCGGGGTTCTGCAACATCGACCAACCCATCATCGGGCGGTCGCTTGAACCATCCGCGGAAACCGCCGGTTCGGTGGGGTACGTAAGGCTGCATGGGCGGCGCTACGACACGTGGTTCACCGATGATGCCGCAGTTCCTTCGCACGAACGCTACAACTATCTCTACTCGACCGAAGAGCTTGTGCCGTGGGCGAAGCGAGTCCACAAAGTCGCAGAGCGATCGCGCGACGTCTTCGTCATCACCAACAATCACTATCAAGGAAAAGGTGTGGTTAACGCGCTGCAGCTCATCAGCATATTGAAAGGCTCCAGAGTGAAAGTGCCCGAGCCACTGAGGCAGCGGTTTCCCGAGTTGGAGTCCATCGCCGATACGCCGCCGGCGGAGCCTAGCTTGTTTCCGCTGAAGCGCACAGACTGAAGTCTGCGCCACTCGGGATGGTGGGTGAAGAGAATGGATACCTTCACCCCGCGCGTGTCGGAGCGCCTGTAGTAAACGCATGAAAAGAGTCGAGTTGCCAGCGTTGCTATGGAAACCAAGCAGTGGCGAGTGGGGGGTTGACGAGTGTCGCGAGGAGGAAAAGCCGCGGGAGATTTTGGCTGAAAGGGGTATCCCCGGAGTTTTGTAAAGGAGGCCGAATTCATTGATTGGTAAAGACTTATCAAAATACTCTTCGGGGATGAACAGGGAAGAGAATGAAAACACGGGGCTTAGCTTTTTGCTTTTCTGCAAGAGAATGCAATGAGTGGTTCGGGAGCCCGGAGCGTGATTGAGGAGCGCGGATCTAAAGATCCGACACTACAAAGACTAGTGCAAAACCGCAGGGGTGGCGCAACCGAGCCCCACGCGCGCTCTCTCTTGGATGTTCAGCACTATCCAAGGAACTTCTTTTCGGCGGGAGGTTCCGGTGGCTTAATTTCGCGGATTTTTCCGTGGGCGGCCTCATAGGCTTCCAAGTTTTTCTGTAGCGCTTTGACTAGTTGAAGCGCGTGCTCGGGAGCCATAATTACCAGGCCCTGCTCCACGGACGCAAACTTTCCTGGAGTAACTTCATGCACGAAAGAGAAATATAGCTGAACATCGACCTGACTGCTTTCGATTACCGTATTGTTGACGTAGAAGACCGGTCTCGCGGGATTCGGTGCTCTTTCAACCTTTCTATTATCTGACAAGCTCGAAGAGGTAGCTGGATCGTTCGCCATAGTTGCTCCATAATCAGCGAGACGTAATTTCAACTGGCATTATACTTTTGCACATTTGACAAAGCCATCCGTAATTCCCTGTCAACCGCGTGTCTCGCGTTTCTACAGTCTTCTCTCCACCGCCGTCGCTAGACAATTCATGGAATTGAAGAAAGCGAGGCAGAAGGAATGAAGCGGTGGGCTGCAGAATTCAATGCTCATCCGCCCGAAAGACTGCCCCATCCGCCGGCCGTGATTCGTTACAGATAGGCTATGGTGATCTTCGAATTCCAGGCGGGCACCTGAGAAACGAAACGCGGCTGCGTCGAATTTCGGTGGACCGAAATGGCCTTTTGCGCTGTTGGAGACGGTCACGCCTTTACGGGGATGCCCGTAAAGTTTGTATCCAATTTGTTTGCCGTTGGAGTTTTCGTCATGGAATAAGGACGGCACAAGTGCCTGCTTTGACGCGGGGAGACTCGCAGACGGCGTGTCCGCTGGAGATCATAAACTGTCGATCGGGTCCGTTGAAATTCTCTCTGGTTTTCTTGGCGGCGGCCCGCGTCCAGAGGATGCCACTCCGGTAGTTCTCTGGGTGTAGACTGTCGTTCTATGAAGACACTCTTTAGCGTTACTTTTTTCTCGTTTTTGATTGGAATGGGCTTTCTGTGTTGTTCTGCGCCGTGGACAACGACGCCTGCGGGGAGCGACGCAGCGCACGATTCGTTGGGTTATGCAGCGATTTGGTCATCGCGGTTTGGTGCGGTGGCTGGGGCGAGGGTGGATCCCGGGGCGTTTGCGATGCTGACCGGGGTGGTACTCTTTTTTGCGATTGTGATTGGGGCGGGGGCTTACTTTTTCCGGGGCCGACGGGGGGCGGAACGAGAGGATGTTTGAGCTCCTGGGGCATTTCGTGCCGGTCAAGCCGTGGATAACCACGCGATCCGTTCGCTCAGATTTCGTCGGGGCCTGAGGCTAAGGAGGCTAAGCGTTTGGGAGCGGTGAGGAGGTAGCTGGTCTGGAGGAGTTCGCGGACTTCGGACCAATCGATTTTGGGAAGATCCAGCCGGAGAGCGACCCAACCACGGGGACCGATGTAGGCGGGGAGGTAGTATCGCTTGGGTTGGGCTTTGGCCAGCGCGGTGTTTTCCCCTGGGAGGACTTTGCAGGTTACGGCGACGATTCCGTCACCATGATGATTGTCGAGGAAGTAGGCGAATGTTTTTTTGCGGACTCGGAATGAGGCGTGGGAGCCGGAGAGTTCGCGCTGGGCTTCGGGAAGAGCCAGGGCTATCGCTGTGAGACCCTTGAGGATGGGACTGGTGCCGCGAGTTTTGGACATGACGGGTGCTTTGGCGGTGCTTTCCGAGCAAGCTTGCTTGAGTTTGCCGCCGAGAGTCTAGAGTTCCGAGCTGAAGCACAAAGTTTAAAGAACAACCCTGAGGGAAGTCAAAAGAGCGGGTCTGAGCCGGAACCTACAGAACCGGGGAAAGAAGAGTTGGTTAGTGCTTGGTGGCTTGGCAGCCGGTGAAATTGACTTTGACTTTGAAGGCAGTTGTGCCGTAGGAGCCAGCAAGAGAAATTTCCTGGGGAAATTGGAGGCCGTCGATTTCCTGATAGTCGATGGTGACGTCCAGATCGGTGGCTTCGGCGGGAGTTGCTCCGCGATAGATGGCTTGATAGCTGGAGAGAAGCAAGCCCCTGGGAACTGTTTTGAATTGCGGCTTGATGGTGGAATCAAATTCAGCGGTCTTTACTCTAATAACGCTTATTGCGTAATCCGGACCCATGGTGGTGGTGACGTCGGCGGTGCCGTCTTTATAAGAGATGCGGTAGTCGGAGCCGACCTTCTCGAGTTGGAACGTAGTGGTGAGGTCGGGGAGGGCGGGAGAAATCGTGTAAGCGGACCAAGTTTGGAAAAAACCGGATGCCATCTGCTCCATAGCGCTGTAAACCCGCTTTAAGCCGCTCGCTACTTGCCAGGAAAATGAGGATGAGTCGCTTTACGATCACGGATTGAAACATGTTCGGCACCAGTATCGGAAGCGCGTTTCGTGTTATTAAAAGCGTGTCGTCAGCGGACGAAGACGATAGTGATGGTAGGCCAGAAGGTGACCTTTTCGTTCGGATTCAAAGATAACACGGCGAAGGAGGGACACTTCGGAAGGGACCAGGTGAAGTGACCGAGATGCAACGGCGGGGGCGCGCTGCAGGTTGGGATGGTGTAGCGGGGCTGGGGCCTGGAACATTTTGAGGTAGGGAACGTAGTATTGGTCTGAGGCAAGACTCGAAGGGGGTAGCAACATGTACTGCGATGGCTGCGGGAGACCGTTCAACTCCGGGGCTCGATATTGCAGCTCATGCGGGAGACAACTGACGACGGGGCCGGCGGCGCCAACCATGCCGGCCGCAGCGGCTGCGCGCGTGGCGGGAGGTGGGCGCGTCCGGCGAAACATAAATATAGTGGCGGGATTTTGGCTGGCGAATGGAATTTTGCGGTTGATCGAAGTGGGGGGCATGATGATCTTTCGCAGGCTGTTTTTTGACAGATGGGGTTGGTTCGGATCGGGGAGATGGCCGTTCGGAGGCTCGTTCGGGTTTAGTCCGCTTTTGATGGGCGGGATTTTCTCGGTGGGGATTTTGCTTGCGTTGTTTGCGGGAGTGCATTTGTTGCTGGCTTGGGGGCTTTCGGAGCGGCAGCCTTGGGCGCGAATCTTGGGGATCGTGGTTGGGTTCCTGGCGTTGATACGTTTTCCGCTTGGGACGGCATTGGGAATCTATACGTTGTGGGTTTTGTTGCCGGAGAGTTCGGGGCGGGAGTATGACGAGATGGCGGGGGTGCATGGACAGGTGAGCGTGGCTCGGTAGTTCAATGCGCGGTGAGTGGCGAGAAAAGAGAAAGCAAGTCCTTCGCTGCGTTCGAGATGGCAGTTTGCGTAGTATGGAGGGTCCAACCTAGAGAAGAGCCGGGCTAACGCCCGGCGCCTGCAAAGCAACAATTCCCTGCCGGAATTTACGCTGCTCCCCAAAAGATGGCGTTGAAGAGGAGTTGGAAGGTGCCTTCGGTTTGGGCGCGGTGTTGGACGCGGAAGCCGAACATTACGATCTTCCCCTTTCCTCTGATGAAACTGACGGCGGCGGCTTTGCGTTGGAGGCGTTCGGCGCCGTGGGCGTAGCCGGAGACTAGGATGTCTTTGGCGTCGTCGGGATACCAGGCGATTACCGAGCGCTGGATGTCGGGCGGCGGGGCGGAGGTTTGAAAGGCGATGGGGGAATCGACAAAGGCGGCGATTTCGTGGGGCATGCCGTAACCGACGGGATGAATGGTATCGATATAAACGCGCAAGAGCGAGCCTGGGATGTTGAAATCGGATGCGCCTGCTGCTGCTGCGCTACGTACCCCTGCGCCGCCCGTGGCTAAGGCGTTTCGCACCGGCAGGTTGAATTCTTCGCCGATGACTACGTCGCAGGCGTTGGCCAGCGTGATGAGCGTGCCGCCCTTGTCGACAAAATCGCGGAGGGCGTGGACGCCTTCTTTGCCAATGCCACCTGCGTATTCGGGCGGGAATTCTTCGAAATAGCCGCCGCGACCTTCTTTGCCGTCGACGATTATTTCGCGAGCGGAGTCGGGGAGGATGATCACGTCGTAGGAATTGTTCAGGTTGCCGGTTTTAACTTCTTTGTTTTCGATATTCTTGAGTCTGAAACCGTATTGTTCGAGGAGGAAGCGGGTCCAGCCTTCGTCGTGTGAGGGAATATAGGGTTTGTACAGAGCGACGCGAACGGACTTGAGCGGCGTGGCACCTTGCGGAAGATCGGCGCGAGGTTGGAGTTGTAAGTGGAGTTTTTCGGCGTTGGCTGCTAGCTGCGCGTGTGCTGCGAAAATGAACTCGGGCGTTTCGTTTGGTTTTTGCGAGAGGAAGACTTGACCACCCGCGGATTGCATGGCGTTGGTTAGCGCAAAGACGTTGTTTTGTTGAGCGGCGATGGAATAATACCGGCCAGTGCTCGCGAGACCGCCGGTGGGCCAAGAAAGGGTTTGCAGCAGCAACGAAGAATTCCGAACGTCAGGGGTGATCGCGACTCTTTCCGCTTTGACGCCCATCATTAGCGGGAGGGACCATGCGGCAACGTCGTAGGGCTCGAGGATGCCGCTGTTGGGGGCGGGCCGGACTTCGGGATAGCGTTGGATGCCCAGCATCTCGTCGACAAATCGGCCGTACGGTTGCGCAGTGGGAATCAGGAAAAGTTTCTTGTCGGCGTGCCAGCGGACTTCTACACCGTGTTCGAGGAGCAGCGCGGCGAGACGCGTGGCGGTGACGGGATCGCGCTGCCCGTCGAGGGGGATGCGCCAATAGACAGTGGCATCGGCGGTCTGGACAGCCTGCGTGGCCATGGTGGCTACGCCACGGAGAAGTTCTCGACGGTATTTGCTAACAGTTTCTAGCGCGGCGCCGGAGACGAGAAGTTCGTAGTCCATGATGTCGCGCAGACGCCACACGCCGCCGGGCCAAGGGTTTGGGAAATTTATTTGCTGCTCATAGGTGGTGAGACCTTTGCCGCCGCCTTGGAGCTCGGTGGATTCAATCTCGACGGGAGTGGCGATGCGGGCGGAGGCTACCTCCGTAAGAACTCCGTACATGTTTTTCCACCAGCCGGTGTTGCGCGTGCCGCCGGGCCAATAAGCGTCGAACGAATACCCAAAAATCACACCGGACTTCCCTCCTTCTTCGAGACGCCAGCCCATGTCCGCGCCCATGAGATTGTTGCCCCGATGAACCAAGGGATTCACGAGCTTGGCGACGGGATCAGCGTTGGGCGGGATGTAGATGCGCGGACCGTTTTCACCCATTTGGTGTTCATCGAGCCAGAATTGCGGAAACCATTCGTGATAGACCATATGGTTGACGTTTTTGGTTTCGATCTGGGTGAGCATGAACCAGTCGCGATTGTCGTCGTGGCCAACGTAGTGATGATAGAGGTAGGGCATCTGGCCGCCTTCGTACTTGGTGCCGAGGTATTTTCTGTACCACTCGGTGATCATTGTTTCGCCATCAGGATTAAGCGAGGGAACAAGGAGGACGATGGAATCGTTTAATCGCCGGAGGAGTTCTGGGTCTTGCGAGGTGGCGAGATTGTAAGCCCACTCCATGGACATTTGGCTGGAGCCGATTTCGGTGGAGTGAATGTTGCAGGTGAGGAGAAGGATGGTTTTGCCGTCTCGGGCGAGAGCGTCTATTTGTTGAGAGGTGAGGCCGCGAGGGTCGGCGAGTTTGTGCGCGATGTCTTTGTAATGGGCTTTGTCGCGGAGGTTTTCCTCGGTGGAGATGACGGCCATAAACATCTCTTCGCCGAGAGTGGTTTTGCCTAGCGTTTCAAGCTCGACGCGATTTGAGGCTGCGGCGAGCGCTTTGAAATAGGAGGTGATCTGGCGATAGTCGGCGAGCTTGCGGTCGGCGCCGACTTCGAAGCCGAGAAACTCACTAGGTGTGCGCACTTGGCCGCTCTTTGCTTTCTCCTGGGCTTGCGCAAAAGAAGACAGCGCAAGAATCCAGACCATTGTGAGCAAACTCCGCCGGTTCATCATCATCAGCTCCTTGAGAAGACGAAAAGCGTAACAGTATGCACCGCGGACAGAGTTTTTGCGAGATACAGAGGCGAGAGGCAGGAGTCTCGGAAGCTTGGCAGAGGCGAGCTTTGGACAGCAGTTTTCGCGTTGGGTGACTCGCTGTGACTGGCGCTCGCTTGGCTCGCAGCCTATTTTCGCAGGCTGAATTTCCCTGTCCACAGACGCCCGTGCGACGTCGTGCGGGTTTACGGCACTCGGCGTGAAAATTTCACGGCGTAAAGCGCAGCGACTCCGCCGATCTCAACTGGAATCGGTCGCGACAGGGATTGACAAGTCAAGAAGGAGAAGGCGGAACAGCTCGATGGCCGTGCGCACCGGATGCAAACCGCGATGCAAGTAGCGCAGACGGTAGAGCCGCTCCAACGTCAGGGCTAAGCAGGTCAGCAGCCATACCATGAGCAAGCTGCGTTCGTGGTGATGGCGAATATGCTCGAGTCCATAGCGGTTCTTGGCATCGTTGAAACCTTCGTTTTCGATGTGCCATCGGCTCTTGGCCATGGAGTACAGGCAACGGCGGCTGATCTGACGCGAGGAGAAATTGGTGAGCCAAGAGGCCTCGACCATATCGCCGTTCCGATGATGCTGGCGATAACGGATCACGCGCACGGTGTCCCACTGCAAGCTTTCCCAAGGATCAAAATCGTCCGCGTCCCAGATCTGCACGCGATCGGTGCCGTCCCGGAACTCGAGATCCGGCGGCCGGGAGCGAAAGCGCCGCTCCGCCGCCTGAGATAATTCGGGCAGATTGTCCTTCAGCCGAGCCACCACGGGCCAGCCCGCTTTTCCCGCGACGTGCAGAAAAGGCGCGGTGGCAAATTCCCCGTCGACCACCACATAATCAATGAAGCGCGATCCCAGGTTCACGCGCACGCGACGCAACAGGCGCTGCCCGGCAGTGTATTCGCTGTCGCCTGGCCCGTAGGGTTCGACATCCACCGGCAGGGTGAGGCCCCCACCGACCACCGTCGCAAGGACCAGGTGATGGCGATAGCCGACGATCTCTCGGTCGGCATTGCGGTAGGGACGGCACAAAGGGCATCCCGACTTTCGCCGCCGCCCCCCGGTGGTGCCATCCAGGACCAAGCCTAGGAAACGACAGTCCTCGAAAGCCTTATTGCGCTTGGCGCGATGGAGTACCGCGGCCAAAGCGGCCCGCGTGGGCGCCGGATCTAAACGTCCGGTGAAATAACCCAAGGCATCGTCGCCGAACGATTGGCTGACGCTTAGGTTCCTTCGCGCTTGCGATCCCACCAGCGCCTCTATGGCTAGAAAGGCCCATTGCCGCAAGATCGTGCCCAGTACGAAGGACCACAACAGATCTTTCGCCGGAATTTTGTGGCTGGAACGTCCATCGCCGGGGGAACGGAAGTAGGCCGCCAGGTGCAGATGCTGGCTGACGTATTTCCACAGCCGGCGTGGGGTGGGGCTGGTCAGGAGCGCTTCCTCTTTTTCTTGCGCTGCTGGCGGGCCAAGACTAAGAGCTGGGCGTTGGCCGTCAGCACTTCGCGCACGGCATCTTGAAATTCGCGCCCGGCGCGCACGCGGCGGCGAACTTGCTCGACCCACGGCTTGGGGATGTGCTGGACATGCTTTTTTCCCTTCACCATAAAGGTCAGCGACCAGACCGGATGGCCTTGGTCGTGGGCGCAATGACAGGTGGCTTTACCGCAGCGCAGGTGAGTTAGGGAAAGAGAGCCAGGGAGGGCATCGTCGGGGATATGGAAACGACGCGCCAGCTCGAACTTGCGCTGACGCAGTCGAGAAGCTAGCGGTCCCTGAGGTTCGTTGTTCATCTTAATGTATTAATACCATAAGCATACGAAACAAACAAATGATTTGTGGGAGTGCGAAAATAGGAGGCTACTGCAGAACGACCGCGGGGTGCCAGAAAAATGCTGCCTTACAGGTGCGCAGCAAACCAACAGACGTCAATCTTCCGAGACGGCTGCATATTCCGGCCTAAAACGCCGAAGCTTCACGGCCAAGGTTGGTAGAGCGATCAGCAATCCTTGCGAAGCGATTTCCGCGTGATGGTTCTGATGCAACAGAGACATTCATCAGCTTTTGGCTTGAGACCAGGAGCGTTCCCATGTGCGCCACAACGAGGCGTCTCCAAGGCCCAGCTGGTTCCACCACAAATCCAGCATCTTTTGATCGAGGCCAAGAATGCCATCGCGCGAAACACCGGAGGGAGGCGGGACGAGCGTTGCCAGGCGGTCGTAAACCGAGCCGCGCTCCGATTCGTCGACGCGAGCGAGAAGGTGCCAGACGGTGAGCGCGTCACGCTGGCGAGACTCCGCGAGGATTTTTCTGAGTTCGGCGCTCCGCTCTTCCGGCGTGCTCGCGCCAAAATCAAACTTGGACAAGGCAGCGCGAAACGATGCGGAAGCGTCGTCAAAGTACGGAGTGCCTGGCCCGACTTTCGGGCGGGTCGCGCAAACTGCGCCCGCGGGGATGAAGGCTTCACGTCCATCCAGCTTAAAGCCCACCCAACCGAGCTTAGTTCGCAGAAGTCCGGCGCCTGAATCATCCACTTCGAGCGTATAAGAACAGCCCAGGTCTACGGCGATCGCGGACGGCGTATCCACCGTAAACTCGCCCGGCAAGGCCCAAATGTAAGCGTGAATCGTCCCGCGATCGAGCGCGAGTCGATTGTGTCCGTTGCCCCCAGCGACTAAACGTAGACGCGTGTTCGCCTCTACATTCACCGTTCCAATATCGGCGATGGAAATGTTGGCCTTGGAATGGCTGTCGGTGACTAGCGTTTGGCCGATGCCAAGCTTGGTGGCTCCGGCGTGTTTTCCGAAGGCACTCGATTCCACTTTGGGTGTGCCCGCGACACTCTCGACGTCCCATCCTGGTTCGGAGGTTGTGCCTGGCTTCTGACTCCACCGGAGAATCCCAAACGCAGCTATAAACAGGACGGCCGCCGTTGCGGCTGCGAGTCGGAAAGACCAATGCGATGACACGAGCCGCTGCCAAAATCGCGGTTGCCGCGCCGCCGAGATTCGAGAAAATTCCGGCGCCTCGCCCTGATGGCGGAATTTGGCAAGTCGGGTTTCCAGTTTTTGGATCTCCGGGTCGGGTTCGCCGGAACCATCCCAGAGGTAGTCGTCCTTCATGGCTGATTCCCTCTACGCAATAAGTTCTTTCCCTGCGCCGCCGAGTTTCTGCGGCTCGAGGAATCGGCCTCGAGCCCACTGCCGATCGATGCCTGGTGCAATTTCTCGCGAAGCTGCTGCATGCCTCGGTGCAGATTGACTCGAACGGAGCCGGGAGTCAGTCCGGTGCGCACGGCGATCTCCGGCCCGGTCATGCCCTCCACCAAACGAAGTATCAAGGTTTCGCGATACGTTTCCGGGAGGCTGCGAACAAAGGCCAGGATTGCCGCTGCTTCGGCATCTGGAGCGGTGTCCGACGCGGGCAATTCCGCTTCAACTTCCGGCAGGCTCTCCGTTACCGCGGCGACCGCGCGGGTTTGCCTGTAATAGTCGTTGGCGCGGTTGCGTGTGATGGCTGCTATCCAAGGCCCGAATCGCGCGACGTCGCGCAGGTCGCGGAGACGGGGCAGCGCACGTAGAAAAACGTCCTGCACAAGATCGTCCACGTCGCTGGCGGGCACTCTCGCCAGCAGGATGCCGTGAACCATGCGTGCGTACCGCGCATACAATCCACCAAATGCGGCGCGGTCGCCTTCGCGTGCAGCCAGCACCAGCGAAGAATCACCCGCGGGTTCGGGGGCAGGTGCGGTGGTCACCGCTCGACAGTCTCTGATTCTGAGGTGCGAGTCAACTGTGCTTCCAGCCTGGAATATGCCGACTCCCGGTATCATCCCGGTAGGCATGACGCTGTGCTCTCGAAGAGTGTTAACAACGGGCCTGTCTCTCAACCAATTCTCTAGTTCGAGCAGGGTGATTGCCGCTAACTGCCGCTAAAGGCAGGCTATACCATCAAACTGGCGTGCCGCATCTAATTCCGAGTAAACTGGTCGCATATGGAGGGAGACAGCTGCACGATTTAAGGGCATGGCCGCCACCAACCGCATTGCCGCTCGAGACCGAACACCTGTCCCGCTGGAAAAGCCTCGGGGCCGGACAGGGCAATCTGTGCTTGAGCTGATTGGCAACACGCCGCTCTTGCGCCTGTCGAGAATCGGCAGCGAGTTTCCCAATGTGGAATTCCGCGCCAAGGCCGAGTGGTTCAATCCGGGAGGCTCCGTCAAGGATCGGCCGGCGTTGAGCATGATTCAGGCTGGACAGGATAGCGGCGCACTGCGCCTCGGAAAGACCATCATCGATGCCACCAGCGGCAATACGGGAATCGCCTACGCCACGATTGGGGCTGCGCTTGGCTATCCTGTGAAACTTTGCTTGCCGGACAGCGCGTCCCACGAGCGCAAACGGATCCTCGGAGCTCTGGGCGCTGAGCTGGTCATCACTTCGGGTGAGGAAGGAACGGACGGCGCGATCCGGCGGGTGCATGAGATTGTTGCCGCCAACCCAGAAAGGTATTTCTACCCGGACCAGTACAGCAATCCGGCGAACTGGCAGGCGCATTACCGCACCACCGCAAATGAGATTTGGGAGCAGACCGGCGGGAGCGTCACTCATCTCGTGGCCGCCTTGGGCACGAGCGGAACATTTGTGGGCACGGCCCGCCGCTTGAAGGAACGCAATCCGTCGATTCGATGCATAAGCCTGCAACCTGACGCGGCGTTTCACGGACTGGAAGGCTGGAAGCACATGAAGACGGCGCTCCGCCCAGCGATTTATGACGACACGCTCGCGGATGAAAATCTCGAGGTTGGTACGGAAGAATCCTATGGCCTGGTAAAGCGCCTCGCGCGGGAAGAAGGCCTGTTGGTTAGCCCCAGTGCCGCTGCTGCGCTGCTTGGCTGCTTCCAGGTCGCGAAGGGCCTAGCGTCAAGCCAGCGAGCAGTGATTGTCACTATTTTTGCGGATTCTGCGTCAAAGTATCTGACCGAACGCTTTTGGGACGAAGAGTGAGTTTCGCATGAGTGAAGTGCTCGAGGTCGGGATCAGCGCGGAGCTTGCGGAGAAAATTCG
>Ga0210384_10000598_pt1 | contig 54587 bp, 50 predicted proteins | sample IncBWH2MmetaG_FD_160574 | JGI IMG/M metagenome (GOLD analysis project Ga0210384, IMG submission 160574) | Forest soil microbial communities from Barre Woods Harvard Forest LTER site, Petersham, Massachusetts, United States - Inc-BW-H-2-M | ecosystem: Environmental > Terrestrial > Soil >...
CGCGACTGGCCACCACTGGTACGCCGAGCATCTGGCGTTTCGCGGCCGCTTCAACGAATCGTTCGAGGAAATGGAGCGCGCCCGGCAACTGGATCCGCTGTCGTTGATCATTCAGACGGACAACGCAGAGATTTTCTATTTCGCGCGGCAGTATGATCGCGCCATCCCACAGTTTCGGGTGGTCCTGGACATGGAACCCAAGTTCGAACGCGCTCACTCAGTGTATTCAGCCTATGTGCAGCAGGGAGAATTCACGGAAGCACTGAATGAAGTCCGCACGTGGGATCACCAAAAATACCGCAATCTAGCCTGGGTGCAGGCCGCCCAGGCATACATTTATGGCCGGGCAGGCCAGCCGGAGCAGGCACAGCGCTGTATTGAGGAGTTACTTCGAATTCACCGGAGTCAACCGCTCCACCCAATTGTTTTCGTGGCACCGTATATCGGGTCAGGTGACAAGGACCAAGCGTTCGCGTGGCTGGAAAAATCCGTGGCCGCACATTCCCCCGGCCTGACAGCGCTCAAGGTCGATCCGGTGTATGACCCGCTGCGCAGCGACCCTCGTTTCCATGATCTGTTGCGCCGCATCGGCCTCCCGCAATGATCTTCGCGGACGACCCGTTGGCGCACTTACATGTGAGTCGAAAGGGTCTCTTTTCGAGCAGCCGGATCGGATTTGAAATGAGGGTCAGCGCTTCCACTAACTTCGTGCGTCTGCTGTACCCATCAAGAATAATTCTTGGACGGCCTGCGCGATGCGAACGAAACAGCGCAAGAAGACTAGCGAGGCCGTTAGGAGAGCAAGGCCCGCGATTCTGAGCCCAATTCTGTCAAGGGGGAAGTAGTCACAGCAGGGTCGCTAATCTTCTCCGCATTCAACGACATTACATGAATGACGAAGAACTCCCGAAATGACCGGGCAGGCATGCGGCCCTGAAATAATGTGATGGCGGGTGACCCTGGGCTAATCCACGAGCGTGTTGAGAGGTCCCTTCAATTGCTGCCAGAATGAGACACTCTCCAATTAAGTGGCGAAATCCCCTTCTTTCCAAAAATCCGGGATAGTCCCCAAGTCCCGGTTAACGCGCAAACCGGACATGTCCGCTCGAGGGAGCGGGACTGGACACGAGCGAGTCAGGCGCCGATTTCCAGCTTCCAAGACCGCAAGAGTGTTCGGAGCGGACTATCTTTTCCCAAGTCTGGCCCGTCTATCCCCGCATGGCGCCTCCGGAATCTCTCAGACTAACGTTCATCCTGGCTCTCTGTGTGCCGCCGGTCTTCGCGCAGACGGCGAGCTACACCGACGATAATCCTTCCGTGTCGCCTGACGGCAAGAAGATCGCCTTCATGTCGGACCGCGACGGCGACATTGAGATCTACGTGATGAACGTGGATGGGTCAAACCCGCGGCGGCTCACACACTCGCCGGGGCGGGATGCGCATCCCGAGTGGTCTCCGGATGGCCAGAAGATCTACTTCCAATCGCCGCGTGAGACCAAGCTGCCACAAGTCTTCGTAATGAACGCCGATGGTAGCGAACCCAATAGGCTGACTGACAATGCCGGATTCACCGGCGTCCCGCTCGTCTCTCCTGACGGCAAGAAGATCCTCTACATGGTGAATGAAGGTCCGAGCCTTGAGCAGGTCCACTGGCAAATCTACCTGATGGATGTCGATGGCAGGAATCAGCGACGGTTATCGCTGAGTCAGGCAAACGATCAGGTGCCGCGATGGTCGCGTGACGGGGAAAGGATCCTGTTTTATTCAAACGCCTCGGGCAGCGACCAGCTATATGTGATGGACACCCACGGCTCAGATCGCAGGATGCTCACCGGCGGAACGTACAACAACAAGGACGGCACGTGGTCGCATGATGGAAAAAGGATCGCCTTCAAGTCGGACCGCAGCGGCAAATGGGGCATCTACGTGATGAACGCCGATGGAAGCACTGCAAAACTTCTGACGGAGGAGTGCGAGGAGTTCGGGCACCCGGTGTGGTCAGCGGACGACAGCCAGATCTTCTACACAGCAACGCGTGGCGGAGCCACGCGGATCTGGGTAATTAGTACGGATGGGGGCGGGGCGCAGCCGGTTAAGTAGCGGAGGTTGCCCGGAAGAGATCGAACACCAAGGGGACAAATACGCGAGGAAATTATTCGGTCGTACGAACGCGAGCGTCCGATTGGTCGCTCTTGTAGCGTCGCCAGCGGCAGCGCATATGAACAGCCTCGCGCAAACATTGTTGTTCTGGCCAGCCTCGGGTCTCGGTGAGCGAGTAGATGTGGCGCCAGGACTTGCCTTCAATTAAACGCCACAGCATGAAGTGAGCCGAACTCCGGGGGTTGGGCTTCACCTCCCATTGATTCCGAGCGAGTAGTCGCCTACACGGGGGTCATGCGGAAATGAAGTTCTGGGACAATGGGTTGGATGCTGCAAGTCCCGATAAACGCGCTTACCGGACATGTAGAGTCCTGGTACGGAACATCTCCGGTTATCCAACTTATCGGGACTTGCTCGCACCACAGCGTCGCAGCTGAGTGCTATTTTCCCCAAGACTCGGTGTACGCCGCGCGAATCAGGCCGTCGAAGGTTTCGTTGAAGAAGTCGCGATTGTCCTTGTCGTCGCCGGCAAATTGCTCACGCAAAGCATCGACATTAAGATTCTTCGACACATGCTCGCGGACAGCGTCGAAATTGCCTGGGCCGCTGCCGAGGTGGAAAACGGCCTCTTTCACTCTGGCAACAACCGCAGATATGAAATCGATCTCCTGCTGCAGATAAACCTTGTCGTAAAGAACGTCGCCATGGCCGGGGACTATGGCTTGCGCATCGAGCTGGGACATGCGCTGCAACGTGGTGATTTGCTCCTCGGGATAGCCGCCGAAAAAGTACGGGACGGGGTGGTCGAGCAGGTCACCCGCGACCAAGATTTTCTCCTTGGGCAAATAGACGACGGCATCACCGCGCGTATTGCCACGGCCGAAATGCTTGAGCTGAACTTCGCGACCACCAAGGTCGATAGTCATCTCGCCTTCGAAGCAGACATCGGGCGTGAGCTCGGCCAATCGTGCGACCAGTGGCTGGAATTCGGTCCAGACCGGCTGGATGCCAGCGGCTGCGGTCTTGAGGTCCTGGATTTCGATTGAAGTCAGGGCTTTGCCATTTGCATCTTTGCCGGAGTCGATCATTTTTTGGAAGCCCGCAGCGCGGTTTGGAAAGCGTTCGAACCACTGTGGGTTATAGCCGGCAATTTGGTTGCGCGTCTCGGCTTGCGCAACAACGATGAGGCCGGGGAATGCGTCGCGATAGGTGGCATTGCCCATCGTGTGGTCGTAGTGCCAGTGGGTGTTCAGGAGGAAGCGGACGGGCTTCGTGCTCCACTGGCGGATCTGTGCGATGTCTTCTTTGGCGCTGGAGGGGAGATAGCTGGAATCTATGACCAAAACTTCACGCTCGCCAATGATGACAGTTGTGTTCCCCTGCGGAAAGGTGTCCGGAGCGTCTTTATGGCGGATGGTGTAAACACCATCGGCGAGCTTGGTTATCGTACGCTGGGCGGTATTGACCGTATCAGCCAGCGTGGGCGCCAAGGCTGAGGTAGCGAGCGAAAAGCACAACGCGAAGATGCGAGACAGAAGCCGCGGGGCGGGTGAGAGCATACGAATTCTCCTGTTGGGTTAATTAGCAGCAATTTAAGGCTTTAGACGCACCACCCCGGGCTTGGGCTCGTGCCTTTCGTCTCATTCAGGGTGATCGGGCTTAAGCCTCGCGGGGTGACCGGACCACTTTTTCAGAGACACGCACTGAGGAATTGAAACAAGATTCTCGCCTTAGCGACGCAACCCATTGAGCGATGCCCGAATGGCTGATAAATGTGACCTTGGTAGAGAGGGTCACCCCCTCGGGCTAGTGCCTAGTCAATGCGCATACCGCACAATCAGATTCCGGTTATCGGGACTTAGTCGACCATGGCTACTCGCTTACCATTTGATGGTCAAGTCCCGATAAACGCGCAAACCGGACATGTAGAGTCCCGGTACTGAACATGTCCGGTTATCCGACTTATCGGGACTTAGCCCGCCGATCCCAGCACATCTTCTCGATGCCATGCAGGCAATGCTGAGATCGATGTGTACGGCCTCCCCTGTTAGCCCTCGACGAACTTGCGCAGCCGGCCAAGAGCGTCGTCCCACTGCTTTGAAATTAATTCGAGGTAATGGCGAGCGTATTCAAGGCGCCGCTGGTCCAATCGCCAAACGCTCTCGCGTCCGTGCCTCTTGCTGCGCACGAGTCCCACTTCCTCCATCACCCGCAGGTGTTTGGTGATCGCTTGGCGAGTGACGTCGGTGCCTGCAGTGAGTCGCGTGATCGACATTGGTCCGTCATTGCAGAGGCGGGACACAAGCCGTAAACGGGTCTCGTCACCCAGAGCCGCAAAAATCGGTGCGGAAACGCTCAGCTCTACCATGGGTCTTGGGCTACCGCGCATGGGCAAGGTACTCCTCGATTAGCTTCACAACCATGCCCCAACCCTGCTCGTTTGCCGTGAACGCCTTGGCCCGGCGCGCCAGGGGGATTTGATCGAAGCCGGACTCAGTGACGGTCAGCATCACCCCGTCCGTTACATCGGCTAGCTCAAAAACGATCAGGGTCGTTGGCTCGGCGGAGTAGTCCACGCCTCGCTCAACGGCGTTCGGATGCCAGCGGAACGAAAACAGCTTCTCGGGCTCCATCTGTTCGATGGTGATCTCGAACGCCACACCTTCGTAATTCTTCTGGGTCTTGGCCACCTCGGCATTGACTGTCGTGGGGACGATTACTCCGCGCATCCTGGCTCCGGGCACGAACGGACCATCGAACTTCATGCCGAACCAACTTCCGAACTCTGTGGAGTCAGCCAGAGCGCGCCAGACTCGTTTCCGCGGTGCGCGCAGAAGAATCTTTTTCTCGATGCGATCTGTGTTCATGAGCAACCTCCTGGTTGCATGTTAACACCCGTGCGGTCGAAGTGCAACCGATAGGTTGCTAGATTTGACTGGCCGCACCATTCCGCGTTTCTGGCATCCCCGCACAGGCATGACTGCTTTTCTGCTGCTTCTGTCCACGACGACAGAACTCCTTGTACTCGATCTGATCCCGTAACATGATCCACAGTCGAATCCCCAGTTGAGAACGGTGCGCGCGTGAAGCATCAAACTGCTGGATTCAAGCGCTTTGTGCGCGCGCTCTAGAGATCAATAAGATCAACTCTTGGATTCTCGCACTTTTGAAACTTTAAGGAGAGATCTAGACGAGCTCCATCGCCTGGCGGCCGTTTTTCAAGGTCGAGGGAAGATTTTCGTTGAGTCTCACCGTCGCTGTTGCCTCAATCAATGGTACCGCAGCAGATCATATTCAAAATACTTTCGCCAATAAAGCTTGTGCGGTTTTCGAAGCATACAACTTAACGCCAAGGAATGTTCCCAATGTGTTCGTGATGAGGTCCGTTGTGCCGGAACCTCGGGTTGGAAGATAGGACTGCAGAATTTCAATCGTTAAACTGACAATAAATCCCAGAAGCACAGTGGCTAAGACTGCATGCTTGATCGGCCGCACAGATGACCAGTAGGCGCAAAAGAAGAATCCAAACGGAATGAATCCGGCGATGTTTATAAGGACGTCCTTCAAATACTTCCTTCCAGGCTTGAACTCTTTCCAGAATGGTTCCAGGAATTTCTGGTGCAAGAGTGAGTAACGCTCTGGAATATACAAATCCATTCCGGCACCGACAGCGCTATGAACGACATTCCCAGAGCGTTCATTGAGGAGGTAGACCGCCATAGCATGATCGTTCCCAGATAATTCCGGGCGTCCCTGGGCCGTCCAGGTTTCATAATGCTGACGAACCTGCGCAGGCGTAAGCTCTCCCCGGTAAATCGCGAGTCCCTTTAACTCTCCTGACCACTTTTCATTTCGGACAGGTGAGGTCCCGATCACCAGCTGACCAGTGTAATTCGCATTGAGCCGAAATTGCGGCAACGATTCCGCAAGAGCTCCATCAAGGTAAACCGATGTCTTTTGAGCGCCAGAGGTGATACTTATGAACACTGGCTTAATTTCGCGGAACACGCCGTCTACGCCGACTATGTCGCCTCGATGCGGCTCGCCACGGATCCCACGGGCTATCGCTAGGTTCGAATGATATTGTTGCAGCGAGAACTGCGTCTGGTTTTCCGGTCTATAAAACGAAAGAAACGTGTTTACGGCATTGCCACGCGCAGCTTGCAACCAAATTTCGATAGTCCACGAAGAATAATCTTGTGGAGCCTCCGCCACCAATGTGCCGGGGCTATATATCGTTCCGTAGTTGCCGAAACGAAGCCCGTTCTCGTTTTCAAGCCAGGTCACCGCGTTCCGGGGTCGTCGAAAGGGCTCGAGTCCAGCCGCCAAAATGCCACCCAACACCAAAATGCAAAGTAAGCCTAGGACTTTCGCTCTTATGACATTTCTCACTGATTTGAGAATTGCTTGGCAAGTTCATTGTGTCCGCGGCTCGAGAAGCAGACCCGACTGAAAGAACATTCACACATTCGTGGCTTCGAAATCGTCATGCCTTCCCTTCCAGCTGCCTCAGGATCCGTTTGGGCGCATATTTCACGACAATCTCATCTCGGAATTCACAAAGTGCCCTGCGCAATAACACTTTTCCGCCATACACGATTCCGTTGCGCACCAAAGTGGACGGGGGCGTTTTGGTTCGCTGCAATTGAATGCGAGCTGACTCACCCGGCAAGAGAGTTGTCTCAATCGAGATGCAGCGATCGTGACGACTGATTGGAACCAGGCGGCCGTTAACAGCAAGAGAGGCAAGAGATTCGTTATCCGCTTCTTCCTTTAGCAAGCGATAGGAGAGCTGTTGCTGCGAATTGTTCTTTAGGCTGAAAGTATCGGTGAAAAAACGAACCTCCCACTTTTCCTGGGTTAGTGCGCGTTTCCAGCAAGTCCGTTCCACCGACTGGGCCAGCGATCCCCATACAAGGTCAGGTTCGGCTTCATTCAGTCGGTCCGCAACCTCCTCCAAGGAGGGAAAACCATTCTGAAAAAATCCGTGATGTTCCACCATGAATGCTGGCCTCCCCAAAAAAAGATCCAGGAGAAATGGGAAGGCCGATTTTACATAATGACGGTGGAAGACGGGAAAGCAATAAGCCCGATCGAAGGTGGGCATGAGAAGTTCGCATAGCGAGATCGGCGCCGCGTCACGATCCAGTGGGAAACGCGTCGAGTTGACAGCTGCAAGAAAACCGCTCGACCTCAGTCCACGAAAGCACGCTGTTGTGAACCGACCTTGAGGAAAGACCATGATCGGCTCGAAGCTTAGTCCGGTGCGTTCCTGGTGACGGCGCATCCGTTGAATTGCGAGGAGCGACTGGTGCTCCAAATAGTTAGCGTCCCCACCGCCGTACTCATTGCCTGTGTGGTCACAGCCATGAACGCAAATGGAAAACCGGTCGCTTTCTTGGGCGAAGAAGGAAGCCCCGCCGCGAGATGTGCGTGAATGGTTCCATGGAATATATGCCAGTGAAGTGGCATATCGATGCTGCCGCATCGATTCGAACAGCCTGGAGAAATCGAGCATTCCGTACGTGCGGCGCAAAACAGGGTCGTCGATAATCAGGCGTGCGGCCTTCCAGCCTCCTCGCCAGCAAAAATTCCCACAGGCAGCTCGTACGAATAAGAGCGTGGGCAGGAGCCAATCATAGTGCAATTCGATTTCATCTTCGCTCGCGACCCGCTGATGACAATCGGGAATCTCCGAAACCGTCGAGACGAATAGATCACACGCCCCAACTTGCACACACAGGAATGTCGGTCCCGCGCAAACCGTAATGATTGGTGTGGTGTCGTCTCCCTTCGCGACGAGGACATCACAGGCAGTCAAGGTTTTTACGCGCGGATAATTCGTCCCGGATAATTGATGGGAGAAGCGTTTACCGACGGATGGAAACTCGCCATGAGCCGCACCAGGCACGGTTTCAGCTGCCGTCAAAGAGCCGTCGCTCAACCATTGGAGAAGCTCATCGTGCGCTTTTGCAGTTATTCCATATAAGAAGAGCGTGCGGAAATTCAGAAGTGCCTTCCTCACGGTTTCGCGCGACTGCTCTTCACGGTAGAGGGTGGCGAGCGTATCAGCGGAAAAAGCGATAGCTCCAGGAGCGGCGAGACTTTCTGGAGCGCCCAAGAGCATCGCGGCTGTGGGGGAATCCAAAACCCGGACACTGGCCCCTAGAAAGGTGGCGAAGGCAGCCAGGTTTAAGTCGTTCGGTTTACTTTTCTCGCCGGACAGGATGAGCAACGGCTGTACCCTCTCCTTGTTTGCACCATTCTATCCTATGTGAATTTCACGCTGCGGAGCACGGCTATTTAATTTGAATTCAAGACCCAACTTCATGGTTGGTTGCGCGCAATCTGGCCCGATTTCTCGAGAGCGGCCGAATCGAACGGCCAATCGTGCTTGGGCGACCCCGCCAAGAGGGTGGAAGAGGAATACTCCTGCATAATCGCACAACTTAACCTGCAATTCCGTTTTCCAATTTTGTCCGCTCACCTTATACTGGCATCCGGCGGCAATTTTACGCAGGTTCCGGCATCTCAAGCGTGACGTCAGACCATGGAATAATCCTGGCGGCCGACCCGGAAAGTCAAAACCAGAATACAGACGTATAGGCCAGTTGGAGGCAAAATGGCAATTCGCGATAACGGTCCTTCTGATCTCCGGCAAAATTTCCTTAAAGAATATAACGCCGAGGAAAACATCCGGCGATACATGAAAAGGACCGCTGGATATGGGATCAGCTACCTGCTAGAGCATGATTACGGCAGGATTTATCTTGAGGTGATTGAAAAATATATTCCGAAGGCGAGAACTGAAAAGGGACTTCGATTGCTCGAATTCGGCTGCGGCGCGGGTATGAATCTGCTGCATCTGGTCTCCGTATTGGAGCGACGTGGCACAGCTGTGGATTTCGCTTGTGGCACGGATTTTTCGGAAGCCTTGATTGAGTCGGCCAAGGTCGAAGCCAAGGAAGCACTTAAGCCGGAGCTCTCTGACAAGGTGCGATTTTGTGTTGCAAAGAATGAAAGCCTCATTGCCGACATGACAGGGGGGCTGGGGACCAGCAGAGAGAGTCTGGTCGGATCATTCGACCTGATCTTCGGCGTGAACACCATTCGTTACTGTCATCGCCTGAAAAATGAGAAGGATTGCGTGGAAGACATACTTGAGCTCCTCACAGACGGAGGAGTATGTATCGTCATCGACATGAACGACAAGTTTCCGGCGTTTCGCGGACGCCCTCCCGCACGCGTTAGGGAGGGAAATGATTCGTATTACCTTCCCTCGCTGGATGAATACGCCCGGCCTTTTGAGTCTGCTGGATTCGAAATATTGAGGAAAGATAACTTCTGCTGGATCCCCCACTCCGCGGGCCAATCGCTTACGGCGGTTATGCGATTCATGACCCCTTTACTCAACGGCATCGGCCGGCGACGTGCAATGAGATCGCTAGTGATTAGCCGAAGGACCAGTCGTCGAAACCGGTAATTCAACTAGCGCTCGGGTGGTTGAGAACCACCGCCTACGCGTGGAATCCACCAGAATCCGCACGTCCGGTAACCACTGTACTCTCGGAGCCGCCTGCCTAACTCATAGTCGTGATTAGGCATAGCCATGGAGTATACACGCGAAGAGGTTTGGCACTGGTCCTGCATTAATAGTTCCTGGATTTAGAAAAAACCTCCCAGCCATCGGGTCCACAGTTATCAAATCCAGGTTTCTTGTTCCCGCCATTATCGGTATTAAGGCGGCTTTGTGGTCGGGCACCACACGAAGCGGGAGGGACAGAGAGCATGTCGAACCTGCAAGAGCATCTCGCGGCCCTGACTCCTGCGCGTGATCGCCGCCTTCAGACGCGCACCACTCCCGCTTCCCTCACGTATGTCGAGCTCGGCGATACCAATGGCGGCCTTGTTCTCAATATATCTGAGACCGGAATGGCCGTTGCTGTGGCTGAACCTCCCGAAGTAGGCGAGTACCTGCCACGCATACGCTTTCCGTTGCCCAGCTCCCGTCAAAGCATCGAAATCTCCGCGCAAATTGTGTGGCTCGCGGAATCGAAGAAAGGCGCTGGCCTCCGATTTGTTGATCTCACCGCCCACGCCCGCCATCAGGTTTCAAATTGGATCGCGTCCCAAACACAAGCCTCCGAATTTGAAGAATCACCGAACCCACTTCCCCGCGACAAGCAGACCTTGGAATTGCGTTCTCACAAGTCTAGATGGATCTTTAGTAACCCATCCGTTCGCGATGAGGAAGTGGCAGCGCGTTACGCGGAAATGTTCCCGTCTGAAAGCACTTATGCAAAACATAGCACGACGGTCGAGGAGACCAAACCGCAGCGGGCTACGCTCCCGATTTCTGCCTGCACTGACACGGGTGCCGATGTTTCGATGTGCGGCTCCGATGCCGAAATTTCAAACGGCGACGTTCCGCAAAGCCTGGCGACAATTTTTCCATCGGAACATGCAAAAGACCTCGCGGCTGAACCAATAAAGACCTCTATTCCCGAACTAACGCCAGAGGCAGTTGAGAGACTCATCCCGGCGACCCTCGAAAACATCCCAACAGAGCCGAATGGAAGCTTTTCCCTTGAGCGAGTCCAAATTCCCTCGCCTGAACTGGTCGCGCGCACCGAGCGTGAGGTATCTGAGATTCTGGCGCCTGAGATTCTGGCTGCGAGCGCTCCGTTGCCTGTCAATGTATTCAAAGAAAGGGTGCACCAGCCCATTTCAGCAGTCCCTGGTTTTGAACTGCAAGTTCCAAAAGGCAAAGTCGAGTCGTCACCAGACCAGATCGACGGCTCACCCTCAGACCATCATGTTCCAGAAGCATCAGCAATAAGAGGATTCGGATTTCAGCTCGCCGCGCTGGTGTCCTTGTTCGCGTTGATCGGATTCGGCGTTGCGCTCACAGTGGAAGGCGGCCCCCTCGGAAAACTTCTCCGACACGCCCAGAAATCAATGCTGGCGATTGATGCCACTCCGCCGAAACCGCCTAACCCTCCAGGCGAAATGACTTCGCGGACTTCCGCTCCGCCTGCAGGATTTACGATCAAGACGCCTGCAGTAAATCCACCAGCGCCGAAGACGGAAGAATCGCGCTCAGAAGGTCCATCCGCTCCATCTATCAATGCACGACCCGCAGATTCAGTTACCCGCACAAGACCGACCGGGCCATCTTCAGCAGTGACGAGCCGATCCAACATTGATTCCGATAATTCCTCGGGTGTCAATAAACGCGATGACGCTAGGCCTTCTGAAGAAAAGTCCAAGGAAAGCACACGGAACTCTGAATCCCGTGTGAATGTGCCCTCCTCAGATTTAAATTCATCCCCAACAACAGAATCTAATCCGTCTGCCAATCTCGAAACCAGTCCTGAGCGTCATGGCTCGAAGGGGCCAATCGGGCGAAATGCGTCCCCACCCGTAAGTCCCGAGCATGCACATTCACCCGTGACTGTCGGCCCGGGAAGTGCTGCGCCGAAAGATCCCGCCCCACGCGACGTAACACCACCGACGGGCAGAGTGCGTTACCAGTCACCGCGTTCCGGGATCCTTGTCACTGCCCCAGCCGAAGGCAAGCCGACCAGGCTGGTTTTCCCGGAAAAACTGATCGCCGTCTCCTCTTCGTTCGCAATTACCTCTCAACTTTCTGTTCTTGTATTTCCTGAGCCCGGACCTGCAGTGGCTCATCAACCCGCTCGATTGCAAGCTGGTGAGCTCATCTCTTATGTTGAGCCTCGTTATCCAAGGCGGGAGCGTCGATACGGAATGACAGAAACCGTAAAGGTCCACGCCACCATCGGACAATCCGGCCAAGTGATGGACGTCACGCCCGTGAGCGGCCCGGTTTCTCTTTTTCCCACTGCCATAAGCGCCGTTCACGTGTGGCGTTACAAGCCCACTCTCTTGAACGATAGGCCCGTCCAAGCTCAGCAGGACGTCACGATTGAATTCCGGCCGCCCGTTCATGACAACAAAGCACCTGGCAAGGCAATCATCCAAGGCCTATGCAAGGTATTTCACTTCAAGTGCTGAGTAATGCCACCCAAGCCATCGGATCTTTGGCTTCAGCGTTGAAGTCGATTCCTTTGCGCTCCTCGTCATTCCTTGACGGTGACCTGGCGTTCCGTCGCCCTCCCCATAAACCCTCAAAATCCTCATCGTTGTTGTTTTCGTGCCCCGATGTCCCGGCGTGGCGGACTACCGTCGATGAGCTGCTTGGTGACAACTCGCGCACAGAGTGATCAGGTTTTCCTCTTCATCATTCCCGAGTGAACTTCTTCGCATGATGTGATGCACCTGAAGGTTTGAAGAGGCCCCGCAGTTTTGGCACCGCCAGCTATCCCTGGTAAGCACCTTCACCCAAACCCGTCGATAAGACCCAGGGTCAAGTCGCAAACGGCCCTTCACTTTAGTCTGGATCATTACTTCAGCCTTGCCATTAATTCTTGCTTCATTTCATTGGGCAACAGGGCAGCAATTCGGCAGACAGACCCGATGAGCGATTGCTGATTCCCGCTCTCGAGGTTGGCTCCCGCCAAGAAATCCGCACAGATCATCTCCAGGCAGTACCCGCGTGACAGGTTGGTTCCGAGCATCAGACCGGCTGTCTCCAGAGCCTGATCCACCACCGGCAGCTGGCTCTTATAGAGCTTGAAGTAAACGAGCTCCCAAGGCTCCGTGTCTCTCCCCGTCAGATGACGCTCCACCTCTCGTCTGAATTCCTCTTTCGGGAGCTCTCGGGCCTTGTGCACCCAAGGTGCACAATCGAACTCGCTACCCTCACGGCGCGCCACCTTGACCAGCTCCCGTGCCTTCGTCCAACCCACCTCCCGAAGATGCTTCTTGGGAATCCGCGTCAGATGCTCGTGGATGGCCATCAGGTAGTAGGCCTTCCGACGCGATTCGGGAAAGCGCTTCTCGAGAAACTCATCAAATGACTTTAGATTCTCTAGCCTCCAGTACTGACCGGCTCGAACCTCGCACAGGTATTGCCCCAGCTCCACGAATCGCTCGTCCCGCTCCTGCTCCTTGGTCTTCTCCCAAGCCAGGATCTCATCGATTTGGCAAAGGACCACCAAGGCCCGCTGTCGATCGAGCTCAGGCGTCACGAGCAGGCTCCCGTTAGTCCACAAGCTCGTCAAGCCAATCAAGGTCGCTTGCTCCTGGCCGACGAATGAGCTTCGCATCGATCAATGGCTGATTTTCCAGGCACAACCCCAGGTGAGAACAGCTGGTGCAGCCGTTCATCGGGAATCGAATGCCACTGTGCGGCAGGAACTGCCCTGTTTCTACCTGCCCCACCACCGATTCCACCAGCTGCCCAAATTCCTTCTGTTGATCCTCGGTGATGGTGGTCTTCAGATACTGGATCTCCGGCAGATGCTTGCGCACAAACACGACCAGAGCTACGTCCCGAATGCCGCTCATCCAGGAGTAGCAGATCAGCTGCGGATCAAGTGAAAGCAGGCCTTCAGGCTCCTGTGGATACCGGCTGGTGGTAGTCTTCCAATCGATCAGGTGACGCTGGCCGTCGATCTCCCCGAGGGCATCGATATAGGAAACAAACTCATTGCCATTGGGAAGCGAACGAATCAGTTTGAGCTGAAGGTTCTCCTGGGGATGCGGGATGCGGACGCGATCGTCCTGTGCCAGCAGGTGAAGCAGATGAACCCCTTGATGGACCAACTTGTCCCAGGACTCTCCCTTGCCATATTCGAGCAGCGTATCGCGGTAGACTCCCCATTGCTTGAACAGAGCAGCGGCACTATCCTCGTCAGAGAAATAAGCAGCCAGAGCTTTTTCAAAGCAACGGCCAAAGATCATGGAAGCACGCGTATCCCGCTCGCGCCAGCCGTCAAGGTAACGGTAGCGATAGCTGCGTGGGCAGCGGAGATACTGGCTAATCTGCGTGTAGCTAAAGGTCATCGCCGTTCTCCTGCAGGTCTCCATTCCTGACTGCGGAGGTTGCCAGCCCCTCCCATTCTCCCGACGGTGCAAAGGCTTCGAAGTTCAGGAAGGAGCGGCCATTCATTGTTTTGCGAGAGGTCTTCAGCACTCCGGTTAAATCGAGGAGGGCTTTCTCATCGACTTCGTCGCGGAGGAACAAATCATGGTCATAGCCAAAGTCCCGCAGGAACCAATTCAACCGCCACAAAGCCTTCGGAGTGCAATAAAGCCGGCCTGAGAGAGTGTGGCTTGCGAACTCTTTGGGCTCGAGGATGGAGAACTGCAACGAAAAGAACGGCTTCTCGCGATGCCATCGATAGGAGGCTTGCTCAACACGGGCCAAAAAGAGCCCTTCGAGGAGATCATTGCCGCTCTTGGATTCTAAATGCAGGCCCGGGAAATGGCGTTTCATGAGGGCACCTCCTGGGATGCGGCAAAGCTATTGAGTTTGCAGAGAAGACCGGCGCGATCCCGAGCGACCCATTCCGCGAGATGAGAAATAAAGGACTCGACCAAATCTCGACTGGCCTCGCGGAGTTCTTGAGTGCCGCAGAAATCAGCAGCATAAAGCTTGACCAAGGCGGGATCGAGTTGGTACTGGCGGATCAGAAGACAGAGTCGGTCACGAAGCCGCGGCTGGCCATTGCCGGAGCCGTTCCCGTTCGGATGGCTGGAAGCGATTCCCTTACCCCGGGGAGGTTCGGGGGTCGAGGAGAGATACCCAAGTTCCTCAACCGAGCACAGTCCGATTCCATAGGCTTTGCGCAGCGCCCGGTTGACGGCCCGTGTTTCAGCCACGCGCATCTCGGCTCCACGCACGAGAGGAGAGGTGTTTGAAGAGTCAGCGTCCCCATAACCGACGAAGCCCCCTGACCTAGAGGTCTTGTAAACTGTGGCCTTAAACACCCAGCGGCCGGCGATAGGGTCAGACACACCGGCTTCGAGAGAGGTCTTGATACCGTGGCATCGCCTGCGTTGAGCAAGGCGAAGCAGGCCCGAGTGAGTTACGTACCATTTACCTTCGAGAGGCATTAGGTCACCAAGCGCAACCGATAGATGAAACTCCCGGGTCAGAGCCTTCAGAACAGTGACTTGTCCGGGCGAAGTGGCCCAAATTCGCCGTGCAGATCGTATGTTTTGCGAAGTAAGTCTGCGCAGTCCGGAGCGCTTCCTTAGTCCTTGTGACATTTTGCTGAAGCCCATAAGCACCTCGTGAACTAGTTTCTAGTAGAAACTAATAGTAACTACTAGAAACTAATCTGTCAAGTGTTTTCACTTGTAAAAATCTCGTTTCGAACGCTATGATTCGGCTCGTGCCGCGAAAGATATTTTTGGGTATTAGGATCAATCCGGAGCTCAAGCAGCTTCTTGAGGAAATCGGGGGTGCTGAAGAAAGAAGTGTCTCTCAGATCTGCGAATTGCTCTTACGAAAAGGCGTTGACGCCTACAAAAAGGGTGGGCCGCAGTACCTCCAGACCTCGCTCACTTCCCTAAAGAGGGGGTCGTCACAATAGCTTCTATCGTCGGGCGGGACGAAGCGGATTCCTTGACTAAAGCGTTCTGTCGCCCGAGGCGATTTCATTTGCGTGCCCAAGGCGTGCGAGTCCTCGTGTCTTGGGCATTCCCGCCACAGATCAGCGGCAGTCGTGCCGCAGATTTCGTCGAGAGTGAAGCTTGTTCCCCGATACCGGGGGGCTAGTCCCGAAGTGAACAGGGCATCCCAGAAAAGGTAGCTTATGGGAGAAGTGAGTGAAGCGGCGGGGAAATGGCACTCCATTGGCAAGACCACCGCCGGAGGTTACAGCCGGCGGCGTTTTTCTGCTGTACCGACGGAGCGGGCAAGAAAAAGGGTCGTGATAATGCCCAGTCCGCGAAAGACCCCAGGTGGAGGTTGTGAAACTGATGTAGGGTGATTTTTCGCTCTTTTGGGAGCAAAGCGGCCGGATGAGCGCACGTCCGTCGAGCACCTCCTTGACAAAGCTCGGGGCGCGGCCGTACCCTACGTTTGGAATCAGCTGGACACGCAGCTGCTCGGGAAGGCTTTTCCCGAGTGGGTGTGGGACGACGCGACGGATTTCTCGTCGCGTTTTTTTTTGCTCGCGGAGTTTTGGGCCGCAAACAATTGCAATCCTGCGGTAAGCACGTTGCGACGGGGGCACAAAATTTTCCGGAGGTCTTTATGCGGGAAAAATTCCAGGGGTCGAAGCAACCGATTGTAGAGATTGAATTCGCTGAGCTGCAGGACGGATCGCTCGTCGATGTTATCCAAGATCCTGTCGATCCGTCGAAATCGCGGCTGGCTGTGTACAACAACGGAGTGGTGCATCTAATGGACGAAGTGCGCGATGGAAAAAGGATCCTGGTCCCGATCCCGAGAAGTGAGCCATCTCACAAACACGTTCGCCTCCCACGGGGGGCCGAACCCTTTATTAGCGTAAACCAACTCTTTCTCGATATTTGTAGCTTATTGAGTCGTTGCATTGATCTTGAGCCGTACTTGCTCGGGCCAATGGCGATTTTTGGCATTAGTACGTGGTTCCCAGAAAAAACTACGGCAGCGCCGTATCTGTCACTCATCGGCCTTCCTGGCTCGGGCAAAACGACAGCAATGCGGGCTCTTAGTCTAGTGTGTCGGCGGAGTCTCCTTACTTCCGATCTCACTTCGGCCGGATTTTATGACGTTTGCGAGCATATGCGGCCGACGGTCTTCATCGACGAAACTCTAACCGCTGGCCACAGGCCCACAATCTTTCACCTCCTCCGCTCCAGCAACACGTCGGGGTTCGTATCGCTTCGAAAAAACAAGGCTCAGCTCGCGTACGGGCCAAAGGTCCTTGCTTGGCTCGAGCTGCCGAATGATCCCGCACTCACCAGTCGGTGCATTTTCATCCCAATGCGGCGAACCGCGCGCGAAGATCTCATGAGCCCCAGCGATGCGCAGATATTGTTAGCCGCTGAAAAGATTCAGATGTGCCTGCTTCGATTTCGGCTTGAATACTTCAAGCAATTCAATCCGCCCAAGATCGTAGGCGACGAAAAATTGTTTGCTCGAGAGCTCGACCTCTACCGCGCGCTCGCGCTTCCCATCGGCTCGGACGAAGCACTCTGCAAGATGCTGGCCCATTCAATTGTGAGCCAGCGGCAATTCCATCGCTATTTGTTGTCGGCTCCGAAAGAGGCGATGCTGAGGGTTCTCGCCGGATTGATACATGCAAAGCCGAGCGATTGCGGTTATTTGCTGGCCGATTTGACGCGCTCGATGAATTTGGATCTGCTAGCCCACAATGAACCCGCAGGGCTGAATGAGCGACAGGCTGGCAATATTTTGACTTCCCTAGGGCTAACGAATCGGACGCGCAAGAACGCCGGATATTTCTTGTGGTTATACCGCGTGGATCGGCAACAAATCCACCACCACCTGTGGGATAACGAGTTACATTATGTCCCTTCCCCTTCTGGTCCGAAGTGCGAATTTTGCCCGCACGAAGCGCCTGCAGCCATTCGTCCCGATATGGTCACAGGTCCAGTTGTCGAGCAAGCAGGTTCTAGTCGGCCGAAGCATGAACGTCGTCCGCGTTGCGGACGCCGTCCACACGGCGGAATTCGGTTGCCAGGCGATTCTCAGAAGCAGTCCCGTCCAAGGAAGAATTGACGACATGAAGCTTGTTTCGTATTGTTTGCGTCAACCATGCGGGTCCACAATCCAGGCTTCGAACGATCGGTCAAGATTGAACACAGTGGGTTGCCCTACTAAACCCGCTTGGCGCCACGCGTCGTGGCGTCTGATATCCCACGCCCATTCGCGTGAATGTCGTGAACAACGTGAACGTAGAGTAAGTCCACCGCGTTGCGTGCAAGGGCGTGTCACAATCAAGAAGAAACCTTTCTTATTGAGGAAAGTTCAGCCGGCGGACGATATTTTCGAAACGGGGATCGGAGCGCACGGAATCGGAAAAATTTGAGTCATATTTGAGATAGACCATACTGGGCGAGCGCTGTTCATATCCCTTTTCAAGCGACTGGATGGCACGATCTTTCCATCCGAGTTCGGAATAAAAAGCGCCCAGGATGTAGGCATCGGTATATCGGTGCGCGGATTCGCGGCTCCACCACTCGGCGGTCTCGCTGGCTTCTGCACGTTTGCCCAGCAAGATTTCAACCGGGGCCATCCACTGGTCGAGCACGAGCGCCTGCCGCGGGGCCATTAAGCTTCTGGTTTTTTGATATTCCACTGTGGCTGAGGCAAGGTCGCCGAGCCGCGCGTAGGCCAGAGCCAGTTCGGCATGAGCGGGAAGAAAGTTGGGATCCAGTTCAAGAGTCTTCTTCAGCGCGGCCAGACTCTCATTGTAGCGCCCCGCAAGCAGATAATATTGTCCGACGAAGAGAGAAGAATCCAGCCCCACGGGATCGAGAGATTGCGCGCGACGCATTTGAGAGATGGCTTCATCAAAATGGCCCGCTGCGACCAGATAGACGCCTTGCTCAGATTGAGCCTCCGCGCTGTTCGGATTCAACTCGATAGCCCGCAGCAACTCTTTTTCACCACCAAGCCAGTCCCAATCAAAAGTAAATTCAATGTATCCCAGGTTGGCGTGGGCTTCCGCGAGTGTCTCGTCTAACTCGAGCGCCCGGGTAAGCTCCGTTTTTGCTCTCGGAACTACCTTCAGTGGCGGTTCATATCCGTTTGTCGAGAGTTTTTCGTACGCCAGAGCCAAGGCCGCATGCGAGGGGGCATAGCTGGGGTCCTTCTCGATCGACTGCTGAAGTGTATCGATAGCCTTCCTTAGAAAATCCTCGGTCACCTTTGTCTGAAAATACGAGCCTTGGAGATAAAGATTGTACGCTTCGGAGTTGATTGGAGGAGAGGTTGTCAGTAGCTGCTGCTCATGAGGCGTGAGCGTTACCTTTATCTCTGAGGCGATGTCACGCGCCACATTGTCCTGTAGGCGCAACACATCGCGCAGTTCCCCTTCATAGCTCCCGGCCCAGAGATGGCGGTCGATGGATGCCTCGACCAACTGTGCAGTGATGCGGACATGATCACCCGAGCGAAACACGCTGCCTTCGACCACGCCATCAACATTCAATTCGCGCGCGATCTCCGGAAGAGTCTTGTGCTGGCCCTTGTAGTGCATGGAAGAAGTTTCAGAAATGACGCGGAGCTCACGAATCTGGGCCAGGTTGGTGATGAGGGAGTCGGTCATGGCATCAGCGAAGTAATCTTGTGAGGGATCGCCCGAAAGATTCGCAAGCGGCAGGATGGCGAGTGAGCGGATCTGCTTTGGGCCGGCCCTGCTGGGCCGTACATGCCGACCGGCTATTAAATAGGCGCCACCGACAAGGAGGGCTATCACCGCGATTCCAGCAGTAGTCCAAAGGATCGACAGCCTGCGAACGACGGTTCGGGAAGTCTGTGCCGCGGGCAGACCGGGTAAAGGTTCGGAGTGATTGTTGAGCCTTTCCACAGGCGCAATGAACCGATAGCCAAGCCGGGGAACGGTTTCGATATAGGCCGGTTTCTCGGAAGACTCGCCAAGGTATTTCCGGAGCATCGATATCTGTTGGGCCAGATTGTTTTCGTCCACATATGTGCCTGGCCAGACGTGCTCAAGTAAGTCGGTTTTCGAAACCAGCCCACCATGGCTTTCCATCAGCAACAAGAGGATATCGAAGGCTTTAGGGGGCAGAGGTACAACCTCGCCGTCACGCAAGAGGGCGTGCTGCCGGGAATCGAGACGGAAGTGCCCAAATTCGTAAATGGGGTGCTGGGAAGCGTCCATAACGAATTTCACCGAATCTTGAGCCGAATTTCAGCGCTGCTTCAAGACATGCGGGGCACTCTTCTGTCCAAATCGCCCCACGCTCGCCCGGTCGGAGTGGGAGGTGCGGGCAGCCCTGATTGGCAGGATTCTATCGCAGCCGGGCGTACTCGCGCAATCGCCTCGGGAGAGGTGCGCCCAGGCTCAGGCCGTCAGCATGTCCGTCAGGACGGATGATCCTGAAAACACCATGGTCAAAACTCACCGGTTCCAGCTCTCATGCCGAGCATTTCTATTTCTTTTCGTCGTAATCTTGGCTCCGCCAGTCTGCGGCGCAGCAAGGCTGCACATCCCGTGGGACATTCATCCCATCGGAGACGCGACCGTCGTCGACGGTCGGGCAACATGCCCCGAAGGTTTTTCTGCAGAGACCATCGCTTCCTTGCCGATTGGGATGACTTGTCCGCCCTGCGGCCCTCTCTACTGCAGGGATCCTGTTGCAACCGAGCGCGCTCGAGCAACCAAGAAGGCGCAGATGCGGGCTGATGGATATCCCGAGCGATTGATCAAGCTGCTCGACCAATACCAGTGTGTCGCTTGCATCCGGTTCGCGCCCGACACCTTCTCCATCATGATCGAATACGCGCCGGGAACGGGCCCATCGAATGGTCAGGGCGGACACTGGACACACATAACATCGCAATGGACCGCCCAGGATGAAGCACTCGCCCGGAAGGAACTGCGCGAAGGCAAGATCAAATCTTTCGCCGTTATGAACGCCAGCACGGCTTGCAAGTGCTGCGGCGAAAAAGATCCGTGGGAACGTCCCGATTGGAACAGTGCTCTCGAGATCAATACCGGTGGCATGTTGACTTACAACCGGCCGGAGGACCTTGGCCCCGATCCACCCGATTTAAAGGACATTCCTCAAAGTTTGCTTCAGCAGCTTCCGGACATTGGCACCTACAAAAAGCCGCCGAAACGGCAGGCGCACGTCATTTGCCCCGCGTGCGAACCATTGGCCAAAGAGCTCAATTCGATCGCCGACACGCTCGACTATCTTTGGGACAAAAAGGTGAACCTCCAGAAGGGTATGGACATCACCAATCGGGCGATTGTGGATCGGGAGAATCAGATCGCCGCCCTCGAGTACCAGCAAAATCTGAATCCGCAGGGCGCTGTGCAACAGCAAATTGACGAGCTGGAAAGAGTCAACGCGGCACAATCGGAGGACATCCGGAGTGATCTGCGGAAGCTCGAAGATGTGGACCGCCAGATTGCAGAGGTGAACGCACTTCAGAAAACGGCGGAAGCGAAGCTGCTGCAGTGCGAGCAAACGGCGTGCAAGCCCCCAACAAATACGGTGCCGACGCCGCCAACCCTTACTCCCACACCTCCGACGGCTCCTGCCAAGCCTCCTGCACCATGCCAGCCACCGAGTAGCTGCAATCCACCCACCGACACGTGCACTGGCCCAAACTGTCCAAGCGGCTCGTGCACTGGGCCAGGCTGCACGCCCACACCACCATGCACTGGATCCGGCTGTCCGCAGACTCCGCCTTCACCTTGCAAGGGCCCCGACTGCGGAACCGGATCGTGCACTGGGCCGGGGTGTACCACAACTCCATCATGCACTGGATCCGGCTGCCCGCAGACTCCGCCAACACCTTGCACTGGGCCTGGATGTCAGTCGACACCGCTTGGTGCCTGTCAACCGGGTTCTGCTTGCACATCCGCAGTAACGGACTTTTGTACCTCGCCAGGGGGCAATTTGTGCACGGTGAATCCTGCAAATCTGCCACCGGAACTACACGGCGTCGCAGCGCAAATTAATCGAGTCATAACACTCATCCAAGATTCGCCGAGCCCGAAACGCCTTCTAATGACAGGTGCGATCGCTGACCTGATCGCCGGGCTGAATGCGCAGTCCTACGATCAGATGCAGACCGCTCTCTCGACGCTTTTACACGACGTGACGGACGAGATGATCGAACCGGGTGATCCGGCGCCATGGTCACAGTTGAAGGCGATCAAGATGGCTTTGTACGAAAACCAAATCGCCAAAATGCCCGTCGCGTGGCAAGCAATTGCTCGCCAGATTTGCCAAGTCGCCACGGACGTGGAGGCTTCTTACAGCGGCAAGCGGATCCTCATGGAAGGTGGCCTCGAACGGCTGCTGGGAGATCTCAGCACGCAATCCGTCGACGGCATGCAGGTCGAGCTCGCCGGATTGATGCACGACATCACCATGTTTATGTGGGAGCCGGGTGATCCACAGCCGCTCAAGCAGCTAAAAGAGATCCGTATGGCGATCTACAACCAGCAAATCGCAGAGTTACCGCCCGAATGGAGGTCCATCGCTCAGCAGATATATTCACTGGCAATTGCGGCGGATAGCTCTTATAGCGGTGCCCGTGTTTTTCTGGAAGGCCCCATCGAAGGGCTAATAAACGGCCTGAATGCGCGCTCGTTTGGGCAGATTCAGGAAAACATCGATGTCTTGAGAGACACCAACAAATACATCACGAATTCGCCGGATCTTTCCATTCTGGCGCCTTTAACAGCCATTCAGACCTCTCTGAAAACTTTAGAGGGGGCAGGCCCGATGGGAGCAACTTCCACACCTGGCACATTCAATTTGGGTTCTGGCGCAGCCACAACGGTCAGCAACGGCCTTTACGGAGGGAAGCCAGTTTCGATAACCATTCAAATCACCATCCTCGCCGATGGCGTCACAGCCAATGTGGTGCAATCTCCGGGGGTGCAAAACTTCCCCAGTGCTCTCGCCCCTCACTTTGGCGAGAATGCGACGACTCGCTACCTTCAACCGGCCGCTTTCCATTCGTCTTCCGGATTCCCAGCTCCCGAAACTATCACCCGTCTGGATTCACCATCAGATCTCGACAATGCAGAGGCTGACTCATTTTCCTTCTCTCTATCTGCCAGCGGAAATCTCGGTGAAGGAGCGCTTGAATTTCGGGCAGTCGATCCAACCGGTCAGGTAAAGAAAGTCGCGATTCCCGCAGGAGTTGTCCTCGAACCTCTAAAGCCCGGTTCGGCGAAGCCCGTTAGCGCGGGGAGCGGAAACGGACAGGGCCAACAGCTCACCGCCTACTGCCTAGAAATCGACAAGGCGCCGCCCGAGCCGAACCAGATGTACCGCATTGCCCCGCAGGCAATTCAAGACAAATTCAGTCCACTAAAAAGCGTGCTCGAAGCCGGCCGCAAACTGGCCGACTCCGGCCAACTCCATCCGGATAGCGAGCCAAAGGCCTACACGGATTTCATTCGGCAACATGCGCTGTGGGCCAAGATGGGAAACTGGGACGAACAGAAGTTCACCCAGATCTTCATCGAACGCACAAAGAAAAACGCCCAGGAAATGAATGTGAAGTGGACGCAGGACATGGAAAAGACTCTTCGCGCTGCGGCTCCCGGTCGCTGGCGCGACATTTCCGCGGTCCTGGCCAATGCGCAGAAATTATCGAATGCGCCCGGAGCGGCGACAGAAGCCCCGCGGCCTAAGCAATAAAGGCATGAAAGATGTTTTCACAACATTTGTTGCGGAGGACAACATGAAATATTTCGTGCTCGCTGCGATCACAATATGGACTTTGCTCTCCCTGGTTGTCGCTCCGAATGCCGCGGCACAAACTGTAAACGTGGTTGTGAATGATACGGGGCAGGCCCCCACCAACGTCAATGTAGTCTTCCTGGCCGCCAACCGGATCAAACCCCCGACCGTGGCCACTCCTCCCAGCGATTCGGGGCAGCCGACATTCGCTTTGAATCTAAGCAACGTCATCAAGCCAAGAGAAAAGGTAAACGTCGAGATCGTAGTCCGAAAATGCGAGAACGGTAAAGAGGTTGTCTATATCGTCCAGCAAGGGGCAGTCGTTCCTCCTCCTGACGAGAAATGCAAAGAAGCTGAAAAATGTAAGTGCGAAGACCGCCGCCCAGTTGGCGGGTATATCTCTCTTGGTGGTGGCGACACGCTCACAATAACCATACGTCCGGAATCGGTGAATGGCGACGTTACGCACACCGCAGTCGGCGGCCGAACCACAAGCACTACCCCGCCAAGCCACCTGATCTGGGTGCAATTGGGCGGCAACGTGGGATTTAAGCAGTTCAGTAATCTGAACACCTGCAACGCGCTCTCGAACCTTTCCACTGGCGCCAACTGCAAGGCGGGCAACAAATCGGTGGCAGCAGGTGTCGAGGGCACCCTCGGATTCACTCCGTATTTTGGCCTTGGCCTCGTTTACACCCGCACGGGAGAAATCACGCGAACAGCGGATACCTCCACATCAAACGAGATTGACAAAATTGGAACGCAGTTCACTGCTGTCACCGGCCAGGCATTCCTGCCTCTGAAGCACGTGATCTTTTCTGCTGAGGGAGGCGCCGCCTTTTCGCAATTTCGTGAAACGGAAAAACAAACTCTCGATTCAGGCGGGACGCCAACGACCGAGGTCACGAACTTTCACCACAATACAGTAGGCCCTCTCTTTGGTGGAAGAATTCAAATCCCAATCAGCCACCATATCGCTGTGCAGGCGCGCTACGCCTGGGTTCGCGCCAAGGACGAGCCGGTTCTGAACGAGCACAACAACGTGGTGCTGTTCGGGATTGTTTTCACTTTGCCGTGAACGCGGTCAGTGTGAGGAATCGAGCTTGCTATTCGAAATGACGATTTTCTGGTGATGCCGAAATTAAAGCAGCGCCGAAAGGATGACTTGCCATGATTAGCGAAACGCTCACTTCTTCGTGGATCTTCCGAGTGCTCGGTCAAGCCGGGTTTCCGCAACGGCCGCGAGCTGTCCGCGAGAGCTTCCGTCTAGCGACCGCTGCAGCGCTAATCGCCATGTGTGCGCTGCTCTCTTCTTGTTTCGGCGGGTCGGCTTCCGTGCTTCCGTTCATCGTCGGCGTTGCGCCAAACACTATTGCCGCAGGTAGCGGCGCCGTCATCGCCACGATTTCCGGTACCGGATTCACCAGCTCCATAGTTGTCGTGAATGGTCAGTCAATAATTCCAAACAGCGTCACTGGCACACAGATCGTCTTCGTCATCCCCGCAGGCCTGACCGCAACTCCTGGCACACTGACGGTCATCGTGGTCAACACCCTGCCCACCGGCAACGTGGATTCGAATGCCGGGACCATGACTGTCTCCAACGGCACTGGCGGAACCGCCGCATGGACCATCACGAAAACTCACACGGGCAATTTTGCCCAGGGACAGACTAGCGCGACTTTTACGATCACTGCCACGAATAGCGGAACTGCGTCCACGAACGGAACAACAGTCACGGCCAGCGACACTATGCCAACAGGACTGACGGTCGCCACGGCCACCGGCTCTGGCTGGAACTGCACCACCACTCCCACATCCATAACATGCACGCGGACCGATGCCCTCACCGCCGATTCGAGCTATCCAGCAATCACACTGACGGTGTCCGTTGCCTCGAACGCTCCGGCGACTATCATGAATACCGTTTCAATTTCAGGTGGAGGTGCTCCAGCCGCAACTGGCAGCGACACGGTGACTGTGACCGGCTCGCCGGTCCCCGATATGACGATTACGAAGACTCATGCAGGCAACTTCGCGCAAGGTGGGACCGGCTCGTACACGATTACGGTAAAAAATATCGGAACTGGCGCGACAACCGCTGCAGTGAGTTTCACCGATACATTGCCCACCGGCTTAACTCCAGGTTCGTTGTCTGGAACCGGTTGGACCTGCAATGTGACCATGTTGAGTTGCAATCGCAGCGATCCCCTAGCTGCAAGTGGAAGCTATCCGCCCGTTACCTTCGACGTTGTGGTGTCGCCAACAGCTTCGGGAACTGTGGTCAACACCGTGACCGTGTCGGGAGGCGGTGAGACCAATACTTCAAATGATACCGCCACGGACCCCACCACGATCGTCAGCGCGGGCGGCCTCAATAGCTTGCTCAATAGCGACTACGTCTTATATGCGACGGGCGTGAACGACAGCACGGATGCGGCGGCGTTCCTGTTGGCCCACGCAGTCTTCAATGGGGCCGGCGGGGCAACCAGTTGCGGCCTTACGTACAATTCTCCCGCGCAAGTCTTGAGCGATGTTCCGTGTACAGTGACCTACAACGTGAGCTCGACGGGTCAAACGGGAATCACTTTCTTGACCGCAACTCCTGCGCAAACCTTCGGTTTAGACGCGCTGATCTCAACGACGGTAACTAATCCACAGGAATTCGGCCTTGTGCTATCTGGAGCGAGCGAGAGCGTGAACCTCTCAGGCTACGCCTTCCGACGAACGCCTTCAGAATTCACGCTGACTGACAAGAACGGGCCCTGGTTGCTTGCTGGGATGCGCGGGGAAGTGAATTCCACGCCTTATGTCATGCTCGGATCTGTCACCTTCGATACATCCGGGAACGGACCAGGAGCTAACTTTGACTCAGGCATCCCCGGCGGAGTGGCGCTTTCGACTGGAAGTACATTCCTCAACCCGATCGGCACCTCAGGATGTGGGACCATCAACACACAGGTCGATACTCTGCCATCGCCGCCGTTCTCGGATTTTAGCTATTTGTTAAATGGAGTATATTGCGTCGAAGATAGCGACACCATCTTCTTTACAAGTACTGACACTCGTGGCGTAAAGCAACCGGTGCACGCGGGTGCGATGTTTCGGCAGATGCCTGGATTGACCACTCCAGACAAGCTCAGTGGAAATATCGTAGGCTGGTCGTCCGGCGTTTCCGGAAGCGGGCCGTCTGCCACCAACGGAACCCAGCTTTTCCAATTCAACTCAGACGGCGTCTCTAGCTTCACATCGGGAACGATGTTCCAGAATAACGCTGGCACGGTGACTCCCAATATTTCCCTCGCCGGCTCGACTTACAAGATGGATCTAACCATCAACGGCAGGTTGACGTACAGTTTCAACGGCAATGGCAAGTCCCTGTACAACAGCAATTTCACTGGCTATCTGTACAAGCCGAACCTCGGTTTGGCATTTGCCGGTACATCCACGACCCCGTCCAACAACCTTGGATTTGCTTCCTTTGGCGCTCAGACTGGCTCACCGTTCTCGGATTCTTCGTTTGGAACCAGTTCTTTCACTGCAATCGGCACCCTTACGCCACCGGTGACCACAAAGAACTGGTCGCTAGTGGGAGGTTTAGATTTCAGCGGCGGAGTCTCGAATTTTCCTGGCTCGGTTTCGTTCATGCAGAACGGCACCCTTACCAGCCAATCGATCACCGGTTCGCTGACAATTACGTCTCCCACCAACGGCTGGTTTGCCGGCAATTTGAATGGACTCCCTGGAGGCGCGGGCGCTGTAAACGGTTATTTTATTGCACCGAACACCTTCAATTTCACGCTGAGCACAGGTCCAACGTCCTCAACGATCATCACTACAGGAATCTACTGAAGCGTCGATGATAGTCCGCGTCACCTCCATGGACAGGCTTATCGTCGCAGCTGCGGCGAACATGCAGGGAGGTGGACGCAAACCGCAGAGCTACAAAATTCATATAACCGATCCTGCACGCGAAGAGCGAGGCGCGCACCGTCGAATTCATTTCCGTCCAATTTATCGTCGGTGCCCGGGAACGGATTGCAGTACAATTCCGTTCATACTTCTTGGGAGGCAGGTTTATGAAGCCCTGGCTGCGCGCCTTCGCGTGGGCGGGTTTGCTCACCGTATTCGTCGCGGCGATCGCCTCTGCGCAGGATCTTCAAACGAAAGTCACCTACGTTTGCAATGGCGAACGCATCGTCATCGATAGCTGCAATATCCGCGACACCTCAGATACCTCCAAGTGCATGGTCGGCCATCCCGACACCATTCTTTCGAACGGCCTCATGAAGTACACCTATGAGACCCGCGGAGACCTGAAGAAACTTCTTCCCACCTGCAAGCAGCCTTCGCCCGAAGAAATCAAGCGCGCACAAGCCTTCCAGAAGAAACTTGACGATCAACAAGAGGCGTTCAAACGAAACTCCGAGCAGCAGATGAAGACGCCGCCTCCGGGGGCGCAACCTCAAAATCTTGGCGCCCCGCAACCTTCGTCAGATCCGGAAACCCGCAGGATGAATCGCTGCATCACCGCGGGACGCCCGCCTTCCACTTGCCTCGGAAATTCGATGGAAGAACATTTCTTCGGTCAGGCCAATTCCATTCTCAGCTCCATGGCTCCAGATGTCGTCGGCAAGGAAACGACGGGGCCGCAAATGGCCGGTGCCTTCGAGGGTAAAGGGGACTGGCGTCTAGAATTCGTCGAAGCCTCTGTGCTGATGACCTGCGCCGGTATGCACCCTGAGCAGCACACCTACACCATCGCTCTCACAAACAATCGCGCTGTAATCACTATCAAGTCCACGCCCAAGCCAGTCGTCCTCACACTCAACGCCGAAGGTCTTCTCACCGCGCCAGGTCCGATCGTCGTCGATGGTTCGCTTTCCGCTGGCTCGCGCCGGGACACCAACTACGATGGAAGCACCACCATCGTGTATCTTTACCACCCTGTGACTCGCACCTGCGCCCAGCCTGTCCTCACTTCCAAAGGCGTTGCCCCCACCACGGTCAGCCAGGCGCAAAGCGTGCTCAAAGGCATGCTTTCCGACGGCGAGAAAGGCCCGCCAGCACCCTCCGGTCTGCTCATGCACGGAACCTACTCGGTTTCCTCTGGATTCAGCGTCGAGTTTTATCCGGATTCAGCAATCCTCGGCTGCGGCCCGGATGTTGCACGAGCCTATCCGTACGTCGTCAAGGCGGACGGCGCCCAAGTCGCCGTGAAAGTCGCGGCGCCCAGTCATCCCCTCACTCTGGTGCTTAAACCGAACAACACCTTGGACCCGGGGTCGGGGCCGTACGTTGTGGAGGGAAGAAGGATCACCGGGAAAGACAACAACGATGACTTCACCTTCGCGCCTCTCTATGCCACCTGCAATCTCGCCGTGCTCTCCCCGGGCCAAGTGCCATCGGGAGCCGTCGCCACCAGCTCATCCTCGTTGCCTGCGCTCTCCGGCACCGCTGTGCTGACCATTCTCAGTGGATTGCCATCTCCGCAGGGAACTCCCAACGCGCTCGCCTCGCATCCGTTCGTGCTGCTGCGCGAAGAGGTGGCCACCATCGTCCGTAAATCTGGCGCTACCATTCCCCCCGGCATGTCTCCTGAGAATGCCTTGGGAGACGCGTGTACGAAACACACGCCCGATTGCCAGACCATGCTCAACGCAATCAAGCAGCAGAAAGCTGCCATAGCCTTTTCCGACGGCAATGGCAAAGCGACGTTTCCCGGACTGCCGCCGGGTTCGTATTACTTGATGATTTCTGCTCGCTACAACAATCAAAACTTCCGCTGGGGCTTCAAGGTGGATCTCAAAGAAGGACAGAACTCCATCACCCTCGACCAGAGCAATGGTGTTCCCGCCAATTAACAAGCGGCTGATCCAATTCCAGCCCCGCCATAGGTCCTCACGGGTTTGATCAGGAGCGTGCCCTTGAGCCCCGCCGCGCCCCACATCCGCCTAAGGATTCTCATTGAGCCACGCGCATCAACTCCTCTATAATTGAATGCTTTCCTGATGGGAAGAAGGCAACAAGAGACATGTTGAAAAGTATTCAACAACGCGATCTCGACCGGAATCGCTGGATCAAAATCACCATGACGGTGATTCTCGCCCTGATCTGCCTCAGCATGGTTATCACGCTGATTCCTGGCCTGTACTCCGGCTCCGCGGGCGCGAAGAGTCCCGACTCAGTGGCATCGGTCGGCGGACAGGATATCTCTGTCCTTGAGGTTCAGCGCCAACTCAATCAGGTTTCCCACGGTCAATCGATTCCCCCCATGCTGAAGGGTCTGTACGCCAAGCAGGTCCTCGATCAGATGGTGTTCCAGCGCGCACTCGAACTCGAAGCCCAGCGTCTCGGCATTCGCGTCACTCCCGAGGAAGAAACTGAGCGCATCAGGCAGATTCTCCCTACCGCTTTCGCTGGCGATACCTGGTTGAAAGACCGCTACGCGCTCGAAGTTCAGCAGCGCGCCGGCATGTCCGTCGAGGAATTCGAGACCTTCCTGCGGAACCAGATGCTGCTCGACAAATTCCGCGCCATCGTCACCGACGGCATCACCGTCACCCCCGCTGAAATTGAACAGGAATTCCGCCGCCGCAACGAAAAGGCGCAGATCGAATACTCCCTGGTGAAGCCGACGGAACTCGCTGCCACCATTCACCCCACGGACGCGGAGCTAAACGCTTACTACCAAAAGAACGCCTCGCGTTACCAGGTCCCGGAAAAGCGCTCAGCGCGCTATGCCCTTCTGGATCTCGCGAAATTGCGTGCCGCCACGCATGTGGACGATGCCGCTCTCCGCGCCTATTACAATTCCCACATTGATGAATACAAAGTGCAGAATCGCGCTCACGTCGAGCACATCCTCTTCAAATCCATCGGCAAGACCGACGCAGAAGTCGCTGAGATCCGCGCCAAGGCACAGGACGTCCTCAATAAAGCCAAGAAAGGCGCCAGCTTCGAGGACCTCGCCAAGAAATTCTCAGAAGACGATGCCACCAAGCCCAAGGGCGGTGATCTAGGCTGGATTGTCGAAGGCCAGACAGTTCCCGAATTTCAACAGGCCGCCTTCAATCTGCCTAAAGGATCCATCTCCGACCTGGTCAAGACCCAGTACGGCTTTCACATCATTAGAGTCATTGACCGCGAGACGGCTCACACCAAATCCCTCGAAGAAGTTCGCGACTCCATCCTTCCCATCCTCCTCGACGAAAAAGTCCGTCAGGAAGCAAACGACATCTCGAATCAGATGGCCGCAGCCGTCCGCCAGTCGAATCGCCAGTCACTCGATGATCTCGCCAAAAAGTTCAATCTCGTCCTCGGCGAAGCTCCGCCGGCCACTGCCACCGATCCGGTCGGCGAGCTAGGTAGCACCCCCGATCTTCACCAGACACTTTCTCAACTTCGCCCCGGCGAACTCAGCTCTCCGCTCCAGGTTCCCCAGGGTTTCGTGATCCTCACCGTGAAAGACATTCAGCCTGCTCATCAAGGCACGCTCGCCGAAGTCCACGACCGCGTCCTCGCCGATTATCAACAGGATCAGTCCGCCGAACTCGCGCGCACCAAAGCCAACGAGCTCTCGAAACTCGCGCAAGCGGGCACACCATTCGACAAAGCTGCCAAATCGCTCGGCCTCGAGGTGAAAACTTCCGAGCCTTTCTCCCGTACCGGGACTATCCCCGACCTCGGTTCCGGCCGTCAGGTCGAAGCCGCCTTCGGCATGCCAGTCGCGCAAGTCAGTCCGGCAGCGCAAGTCGGCGGAAATTGGCTGGTCTATCGAGTTGTCGGCCACCAGCCCGTGAGCCCGGCTGAATTTGCCAGCCAGGCCGATCAAATCCGCCAGCAACTGCTCCAATCCAAGCAGTCTGCCGCTTTCGATGCCTTCCGTACTGCCCTTGAAGACCGCCTCAAGAAAGAAGGCAAATTGGTGATCAACACCGATGCCTTGAAGCGCTTGGGCCGCACCAGTTAGGTCGTAAATATAAGTAAATAAAGACTTTAAATAATTTCTCTCCCCTCTTGCCCCACATTCTCCTCTTAGTTAGAATACTCCTATCCGCAGAGCCTGCCCCGAAGCCAGCGGGGTCTGACCTGATGACAGGCACCTTCCAGCCTGACGAGCACTTGGCCGGTGTGAATCCGCATCTCAGGAGCATCTCTATGCGTACAAAAGGGTCCAGGGCTAGCAGGATTGAACTTCTTCCCCTCGCCGGAAGCAGCGGCCGCCGCCAGAGTCATTCGGCGGCTTCGGGGATTATGGCAGTCAACGGAAAACTGAGGAATACGGTGCCCACTAAAACTACTTCGTCCGCAAACGAATACGTCTGCGCCATTGAAAAGACCCAGAACGGGAAGTACAACGTCCGCGTCCGTGCTCTCTTCGGTCGCAGCGCCTGGACTCTCCCCGTCTACTTCCTGGCCTCCTCCTTCAACGGCGCCATGAAAAAGCTAGCCGAAGCGCTCCAGCACCTTCAGAAAAATGAGGAGCGCCTCCGCTTCTGGGGGGTCGAGCGCACCGACGATCCCAACATGGCCGGCGACCTCCTCCAGGAATTCGGTCTTTGGCTCGACCGTCGCCGCGAGTATCCGCGCAAAGTTGCCGAACTCGGAGTCCCGCGGGAGCGCCCTGTCCCCGCATCCATGCTCGCGCCCGTCCGCCGCTTGCTTGCCGACTCCGTCGCCCAGGAACGCACTTCCTCCGCGGCTTTGGCTGGCGATTAGTAACCGCTGGCTGGAACATCGCCCCAGCCGCGGACCATGGCCCGAGGTTTCTCAATGGATCTCTGCCAGGATCAAAGGCAATAGAAATTCCTGCAATCTCTTAGCTTCCTCGCGCCCGGCGTTTTCAATTACCAGCCCCATACAATTGTCAGCCGATAACCGCACAACGCGCGCAGCCAGCCGCAATGGCGACAACCCAGGTTTCAATTCCAAACTGACCTGTAGCTCGGACCCAACGGGGAGCGTGGAAGGCGCTCTTACAAGCATGCCACACAGGCTCAGGTCCAGAGTTGTTCCGCTCAGTCGCTCTTGTCCGAACTCGATCGAGACCTTACAGCTCGCTTTTACGCGCTGGTACCGCCGGGCTTCGTACTGAATTGAGCCTTCCGTAACCCGAATCAAGCGCAACATGCGATGTCGATCGACGGGTTTAAACAGAAAAAAACTGGCGCCGACCTCAAAAGCGCGCTTGAGTACAGTGTTATCTTCCTCGCCGGTGATTACCACTATGGGGGTTGTTCGATTCAGGCCCGAGGCACGCGCTTGCCGCGTCAATTCGATGCCGTCCGGCGGCGGCATGCGCACGTCTAGAAAAATGGCCTCAAACCTCTCCTCAGTGATTTGGATGGCGGCCCGGTTGCTGTCAGTGAATGTTATGGAGTCCATGTCCGCGGCTGCCAGGACTTCATGAATAAGCTCGCAGACGGTTGGATCGTCGTCCACCACGAGAATCCGGTTCGGCACATCCATCTCCCCGGAAAGCTCTTAATTCTTCAGAGGTAGGATTCTACACGCGTTCAAGAGCTGGACGACAACTTTGCGGACAATTCCAACCACCGCCCCAGCTCTCGTGAGAGCAACTTGAAGTCAATTGGTTTAGAAATACATGCGTTGCAACCGGCCTCAATTATCCGCTCTTGGTCCGTCACCATTGCATGCGCGGTAACAGCGATCACTGGAATGTGACGCAGCTTCGGCTCTCCTCGAATCCACTTGGCAAGGGACAAACCATCCTCGGAATCAAGCTGTATATCGAGCAAGACGGCCTGGGGCGGTTGGACGTTGAATGCGCCGAAGCTTTGTTCCAAATTCTGAGCGGTTATCACCTGGAAATCCTCTGATTCCAACCAGTCGCAAAGCAGCTCCCGGTTGGCCAGGTTATCCTCCACCACTAGAATCCGCTCCTTCATCACTTTTCCGCGAACGCGACAGGCAGTGCTCGCTGCAACTGTTGAATCAATGCCTCCTGCCAGCGTTCCTGCTTTTGAAAAAGTGCTTCTGTATTCCTGCGGATGTAAGACCTTTCCTCGACCGTCAAATCCTTACTCGTCAGTACGAAGATGGGAAGATCAGCCGTCCGGGAATCAATCCGCCATTCGGCAAGTAGTTGGAACCCGCTCACCTCCGGCAGGATCAGGTCCAGGATTACGAGTTCGGGCACAGAAGCGGCCACTCGCGCCCGCGCCTCCGCGCCATCGGCGGCCGTACCCACCAAGTATCCATTCTTGGATAGCAACTCGGCTACGAACTCGCGAGTCGGTGCATCATCCTCCACAACAAGAATTGGCCGCGATCGCCCAGTCCGTCCTCGTTGATTCAGACACCGCTCCACAGCAGTCAGTAGCGTGGCCTTATCCACTGGCTTTACAATGTACTCATCGGCACCAAGCAGCACTCCTGTGGTTGGCTGATCAACCACCGTAATCACAATCACCGGAATCTTGGACGTTCTCGGGTCACTCTTAAGAGCTGGTAAGATTTCCCAACCATTTACGGGTTTCATCAGAATGTCCAGAGTCATGGCGCTAGGTTGGAATTCGGCTGCCATTTCCAGCGCCCGCTGAGGATGATCACACAAGAGGACTTGATAACCGGCAGAGACAAGATGTGACTGAAGGAGATGCGATGCTGCAGGATCGTCTTCAATCACAAGGATTCGGAGGGATTCACGCTGCAGGCTTATCAAGCTGCTGTTGCCGGTGGCTCCCTTCACAAAAGTCGCCACACTCGGCAGTGTAAAATAGAAGCAACTCCCCCGACCTGGCTCGCTTTCAAGACCGAGTTGGCCTCCATGCAGTTCGACGAGCCGCCTGGTGATGGCTAATCCTAATCCCGTTCCTTCCGTACCCTTTTCAGATTGCCGCAGCCGATGAAAAGCCTCAAAGATGGCCTTTTGTTCCTCCACCGGAATGCCGGGCCCCGAATCGCGAACTTCCACGCGAACCTCTTCACCAAGGTCTTGCGCCCTCAGCTGAATTTCGCCTCCTTCGGGAGTGAACTTGATCGCATTCCCCAGCAGATTCATCAATATTTGTTTAAAGCGAGTGGTATCGGCGCGGACGCTCAGATCCGTCGGCAAGGTCACTACCAAAGACTGTGACTTCTTATCTGCGAGCGCTCGCAGGGTGTCCGTCACTTCAGCAAACGACCCGTCTAGCGGCACGCTTTCAATCGTCAACTGCAAGCGTCCCGCCTCGATTTTGGATAGGTCTAGAATGTCATTGATCAATCGGAGAAGATGCTTCCCCCCCGTATGAATGTGAGTTACGTAACGTCGTTGCCGTTCGTTGAGAGGGCCGTAACGCTCTTCGGTAAGGAGATCCGAAAATCCAAGTACCGCATTCAGAGGAGTTCGCAGCTCGTGGCTCATCGTGGATAGGAATTGATCTTTGAACTTGTTGGAACGTTCGGCCTCCTCTTTCGCTTTGACTAGAGCCTCCTGCGTCTGCTTGCGCTCCGTGACATCTCGCGTTATTTTCGAAAAGCCAATCAATTTTTCTTGCTCATCGCGCAGCGCTGTGATCACGACATTGGCCCAAAACCGCGAGCCATCTTTACGCACCCGCCAGCCCTCGTCTTCCACTCGACCTTCTGTCGTAGCGATCTCCAACTCCCGCCCTGGCTTACCTTGAGCAATGTCCCCTTGGGTGTAGAACCGCGAAAAGGGTTGGCCAATAATCTCGTGCGCTTGGTAGCCTTTGAAACGTTCCGCTCCGGCGTTCCAACTGGCCACCCGCCCTTTGGGGTCAAGCATGAAGATCGCGTAGTCCTTTACTCCTGATACCAGCATCCGAAACCGCTCCTCGCTTTGCCGTAACGCTTCTTCGGCCCGTTTGCGTTGGGTGATATCAGTCGAAACTACCAGACGGGCATTTCTCCCGGCGTAAACGAGCGGATGCGAATTGACTTCCACATCAATCAAGGTGCCGTCTTTCCTGCGATGCCGCCAGATCCGCTTTTCTTCATGCACAGTTCCGGATTTCGCTACGCTCTCGAGTATCGCCGGAACATCCTCGGCAGGACGCATATCCTTGATCGTAAGCGCGAGGAATTCTTCTCGGGAATACCCGTATTTTCGCATCGCTGCTTCGTTCACTTCGATGATCGCAAGGCTTTCTAGATCATAGACCCACACTGGATGCGGATTGCTTTCGAACAGGCGACGGTTCCGCTCTTCGGACATTCGCAACGCCTGCTCGGCACTCTTGAGTTCGGTGACGTCCCGCGCCATAGCATAAACCAATTGCTTCTGGGCAAAGGGAGTCGCACTCCATACGAACCATCTATAGGAACCATCTTTGCGACGATACCGATTCTCAAATGAAATCGTGTTCAAACCTCTTCCCAGCTTCTCGGCTTCCTGAATAGTTGCTTGGCGGTCGTCAGGATGGATAAAGTCCAGATAAGGTTTTGCCATAAGCTCAGCTGTGGAATATCCGAGCACTTCCTCCCAGGCGGGATTCAAGCGCTTAAAATATCCGTCGGCGCCGGCGATGCACAATAGGTCCAGCGAGAGCGTGAAGTATCTGTCCAGCTCCTCGCGAGTTTGATTGAGTTCGGTGACGTCCCTGAAGACTAGCACCACGCCCAGCCCTTCACCAGCCGTGGTGACGATCGGCGCCGCGCTGTCCTCAATCTCAAATTCCTTCCCGCTTTTTGAAATCAACAACGTGTGGTCCGCGAGTCCGACCACCTTCCCCTCTCGAAATACCTTCTTCACCGGGTTCTCTACCGGGCGTCTTGTCTCCTTGTTGACAATGTCGAACACGAGGTCCATCGACTTGCCCCTGGCTTCCTCCATCCTCCATCCCGTGAGCGACTGAGCCACAGGGTTCATGAATGTCACGGCGCCATTCATGTCCGTAGCGATCACCGCGTCACCGAGGCTGCCCAGTGTTGTTGAGAGCCATTTTTCGCTTTTCCCCAAAGCCTCCTGAGCCCGTTTGCGTTCTCGTAACTCGCGGTCAAGCAGCACGAGGCCGAACACCAGAAGTGAAAGACTCAAGAGGTAGCCGACGATGATTGTGCGCTTCGTCGCGATGGAAATTTCCCTCATTTGCTGGTTACGAATTTTCCGGAGTTCATGCCCCTCATTCTTCATGTCCGCGATCACACTTCGGATCTGGTCCATCCAGCGCTTTCCGGAGCCTTGCAGGACGAGCTGATTTGCTGCAGCAATCTCCTCCTTTCTGCGGAGGTCGATAGTCCTCTGAAGTTCTCCTAATTTGTTCTCAATCAGGATCCCCATGCTTTGGACTTGCTCTTGCTGTTTCGGACTATTGGAGGTGAGGTCCTTGAGGCGGGTCATCACCTGATCAAGGTTCTTGATCGCTGCGTGGTATGGCTCCAGATACGTTTCATCGCCAGTAAGAAGATATCCGCGCTGTCCGGTTTCTGCATCCACCAGCCGCGTCTCCACCTCATCGAGTACCTGCACCAGTTCATAGCTGCTCTTGCGTGTCTCAGCGGCTTCGATAAGCCGCGCCGTATTGTCGTAGGATTCCCACCCCGCGAAAACGAGGATCGTCGTTGCCGCCGCTAATCCCCAAAGAACCAATTGCCTTCCAGTTTTCCATTGCATCTTTTTTCCGTCCTGCTACAGGGATTGATTGGCAGCCATTAGCTCCCAGACCTGGCGGGCTGCAAAGGCTTAGAACCAAGGATCACCGCTTCGAATTCATCTACCACCGCACCATCCCACCACCCGCGTCTTACTTCGTCTCGGACAATGCCAAGAGCCTCGTGTGGTTGAATCGCGGTTCGGTATGGCCGCTCACTGGTCAGGGCGTCATAAACATCGGCGATTTGCAGGATTCGCGCCGTGAGAGGAATTTGATCGCCGCTCAGCCCGTCTGGATATCCCGATCCATCGAGTTTTTCGTGGTGGTGGCGTATGACCGGCAACACATGGCGAAACGATTTCAATGGCGCGCAGATCCGCTCCCCTATTACCGGGTGCTGCTTCATGACTTTCCATTCCTCGTCGTTCAAGGGCCCGGGTTTAGTCAGAATGGGTTCTGGCACGCCAATTTTCCCGATGTCGTGCACCACCCCAGCACGGCGTAGCGCCACCCGCAGCTCATCCGGCAGCCCCAGCCGCTCCGCCATCGCCACCGAATATTTCGAAAGCCTTTCGCAATGCCCTTCCGTGTAACGATCCTTCGCCTCGATACTCAACGCGAGACTAAAGAGCACTGTCTCGGCGTTCTCCAACTCATCAGTGAATTCCTTCATGCGCAGGAGTGAATTGACGCGTGCTAGCAGCTCATACTTGTTAATGGGCTTACACAGAAAATCATCTGCGCCGCACATAATCCCTTGAATCCGATCGTCGGAACTCGTCAACCCCGTCACCAATACCACCGGTACGAGTCGAGTTTCCGGTCGAGACTTGATAGCCATGCATGCCGAAAACCCACTCTTCCCTGGCATCAACACATCGAGCAAAGCCAGATCGACCCGCCCGCCATGTACGGCTCGAACTGCTCCCTCGCCGTCCTCCACGCAGACAACATGGTAGCCTTCCCCGGTCAGCAGTCCGGAGAGCAGATCACGATTGGCCTCGTCATCATCCGCGATCAAAACAGTGGCATTGCTGTGTGGCTCGGACATCAGTCCCTCCACTGGGTGTTTGCGCTTGAGTGAAAGAATCACGCTTGCGCTTTACTGCCCCGGCGGAATATAGAAGGTTTAATAAGTTATATTCTAGTGCCTGGGTTGACAGGACGCTTTATTTTTGTCGGCTACTGGTTCGATGAGTTAATAGACTCCTCACGTCCCATCTCGCTCCGTGCCTGCCGCTGCCCGCAACTACTCTTTCAGCGTCTCGAACTGCCCGTGCGCCTTGTGGCATGTCTTGCAGCTTTGCTAGAATTTACTCGAACGGGGAGATACTCATGCCGAAGTTTGTGATCGAACGCGAGATTCCGGGTGCGGGAAAGCTTTCCGACGCTGAATTGCGGGAAATCTCGCAAAAATCCGTCAGCGTTCTCAAGGGCATGGGCCCCGAGATTCAATGGCTGCACAGCTACGTCACTGGCGACAAGGTTTACTGCGTGTACCTCGCTCCAGACGAGGCCGCGGTTAGAGAGCACGCGAAGAGAACAGGTATCCCCGCAAACCGCATCTCCGCGGTGCGCCGGCTTATTGACGCATCCACAGCCGAGTAAACCGCTCGTCTGGGCGTTTCTGCCGCCCCTTCACCCAATCTGTTCACTACTCAAATCAGAAAAGGCTGCACTCACTCATGCTAAGAAGTGGCGGTAGCCGAACCCGGCGTGAGCGCCATCTCGATAGCCCGTTCGATTGGCATACCCCAGCCCTCCAGCCAAGCCCCCGCGCCTTCCGCGCTGCTAACTCCATGCCGAGCGTGCTCCAGACTTTTTTCGAGTTTAACTTGCTCGGCTGGAGTAAGCGGCGCCCCGACAGCTTGCCTGAGCGCTGCCGCTGCCCCCGCCAATCGGAGCGCCCGCTGCGGCTCAGACTGCGCGGCTGCGGAGCATGCGCAACACTCCAACAGACGCGCGATCCCTCGCCTGTGATCCAATTCCATAAATATTCTTAAGCTCTCGCGGTACAACGCGTCCGCTTCCGTGCAATTCTTTTTGTCCAACGCCAGATTGCCCATGTCGGCGAGCGAGCCCGCCGTGCCCCAGCGATCTCCCAGTTCCCGAAACGCTGCTAAACTCTGCTCGTATAATGAGCGCGCGGCTTCAGCATCCCCCTGATCGCGTGCTACATCTCCCTCGTAATTGAGCGACCAGGCCACGCCCACGCGGTCATCCAGCTCCCGAAAAATTGATAGACACTCCCCGTAAAGCGCGCGCGCCTCTCCATACTCGCCTTGTGACTTGACGATGTTCGCGAGATTGCTCAAGGAGCGCGCCACTGCCTGGGGGTCACCGATCGCCCTCCATACCGCCAAACTCTCTTCGCACAGAGAGCGCGATCTCGCACCCTGCCCCTGGTCGCGCGCATTCACAGCGAGCGCATTGAGCGAGACCGCGACGCCTTGCATGTCTTCCAGCTTCCGAGCGATTTCCAGGCTCTCCTGAATTAGAGGATCGGCGGCAACGTAATCTCCCTGTCCCGCCGCCAGCACTCCCACAGCAAATAGCACACGCGCCCGCGCCTTGGTCGGCGCCTTCGCGCTTTCGAGCTTCAGAAGTCTCCCCAGTCGGTCACGGCCTTCTGCGAAATATTCTCGTGTCTCCCAAAAACGAAACAGAGCCGCGCCGAGCCGCAGGCCCCACTCCGCGTCTCCTTTTTCTGTTAGCCAGTCCAATGCCGCGCGAAAATTGTTGTGTTCAATTTCTAGCTGATCAAGCGATACCGCCCGTTCCGCGCCGCCGCTCTCGGATGCCCCTTCTTCCGCCAGTACCAGGCAATAAGCGGCATGGGCGCGCCTTGTCGCAGCCTCTTCGCCGCTCGCCGCCAGCTTCTCCATCCCGTACTCGCGAATTGTTTCCAGCATTACAAACCGTGACTCGTCTTCGGCTTGCTCCACTTGCTGCACCAGGCTTCTGTCCACCAGTGACGCCATGCCTTCAACCACGTCCAATCCAAGATCGTTTTTCGTGTTGCACACCGCTTCCACACCTTCCAGTGTGCAGGGCCCGGCGAACACGGAAAGCCTCCTGAATAACTTTTGCTCGGCGGGATTCAGAAGGTCGTAGCTCCAGTCAATCGCTCCTCGGAGTGTCTGCTGCCGCGCGGGCAAATCACGTGGGCCTCCAGTCAAAAGTTCCAGGCGGCTTGCCAGCCGCTTGCGCATGGCAGAAGGCGAAAAAAACTTGACGCGCGCAGCCGCAATCTCAATGGCCAGCGGCAGGCCATCCAGCCGCGCGCAAATCTCTGCGACGGCAGCCGCATTTTCGTCGGTAACCTCAAAATCCGGTTTTACAGCCCTGGCGCGTTTGATGAATAGGGCCACTCCCGAATACTGTGACAGCAGTTCGAGCGAAGGCAGCGCTCGGGAATCGGGTATGCCGAGCGGCGGCACAGGGAACTCGTGTTCGCCGTAAACGTGCAGTGCCGCGCGACTGGTCACTAGAACTTTCAGATTTGGAGCGATGGCAAAAAGCTCCGACACCGTTGGCGCCGCGCCCATCAGGTGCTCGAAATTGTCGAGCAGCAGCAGCATTGGTGCGTCCACGGAATCCTGCAAATGTTCCCTCAAGCTTTCGAGTGGCGCCTGCCCTCCCGTTGCCCGGATATTTAGCGCCTGCATGATCATCGAAGGGAGTAGTGCAGGATCGCCCGCTCCGGCAAGGGGGACAAAATAAACTCCGCCCGGAAAGTTCTCCATCAACTCACGAGCCACCTCCAGCGCCAATCGCGTTTTCCCGATCCCCGCCGGGCCGCTCACCGTCAGCAACCGCACTTCCGCACCCAGCAACAGGTCCTTCGCTGCAGCTACTTCCTTGTCTCGTCCTACAAACGCAGTGCGCTGCACCGGCAGGTTGCACGGATGAGTCTCGACGGGTTTTGTTTGCAGTTCCCCGAATCGCTCATGGATTGCCGCGATATCTTTTGCCAGATCCCGCGTCGACGCGTAACGCTTCTCCGGCTCCTTCGCCAGGCACCGTTCCACCACCCAGCAGAGCGGCGCGGGCGCTTCGGGATTCAACGAGGCGACCGGTTGGGGATTTTCGCGAACGATTGCCAGCAATGTTCCCGCTCCAGTGCTCCTCCGGAAAGTCCGCCTCCCTGTGATCATCTCGTAGAGCACAACACCCAGCGAAAACTGGTCTGACCGAAAATCCACCGGCTCACCATTGGCTTGCTCAGGTGACATGTACTCGAGAGTCCCTAGAATGGTCCCCGGCTCGGTTTGCGCGTGGTTACTGATGGTCACCTCAGAACCCGTTTCGCCTTGCACCGTCAGTTTCGACAAGCCGAAATCCAGAATCTTTGCGAGCCCATCCTGAGAAATCATCAGGTTCTCTGGCTTCAAATCTCGATGAACGATCCCTGCCTCATGGGCCTTCGCCAGTCCTTCTGCCACTTGCGCTGCGATCTGAATAATCTTGCGCATCGGCATCGACCCGCTTCCAAGAAGTTCCCGGAGCGTCTTCCCCGCCACCATCTCCATCGCAATGTAATGCGCGGAACTCACCTTTCCCAGTTCGTAGATGGTGACAATATTCGGATGGTTGAGAGCCGATGCCGACCGTGCCTCTCTTTCAAACCGCTCCAGATGTTCCTTGCTGGGCGCGGCCTCTCCCCGCAGCACCTTGATGGCTACCTCCCGCCCCAGCCGCGAGTCCCTCGCACGATACACTTCCCCCATACCGCCTGTTCCCAGAGGCGAGATAATCTCGTACGTGCCAAATTGAGTGCCGGGTAAAAGCGTCATGGATTCGCGCTCATATCTACTTCAAGATAGTATCAGTTGCTGAGGGATGGCAAGAATAAGTCAGAACCGCAAAAATAAGAGGAACTCGTCATGGATCTTAAATCGGTTCAAAAACCGCTGAAGCAGCAATACAAGGACGACCCGAATTCTTCGCGCATTACACTCAGGGCTAAGGGCGGCCAAACCGATACTCCGATCTCCTGCTCGGTCGATATCGGTCGCGCACTCTATCAAGCCCAAGCCCACACCGGGGTCGGCGGCTCCGGCACCGCTGCTTGTTCAGGCGATCTTCTCCTCGGAGCGCTGGCCGCCTGCGCGCAGATCACCTGCCAGATGGTCGCAACCTCCATGGGAATACCAACTGAACGCATCGAAGTGATCGTGGAAGGTGACTTGGACCTTCGCGGCACGCTGGGCATATCAAAGGACGTGCCCGTCGGCTTTCAAACCATCCAGCTCAGCTTTGAGGTCGCCGCGCCCCAGGCCACACCTGACCAGTTGCGCGCACTCCGTGACAAGACCGAACAATACTGCGTAGTCATGCAAACCCTGCTCCATCCCCCAAAACTCCAAACGAACTGGCTCGAGCCGCAGCGATAGCCTTTCGCCCACGACTCGTCAAAGCCTCAAGCGCCGTTGGCGCGCCAGAAGATAGCCCAGCCCATAAGGGCTGAGTCCGCACAACGCACAAACGCCCAGCGCCGTAGGCGCGGCACATTCCTACCGCGTCTCCTGATATTTTTAGGATTAAAACAAAAATATTGCGGCCGGATTCAGAGCTCCTGGAATCACTCTCTTCCGAGCTCCCAATCCGGCACGCAACAAAAGGCAGGCATTCAAAACACTATCTACTTGCGGATTCCTTCCTCGACTCATTGCGGGGCGAATGCTTCTGCAATACCGCAACCAGTTGGCGTCCGGATCTCGGTACGCGAACATTCCCGTTCAGCACGATTTCCCTTGCCGTGAGCTTGCGCCCATAAACGTCCGCAGTGGCATCATTGTCCGGGCGCAGCGTGGATCCCTCGAGTGAAATCCCGGCAAAAAGGCCGCGCGAACGCGAATAGCTGAGAATTTCCGCCCGCATGTAGGCATCTGTATTTGCCGCCGCGTCGCGTCCCACCGGTCCTGCCGCTATGGAAGCGTCTCCGCCCAGCTTGACTTTGCTCTCAAGAATCGAACTCGCGCCCCGATGATTCATAACCAGCAACACGAGATCGGTGGCTTCTCCGCCGATTTGAAATCCAACACTTCCGCCTTCCAGCGCATACATGGCTGGCGCGCCCCACGGTCCTCTGAAATCCTGTCCGCTCCGGCATACCATTGCACCGCGACCGTAGCTTGCCCCCACCACAAACGCCGCCTTCAGAACTGATGGGAACACGATCACGCACTCGGCTTTCTCGATTACCTCTTGGGGAATGTTCTCCGGTATGTTCATAATTTCCTGCATCACCACTCCGGATTTTTCCAGACGCCGCTGTTCTTTGTTATCTGCGAAAAGTGGTGCGGCTGCAACAAGTCCCAAACAAACAACCAGAATTGATTTGCGTATCATCACTATCCTCCCTGATCAGAATTGCGGCTGCGGAAGTTGGCTCTCTCCGCATCCTTTGTGACAGCGCCCTATTCCACGCCTTGAGCCGGGACAATTCGTTTGTGCTGCCTGTCCTTCGAGCTATCCCCGGCCGAAAACCTACATCAACCGCTTCGCTTCGCTCCCGCCACCAGCAGGACGATCCCGCCCACTAGCGCCAGGCCCCCGAGGATCGGTGGAACGGGAATTTGTTCTTCCGTGTCCTTCGTCGCGTGAATCGGCCCTATGTCCAGAACTTTTTCACGATGCGTGTAGGTGATTCCCTGGTATGCCAGAGCTAACGCTCCCAGAACCACCAGCACGATCCCAGCCAGAGACATTGGTTTCATATTTTTTGCTCCGTTATCACGAAACGATTCTTCGCCCCTGCACCACCTGAATCACTATGGTGATGATGGCCAGAATCAGCAGTATGTGAATCAACCCCCCAAATGTGGACGCCGTGGCGATTCCTAGGAGCCACAAGGCAAACAGAACCACAAAGATTGTCCAGAGCATTTTGTCCCCTTATTTCATCGCTGCAGACTCGAATTCACTGTCTGTCCATTTGCAGCGCACTAACAGGCTTGTGATACTGATCCCTGATTCCCCACTCCTGCGAGCTTAGTTACATTGCTCCCCGGTATCTGTTCACTTGGGGACACGATTTGATCTCCGTCTCGCAGTCACTTCGCCGTGCTGGCCGCCAGAGTTGCAGCGGGAGTCATCAATTTCAACTGTTCCAGCGAGCTCAACACTTTTTGCCAGTCGTCATCGTCTTTCTTTGTATCTATCGCCGCCGAGAGGTCGGAATAAAAGCTGAGGATGTTGTCGCGCAGTTCTGCCGACGTCAGATCGAACTTCCGCTCCGTCACTTGCCCCAGCAGCTTTGCATAAGTGTCATCGGTCAGTGAATATTCCGCCGCCTTGGTCTCCTTGCCGCTGTCGAAATCACAGTTCACGAGTTCCAGAGAGCCCGCGCGTACTCGTTCGAGATATATCCGGTATTGGTCCACAGTTGTGTTGATACTTTTAAAGTACAGCTCCTCGGTCTGCGGCGTTGGATTGTTGAACGCCAGCGCCTTAAAAGGGCCAATCTTGGGCATGTATCGCAAGAGAACTGAAAACATGCGCGTCTTGAATCCGTCCTTCTTGTAATCCTTCCCCCACTCTTTTTCGTACTCGGATCGCGACAGCCGGTACAGGAACTTCTTCTTCGCGAAAGTGGGCGACTCCTTCATCATGTCCTTCTCGTGGGTTCGCAGCGCGATTTTTGTCATTTCCGGAATCATCCGCCCTACTGCAAACCGGTACGAACCCACCGCGAGATCCTCGTGCGTCAGCACATCTTTCAACTCCACCCCGTAAACGATTGGGAAGGTCCGCTCCAGCAGCGGTTTTGACACCTGAAATCCGATGAAATCGTGATACTGCTGCGAGGCGTAACGGTTCTTGGCCACTTGCACCATGTCGAATCCGAATTCTGTCTTCAAATGTGCGGTGTGGTCTTGCGCGTATCTCACGGAGTTGCCGTATTTCGCTCGCAGCTTCGGATACTGGATAGCTACCGCCTGATTGACTGCAGGATGGCCGGCAATGTCAGAGGCATAATGCGCCAGCGCGCCTAGCGCAAAAGCGTACTCGTTCGCGTCCTGGCTCTGCGCCAGCAACTCGCGTACAAAGTCGCCGCTGCGGACGTAATGCACCAGATTGCTGAATTCCACGCTCCCAAATGGATAGTAGCCAAGGTCCTGTATTACCGCGCCTCCGTAAGCGTATGAGTGCGCTTCCTTCAGTTGCTCTTCCGATAATTCCGGAAACCGCTGCAACAATAGCGGCCGAATTTCATCGCTCCAAAGCAGGTCCACGATTTCCTCGTGCGTGAGCACGGAATATCCAAAGGAGCCGCCGCTGCACATCAACACAACCAGGAGTACTGCCAGCGCACGCATGCAGAAAACGCTCCAAATGCTTGCATTCGCAGCTCGACTTGACGACGCTTTAATTTGGTTTCCTGAGTTCATTTACGATCTTCCTGGCCTCTCTCATTCTTTCCCGGTAGTACGTTGGGCTGATCAGCACTTGCTTGTTTCCCACCTGCACTCGCTCTTTGATCCCTTCTTTCGATAAAAATAGTGCCAGCGCTATATACGTCTTGATTTCCTTCTCCAAAAACTGCACTGCTTGTCGCTTGGATTCGTCCACTACTCACCTCCGGATAGCCTTTGACCCCACAACTTGAAAACCTAAGTGGCGCGTCCCCCTGGCGCCACCATTCACTGTCTGCATTCGCCCGCCAGCGCTCATTTCGACCCAGGGGGACATATCCGCTAGTTCGGGTCCGCGTTCTAAATTCGTCCCAGCAGCAGGAGAATCACGACGATCACTAGAATCAATCCCACTCCTCCTGTCGGTGCGTAACCCCACTCACGACTATGCGACCACCTCGGCAGTACCCCGAGAAGCGCCATCACCAAGATCACGATCAAGATTGTCCCGAGCATTTTTTTCTCCTTCCTTCCACATTCGAAGTCACTCGTTCAGTCCCCGCTCCACTCTGTCCTGCCACGCAAATTCACATCCAACGCTTTGAAGCGGAGCCTCCCCAGAGGCTCCGCCACTCAAGCCGTTAATTCAGCGAGACGCTGATTGCGATGCGATCTCCCGGATACCGGCGGTCGTACATGTAATATCCGTCGTCGGAATACACCACATACACGTCATCGTTCTCGTACCAATCATTCGACCAGTATTCCGGCCACGGGTCAGCGAATCCAAACCAGAAGCCGTCGTACTGAAATCGCGGAGATCCTCCAACGAACACGACGGGTTGGCTGTAGATGCGGAACCCGTGTGATTCCCCAAAGTAGCCGTTATAACGCTCCTCGGGAATCCGGTAGCCGTTGTACCCCCCACGTTGCTGCCAGGTGCGATGCTCGGATTTCCAGTTGTGCGCGCGATCACCCTGCCACGAGGACTGCTGTTCGCGCGCCTCTTTATGCTGTGCTTCCGGCGAGCGATTCGCGGCATGCTGCCTCTGCTGATCCTGCTGGCCTCTCGCTTGTTGCTGTTGCCCCTTGGCTTGCTGCTGCTCCTGTTGCTTCGCAGCCTTGTCCTGCTGCTGTTGCTGACCTCGGGCTTGTTGCTGCTGTTTCTGTTGCTGTTCCTGCTGACCCTTGGCTTGCTGTTGCTCCTGCTGCTTCGCAGCCTTGTCCTGCTGCTGTTGTTGACCTCTGGCTTGTTGTTGTTTCTGCTGTTGCTGTTCCTGCTGACCCTTGGCTTGCTGTTGTTCTTGCTGTTTCGCAGCCTTGTCCTGCTGTTGTTGACCTCGGGCCTGCTGCTGCTGCTGTTTCTGTTGCTGTTCCTGCTGCCCCTTGGCTTGCTGCTGCTCTTGTTGTTTCGCAGCCTTGTCCTGCTGCTGTTGTTGACCTCGGGCTTGTTGTTGCTTCTGCTGTTGCTGTTCCTGCTGACCTTTAGCTTGCTGTTGTTCTTGCTGTTTCGCAGCCTTGTCCTGCTGCTGTTGCTGACCTTTGGCCTGTTGCTGTTGTTGTTCCTGCCGCGCCGGCTTAGCTTGCTGCTCCTGTTTTTGCGGTTTGGCTTCTTGCTGCTTTTCGGGCTTGGCTTGCTGTTCCTGTTTCTGCGGCTTAGACTCTTCTTGTCGCTGTTCCTGTTGCGAGTACACTGGTGTAACCGCTCCCAGAAGCAGGAACAGACTGCCCGCGCCGATCAAGCTGACTGCTCTCATGTTTGTTGCCTCCATACGATGAATTCATGCGCTGCTCGCTCGTCGAGCCTTGCGCGATTGTGTTACCTCTAATTACAGCCGATGCGCGATATGCAGATTTTCACGCTGTCCGTGCCACCCACTTACGCCTATGCCCCAACGTGTATTCGCGACATCGAATGAAATAGTCCAAAAATGTTCAGCAGCCAAAGAACCGTGGCAATCACCACCACTGCGTTCAACAGCGACTTGATCGTCCCTTGCATCGGGATGAAACTGTTCACCACCCAAAGCAGAACTCCCACCACCACCAAAACCATCAATATTTGAAGTAACGGCATCTCTATGTCTCCCTCTTCGCAGGCAGACACTCCGGCTGGTCACTTGGCTTTGCGCTTAGATATTGTCCCAAGATCTGTTCGTGCCGGCTGGAGCGGGAGGGAGCCTGCGATCTCCGGTCTTAATCGGGCGTCAGCATTTGGACCCGTGCTTGCTCGGTTCCTCCTGCTTCACCCATAGGTGAACATCATAGAAGGGGCGCTCACTGAAATCTGTCCACTTGTGCACACATCGGCATATTGCGAGCGTCCTTGAGGCAGAGTACAATTCCGGGGCAAGAGCCTACCTGGAGGCTCCATAGATGGCAGGTTCGGTTTCAAAGCGTCCGAAACCCAGTCCTAAGACTGTCTTCAACACTCAGAATTTTCTCGATTCCTCGGGTGTGGCCCGGCGTGTCGCCGAGTTTGCAGGCAAACAAACCGTCTACTCACAGGGCGACTCTGGCGATACCGTCTTCTACGTTCAAAAAGGCGGGGTCAGGCTTTCGGTAGTCAACGAGACCGGCAAGGAAGCCGTCGTCGCCATTTTGGGTCCGGGTGATTTTTTTGGGGAAGGTTGCCTCGCCGGACAGCCGCTCCGGATCGGTACAGCTACCGCTATCGCACCCACCACCGTGTTAGTCATTGAAAAGAAGGAAATGATCCGCGTCCTCCACCATGAGCACGCCTTTTCCGACCGCTTCATCTCTTTCATGCTTGCCAGAAACATCCGCATCGAAGAGGACCTGGTAGATCAGCTCTTCAACTCCAGCGAGAAGCGCCTCGCTCGCACCCTCTTGCTCCTCGCCCGCTACGGCAAAGAAGATAAACCGCAAAGAGTGCTCCCCAAAGTTTCCCAGGAAATGCTCGCCGAAATGGTCGGCACCACCCGCTCCCGCGTCAATTTCTTCATGAACAAATTCAGAAAACTCGGCTTCATCAAGTACAATGGCGGCCTCCAAATCAACACCTCCCTCCTCAGCGTCGTCCTCCACGACTGATGCTTCACTCTCGCTCTGACAGTCCCAACCCTCGCGCCGACTTCCCCTAGTATTTCAGCCTCTGGCTCGACCACCGCCGCGGCTACTCCCGCAATCTCAAAGATTGTTTGGCCGCACCTTTTCCACCTTGCGCGGGAGACCTACGCGACGCGCCAAATCATCAAATCTTGGATCGAGATGCAAGGATTGAAATTCCGGTGCCACGTTGAGGAGGATCAAGCCGCCTTCACGATGTTGATACCCGTTTTCTAAACAAGCAAACGCTTGGTCGTTCTCTCCTTCTGCCGCGTAAACGGCTGCCAATTGGAGCGCCAGATCCTGGCGGTTTTTCGACGTGTGCAGCATATCGCGGAGAATGCCTTCAGACTCTTGCCTCTGACCCGCAAGCGTATATGCCCTTGCGATTTCCGTTGTCGCCCAGACATCCTTCTTATTGATGGCCAGGACCTCTTGAAACTCGGCGATCGCCGCTTGATAATCTTGCTTTCCGATGTAGGCTTCGGCCAAATAGATGTGTCCCAATAGGAAAGTCGGCTCTATCTCCAGCGCTCTTTTAGCCTCCTGCACAGCCTCATCGTAGCGTCCCGCGTACACTAGCAGTTGGGCGGTATCCGTCTTGATAATCGTGGACAGCGGGTCCGCTTCCTGCGCCCGGCGTTCTTCGTCGAGCGCGGCATCCTGGTTTCCTCGGGACATGAGCCATACTGCGTACCACTGATGTGCCGTGGCATAGTTGCGATTCAGCTCCAGAGCGCGTTTGAATTCTTTCTCTGAGCCCGGCCAGTCCCATTCATATTGCATCTCCACGAACGCTAGAGAAGTGTGGGCATCAGCGAGTGAATCATTCAGTTGAAGCGCCTTCAATGCAGCCGCTTTGGCCTTGGGCATAGCTTCCCCACGCGAGATTTCGCGATTGGGCATGGATCCGAGCAGGGCATATGCATCGGCCAATCCCGCGTAAGGCTGCGCATATTTAGAATCGAGGGCAATGGCTTGCTCAAAGTACTTGATTGCCTTTACAAATCCATCTTCGGTGCGCTTGTTCCAGAAGTAGCGCCCTTTGAGGTACAGCTCATAAGCCTGGGGATTGAGAGCAGGCGCACTGGACAGGCGCGCACTCTCCTCGGAAGTGAGTTTTAGCTTAATCTCCCGCGCGATGGCGCCGGCCACGTCGCTTTGCAGGGCCAAAATGTCGCGCAAGTTGCGGTCATAGTCCCTGGCCCAGAGATGGGTCTGGTCCTTCACCTGGATGAGTTGTGCGGTGATGCGCACGCGGTCGCCCTCTCGGCGGACACTCCCTTCCAAAATGTAGTCCACTCCCAACTCGCGACCGATTTCGCGGGTGTCTTTCTTCACCCCTTTGTATTGCATCGCAGAAGTGCGCGCGATCACGCCCAGACGATTCGGTTCCAGGTCTCCCAGTTGAGTGATCATTTCCTCAGTCAGGCCGCTGCTGAAGTATTCCTGCTGGGAGTCGCCGCTCAAGTTCTCAAAGGGCAAAACTGCCAGCATGATCTTCTTCGGAGGCGGGTCAGGGCGTGGCCAGATACGTTCTCGCGCAAGAAAAAGTGTCGCGAGTGAAACTGCTGCAATCCCGAGCGCCATGATCCAACTCGGGATCACCGCCCGTCGCCCGGCGACAATATGATCCGACGGAAAATTCTCCTCAGCCCCGGGCTCGAATTCTGTCTTGCGTACAGCACCGGTGAATCGATAGCCGCGACGCGGAATGGTCTCGATGTACACGCTTCCATCCGGAGCCTCGCCAAGAACCTTTCGCAAAGTGGAGATGTTTTGGACCAGTGTGCCTTCTTCGACAAAGGTATCCGGCCAAACGCGCTTGAGGAGTTCGTCTTTTTCCAGGACATGACCGCTGTTCTCGAGAAGCGTTAGTAAGGTGTCAAAGGCCTTGGGCGTTAGCGATACCGGTTGACCGTCGGCCAGCAGTACCCGTTCAGCCGGGTCCACTCGAAAGTGGCCGAAATCAAAGAAGCGCTTTGTTTTCTCCGGCATAGCTGCTTTGAGAACTCTTTGAGAAATATTTCCGTGCTACCGCAGGACATTCGCACTGCCCTTTCCTTATCTTGCGGGGAGCAAGGGCTGGCAGTGTCGGCTTCCGAAGCCAATTATGACACCCATCCTAGCAGAAGACTGAAACCGGGACTACTGTCACTCGTCGAGCAAGCAATCCCGAACAGCGAAAGTGTAGCCAATCAGGTTCAAGGGGGATATATGAATTCGGCGATTCAATCGAAATTCTTTGCGCGGTTGCTGGGCGGACTTTCACTCATGACTATGTTTCTCCTGTTGCCATGCACCGCCAGAGCAGACAACATCACGGCGACGGGTGTTAACTGCATAACGAACTCCGGAATCCCCGGCGTTTCCAACAGCGCCTGTGTTGACCAAAGTTACACCATCGTTAATGGTTCGCCCCTCGATCCCCTGTATAAGACCAACCTGTCCTTCACAGCTCCGGGCTTCCTCCCAACTCCCGCTGGGCCGAGCGGAGCTTTCTGGGTTGCGCAGAAGGGCGACGTTCAATTCGGGGCTCCCGTCAACGATTGGCGGGTGACATTCACCACACCGGCGGGCACTGGGAATATCACGGTCACTGGTACGATGGCAGCCGAAGGCCCGGTTGCCGTGGCTCTTAACGGTTTTGGAAACTTTGGGGGTCTTCAATCACTCACCCGATTGGGGAAATTCTCAGTCACCGTGGCCGCTGGGACTACAAACACCCTTGACTTCATCTTTACAGGCTGCATCTCCTATCCCGCCTGCTCCAGTTCTATCGACGAGCCTGTCTACGGCTTGCTCGTCGATCCCAATTGGAGTCCAGCCCTTCCTGGCACCCCACTAGATACAATCCCGGAGTCCGTATTGTTTGCCGATGGAGGCGTCGCACCAACAAATCCCGCCGTTCCCGAGCCCGGCAGCCTGCTCCTGCTTGGCACCGGCTTCTTCGGCCTGTTGGGCGCCGCACGCAAAAAATTGCTCGTGTAGTCCCGCTGAGGGATTGACCCGATTCACGAATCGGCAACTGGGCAGGGTTTTCCGCAAGGCTTAATGTTGAAATCCGAAATTCCGGCCGAACAAGTCCGAACCAAGGAGAAAAACCATGGCATCGAAGAAAACGACCAAGAAGCTCAGTAAGGGCAAGAAGCTTACAGCGACGAAGACGCTCATTCTACCGCCCGACGGCTACCGGTAGCTTTGTTGAAGAAGGTTGACTTAGCAATCTAAACGTTACCAGCGGCGGGCCGCTGCCATCCGGGAGTGGCGGCCTCTTGCTTTCCGCAAGACCTAAAGTTGAAATCCGAAATTCCGGCCGAACCAGTCCGAACCAAGGAGAAAAACCATGGCGTCGAAGAAAGCGACCAAGAAGCTCAGTAAGGGCAAGAAGCTTACAGCGACGAAGACGCTCAATCTACCCCCCGACGGCTACCGGTAGCTTTGTTGAAGAAGGCTGACTCAGCAATCTAAACGTTACCAGCAGCGGGCCGCTGCCGTCCGGGAGTGGCGGCCTCTTGCTTTCCGCAAGGCTTGATGTTGAAATCCAAAATCCCGGCCGAACAAGTCCGAACCAAGGAGAAAAACCATGGCATCGAAGAAAGCGACCAGGAAGCTCAGTAAGGGCAAGAAGCTTACAGCGACGAAGACGCTCAGTTTACCCCCCGACGGCCACCGGTAGCTTTGTTGAAGAAGGTTGACTCAGCATGGTCACCATCACCTGCACTTCACCACCTGCAGTTGTTACCGTCGCCTCCCGCTGCTGCGCCCCGCGCGGGCTCGCGACGTTTTCCTGAAAATCCTCGACCAGTTGCGCACGCAATACCAATTCCTGCTGGTCGGCGTGGTCCTCATGCCCGAACATTTCCATCGCCTCATGCGAGATGCACCACCCACAACTTCAAATTCCAGGAACTTCAAATTCTAAGGCTGGGCCACCTGCCCGGGCCACCGGCCCGTGTTAGATTGCATGCCACCGAAGGCCTGTAACAGCATCAAGGAGCTTGTTGGCGGGTGGCCCACCCTTTCGCATCCGTAATTCCCAAAATTGACTTCTGGACAAGCCGGATGATCCCACTCAGGCGTGTGGGCCAGCCTTTCGCATCTCTACTTCCGACAATTGATGGCCGACCGACGCCGATGATACCACCGCGATTCATAACGCCATTGTTCGTTGGTTCCTGTGCCTTTGGACCTTGGCTTTTCCCACGAAGTTGAACTGCGGGTGCCGCATCCCTTTGCGCCGTTGGCAAAGGGTGCGGGGGTTGTCTCTAACTCAAACGTCTTTTCTCTCTCTGCTCTTGATGGGCATGCCCTGATTCGATTGGCACGATGAAGAATCGTCTGGAACGCCGTTACGGCCACCAACATCTGCACTTCATCACCTGCAGTTGTTACCGCCGCCTCCCGCTGCTGCGCCCCGCACGGGCTCGCGACGTTTTCCTGAAAATCCTCGACCAGGTGCGCACGCAATACCAATTCCTGCTGGTCGGTGTGGTTATCATGCCCGAACATTTCCATCTGCTCATGGGAGGACCGCCTTCGAGCAATCCCTCGCGGGTCCTGCAAGTGTTGAAACAGCGCGTGTCCAGAAAGCTTCGCAGCAAGCGCCGCCAGCGGAACAGTTCAGCACAGTTGCGCCTGTGGCAGGAACCCGTGTCGGCCGCGCTGCGCTGCTTCTGGCAGAGGCGCTTCTATGATTTCAACGTGTGGAGTCAAAAGAAGAAGGCGGAAAAGCTGCACTACATGCACATGAATCCAGTCAAACGCGGATTGGTGACTCACCCGAATCAGTGGCCCTGGAGCAGTCACTGCTTCTATGCCGGCGAAGAGACCCGCATCCCATTCGATCGCCTGGACTGAGGAAAACCCGATGGTTCAAATTCCAGGAGAATTGCAGAGACAAAGCACAGTCAATCAAAAATACGTATGAGTTAGAGTCAACCCCCGCACCCTTTGCTAACCCCGCAAAGAGTGCGGCACCCACAACTTCAACTTCCAGGAACTTCAAGTTCTAAGTCTGGCCCACCCGCCCGTCCATCTAGCCAGCCCGTGATCCGAATCCTCAACGTCGCATGCCGGCCCGATAAAGACGACCAACAACATATACAGCCGTCATGATGAACAAAGCGGCTGGGATCAAATGGAAAAATGAAGCCATTGGACCTAGTATGCGCGACATTGGTCTTGGGAATGCGAATGCCAGGCCCACTACTAGGATCACTATGGTCCACGCTGCAACGAGTATGTATCGAAGCGCCTTCATGCAATTTCCTTCGCCGTCGGACTGTGAATGCGTTTTCGAATACCCGGCAAATAGATGAGGAGGTAGTACAAGATAGCTCCATACCAGATTCCAATGGCTAACAGCAAGAAGGTCAATCTACGCACGGTCCGTCTTGATGTGTCGCAACGCAACCAGAAACTCCACATCCCACCCCAAAGGAAGAAGATGCTCAGCGCGCTTAGGGCACCTGCAACGCCAAGAAATATGTTCTGGATAGGCGCGGTCTCCGAAACGTGTACGTAGCCGAACCACACTCCTGTCATTCCGACAATCATGCCAGCTGACAACGCGAACAGAACTGATGCGGTGCGGCTCTGCAGCCAATCCTCACTTATCCGCTTCCAAAAGAACGATCCAGGAAACATCCTCAACTCCTTCGGCGCCGGAACACCACATATACCGTCTATCAGCTAATATTGGATAAACCCCTCCTCCATCCGCTCGAATCATCACTTGGGACAACTACTATTCCCAGGCGGGTGGCCCACCCTTTCGAGTCCGTAATTCCCACAACGGACCTCGGGACAAGCCTGATAATACCACTCAGGCACCTCATCCTGTGGTGATTTGGCGGGTGGCTCAGCCTTCCACGCCGTTGACTTGTTTTGGTCCCGCTTTTTGACCTCGCGGGTGCCCCATTCTTCGCGCCTTTCGCGAAGGGTGGGATGCCGTTGACGTTGCCTTTCGGCCACATACCCCGCCACCAAAACGGCCACTGTACCTGATCACTCAAGAACTGGTCGCTCGACCAGTCGAATTTTGCCCCCCGTTGTGCCATGCTACCAATGGAGAAATTTCGAATGTCGCGCGCGACAAAACCTGTGGCTGCTCCACGCAACTCGACTCGACCACGGTTGGCTTCCGAAACGGCGCACCCGGCAGTGCGCGGCAAAGACCACTCCAGCCTCCGGTTTCAAGCGTCCAGCCTCC
>Ga0210384_10000599_pt1 | contig 54495 bp, 46 predicted proteins | sample IncBWH2MmetaG_FD_160574 | JGI IMG/M metagenome (GOLD analysis project Ga0210384, IMG submission 160574) | Forest soil microbial communities from Barre Woods Harvard Forest LTER site, Petersham, Massachusetts, United States - Inc-BW-H-2-M | ecosystem: Environmental > Terrestrial > Soil >...
TTGCGGTCATGAACGCCTAACGCGTCTCGGTGGGCTGGGTACTGTTGCCCGGAGTGCTTGCCCGGTTCAGGCACAACTTCAAGCACTTCGCCAAAACGCCTTATAAGGCATGCGAGCTGCGCGCGCTTGGCGCGATGTGTCCCGACGTGCCACATCGAAGCGGCAGCCTTCACCCCCTGTGCGGCGTTCTCAAGGAGTAGTCCGTGAAAATCAAAACCAACGGCGTTGAGTTGAACGTCAATGACACCGGCATCGGCGATACGACCCTGGTATTCCTGCATCACATGGGTGGCTCGTCGAAGACTTGGTCCGACGTCACGAGCCGCTTGAGCCGAGACTTTCGCTGCATCGCCATCGACGCGCGCGGCGCGGGCGACTCCGAGGCCACAGAGACGGGCTATTCGATCCGCAACCTCGGGAACGACGTTTTGGGTGTCATAGCGACTCTTCGTTTGAAGCGCTACATCGTCATCGGGCACTCGATGGGCGGCAAGATCGCGCAGTACCTGGCGTCCACCCACCCTGCGGGGCTGGTCGGCATCGTCCTCGTGGCTGCGTCGCCGCCGTCACCGATGGTTCTGGACGACGCTACTCGCGAGCAGTATCGCGGCGCCTACGCGAACCGTGCAGCAGTGGAAGGTGCGCTCGACAACGCCTTGGTTGGTAGCCTCCTCTCGACCGAGGCGCGTGAGCAACTGATCGCCGACTCGCTGCGTACGTCGACTCATTCCAAGAACGGCTGGATCGACATCGGCTCGCGTGATGACATCATCGCTGACCTGAAGGCCATCGAGGTGCCAGTCACCATCATTGCGGGCGACAAGGACAAGGTCGACTCGCCCGAGGTTGTGAAATCAGAGATCGCAATTCACTATCCCTCTGCCGCCGTGCATTTCATCGCAGACAAGGGACACGTTCTCCCACTGGAAGCGCCTGCGGAATTGACAGCAATCATCGGCGAGTTCGCCGCACCGCTCTGACGCGCGGCGAGAGCGCACACGACCGCGCAGAAGCTCGACGAGCGCGTTTCGGCCAAGCTTCCTGCCCGACTCCCGACAACGCCAACATCGACGAACTCTGGGCGACTGCCTCGCCTTCCAAGCGCACCGCTCGTTGTGCGTCCATGACGCTTACGAGCAGACGCGATCGACCCTCTCGGGCGAAAAGCGCTGGACGTAGTCTTTGGGGCTAATGCCGATGCGCCGCGTGAACGCCTTTCGTAACACGTCGGCGCTGTTGTAGCCGCAGTGCTGTGCGATCTCGTCTATGGAGCGGCCACCAAGCTCAAGCGAGCGACAAGCGGCTTCGAGGCGAATGTCCTCTACGAACTTCGCAGGCGTAGTTTGAAGCTCGCGCTGAAACAAGCGGATCAAGGTACGCACGCTTGTTGAAAGCCGCTCCGCCAGAACTTCAACCGAGAGGTCCTTTTGCAGGTGCTCGCCGATCCAGATGCAGAGTTCGTTCAGGCTGGAACCTTGCGCTTGCTGAGACTGTAGCGCGACGCTGAATTGAGCTTGGCCTCCCGGGCGGCGCAAGAAGAGCACGAGATGGCGCGCAATCTCCAGGGCCACTTCGTTGCCAAGATCTTCGCTCACCAGTGCTAGCGCGAGGTCGATCCCGGAAGAAATTCCGGCTGATGTGTAGACGTTTCCGTCTTTCACCCAGATCGGGTTTGGGTCCACGTGCACGTTGGGGTACCTGTTTGCGAGAAGTTGCGTCATGCCCCAATGAGTTGTCGCCTTGCGGCCATCCAAAAGGCCGGCTTCTGCCAACGCGAACGCACCTATGCAGATTGAGCAAATTCGACGAACGGTCGGAGCCCGATCACGAATCCAGGCGATTGCCTTCTTGTCCAACTGCTCCACCTGCGCGAAGCCAGTGGCTACGATGAGCGTGTCGATGGGAAGTTGCGAACGACTTTCCTGCTCGAGGGTTCGGTGAGCCGTCAAACCAATGACTGCTTCGCTCGCCATGTGGACATCTGGGCCCGCCGAAACCACCTCGAGCACGTAGGGAGATTGCCCTTGTCCGTGATGCGAATGATTTGCGTACGCGAACACCTCTGCTGGGCCGACCAAGTCGAGCGCGTCAACTGGCGGCAGACCCAAGATGACGACACGCCTCGGCGCGCCAGCCTGACTGCCGTTCAAATATTTCGCCGTCTTCCTCACTTGAAGCCTGATCTGCGGAGATTTGTCATTGTGGCATTAATCGACTAATAACTGTCAGATTCGCCATGTGATCTCTGCTTAGACTGAGGTCTCTGACACCCGCACATACCAAGCTCATGTGTGCGCGCGTATCGCTATTGGAGGCCTTGCTGCGCCGGGTACCGAACTGACGCGCAGACCGCTCATCGAGATTTTTTGCAAGAAGCGGGACCCGGCGATCGGTACGTGTCTTCGGGACATCGGCCTTCATCATGCTCACTGCATCTCGTGCCCGAGCCTCTTCAAAAGGATAGACGCTGTTCCCTTTGGAGGCTAATAAGCAGATCTGACTTGGGTCGATTGGTGTGTCTACGTCTTCAACCCCGCTCATCACAGACGGTTTGCCCGCGATGAAGCGGTTCAGCATCCCCTCCCGCGGCACCGGCAGGGCTCGACGATGCCGTGCCTCACTTTCCAGCCAACGAAAATGTCTGATCTATTTAGTCTGCAACCGACTTTTGTAGAGGTCGACGGCCTCAAGGTGCGCTACGTGCGCGCGGGCCGTGAGAATGGCACTCCTGTGCTTTTGACGACGCCGTGGCCCGAAAGTCTCTTGGCTTTCCACGCACTGTGGCCGTCACTCACTGAAGCGGCGCCCGTGATAGCTGTCGACCTGCCGGGCTTTGGGCGCTCGGAAGGCCGGCCTGAAGTGATGTCGCCGACAAGCATGGGGCGGTTCATCGCGCAGTTCATCGAGAAGCTGAACGTCGGGCCGGTTCATGGCGTTGGCCCTGATGTTGGCACTTCGGCGCTCTTGTTTTCAGCAGCGGCCTCGCCGAAGCTTTTCGAAAGCCTCGTGTTGGGAAGCGCGTCTGTTGTACTTGAACACGCAGGTAGCCGTGTTCTAGACCTCATCGGAGCACCAAGCGGGGCGTTTGACGGGCTCGAAGGAAGCGACTTGGCCTTCGGAGCGCTCTCGCAGCTGATGCGCACGCCTGTGCCCCGGGAAGCTGTCGAGGACTACCGGCTTTCGTCAGCTGGTGGCCGCTGGGTGGCTGCCGCCCAGTACATCAAGAACTACGCGAAAGATCTACCCAATCTTCCCTTGGCACTTGAGAAGGTCAAGGCGCCAGCACTTGTGATTGCTGGGCGCGAGGATCCCGTTGCACCTCTGGCCAATGCCGAGTTTCTGGGGCGCAGCCTGGCTCGGGCCCGGGTAGAGATCGTGGAGTGCGGCCACTTTGTCTGGCAGGACGCGCCTGATAAGTACGCAGACTTGCTGACCGAATGGATCGGCGGGGCATACAAAATGATTTGAGATTGGCGGCCCGCGCGGCGTTGCCCCTGCAGCCCAGCCTGCGTCTGCTGCCCCGTTCTGTCCGCTTCGTCATGGTTGCCTCACACCAGGACGCCAGGCCTGAGATTGGCGCAAATCGACCTAAAACAGTCAAGTGTGCCAGATCATGTATGCCTAGACTGAGTCTTCTCTTAGCTAACGTTTGCAGAGGACACATGAACACGCTGCCCACTATCGGAGGGGTCACGCCTCCGGATTCCGCGCTCACCCGCAAGGCGGCTTCGCTCGCCGAACGGGTCCATACGAAGGTACTGCTGAACCACGTGCACCGGACATGGTGGTTTGCCGAGCACATCGCAAAGCGGCAGGGGTTGGTCTACGACCGCGAGCTCGTGTACCTCGCCGCAATTCTGCACGATCTCAGCCTCTCTGACGAGTTCGCAGCGGATCAGCGCTTCGAGGTGGATAGCGCTGACGCTGCCAGTCGATTCCTTCTTGAGAACAACTACCCAAAATCCAAGGCAGAGCTGGTCTGGGATTCCATCGCGCTCCACACGTCCACCGGAATCGTCGAGCGCAAGCAGCCCGAAGTTGCGTTCGTTCACGTCGGGGCCTATGCCGACCTTTTCGGGCTTGGACTGAAGGAACTCACGCCATCCCTGATCGATGACGTAGTCGCTCTCTATCCCAGGCTTGGCATGAAGGCGGCGTTCACTGAAGCATTGGCTGAAGTCATCAGGAAGAAGCCCCAAACCGCTTTTGGCACGGGTTTGGTCGACATCGGCCATCGTCATGTTCACGGGTTCGGTTGCCCGAACCTGTGCGACCTCATCAACAACGCCCCATTCGAAAGCTGAGTGATTCAGGCGCACCAGGAGGCGCGTTGAAGCCCGCGGGTTTCTCTGCGGGCCAGTAGCCGTCACGCCCCTGTCAGCGAAGACTCGTTTCTCTCGGCACACCAAGAGGCATTTTCTATGCAACAGATATTTATCGAGCTCTACAACTACGGCCCTGCCTGGGCCAAATGCTCTGAAAGCGAGCGGACCGATCTCATCAAGAAGGTCATCGGGTCCGTGGAGAAAATGAAAACCGCCGGCGTCGACGTCGTCGCCTATGGCAAGAACGCCAACGACACAGACCATCGTGCGCCGTACGACTTTTTCTGCGTGTATCGCGTGCCGAACATCGAGTTCCAGCGCGAATTCGAGCGTCAGGTCGCTGCCTCCGGTTGGTACGAGCACTTTGAGCAAGTGAATGTTCGCGGACGCGCGGAAGACTTCTCGGACGTTCTGCTGGGCAACGTGAAGATGGTTCGTCCGGACTGAATCGCCCTCCGAGACCAGCGATCCGCCGGCTGATTTCAGTCGACGTCCATTTGAATATCTAGAGAAGGCACGTGCTATGACGACCAATGATCACCCCAAAACGGACATCCCTTCTCTGAACAGGCTTCGTGAAGCCACCGCGAAAAAGGGGCCTCCCTTCCGCGTGGGTATCGTGATCGGCCCGGGTTACTTCCCTCTGGACATGGTGGGTGTCCAGGCTGTCCTAGGCACGCTGCCTGGCGCCGAGATCTACCTGGTCTCGAAGTCGCGCGAGCCGGTCGAAGGCTTCCGGGGCTTTTGGACGCTTCCCTCAGCCACCTTTTCAGACTGCCCCGATCTCGATGTCATCGCTGTGCCGATGATGCCCCCGGAAGTGCAGACCGATCGCGAAGTCGTTGATTTCGTTGCGACTCGGGGGAAGACGGCGCGCTATCTCATTGGGGTTTGCAACGGGGTTCTGACGCTCGGTGCCGCCGGGTTCCTACGCGGTAAGCGCGCAACGATCAGCCACAACTCCCACTCGATCCTGCCTCTCTACGGTGTGACGGAAGTGGTCGCCCATGGAGTTGTCGCGGATGGGAATGTCTTCACGGCAGGCCCGAGCGTCGGCAGCTTTGAAGCGGCCCTTCTGGTCGCGGAACAGGCGTTCGGGCGACAGGTCGCGGAACTGGCTGAGTTCATCGTCGAATACGACCCGCATCCGCCATTCGGTACGGGAACCGCAGAAGGCGCAGGCCCAGCGGCAGTGAGCAGGTTCGAGGGAATGATGGCCGACATGATTTCCCTCTATCGCGCCGAGGCGTTGAAGTTCGCCGGTGCTGGCGCCTGAACACAGCACTCGGAACGCTTGGCTCGATTGGTTGGGCCGAGCGTCCGAGCCGACTGGCCTCCGGGAAGGCACAGCTCGCACCTCACTTCGCCACGCCGTGCAATAGCTACGAACGTGATGCGGCCCCTCGCAGTGGCGTCGTGTCGATGTCAGAGCTCCGAGCCGGCCAAGACAACAGTTGAAAGTCGATCGCCATGTCATTGCAAGAAAAGCTCAACGCCTTCAGAGCGGACGTCGAATCTGGCGTGCGAATCCCGACTGCGGTGGTGGAGAAGCTTCACCGCTCAACCGACGAGCTCGTTGCCTCGGGCCAAGCGGAGCGAGCAAAAAAGATTGGCGACAAAGCGCCACCGTTTGCACTCGAGGACCCGGACGGACGAACGGTCAGTCTCGTGGATCTTCTGAGCAAGGGGCCGGTGGTCCTGAGCTTCTATCGCGGAGTCTGGTGTCCCTATTGCAACCTGGAACTCCAGGCGCTGGAAGAAGCCCGCAGTGAGATCGCGGTTCGGGGCGCACAGCTCGTGGCCATTTCGATGCAAACGGCGTCGAACAGCCAAAAGTCGATCAGGTACAACAAGCTCGGCTTTCCGATTCTGATTGACCCGCGCGGTGCAGTGGCTGACGCGTACGGCCTGCGCTGGGCGTTGCCGGACTATCTGATCGACACCTACAAGACAGTTTTCAAAAACGATCTAGCCGTCATCAACGACGATCTCTCGTGGACCCTGCCGATGCCGGCCCGCTACGTCATCGCGCGAAGCGGCGACATTGTCTATTCGGAGATCAATCCGGACTACACCCGTCGACCGGAACCCTCCGAGATGTTCCCCGTCCTCGACCGGCTCTGGACATTGACCGTCTAGGTACGCAATCAGTTGCACAAGGGGGCTCATTTCCTTGTGTTCATCTTTGCATCCCATGGGGCGATGTCGCCACCAAAGCGATCGGCAAGAAACTCGATAAGAAGCCGCAAGGGCTTGGGCTGGTTCCGACGGGATAAGTAGACGGCCTGAATATCCAGAGGATCAAGAGCGTATTTGGGCAGCACAAGCTGCAGCGCCCCTTGCGCCAGGTCGTCACCCACATAGAACGTCGGCAGCATGGCAATCCCACCACCCGCCAGCGCGGCCGCCCGAACGACGGAGGTGTCGTTCGCAGTGAGGGCTCCTTGGATCTCAATCGTTGTCAGCTGATCTTCGAGCCGAAAGTTGTATAGCGGCGCGAACGTGCTGTGGGTGATGTAGCGATGTGCGTGTAAATCGTCGGGGGACTTGGGTCTGCCGGCACTCTTGAGGTATGCCGGTGACGCGCAGAGCACGGAGTGGCAGATTGCTAGCTTGCGGGCGACAAGTCCGGGATCGATCCGATTGCTCAGACGCACAGCCAAATCGATGCGGTCCTCCACCAAGTTCACCGCTCGATCGACCAGGATCAACTCGATCTCCAGCAAGGGATGGAGTGCCTGGAAATCCACAACCGCCGAAGTCAACTGTGCTTGCGCGAATGCCGGCGACGAAGTCAGACGCAGTCGGCCATGAAGCTCTTCGCTGCCCTGGCTCGTCTGCGCGGCGACGTCCTCGGCCAGGGCGAGCATTTCGCGGCAGCTTGTCAACGCCCGCTCACCGGCATCGCTCAGGGCGAGCCTTCGCGTGGTCCGGTGTAACAGCCGCGCTCCCAGCCAGTCCTCGAGGCCCTCTAGATAGCGGCTTGCCATCGCGCGGGACATGCCCAGCGTGTCCGCTGCTGCGCTAACGCTTCCTCGATCGACGATCTCGATGAACACGCGCATTGCTGTCAGTCTGTCCATGTCATTAGCTCGGTTTGGTTGACAAACATTCAATCGATGAGAAGTTTATCTATGTTCTGGTTGTCAATACAGTTCATTCACCAACAGCATCCCGCTGTCACTAGGAGAACTTCATGACTACTCGCTCCCTCACTGGCCTGGTTGCTGCCGCTGCAATCACACTTAGCGCGGCCACCGCCCATGCTCAGACCGCCCCGCTGACTTTGAAGGTCTACAACGCCGACGCGGACAGCTTCAACGTCAACTCGGTGTTGGTGATGGGCAAGACGGACGCGGTGTTGCTCGACACGGGCTTCACTCGAGCCGACGCATTGCGCATCACCGCGATGATCCTGGACAGCCACAAGACGCTGAAGCTGATCTACATCAGCCAGCCTGATCCGGACTACTACTTCGGCGTCGACGTCCTGAAGGCCAACTTCCCTGACGTGAAGGTCGTCGCTACGGCCCCGACCGTCCAGAAGATCGAGGCAACGCTGCCTACCAAGCTGACGTTCTGGCCGCCGAAGATGGGTTCGAACGCACCGACGCATGTCAGCGTGCCGGAGGTGCTTGCAGGAAACAAGATCACGCTGGAAGGTCAGACGCTGGAGATTCGCGGCACGAATGACCGCCTGCCGCACCGCAGCTATGTCTGGATCCCTTCCATCAGGGCTGTGGTCGGTGGAGTGAACGTCTTCGCGGGCCTGCACGTTTGGACGGCTGACGCTGCCAGCGCCGAAGACCGCGCAGCGTGGTCCAAGAAGCTCAGCGACATCGCGGCGCTGCAGCCGGCGGTGGTCGTGCCTGGTCACTCTGCGCCGGGGCAGGCACAGGACCTCTCGCAGGTTGCCTTCACTCAGGCCTACCTGCAGCGTTGGGATGCTGAACTGGGCAAGGCGACCGACAGCGCTGCGCTCATCGCTGCGATGAAGGCCGCGTATCCGACTGCTGGCCTGGGCATCGCCCTGGACATCGGCGCGAAGGTCGGCAAGGGCGAAATGAAGTGGTAGTTGAAGCCAACGTGGAAAGGACCAACACCATGGATCGTTCCAACACTCTCACCAAGTCCGTCGTGTACGTCGCCGACGCCTACTGCGGCTGGTGCTGGGGCTTTTCGCAGCGCTTGGGCGAGTTCGAAACTGCCAATCGCCACAAGGTTGCCTTCAACGTCATCAGCGGCGGCCTGTTCGTTGGCGAGCGCGCCAAGTCGATCGCCAGCTACCCGCATATCCCGCAGGCAAACGAGCGGATCGCTCACTTGACCGGTGCATCGTTTGGCGAGCCCTATCAAGCGCTCCTGCGCGAAGGCAGCATGGTCATGGATTCGGTCGATGCCGCGGCGGGCCTGGCCGCACTTCGGGCGCAAGCGCCTGAACGAGCTGTGCACTGGTTCCATGAGTTGCAGGCGGCGTTCTACGCTCGGGGTCTCAGTCTGTCCGATCCCGCAACGATCGCGGACATCGCGTCGGCTCAAGGTCTCGATGAGGGATTGGTCCTTCGCGCACTTGCAGACGGCTCTGCCCAAGCACAGGCGCGAAGGGACTTCGAACTGGCAAGCGGGCTTGGCGTCGTCTCTTACCCGACTTTGCTCTTTGTGGATGGCGCGGAGATCCACAAGCTGCCCGCGACCGGAGCAGCGTTGAGCACGCTCAATGAGCGGCTCGATGCGTTGCTGAACTGAGCCACGAGCCGTGATCGAGATCGTAGATCGTCAGCCCCTCGACCGCACTCGCGCCGCGAGTGCGGTCGATCAGGACGCGCTCGAATCCAGGCGAGTCCTGATTCGGAACGCTGCGGGCGACTACGACCTTGCTCCCAAGGCGGGCTCCGACATGGCGCGCTACGTCGCTCAGACGTATCCGGAGGGAGAGACGGAGCATTCGCATTCGGATGGTGGGGCAGGGAAGTTGCGGCGAATGTTGGTTGGGCTTTGGGAGCACTACTGGCGAGCAGTCTGGGCCATCAGATCGGCCTTCCTGAACTGCCTGCTGACCTGTGTCGGTGGCGCCGTCGCGAATCTCCTGTACGAGGGCTGGAGCCCGCACGCGTGGGCCTCATTGGCGCGGCACATCTGCGTCGGATACGCGGGTGCCGTAGTGATCGTTTTGCTGGTGCTCCCATGGCTCGCAAGGCGATCGCACGGAGAGGCCGATGCCCAGCTCAGCGATTTCGCGGGTGAGTCGACGGTTTGGCCGCAATCGTCTTGGCCTTCAGGTGCGTCAGTCGATTCGTCGGCGAGCGACGTCCATGACGCGGACGCCAGACGCGATGGCGGTTGACCGGCGTCAACTTTCACGAACTCGCACTGGCACCAATCCAGCCGAAATAGGTCATTTGCGGAGAAGGCGGATTGTAGGCTCGTTCTTGCAAGAGATGGCAGTTTGACCGCTAGTGCCGAACGCGCACTGCATTCATGGCAAGTACCGAGCGGGAGTCTGAGAGAGCCTAGTTCCAGTGCCTGGTCTTGGTTGGCTTAGGGTCGTGCAGTGAAGGATTTGTGGTGGTCGGTAACGACCTTGAGAAACGGTATGGAAAGTAAGGAGTGAAATCATGAGTCAGTCTGCAGTTCTGAATGCCCGTGAAATGGGAACCCTGGCCTGGGGAGAAGGAAATGGCGGGGAGCTTAGTCGCCCGGAAAAGATCCGTCTTGTCCGCAATCTCGCCTTCGTTCAAGTGCGAGATGTCGTTGATGCGATAGGGCAGCGCCTGGGATGGCTTCGCCCGGCTGCCATTTCTCTGGACGAAATGGCGCCCCCTGAAACTGCCCTTGCTAGAGACGCCATGCAGTTGGCTGTGGAAACCCACGATCAGGCGTTGCTATTCCATAGTTGGAGAACCTACTACTTCGGTGCCATGCTTGCTGCTCACGAGCGCATCGAATACGACCGCGCGCTCTTTTTTTCGGCGGCAATACTCCACGATATTGGGCTGACGAATGGGCACTCACCCCGCTTGTGCGATTGCTGCTTTGCAATGAGCGGCGGCGCACGCGTCAGAGACTATTTGCGAGCAAAAGGCCACTCCAAGGAAATTGGAGACAAGGTTGGCGATGCAGTTGCGCTGCATCTGAATGGCTGGGTATCAAAAAGACGGCACGGAGCGGTTGCCCATCTGGTGTCGCGTGGAGCGGGCTGCGATCTATTTGGCGCGGGCAGACATCGGCTGGAGGAGGCAAGTCTCGCGCAAGTCCTGAAGCGCTATCCCCGCGATGGTGTGATTGAAGCGCTGAAGTTTGAGACTGCAGATCATCATCACGATACGCGGCCTGCCGTCATGACGGGCCTTGCAGGCCGCAAGGCTCCGCGCGATCCATTTCGCCATGTCCTAAGTCGGGCCTAGCCAAGGCGACTCGTTCATGGCTCTGCATGTCTTCTGGGTACGATTGCGCCGCCGCTCATGAACGAGACGCGCCAACGAGCGTCGAGAGGCGACGGAAGAGGATCGGTATGTCAGCCATTCCAAGGGCGGTGGCCATCAAGTTGCCGCCTGCCGATGGTGGAGTTTCTGCGGGAGAGGGTGCCAAGAGAGGTGCACCTATCGGAACGATGGCGGGAACTTCGTTGGTCATGGGTGAGGCGAACGACTTCGGTCGGTTTCAAAGGCTCAGCTGAAGGTACATCACGACCTTTTTCTCGCCGTCTTGGACCCGCGGGCTTGCTCCGTTGCCCGCGTCTCGACAGACGCTGGCGCGAGCCGGTCAACGATCGCCTTGGCCGCCAGGGCTTCGACCTGCGCACGGATCACGTCTGCTGACCTGTGTCGGTGGTGCCTTGCGAATCTCCTGTACGACTGCTGGAGCCCGCACGCGTGGGCCTCATTGGCTCGATACATCTAGGTCGGATACGCGGGTGCCCTGGTGATCGTTTTGTTGGTTCTGCCATGGCTGGCAAGGTGATCGCACGGAGAGGCCGATTCCCAGCTCAGCGATTTCGAGGGCGAGTCGACGGTTTGGCCGCAATCGTTCTGGTCTTCAGGCGCGTCAGGCGATTCGTCCGCGAGCGACAGCAAAGATGCAGACGCCAGACGCGATGACGTTCGACCCGCATCGTCTTCCACGACCTCGAACTGGCACTAATCAACCGAAATATGTCATTTGCGAAGGCGGCGGATTGCCTAGAGTGCGCAGCACGCCGTCCTTGCGCGAACGTTGACTCGAAGGGTAGAACCTTGTCAGACACATCTCCAATCTCGAGCACGAGACGAAGATTCTTGAGGGCCGTGGGCCTGTGCGCTTGCGGGTGCGGCGTCTTCTTTGGGCAGGCCGGAAGTGCCGTTGCGGGAGATTGCGCCAAGGGGCCTGCAGGCGAGCCGAAGTTGTCAACGAAGAGGATCGGCACGCTTGCGTGGGCAAGGGAAACCGGCGGCCGGCTGCATCCCAGTCAGCGCCACGCCGTACATCGTGAGATGCTCAAGGCCCAGGCTAGATGCCTCGCGGACCTCAGCAGACCCGCTCGCGAGGCAATTGCGGGAATGGATCTGGATGCCGTGCGCATTCCAGACAGCGCCTTGGCAAAGGCGGCCGAAAAGTATGTGAGCGCGCTTTCGTCGGGTGCTCTCATGAACCATCTTTATCGCACCTACTATTGGGGCACGTTGCTCGCGCAGGCCGACAAGGCCCGCATCAAGGACGAGGAGCTCTTTTACGTGGCCGCGTTGCTGCATGATTTGGGTATCACAAAGCAGCATCGGTGCACCGACTCCAACGTCGTCGACTTCTCAGTTGATGGCGGTTTCGCCGCCTATGACTTCCTCGTCGCTCAAGGCGTGACGAAGCAGCGGGCCGAGGCTGCGGCCGAGGCCATCATCTTGCACATGCAGATCGTTGGCGAGGACTTCGGAGCGATGGCCAAGTACTTGCAGCAGGGCGCATGGACAGACCTTTCAGGCCTTCGCGCGAGTGAGATTCCGGCCCAACTTGCAAGAGGGGTGATTGAGAAGCAACCGGCTCTCGACATTCGCAAGGAGTTCGGAGCGTTTGTGGTGGAGGAGATCACGACGCGGCCAGATACGCGGCTGGCTGTTTCCGTGCAGGCTGCCCAGGAATTGAAGGGCGGCGCTCCGCTCTTTCCGTGGCCGGACAGACCCGAGAGAATCGGTTGATAGTGCAGGTCTGTCTACCTGATCGGGGGTAGTCCACCTCGAAGTTGGCGGCAATACCCGACCGTGGCGCGCGGAAGCCAAGGGTGGGAGACTTCGGCGTACCACCCAGCGAGGATATCGGCGATGCTGCGACTGGCGAGAGCTCTTACGATACTCCTCGGAATCGTCGTGGCGGGGTTGGTCGTCTTCACGATCTGGGCCTGGCGCTCCGGGATCGATCCCATCACGCCACCCGTTGCCACGTCGTTCGACCCGGCGCTGGTCGCCAAGGGCGAGAAGCTGGCAAACGCCGGCTACTGCCTCACCTGCCACACACCGCCCAAGGGCAAGCCCTATGCCGGCGGCCTGCCAATGGTGACGGCCTTCGGCACCATCTACTCCACCAACATCACGCCCGACGCGGCAACCGGCATCGGCAACTGGTCACAAGAAGCGTTCACGCGCGCGCTGCACGAAGGCGTTGCACGTGACGGTTCGCATCTGTTCCCGGCGTTCCCGTACGACCACTTCACCAAGATCTCGGACGATGATGCGCAGGCGCTGTACGCCTTCATGATGACGCGGCCCGCAGTGACGCAGACGCCCCCGTCCAACACCGTGCCATTCCCGTTGAACATCCGCCTGCTGCAAGCCGGTTGGAAGCTGCTGTTCTTCAAGGAAGGCCGCTATCAGCCCGTGGCCGAACAGAGCGCCGCATGGAACCATGGCGCCTACCTGGCCGAAGGCCTGTCGCACTGCAGCGCCTGCCACACGCCGCGCAACGCGCTCGGCGCCGAGAAGCAGGATGCCCACCTGGCCGGGGCCGCGATCGACGGCTGGTTCGCACCCGCCCTGACCGCGGCCAACACAGCGCCGGTGCCCTGGTCGGCCGCTGAACTTCACGACTACCTGCGCAACGGCGGCACGCCGTACCACGGCGTCGCGGCTGGCCCGATGTCCAACGTCGTGCGCCAAGGCTACGCGCTGTTGGACGATGCCGACGTGAACGCCGTGGCCCTCTACATCGCCAGCATCAACGGTTCGGCGGATCGCAAGGCCGATGTCGGCCAGATCGTCGGCGACGTGCTCGCCAGGTCGCGCTACGACGCCTCGCAGGCGAGCGACCATGGCGCCGCGCTCTACATGTCCGCGTGTGCCGCATGCCACTACAACCCGACCTCGGGGCCGCAGCTGGCACGTCCCGAGCTGGGCCTGAAGAGCTCGATCAGCGCGCCCGATCCGACGAACCTCGTGCAGGTGATCCTGCACGGCATCAGCGTCAAGGATGGCCTGCCCGGCACGATGATGCCCGCGTTCGGCACGGGCATGTCCGACGACGACGTCGCCGCCATTGCCGTCTACCTGCGCAAGTCGCGCACCACTCTGCCGCCATGGACCGACGTGCCGGGTGTCGTCGCCAAGGTCCGCAGCGGCAAGACGACATGACGGTGACCAGGCCAACCCCGCGCGCCATCCGCAACCCCGCCTTCGAAGAGCCCACCGCATGACGACCACCTTCACGCTCAATGGCAAGCCGATGTCGGCCGATGTCCCCGACGACACGCCGCTGCTGTGGGTGATTCGCGAGACGGCGAACCTCACCGGCACCAAGTTCGGTTGCGGCATCGGGATGTGCGGCGCGTGCACCGTGCACATCGAAGGCCGCGCCACGCGTTCCTGCATCACGCCGGTGAGCCTGGTGGACGGCGCCGCCATCATCACCATCGAGGGGCTGTCGGCCGACAACTCGCATCCCTTGCAGAAGGCCTGGGTGGCCTGCCAGGTGCCGCAGTGCGGCTACTGCCAGTCGGGCCAGATCATGCAGGCTGCGGCGATGCTCAAGGACATCCCGCAACCGAGCGACGCCGACATCGACGGCGTGATGAGCGGCAACCTGTGCCGGTGCATGGCCTACGTGCGCATCCGCAGCGCGATCAAGATCGCCGCGGTGGAGATGCACGGCGTCGTGCCGCCCGCAGCCGCTGCGTCGGCAGCGTCCGCGCCCGCCGCGCCGGCTTCCGCGCCGGAGGTCGCCAAGCATGTTTGATCGCCTGATCCGCCCCGCCGCCGCGGCCGGCCTGTCGCGCCGCGGCTTCCTGATCGCGTCGGCGTCGACCGGCCTCGTGTTCGCATTTACGCGCGACGCATTCGGCGTCGACAGCCCGGCGGTCGCCGTGCAGTCCGGCGACTTCGAGCCGACCATGTGGTACCAGATCGACACGGCCGGCATCGTCACCGTCAACGTGATCCGCGCCGAGATGGGCCAGCACGTGGGCACCGCGCTCGCGCGCATCGTCTCCGACGAACTCGAGGCCGACTGGGCCAACGTGCGCATCCACCACGTCGACAGCGATCCGAAGTGGGGCCTGATGGTCACCGGCGGCAGCTGGTCGGTGTGGCAGAGCTTCCAGATGCTGAGCCAGGCCGGCGCCGCGGGGCGTCAGGCGCTGATCGCGGCCGGCGCGAAGATGCTGGGCGCGGACCCGGCCGCCTGCACCGCCGCGGCCGGCTTCGTCCATGCCGGCGCGAAGTCGGTGAGCTACGGCGACATCGTCAAGCAGGGCGGCCTCAGCGCGAGCTACACCGCCGACCAGCTGAAGGCGATGCCGGTGAAGAAGCCGACGGATCGCCGCCAGGTCGGCATCGACACGCAGGCGATCGACATCCCCGACAAGACCGACGGCAAGGCGATCTACGGCCTCGACTCGAAGGTGCCGGGCATGGTCTACGCCGCGCCCAAGATCCCGCCGACGCGCAACGGGTCGACGGTCTTGTCAGTGGACGATTCCAGGGCCAAGGCCTCGCCCGGCTATGCCGGCCACCTGGTGCTGGACGACCCGAGCAAGACGGTGCCGGGCTGGGTGCTCGTCTTCGCCGACAGCACGTACAACGCATTCAAGGCGGCGTCGCTGGTGGACGTCACGTGGAAGTCGGACGACACCGCGGGCGTGTCCGAGGACGACGTGATCGCCTTCGGCGCCAAGCAGATCGACACCGGCGAGGAAGGCGCGCTGGTCGTCAACGACGACGGCGTGGATGCGGCGTTCAAGGGCGCGGCCAGCACGCTCGATGCCACGTACAAGACAGGCAGCGTGCTGCATTTCCAGCTCGAGCCGCTCAACGCGCTGGCGTTCATCCAGGACGGCGTCTGGCAGATCCACACCGGCAACCAGTGGCAGTCGCTGGCGTTGCCGGTGCTGGCGAAGGCACTCGGCGTCGACGAGAAGAAGATCGTCATGGTCACCTACCTGCTGGGCGGCGGCTTCGGCCGGCGCCTGAACGGCGACTACGCGGTGCCGGCGGCGCTGGCGTCCAAGGCGCTGGGCAAGCCGGTGAAGGTGGTGTTCACGCGTCCGGACGACGTGCAGTTCGACTCGTTCCGCTCGCCGTCGATCCAGAAGCTGCGCATCGCGTTCGACGGCGCGGGCAAGGTGGTGGCGATGGATCACGCCGCGTCGGCCGGCTGGCCCACGCAGGTCATGATCCCGGCCTTCCTCTCGAAGGGCAAGAACGGCGCGCCGTACGACCCGTTCGCGATCTCGGGCGCCGATCATTGGTACACCGTCGGCGCGCAGCGCGTGCGGGCGTTGTCCAACACGCTGGCCAACCGCGCGTTCCGCCCGGGCTGGCTGCGCTCGGTCGGACCGGGCTGGACGAACTGGGCCGTCGAGTCCTTCATCGACGAGGCGGCGCACGCGCGCAAGCTCGATCCGGTGGCGTTCCGCCTCCAGCTGCTCGACGCCGCTGGGCGCAACGCAGGCAACTCGCCGTCCACCGTGGGTGGCGCCGCGCGCCAGGCCGCGGTGGTCAAGCGCGCCGCCGAAAAGGCCGGCTGGGGCGCGACGCTGCCGGCCGACACCGGCCTGGGCCTGGCCACCACCTTCGGCCAGGAGCGCGACATGCCCACCTGGGTCGCCTGCGTGGCCCAGGTGCACGTCGACCGCAAGACGGGCTACGTGAAGCTGCAGAAGCTCACCGTGGTGGTGGACGCCGGCACGCTGGTACATCCGGACGGCGCGCTGGCGCAGATCCAGGGCGGCGCGTTGTGGGGCGCCAGCATGGCGCTGCACGAAGGCACGCGCTTCACCAAGGGTGTGGTTGCCGACACGAACCTCGATAGCTACACGCCGCTGCGCATGGGCGAGGTGCCCGAGATGGACATCGAGTTCATTGCCAGCACCGAGATGCCGGTCGGCCTGGGCGAGCCGGCGACCACTGTCGTTGGCCCGGCGATCGGCAACGCGATCTTCAACGCCGTCGGGCTTCGCCTGCGCGAATTGCCGATTCGGCCAGCTGACGTCCTCGCAGGGTTGAAGAGCTGAACTTCAGGCGGTGCGCTCGCGGATTCATCGACGTGCAGCACGCAGTAGGCTTGAGAGATGTCCGTCGGCGACCTACGGATAGTGGGGGGCGATTGGCGCGAGTCGTCTGGGGGGCGCACGGCAGGAGCTCCGTCACTCAGCGCTCGAACCGAGCATGGCGCGCCAGACGCCTTGGCCTTGCGTCTGCTAAGACGGGCCGCCATCTCAATGGCATTGCCTTCTCCTAAGGAAGAGGCACGGGCGCTGACGGTGCTCTGAGCAGGAATTCCTTCAGGTTGGCGACCTGCATCTTCTCGAAGATCCTCGCCTTGTAGGTTACGACCGTCGCCGGAGATAGCCCAAGCAGCCGTCCAACCTCTTTCGCTGTTTTGCCTGTCCGGAGTAGGTCTGCGACCTGTCTTTCTCGCAACGAAAGGCCATCGTGCACGATCACAGTGGCGGGCACCGCGTCGCCACGTGCCATCTCGTCATGCCGGTGCGCAAGCGACATCAACAAGGGTGCGCAAGCACGCAACAGCAGTGAAGCGTCACCGTGGCCAGCATGCGAGAAGTACAGGTTGAGGTAGCACGTGTTTCCACCCCACGCGCTCATCAGCGAAAGCTTGCCTTCGAACCCTGGCTTTTCGAAGAGAAGCCGGCGGTATTCCGAATCCACGATTCGGTCCGGCGATAGCGCAACCATCTGAATGCCGCCTGCGTCAGTTGGTTGCCGAGTTGTTGCACAGACCAGCGCGTAGTTGGGATCGCGACGATACAAGCCGCTGACGTAGACATCAGTCGTCCAGTCAATCATCGATTGGTCAGACAGGCTCGAGGCGCCCGCGTGCCAGATACGGCCTTCTTGGTCGAAGCTCAGGTGGCTGATGTGATCAGCGCCGACGGCGACTCGCAGACCGCGCAGCAACGAGACGTGAAACGCGGGGCGCCCAAGATCGAGCACAGCCTGGGCAAGCCATCCGCCTTCAACAGGGAGCGCGGTTGCCGCTGCGCTTGTCTCGTTCATAGCTTCTCTCCTTCGTATGGCGAAGGCTCAGTACATGCCCTGTCCTCATTGGAGAGGACAGACGGAAGTAGGTATGACAAATAGAGTTTACCAACCAAGCGCGTTTAGTGCTCGCTCGTGAAGCCATCAACATGCTAAAGCTACCCATCTACCCCTTCCATCGTCCGGCTGAGCTTGAGGTCCCCTTGAGCGACCCCCATGCGGTCGTCGTCGTCGGGGGCGGCCTGAGCGGACTGACGACCGCGCTTGACCTCGCGCGGCGTGGGATCCGGGTCACCGTTTTGGACGATGACAACACCGTTGGTGTACGCGGACTGGCCTCCCGTGGCATGGTCTGGGCGCAACGGACGCTCGACATCTTTGATCGGCTTGGGATCGCCGACAGGGTTGTCTCGAAGGGCGTACGGTGGAACGTTGGGCGTGTCCTATGTCGCGACAGCCCCGTAGCGTCCTTCACCCTGCAGGAGCAGCCGGACGTCCGTCACAACGGATTTGCCAACCTGCAGCAGTACTACGTCGAGCAATTCTTGGTCGAAGCCCTCCAGGCAGAGCCTCTCGCAGAGGTCCGGTGGCTGAACAAGGTCACTGCGGTTCGTCAGGATGCCGAGGAAGTTGAGCTCGACGTCGAGACGCCCGAAGGAAACTACACGACGAGGGCTCAATGGGTTGTCGCCTGCGACGGAGCCCTTAGTGGTGTCCGTTCGGCCATTGGCCTGCAGCCACGTGTGCACGATCGTACCGAGGATCGGTGGATCATCATCGACATCACTGTCCGAAATCAGCGATGGCCCGAAGAGCGCTGGACTTGGCTCGACGCGAGCGCCAACAACGGACGCGCCGTCTGGCGGCACAAGATGGCCGACGAGACTTGGCGCCTCGACTTCCAGTTGGCCCCGGGCGAGGACGCTATTGCCGCGTCGACGGAGCCGGCCATGCGCAAGCGAGTGACCGATCTTCTCGGCACCGACCTTGACTTTGAAATCGCTTGGTCGGGAGCATGGGGCTACCGGCATGAGTGCCTTGAACGCTTGCGTCAGGGCCGCATCTTCTTCGCCGGCGATGCCGCTCATCTCGTTGCGCCGTTTGGAGCGCGCGGAGGAAATGGTGGTATTCAGGATGCCGACAACCTTGGCTGGAAGCTCGCGCTCCACCTGCGCAATAGCGCGGGTGAAAGACTTCTGGAAAGCTATAGCGACGAACGCAAACACGCTGCGTTCGAGAACATTCGCCAGGCGCGTCGCTCATCGAGATTTGTCTACCCGGCCGAGCACGAATCAACCATGTTGTGGCGCGACGCCATCATTGCCCTTGCGCCCACTCGCTCCCTCGCCGCGCGAATGATCAACACGGGTCGGCTGTGCATGCCTGCGCTGTACGGCGCCTCTCCGTTGGTCGTCGGATCTCATCGCGCGGCTGGCGCAGCCCTTCCTAACGTCGTGCTGCGACGCAAGGGGGCTGATGGCAGTGGGAACTCGCTGCATCGAGTCCTTGGGCCGTGGTTCACCGCTTTGGTGATGGCTGACGCATTGCCCAAGTCGCTGCCCGCTCATCCTTTGTTGACGTGGGTAGCGGTTGATCAGTTCTGTGACGACGATGGGCGTGCAGCTCTGTCCAGGCAGCTTGGGGCAACCGCCACAGACGGAAGCATCTGGCTCGTTCGCCCAGACCATCACGTCATGGCCGCGGGCGCGGATGTGTCTCCCGAAACCGTCGCGATGTGGCTTGCCGAAGCAGTGCTCCAGTCAACAGATGAAAGCGTCACCAATGCCGATATCTCAGCAGCAGCTTGACGACCTCTTCGAAGCTCTCGTCGCCTTCACCGACACCCCTGTTGCTGAAGACAGGCAGAGACGGCTCACAAGACTCGTGCTCATGCTTATCGAGCACGTCGACGACGCCTCGCAAGTGCGAGCGGCCATCGACCAGGTCATGAAGTCTGAATCTCGCGAGCTTGTTCTCGCTATACCGTAGGAGATAAATCAATGATTCCAGTCGTCAAGGGCCTGCACCACTTCGCTTGGCGTTGTCGCGACGCCGAGGAGACGCGGCACTTCTACGAGGACATCCTTGGCCTGCCCCTCGTGCATGTTGTCAAGGAAGAGATTGTTCCTTCAACCGGCGAGCACTGCCCCTTCGTTCACCTCTTCTTTGAGTTCGGCGACGGCTCTCACATTGCATTTTTCGACCTCGGGGATAACGGACGCACTGTCCCGGACCCGATGACCCCAGCTTGGGTGAATCACTTCGCCATGGAGGTCGACTCCGAAGCCGACCTGACGCATATGCAGGAGCATCTGCGTTCTTTTGGCGTTGAGGTCGTTGGTCAGACAGACCACCACTTCATCCGGTCGATCTACTTCTTCGATCCCAACGGCTTGAGGCTGGAATTGACTGTGCGGCTACCAGTGCGCGACTACGTCGAAGAAAAGCGCCGCGCTGCTCACGAAGAGCTGGCTGCTTGGACTCGCGACAAAGCGCGTGGCCTGCTTCCAGGCCAGACCGGCACCTCAAGCCGGGCACGCACTCATGCCGGGTAACAACAAGCCGCTTGACACACCGGATCAAACCGTCCACGGAGCACACATGACCCAGGCCTTTGCCTCGCAGGCAGATCTCGCAGAAAAGAAGACAACCTTCACCCGCTTGTCCGACAACGCCTATGCGTACATCACTGATGGAGACCCCAACTCCGGCGTCATCATCGGTGACGACAGTGTCATGGTGATTGACGCCACGGCGACGCCCGTGATGGCGCAGAAGTTGATTCAATGCATTCGTGAGGTTACGGACAAGCCCATTCGCGACGTCGTTCTGACGCACTACCACGCCGTACGTGTGCTCGGCGCGTCGGCGTATGTAGCCGAAGGCGCGAAGAACATTTTCGCGAGTCGCGGCACGTACGACCTGATCGTCCAGCGCGGCGCCGAGGACATGGACTCTGAAATCGGACGCTTTCCGCGCCTGTTCCAGTCAGTCGAGTCCATTCCTGGGCTCACGTGGCCGACGGTCATTTTCGAGCGCGACCTGACGATCATGCTCGGCAAGTTGGAGGTGCAACTGATGCACCTCGGAGCAGGGCACACCAGCGGCGATACCGTCGCTTGGATCCCATCGCAGAGCATCTGTTTCGCGGGTGACCTCGTCGAGTACAACGCGGGGGTTTACACGGGCGACGCCCATCTCGCGGAGTGGCCATCAACGCTCGACAAGCTTCAGGCGCTCGAACCGAAGAAGTTGGTGCCCGGACGCGGACAGGCTCTGACCACTCCGCAGGAGTCTCGCGAAGGCATCGATTACACCCGCCGCTGGGTCCGCACGCTATACCAGTGTGCCCAGGACGGGGTACGGGAGGGCAAGACGCTTCGGGACGTCTATGCCGAGACGCGGCGCCGGATGGATCCGGTGTTCGGCCAGGTGTTCATCTACGAACACTGCATCCCGTTTGATGTTTCGCGTGCCTACGACGAGGCGCGCGGCATCGCCGATCCCCGCATCTGGACCGCGGAGCGCGATCAACAGATGTGGGCAGAGCTCAACGGCTGAATCGATAACCTGAGGACATTCACTTGAAACTCGCCACCTTGAGAGACGGAACACGCGACGGCCAACTGGTGGTGGTGAGTCGCGACCTGAGCCGTATGCGTGCGGTGCCCCAGATTGCAGGAACTCTGCAAGCGGCGCTGGACAACTGGGCGAGCTCTGCTCCCCTATTGAACGCTCACTACGAGGAGCTCAACGCCGTGAAGGGGCAATCTGCAGAGTTCGACCCTGCGAAGTGCGCTGCCCCACTTCCGCGCGCGTACCAGTGGCTCGACGCGTCGTCGTACCTCAATCACGTGGAACTTGTTCGTCGCGCGCGTGGTGCCGACATGCCGGCGTCGTTCTATACGGACATATTGATGTACCAGGGCGCATCGGATGATTTCCTTGGCCCGTGCGATCCGATCTTGGCCGAGACCGAAGACCTTGGCATCGATCTGGAGGCCGAGGTTGTCGTTGTCACTGACGATGTATCTCGCGGGGTTAGCGCAGCTGATGCTCTCGATCACATCATTTTGGTTGCGCTCGTCAATGACGTGACGCTGCGCAACCTGGTGCCGACGGAGATCGCCAAAGGCTTCGGGTTCCTACAGTCTAAGCCCGCCTCTGCGCTGTCGCCTGTGTTTGTGACTCCTGATGAGCTTGGCTCTGCCTGGAGGGGTGGAAAGGTGCATCTGCCTCTTGAGGTCTCGGTCAACGGCAAGCGGATAGGTGCTCCAAACGCAGGCGAGGACATGCAGTTTCATTTTGGTGAACTTGTCGCGCATGCGGCACGCACGAGAAATCTGATGGCAGGCACATTGGTTGGCAGCGGCACCGTCTCCAACCGCGATGAGCGTGCGGGCGTCTGTTGCCTGGCTGAGAAGCGCGTCCGCGAACAACTTCGCGACGGCGAGTCGAAAACACCATTCCTCAAGAAAGGAGACCGGGTCGCCATCTCGATGCGTGACGAGGGCGGTCGCGACGTCTTTGGTGTGATCGAGCAACGCGTTCAAATTCTTGGACAGACAGAGGGTCGATCCCAATGACTGAAACTGCAGAGCCTCCTCGCCTGCATACGTACTGGCGTAGCTCGGCGGCCTATCGCGTACGTATCGCGCTTGGCTTGAAAGGCATTGCCTATGACTCCGTTTGCTGGCATTTGGCCAACGGGGAACACTTGGGAGAGCGGTATCGCGCCGTGGCTGGCTTTGGCCTCGTACCGATGCTCGAAATTGACGGCCTTCGCCTGCAGCAGTCGATGGCCATCATCGAGTATCTCGAAGAGCGGACCCCCAACCCGAGGCTCCTGCCAGAGGATCGCGGCCAGCGTGCTAGGGCCAGGGCACTCGCGCAGTTGATCGCGTGCGAGATACATCCGATCAACAACCTGCGAGTCCTCAAGCAGTTGCGCCAGGGGTTCTCTGCGGCAGAGGACGCCGTCGGTTCTTGGTATCGGCACTGGTGTGACGAGGGATTTCGCTCCTTTGAGGCGGAGCTCGCGTCTCGCGATGATGGTCCCTTCGCGCTCGGAGATCAGCCGTCGATCGTTGACTGCTTCCTGGTTCCTCAGGTCTACAACGCCCGACGATTCAACGTCGATATGACGTGCTACCCGCGAATCGTCGCAGCAGCGGCCGCATGTGAGGAGTTGCCTGCCTTCGCCGCGGCACGCCCTGAAGCGCAGCCAGACGCCCAGAAGCCGCAGGCTCCCGCCTGATTTTGCTGGGAATGACCCTATAGCCGCGTGACGGCGTCACGGCGGGATGAACAAGAACGAAACCCAAACGTTCATCCAAGCGCCAATGGAGACATCATGACCTTTGCATCGCACATCGCTCGTGAAAGAGCGGCTCCACTCACGCAGGAGGACAAGAAGGTACTTGCTGCTACGCTCGTTGGCACGGCCATCGAGTGGTACGACTACTTCGTCTACGCTCAAGCTGCGAGCCTTGTGTTTGCTCCGTTCTTCTTCACGCCGTTTGTGCAGAGAAGCCCGGGCTTGGCGCTCATCCTGTCATTCGCGACGGTCGGTGTTGCATTTTTGTTCCGTCCTCTTGGTGCAATCGTCTGTGGGCACTTGGGCGACCGCTTCGGACGAAAAGTCGTCTTGGCGATGACTCTGGTTCTCATGGGTTCAGCAACGACGCTGATCGGCGTTCTTCCGACCCACGCGCAAATCGGCATCTGGGCGCCGATCATCCTTGTGCTGCTGAGAGTGCTGCAAGGGTTCTCCGCCGGTGGCGAGTGGGGCGGGGCGGCGCTTCTGGCCGTCGAACGAGCATCGCCTGATCGACGCGGCCTATTCGGCGCCTTTCCACAGCTAGGCGTGCCCATTGGCATGATCGTCGCTACAGGCGTCCTATGGTCCGTCACGATGATCCTAGGAAAGGAGCGCTTCCTCGAATGGGGCTGGCGCGTGCCATTTCTGCTCTCTATCGTGCTCGTCGCGATTGGCGGTTCGATCCGCCGCTCCGTTGAGGAGTCGCCGGTCTTCCAGCGCATGCACAAGCGCCAACGCGAGTCGGCAGCACCGCTGGGGCAGCTCTTCCGTTATCACACGAAGCAGGTCATCACTACGGCGCTCACCTTTGTTGGAAACAACGCGGCGGGCTATCTCTTCGTTGGCTACTTCATCGGATACGGGCAGCGCGTCCTCCATCTGCCGACCGACAAGCTCCTGTTGTCATGCACGGCGGCAGCCTGCGTATGGCTCGTCTCGACGCTGGTAGGTGGCGCCCTGGCGGACAGGATTGGTCGAGTGCGAACCTTCCAGGTCGGCTACATCGCGTTGGCGCTATGGGCGATCCCTATGTGGCTTCTTGTCGATTCGAGGGACATCACGCTCTTCTTCATCGCGGTGGCCGTCCTAGCCATTCCGCTCGGCCTCACCTACGGTCCTCAGGCCGCGCTCTACGCTGAGATGTTTCCCACCAAGGTTCGATATTCGGGCGTCTCCGTCGGCTATGCACTTGGCTCGATCCTTGGCGGAGCATTTGCCGCGACGATTGCGCAGTGGATCATTTCTGCGACTGGGCATTCCTGGCTGGTTGGTCTCTATATCGTAGCCATGTCGATCATCTCCTTCGTTGCAGTCTCCCTTGTGAAGGAGCGTGTCGGCGTTGACCTCAATGCCGAAGAGGTATCTGAAGGCTCGGGTTGCGGTGGCGAGTGGGATGCCGTCGCGAGACTGAAGTCACCTGTTGGATATCCGGTATAGCGAGCGCTTGCATGACGACCATCCATCGCAGAGATTTGGTAGACAGCGTTGCCGATGCGCTGCAATACATCTCGTACTACCACCCGTCGGACTACATATCGCATCTGGCTCGAGCCTATGAACGAGAACAGAGCCGACCAGCCAAGGATGCGATTGCGCAGATACTGACAAGTTCACGCATGAGTGCCGAAGGCAGGCGACCCGTTTGCCAAGACACGGGTGTCGTCAATGTGTTCCTCGAGGTCGGCATGGAGGTTCGCTTCGAGGGGTTCACAGACCGCATCGAGGACGCGATCAGCGAGGGCGTGCGCCGTGCCTACTTGGATCCCGAGAATCCTCTCCGAGCTTCTATCGTTCAAGACTCGGAGTTCGAACGCTTGAACACGGGCGACAACACGCCGGCAATAGTCCATATGCGGGTCGTGCCAGGCGCTACCCTGGCAGTACGCATCATGGCCAAGGGCGGTGGCTCTGAAAATAAGGCGAAGTTCACCACGCTCAATCCAAGCGATTCAACGGTGGACTGGATTCTGTCAGTAGTGCCAAGCATGGGTGCTGGTTGGTGTCCGCCAGGTGTTCTTGGCATCGGCATTGGCGGGTCGGCCGAAAAGGCCATGCTCATGGCTAAGGAGTCGCTGACCGAACAGATCGACATGCATGAGCTACTCCGGCGCGGGCCTATGACCAAGCTCGAAGAACTTCGCATCGAGCTCTACGAAAAGGTCAACGCCTTGGGTATCGGGGCGCAAGGGCTCGGCGGGCTCACGACGGTTCTGGACGTCAAGATCCGGACCTTTGCAAGTCATGCGGCGAGCAAGCCGGTAGCCATTGTCCCCAACTGCGCAGCTACGCGTCACGTGTCCTTCGTTCTCGATGGCTCGGGCCCAGCCGTGCTGGAACCTCCAAGCCTGGACCTGTGGCCGGACGTGGGCTGGAGACCTGACTACACCCGCAGCAAGCGGGTTGAGCTGGACTCGCTCACGCCGGAGGAAGTCGCCACATGGAAACCAGGCGAAACGCTCCTTCTGAATGGAAGGATGCTCACGGGACGTGACGCAGCGCACAAGCGGATTCAAGACTTGCTCGCAAGGGGAGAGCCTTTGCCCGTGGACTTCAAGGGCAGAGTAATCTACTACGTCGGTCCTGTGAATGCGGTGAGGGATGAGGCCGTCGGGCCAGCCGGACCAACGACGTCGACGCGCATGGACAAGTTTACCGAGATGATGCTGGCCGAGACAGGTCTCTTTGCCATGGTGGGAAAGGCGGAGCGCGGCCCGGAGGCCATTGAAGCAATTCGCAAGCATCGGCGTGCCTACCTCATGGCTGTTGGCGGCGCCGCATACCTGGTGTCGAAGGCCATCAAGGGCGCCCGGGTCTTGGCGTTTGAAGACCTGGGTATGGAGGCGATCTATGAATTCAACGTCGCCGACATGCCAGTCACCGTGGCAGTTGACGCAAATGGATCCTCAGTCCACTCGACGGGTCCCGCGCGATGGCGCACGTTGGCATTTCCAATGGTGGTGAAATGAATCAGGTGCATATGAGTGGCGTTTCGATGTATTCGGAAGAGTTCTTGACAAAACTGTCCGCGATCGAAGTCGCGAAGGGCATCGAGACGCGGGTGGTCGAGCCGATTCGATACATAGATTGCCTCTTGAGGCGCCTCGAGGAGACCGCTTCCTTGGGCGGCCTTATCTCGATTCAGGCCGATGAGCTTCGTAGAGCCAGTGCGGATCTGGACTCGATTTATGCGACACCACGGAGTCCTCTCAGGGCGATTCCGCTCATCATCAAAGACAACATCGACGTTGCGGGAATGGTGACAACCGCGGGCAGTGCAGCGCTGAGAGGTGTGATAGCGACTCGCAATGCGCCGCTCGTCGACCGACTCCTTTCTGCCGGAGCGCTTGTTCTAGGCAAGGCAAGCATGCACGAGTTTGCTGTGGGGATCACAAACAACAACGGATCGTTTGGGCCAGCGAGAAATCCGATAGACCCAACGCGTATCCCGGGGGGGTCGAGCGGAGGTTGTGCGACGGTGATTGCGTCGTTTGCAGCACCAGCGGGCATCGGCACCGATACGGGCGGCTCTATCCGGATCCCGGCCGCCTTGTGCGGAATCGTTGGCTTCCGTCCCAGCGTCGGTCGGTGGCCGGCGCAAGGAACCGTTCCCATCTCCCAGACGATGGACACCGCAGGTCCGATGGCTCGCACTGTCGCAGACTGTGCGCTGCTGGATGCGGTGGTATCTAGTGACGACCAAGAGCTTCGGGACGTCCCCCTGGCCTCGCTGAGAATCGGAGTTCCGCGTAAGCATTTCTGGCATGACCTGGACGCCGAAATGCTTTCAGCTGGGGAGGAGGTACTGACGCTGCTTCGTCAGCACGGCGTCACGCTCGTGGAGTGTGATGTGGCTGGTGTCGCCGAGCTGTCAGCAGGGTCCAAGCAGGTGGCTCTGTTCGAACTGCTTCCTGCCGTAAAGGAATACTTTCGCATCCACGGTCTCCCGTTCGAACCGCAGGAGTTCCTCAGTCTTGTAGGTAGCCCAGATGTTCGCGCGACCTTCGAGTTGTTGATGACCAACTCGCCGGTTACCCAGGCCAGCTACGAGCACGCCATCAACGTGCTCCGCCCCGGGCTTCAGTATGCGTATGCGTCCTGCTTCTCTGACCACCGCTTGGACGCCATCCTGTTTCCTACTACGCCATTGGCGGCAACTCTGATCGGCGAAGACGAGACGGTCACCCTCAACGGCCGGCAGGCACCGACGTTTCCGACCTTCGTTCGCAATACTTCTCCGTCCGCCTTTGCGGGCCTGCCGGGAATTAGCCTGCCAATGAGAAGGACCAAGGCAGGGTTGCCGCAAGGGATCGAGCTCGACGGAGCCTTCGGGTCGGACCGACACCTACTGGCGGTCGCCAATAGCGTCGAGGCCATGCTGAGAAGACTCGTCGCCGCGTGAAGCGGCTCACCGGCGAAGTACGTCAGTGATTGCCCGTTCGATGAAGGTTGTGTCGACGGGATTGATACCGACGCCGGCGGCATGCCCGAAGATGCTGTCAATGGGCCGAAACTCCGCGCCTGGGATAAAGGAGGCTTCGGCTGCCGAGTCGTCGGCTGTGAAATAGAGGTCGCTCGAACTCGGCAAGACCAGGGTTCTGGCACTGATGGATCCCAGAGCTCGGCCAAGGTCGCCTCCATAGGCCGGATTGCTGCTGACATCGGCAGACTGCCACGTCAGGAGCATCACCATGAGGTCGTCGACGTCCTTCTTCGAGAAAAGGCCCTCCCAGAAGCCAACGAGGAAATCCTCAAGCGACTGGAAGTTCAAGTTCCGCCAGAGCTGCTGTCGGTAGAACGTTTGGGAGAGTGCCCATCCTGCATAGACGCGAGCCGCGGCTCGTAGCGCGGCGCGTCTCGCGACTTGGTTCGCTCGCGCGATTGTGGCTCCCGTGCCCAGAGTCAGCGCTGCTTTGACGCCCTCGAGAAAGACCCAGTTGTGGGGACTTGTCTTCGCAGAACCACACATGGCAATGATCGCACCGACTCGGTCCGGGAGCAGGGTGCCCCATTCGAAGACCTGCTGGGCGCCCATCGACCAACCGATCGCCAGTCTGATGTTGCGGATGCCAAACACCTCGTCCAGAAGACGCGACTGCAGGCGGACATTGTCCCGGATGGATACGCGGGGGAACTCCGCCCAGGAGCGCAGTGTCGGATGATTGGACGGCGACGAGGAGACGCCGTTTCCCAGCATTTCCGGAACTACGACGAAATAGCGATCCGTGTCGAGAGCGCGACCTGGCCCAAAGAGCCACGGGTTGTCGCTGCCCACCCCCGCGTACCAAGTGGGGTTCAGAACTACGTTGTCCTTGGACGAGTTCAGCTGCCCAAAGGTACGGTAGGCGAGTCTCGCGCTCGGTAGGATTCCTCCGTCTTCGAGCGTGACGTCACCAGCGTTAAATACGTCATCGACCATTTTTCAGCCCCTTCTTTATTAACTAGGCAGGAGTGACTGTGCCGAGTTCAGGGCAATCGTCTTTGCTCAAGCAGACCGAACACTTTGCCGGGGCAGCGAACGACGTCGGCTAGATCCCGTACGGTCATCTCCTTGCGCGAGATGTCTGGCCAGCAGGGCGCTTTCGGGAGCGCGCGCCGGCAGTCTGTCCCGTCTTGGCTACTGGTCGACGAGCTTCCAGGGAGCGCCAGGGTTGTCCGCGGCGCTCGCGTTGCACTGTTCAGAGACTCGCGCGCAACGAATAGGCGTTGGCCGGGGGACGAATCGGGAGGCATGCGAGGACGTTCGCCGCAGACTTGGCTGGCTTGAGTTTTCGTCGGATCGAACGGTACCCGGGCGGCGCCCTGGTCTCGCCTACCTCGTAGGCCTCCGCGTTGCGCATGACATCCTGATGGTGGCTTGCGTCCGAGTACTTCGCCGTTCCAATGAAGGAAATGCTGCCGAGCGGCCGCGCACCGACGAGTACAGCCAGCGGCGAATGACGCTGACTTCGGCGCCTCATTTTGGTGCCTTTTAGCCTTCCCTTTGGCTGTCGCCAGAGCGCCGGTGGCTACGCACGAGGCGGGCCGGCCAAAATCGGTACGCTATCCAGCTGGGTCGGCGCTGATGCAACTGCTCCTTGGCTGCGACTTCGCAGGAGTTCCGTGGGGGGCGGTCACCGGCCGATCATAGAAGGCTGGTCTGACCAGTCCTTTGCCGAGTCCCGCATCGGGCATGTCCCAGCACTGCCGATTTTGCTCAAACAGGCAGGAAACTTTGCTGGCACTGCGTGAGGAAGTCCGGCAAGGGTTAGCCCTTGTGCCATCCGGGGGAGTGAGGAGTACCTTCCTCATCTATGCAACAGAACTGGAACGTACTCAGCACTCACAGTGTTCCGGAGAGCCAGCGGGCCGCGTACTGGATTGACGCGATCTGCTCGACGTACGTGCTTCTTGATTGCGAGCCCTCGGATGAGTTGCCGCTTTTTGGTGATATCCAATCTAGCCGATTGGGCATACTGGACTTCACTCATCTCAGATCCAACGTCAAGCGCGTCCGGCGTACTGAGAGGCAGATCAACAAAGGCGGCGACGATTACTGCATGGTGCAGATCCAGCGCGAGGGCAAGAGTGCGGTCATCCAAGACGGTCGCACGGCTGTGGTCAACCCGGGCGACTTCGTGTTGTATGAGAGCACGAGGCCGTATGAATTGATCCTCGGCGAGTCTGGGCATGACGTGTTCGTGATGCGCGTGCCGAGAGCGCAGCTGGAGGCTCACGTCTGCAACCTCGAGGAACTGACGGCAACGACTGTAAGCGGTGGCGACGCCGCTGGACACTTGCTGTCGATAATTGTAGAGACGCTCGTGCTCGACATCGACAAGTTGCAGCCTTCCTCGACTGTGGGTGTCTCAGATGCGATTACCAACGTCGTTGCGGCGGGCCTTCGCGGGCTGCCTGGCGCCAACGTACGCAAGCCGTCGACGTTGCAGGCCTATCACATTGCGCGTGTTAAGGCCTACGTTCTGGACAACCTGCGCGATCCCGAATTGACGATCCACTCGGTCGCGCGTGCAATGAAGATGTCGCCCGATCACCTCTCTCGGCTCTTTCGGGCAGAGTCTGTTCCTCTGTCGCGCATGATCTGGAGAATGCGTCTAGAAGGTTGCCGGCGCGATCTGACCGACCCGCGGTTGGCTGAACGAGGGATCTCCCATGTTGCGTTCTCATGGGGATTCAACAATGCGACGCATTTCAGTCGCAGTTTCCGCGATGAGTATGGCGTGTCGCCACGGGAGTGGCGCGACTCGAATTGCCAGCATGCCACCTCCTCACGGTCGTGGAAGGGACAGGCACTTCGGTCAGAAGCAACTGCCTGAAAGCCGGCGCAGGTCAGAGACTATGACCGTCGATGGCGCACGCGGCGCGACGCCGCGGAATTTGGCCAACCGCTAAGGAATGTGCGGATTCGGTGCGAGCCTCTCCAGATTGAACGAGAGCCCTACCAGGTACCTTGCACGACTTCGTGAACGCTTCAGCGCGCAGCTACCGACGCGCATGTGAGCGCCGTCGACGGTGGCCCCCGGACTGATCAGCTGAAGGCAGGCTGCAGGTATCTCTCGAAGGCACGCAACTCCACCCCAGATTTGCACCAAAAGCACTTGCGCAGAGTTGATGTGCTTGCTTGGGGAGGAGGCGCTGCGCGCCTCTTTGGAATGCGCTGCCGTCGTTTGTCCCAGTGCGGCCTCGGCCGTCGACGCCAATGACCTAGCCCGCTGCGGCGAACTCAGCCGAGTCGACGTGAGCGACTATGAAATGGTTTCATAGTCACTATGCAAGGCAGCCGGTTGTGAGTCATTGGAGCAGTCTCCAGAATTGTGCATCGCTAGAGGGCGTAGATCCCTTGCGAAAGCGCAGACCCAGGAGACATCAATGATTGGGAACAACGAAGCAAGTCGGGCGCCGGCGGCGACGTCGATGCTGAAGAGGCGCCGTGATCTGACTACACGGTACATCGGGGCCAAGCGGTTGTGCATTGCGGCGAGCCCCAGACCGACAACAAGATCGTTTTGACCCCGAATAGAGACCTCGCGGAGATAGCACCGACTATCTGAGCGCTCTTCGCAGCTTGGGTCGAAAAGGCGCTGAAGAAAGTGCTGTGATTGCTGTGAGCTCTGCAGCTGAGTGCATCTTCAGGCCGTCGCAGCGGTCTCGCCGCCGCGAGAAATGAATCGCTTCGTGGGCGGAGAGTTCGACACATGGATGAGGCTTTTCGAATGGCGATCAACGTCCAGCGACGTACTAAATAGCGATCCATAAGGAGACATTCACGTGCGCCTATACAGCCATCGTCGGCGTCCATACCACCTCGGATCCTTCCCGCTCGAGCACTTGCGTCGGATCGGTTCGAACGAGATGGCGGACACGGCCACCGCAGGCCGGCAGCCGGTAGCGCGAGAAGCCGCCACAAGCGATTCGGTCGCGCACGCGCTTCCCGAATACACACAACTGTTCCAGCGGTATCTTGAGGGTCCTACCGCGCCGGAGAAAGCACCGGTTCCGGACGATCCCGTAGCACGCGCCAACAATCTCAAGGCGTCGGCATACTTCCTTGATGCCTGCATGGCTGGGGTTTGTCAGTTGGAAGCTAGTGACTGGCTCGATGGCAGCAGTACCGGGCACACGCATGCCTTGATATTCCTGGTCGAGTTCGGACGAGAGCCTGCGCCGCACGAGCCCGGGCACGCGTGGATCGCCGGCAGCAACGATGTTCGCACCGACATGCGAGCAACCGAGATCGCTGTTGTCTTGTCTGGCTATGTACGATGGATGGGGTTCGAGGCGCGCGGCCACGCTAATGGCGCTACGGAACTGAACCTCGAGGCACTCGCCGTGCGCGCAGGCTTGGTACGCACTGAAGCCGGGCTTCTCGTGGCGCCGTACCTGCGCCGGGGATTTCGAATCGCCGCAGTGAGTTGCAGCTACGCTATGGCGTGCGACGCGCCGCTGGCGGCGACCGGGCCGCTGGAGCCGCAAGACGCCGCTGTGCTGATGGGCCTGGACGGTAGCCTGCCCGCTTGGTGGGCAACTGAGCAGGAGCAGCGGCCGCTGCACTTGGGTCGCTATCCGATGGAGAAGATCAAGCGCGTACCGCAGCCAACCACTGCTGTATTTCGCGATCTCATTCAGCGCGTACCCAAGCGCGGCGACTTCTTTAAACGTGCCGCGGCGGGGGATATGGGCGCGAAGGCCAAGGAAGAGAGGCCGCGGTTTGCGATGAAGCATCCTTACGCGCTCGGCATGGCTCCGTTGATTCAGAACATGGTGCCGTTGCAAGGTACGCGCGAGCCGATGCAGCCCACTGGGATTGGCGGTGACCTCTCGGACCTGAAGCGCAACGCGGACGCGATGAAGGCGCTAGGCCATTTTTTGGGGGCAGATTTCGTTGGTATCTGCGAGGCGGAACCATGGATGTACTACTCGCACGACGAGACTGAAGGCCGGCCGATCCAGGCCTACCATCGCTACGCGGTATGCATGCTGCTGGATCAAGGCTTTGAGACCATGGAAGGCGCTTCGGGCGATGACTGGATCTCGGCATCGCAATCCATGCGCGCTTACATGCGTGGGGCGGAGATCGCCGGCATCATGGCCGCTCATTGCCGTCGCATGGGTTACTCCGCACGCTCGCATTCGAATGCGCATTCTGAAGTCATCCATAACCCTGTAATCCTGATGTCGGGCCTGGGCGAGGTCAGCCGAATTGGAGAGACAATTCTCAATCCGTTCATTGGACCTCGCTCCAAATCAGTGGTTTTCACCACCGATTTCCCGATGGCCATCGATTTGCCGATCGACTTCAATTTGCAGAACTTCTGCGAGAGCTGCAAGAAGTGCGCGCGAGAATGCCCGTGCAACGCCATTCCCTATGGCGGTAAGGTGATGTTCAACGGCTACGAGATCTGGAAGGCGGACGTCGAGAAGTGCACTAAGTATCGCGTCACGCAACAGAAGGGCTCGGCGTGCGGGCGCTGCATGAAGATGTGCCCGTGGAATCGCGAAGACACGGTGGAGGCCGATCGCTTGACCTGGCTGTCAATCGAGCATCCCGAGTTGGCTAAGACGATCGCCGATCTCGACGACTACGTTGGCAACGGCGCGCGAAACCCAATCAAGAAGTGGTGGTTCGACCTTGAGATGGTCAAGGGAATTGCGATCCATCCGGTTGCTGGCACCAACCAACGCGACTTGAGTCCAGATCGAGGTAGCAAGTTGGCGGCAGCTCAAAAGCTAGCGATGTTCCCGCCGTCGCTTCAGCCGCCTGGGGGGACGACCCTCGCGGAGGTGGTGCCGGTCGACCGAGACGCCGGGCTGAAGCTCTACGAGCAAGCAATTGCTGAGATGGCGCAACTCGGAGAATCCCAAACCAAGGCGCCAGCAGCTGACGTGCAGGGCGAACTTTCGGCACCGCTATGACCCATGTTGTTACCGAAGCGTGCATCGAATGCCGCCATACAGACTGCGTGACCGTCTGTCCGGTCGACTGCTTCCGCGCCGGAGAGAATTTTTTGGTCATCGACCCCAACGAGTGCATCGACTGCGCGGTCTGCATTCCAGAGTGCCCTGTGAATGCCATCTTCAGCGAAGAAAGCCTGCCCGAGGACCAGCGTGGTTTCATCGAGATCAACGCGCGTTTGGCGGCGAACTGGCTACCAATTACAACTAAGGTTGACTCGCTGCCGGAAGCGAAGCGCTACGCCAGCGAACCCGGCAAGCTGGCTCTGCTGAAGTCATGAGCCAACTGACGCACAAGGAGATACGCTTGATTCGCACCGATGCCGTCATCATTGGCGCCGGGCCCGTTGGCCTGTTCGCCGTCTTTGAACTCGGCTTGCTCAACCTGCAGGCGCACGTGATCGACGTACTCGCCAAGCCTGGAGGGCAATGCGCGGAGTTCTATCCGGAGAAGCCTATATACGACATCCCCGGGTTGCCAGCCTGCACGGGTCAGGAATTGACTGACAACTTGATGCGCCAGATTCGTCCGTTCGATCCGGTTTTCCATTTCAGTACATCGGCTGAGCGCATCGAACCGCTGCCCAACGGCCATTGGCGCCTGTTCACAGACGACGGACAGGTGTTCGAGGCTCCGTCCATAGTGGTTGCAGCTGGTGGTGGAAGCTTCACTCCCAAGAAGCCGCCCATCCCCGGCCTGGCCACATACGAAGGCAAGGCGGTGCACTACGCGGTGCGTCGCATCGAGTCGCTTCGCGGACAGCGTTTGGTCATCTCCGGCGGCGGTGATTCGGCGCTCGACTGGACTCTGGCCCTGCATACGGTTGCTGAGCGTGTGACCTTGGTGCACCGCCGCGCGGATTTCCGGGCTGCCCCGGACTCTGTGCGCCGCATGTTCGCGCTCGCTGAACGCGGGGAGATCGACTTCAAGCTGGGCGAGATCACTGGTGTCACCGGCGACGGTACAGCGCTTTCTGCTGTCACGGTGAGCAACGATCAGGGCAGCACGCAGGTGGCTTGCGAAGCACTTTTGCCGTTTTACGGTCTGACCATGAAGATTGGGCCCATCGAGGGCTTCGGGCTTGAACTGCGAGGCGGGCGCATTGCGGTCGATACCGAGAGGTTCGAGTCGAACCGGCCCGGAGTGTTCGCGATCGGCGATATCAATGACTATCCCGGCAAGCTCAAGCTGATCCTCTCAGGCTTTCACGAAGCCGCGCTGATGGCACAACAGGCCTTCCGGCGCGCGCGGCCCGATCAGAAGCTGCTGTTTCAGTACACCACCACGTCGACGCGCCTCAAAGAAAAACTGGAGACCACCTGATGAAAGCCAACGTCACCGACTTCGACGGTGTCCAACACGAAATCGACTTTCCGGAGGGCTGGCCGCTGATGGAGGCAATGAAGGCCGCCGGCATCGCCGTCAAGGCCGAATGCGGCGGATGCTGTCTTTGCGGAACCTGCCATGTCTACGTCGATGACGCTTGGGCTGGTCACCTGCCTGCCATCGGAAGCGACGAACAGGGGCAGCTCGGCGAGGTGCCAGAAGTGATGCCGCAATCGCGCCTTTCATGTCAGATCGTTGGGACGTCGCAGCTCAATGGCATCAAAGTCGCGCTGGCACCGGTTTACTGACTTGTTGGCGATGCGCCAGCGCCGAACAAGTCGAAGACTAGCTGGCGTAGCCACTGATGGGCGGCGTCGTGCTGGACGCGCTCATGCCAATACTGACGCACCTCGAGTGGCGGCAACTGCAGCGGGCAAGGAACCATCCGCAGCCCACTTGCGCGCGTGAAGCGCTTCGCGCTGGCTGTGGGCAGCGTGAGCAGCAAATCAGTGTCTTCCAGCATGAAGGATCCAGCCAGGAAGGTCGGTACCCGCGCGACGATGCGCTCGGGTCCGCAAGCTTCGACAATGCGACGTTCAATCTGCGCGTGCTGATGCCCAGAGCCGAGGTTCGAGGCTACCAAGTGGCGCTCGTTCACGAAGCCCTCTGGCGTCATGTTTTTCTTGATGCGCGGATGCTGGGCACTGAGCAAGCAGGAATAGCTGTCATCGAACAAATGCTGCGTGAAGATTCCGCTGCCGAGATCGGGGTATGCGCCCAACACCAGGTCGATGTCGCCATGCGCGAGGCCGAGCGCCATGTCGGTCTGGGCCGGGGGCAAGACGTGAAGCCTGACGCCGGGCGCATGACTGCGCAGATGCGCCAGCAGCTTGGGCAAGAAATAGAGTGTTCCTAGGTCTGAGCAGCACAGCGCGAAACTGCGCATCGCTGATGAGGGATCGAAGCGCGCCCCCGACTTCAACTCGACGTCGATGATGCGCAGCGCCGAACGAATCGGCTCAATCATTGAATGCGCCTTCGGCGTTGGCTCCATCGTGCCGCCCGCACGCACGAACAACGCATCACCGTACTCATCCCTTAGGCAGGAGAGCGATTTAGACATTGCGGATTGCGTGAGCTGCAGCGAATCCGCGGCCCGCGTCAGGTTGCGAAGCCTGTATATGGCCTCGAAGCAGCGCAGGTGCTGCAGATTGACGATCGGGCGGGCGTCATCGCGCATGCTTTCCGTCCAGTTTCGTGTGAATCAACCACCAGCGCCAAAGAGGCACCGAATCGGCGGCTCATGTGGTCATCGAACTCCGCAACAGCGATGTGAAACGCAGACTTCCGATGATTCAGCATACATGAGAGCGCCACTCGTCTTCAACAGTTTCTTCGCCCCGTGAACGTCGTCGCTCGCTTGCGGGTGGTCGACTTGGCCGACAGTTGTGTCCCCATCGGATAGGACAGACGTACATGGATATAAACACTAGAGTTCAGTGAAGCGTCGCGTACTCAGCGGGGATCTGTGCGTTCCCGCCAGGTCGTCATCGCGCGCCTCGAGAGACAACTTGCCTGTCGTCAACGGCCGCTATGCCTTCACCAGCATGTTCCGGCTTGGCGCCGGCCGAATTTGGAGTCCACCGAATGAGTGCCTTCCACGAAGAGCGGGTCTTGAGTGTTCACCATTGGACAGATCGTCTTTTCACGTTTAAGACGACACGTGACACCGCGTTGCGCTTTTCCAATGGTCACTTCACCATGATCGGCCTGAAGGTGGGCGAAAAGCCGCTGCTGCGCGCTTACAGCATCGCCAGCGCGAACTATGAGGATCACCTTGAATTCCTGAGCATCAAGGTTCCGTGCGGCCCGCTCACGTCGAGGTTGCAGCACATCCAGGAAGGCGAAAGTGTCATAGTAGGGCGGAAGCCAACCGGCACTCTGTTGATCGACTACCTGCTGCCGGGACGTCGCTTGTACTTGCTGGCCACCGGCACGGGCATTGCGCCTTTCATGAGCATCGTTCGCGACCCGGAAACGTACGAGAAGTTTGATCAGGTTGTTTTGGTGCACGGTGTGCGACACAAGGACGAACTCGCGTACCACGACCTGCTGGTCGAACACCTGCCCAACGATGAGTTCCTCGGAGAGCTAGTGTCAAGCAAGCTGCGCTACTACCCGACGGTGACACGCGAGTCTTACCGCAACATGGGCCGTGTGACGGACTTGATTGCGAGAGGCAAGCTGTTCGAGGACCTGCAGCTGCCAAGGATTGATGTTGAGCATGACCGAGCCATGATCTGCGGAAGCCCCGCCATGCTTCGCGACATGAAGCGCATGTTGGATGGCTACGGTATGTCTGAAGGCAATACGACCACTCCAGGAGGCTTCGTGATCGAGCGCGCGTTCGCGCAGCAGTGACGCCGCCGCCGAGTCTTGCGCAGAGCGCATTCCTCGGCCTTGACTGAGCCGCGATCTCCCTGGCACGCTGAACCCCGAAGGCTGCGGTAGTACCACGTCCCGCGCCGATTTAGGCCAGCTTGTACGCACGTCGGGTGGTCACCTGGAGCTTCTCGTTGATCCAGTGGGCCGCTCTTTGCGTCGAGCCGGTCTCAGAGCTTTTTTAATGACCTCCTGCGGGATCCTCTTGTCCACGGTCAGGTCGGCCACCAAGCGCTTCAACCGGACGTTCTCCTCGGTGAGCTGGCGCAGTTGTCGGAGCTCTATCACACCGAGATCGGCGTACTTCTTCTACCAGACGTAGAACGTCGATTCGCTGATGCCGATCTCGCGACAAACATCACTCACCGGTGGGCCGGAATCGGCCATGTTCAGGGCGTACGTGATCTGCTTTTCGGTGAACCGGGATTTCGTCACGCTCGTGCTCCTGCGCCGTCCGCGCATTGATCACACGAGCGACCCTATTTCTACTTTTGAGTTGTGTAGAAAAGGCGAACCGACGTCACGGTTGACTTCACCGGTCTCAAGAACACCGACAACCATTCTGGGCACGTCTCTCGATGCATGAATGGGGTGACCGGCCAAGTTGAGTGCGATCTTCTCTGCTGCAGCAGACCGAACATTTCGCCGAGTCGGTAAGCGAAGCTGGAAATTCTCGTCCCGGCCGCGGTCCCGGCCAGCACTGTCGTCGTGCCGCCCTCGCAAGGTCGGTTGAAGACTATCCGCCCGCCGGACTGAGCAAAGACCGTCGGCCGCAAAAATCCTACGCTTGACGTGGTCATGAAAGCATGGCGGCGATTCCCCAACCTATCACGTGCCGAGGTATTGAGTGAAACCCATCAGCGCCATTGCTTCCCCTCTCGGTGTTGCCTTTGGGAAGGCATGAAGTTTCTATGCCCAGACCCCGCGGCGTTTGTCCGCACGATTGAGTAGGCCGGTCGCGATTGACTGCTTGCTCGAAACCCCAAAAGAACGAGGAGACCCGTGAAAAAGCATGCAATCTCATTGGCCGTAGTGACGGTCTGCGTTCCGGGGGCAGTACAGGCCTTCGATATCGACACTGACAGCTCAGACTACAAGCTGCGCTTGGACCTCACGCCCAAGTACAGCACCGCCTTCCGGCTGAAGAATCCGTCCGCCGCGCTGACGCGCTTGGACGTCGGCGTCGACCCCGGCACCGCCAACGAAGACGATGGCGACCACAACTTCAAGCGCGGCCAGATCTCCAACCGCTTCGACCTGCTGGCAGAAATGGACCTGACCGGCCCCAGTTTTGGTGCTCGGGTGAGCGGCAGCGCCTGGCACGATGCGGTCTACCTGCGCAAGAACAGCTACACCGGCACCGAGTTGTACGACGACGGCAAGGACCTCGGCGTCACCGTCCCGACGTCCAACACCTTCGCGGGCCAGGCCAGCAACGACTTCCTGCCCGACACGCGCCGCCAGCTCGGTCAGGGCGGTGAGCTCCTGGATGCTTTCGTTTACTTCAAGGGCGAGGTCGGCGGCATGAAGGACACCGTGCGTATCGGCCGCCATACCCTGCAGTGGGGTGAGAGCCTTTTCTTCGGCCAGAACGGCATCGCCAATGCGCAGGGGCCGGTCGACATCGCGAAGATCCTTTCCGTGCCCGGCTGGCAGTTCAAGGAAGTGTTGCTGCCGGTCGAGCAGGTGTCGAACTCGCTGCAGATCGCAGAAGGGCTTTCGCTGGGGGCTTACTACCAACTGAGGTGGCGGCCGAGCAAGATTCCCGGCGTCGGCAGCTTCTACTCCAACCAGGACTACGTCGGCACTGGCACCGTCAACTTCGGCGTGGATGCACAGGGCAACCCAATCGTGCTGAGCTATGACAAGAGCAAGGATCTGCGGCCGCCCAATTCTGGGCAGGGCGGCGTCCAGTTGCGTATCAACCCGACGGGCAGTGAATACGAGTTTGGGATCTACGCGGCGCAGTACCACGACAAGACGCCGGCAGCGCCCGTGTTCGACTTTGTCAATGACAACGTGCACCTGGCCTATGCCGACAACATCAAGACGGTCGGCGCGAGCGTCACGGCGTCGGTGGGCCAGCTCAACTGGGCCGCCGAAGGCTCAGTGCGCTGGAACGCGCCGCTGACGAGCGACCCCGCCGTGCTGGGCCTGGGACCCGTGCTGAGCTGCGGTGGGAGTGCCACCCCCTGCTTCGCCGTGGGCCGTACGGCCCACCTGCAAGCCTCGAGCATCTATGTGCTGCAGCCCAGTGCCTTGTGGGGCGGCGGCAGCGTGCTGGCCGAACTGGCCTACAACCGGCGGCTCAGCATCACCAAGGACATCTTCGCGTCCAACACCGGCGCGAGCCAAGGCATCGGCGGGCTGGACCCCCACACGACCAAAGGCGCGTTCGCCTATCGCATGCTCTTCGAGCCGCAGTACTTCCAGGTGCTGGCGGGGCTGGACCTCTCGGTGCCCATCGGCCTGGGTTACAACTTCGGTGGCCGCTCCTCGGCCATCTTCAACTTCGCCGGCGGCACTTCGAACGCGGGTGACTACAGCATCGGGCTGAAGGGCAAGTACCAGAACGTCTGGAACATAGCGCTGACCTACAGCGACTACTTCGGCGCCGCCAAGACCTTCACCGAGACCCTCGTTCCCGGTAGCGGCGCTCCCCGCCAGCTCACCTTCGACCAGTCGCTGCGCGACCGCGCCAACGTGAGCTTCACCGTCTCGCGTACCTTTTAAAGCCCACGGAGACCTTCGCATGAACCGCATCCAATTCAAGGCCACGCTGATGGCCATCGCCGCACTGCTGGCCGGCCCGACCCTCGCCGCGGTGTCGGCAGAGGAAGCCGCCAAGCTCAAGACGACGCTGACCCCGCTCGGTGCCGAGCGCGGCGCCAACAAAGACGGCAGCATCCCCGCTTGGGACGGCGGCCTGACCAAGGCGCCGGCCGGGTTCAAGGCCGGCGACCCACGGCCGGACCCCTTCCCCGGCGAGAAGCCGCTGTTTGCCATCAACGCCAAGAACATGGCGCAGTACGAGTCCCGGCTTAGCGATGGCGTCAAGGCGCTGATGAAGAAGTACCCAGACTTCCACATCGACGTCTATCCCACCCACCGTACGGCCGCCGCGCCGCAGTGGGTCTACGACAACACCTTCAAGAACGCCACGCGCGCCAAGCTCGTCGACAACGGCCAAGGCACTGAGGGTGCCTACGGCGGCACGCCGTTCCCCATCCCGAAGGACGGCTACGAGATCATCCAGAACCACAGGCTGGCCTGGATTGGCACCTACATCCAAGGGCCGGCGCGCGTTTGGCTCGTGACGGCCGATGGCAAGCGCGCAATGGCGTCCGGCGGCGTACAGAGTACTAGCAGACCGTATTACGACCCCGAGGGCAGCCTGGAGAAATTCGATGGCTACTACCAAGTAATGAAGTTTGTGGCCACCGAGCCCGGCTCCAAGGCGGGCGAGGGCATCGTCGCGCACGAAAACATCAACGCTTCCAAACCCCGTGGCCTGTGGCAATACCTGGTGGGCCAGCGGCGCGTGCGCAAGGCGCCCTCAGTGGCCTACGACACGCCCGACTCAGTGACCTCGGGCATCGGCTTATTCGACGAAGCCTTCATGCTCTTCGGGCCCCTCGACAAGTACAACCTCAAGGTGGTGGGCAAGCGTGAGCTCTACATCCCTTACAACAACAACCGAGCGGGACTGGCCAAGGTGGCAGATCTTGTCACCCCTGGCACGCTAAACCCGAGTTTGGTGCGCTGGGAACTGCACCGCGTCTGGGAGGTCGAGGCGACGCTCGCTGAGGGCAAGCGCCACGTTGTCCCGAAGCGCAAGTACTACATCGACGAGGACACCTGGCAGATCATCCTGTTTGACGGCTGGGACGCCAAAGGCGACCTCTGGCGCACCAACTTCACGCTGACTATGGTGGCCCCCGACATCCCGGCCCTTGTTGGCACCGTGTTGTTCGGCGTCTACGACCTGCAGACCGGCGCCTACTACGTGGCGATGGCAGGCAACGAGTTGGCCAGCCCCTACAAGGTCGTCGCGCCGATGGCGCGCAGCTACTTCAGCCCCGAAGAACTCGCCAACGAAGGCGCCCGGTGACGTGCAGACTGGCTGCCCTGACACTTGCCTGTGCCGTCTCGGCACAAGCCGCCGCACCGGGACCGGACGCGCTGGCCGAACCCGCCGTCATCACCCCCAAGGCCCTCTATGCGGCCACCCTGGCCGTGGCTCGCGCCGGGGATCGCCTGGTGGCGGTGGGCGAGCGCGGCACGGTGCTGTGGTCGGACGATGGCGGCAAGGCGTGGCAGCAGGCCCGGGTGCCGGTGCGCTCCGGGCTCACGACAGTGCGCTTCGTCGATACGCAGAATGGCTGGGCCGCGGGCCATCTTGGCGTCATCCTGAAGACGAGCGACGGCGGCAAGACCTGGGTCAAGCAACTGGACGGTCTGCAGGCCGCTCAGGGCCTGCTCGCCGCCGCGACTGACGACGTCAGTCGCGGCGCAGCGCAACGCATGGTGGAGGAGGGCGCCGACAAGCCCTGGTTCGATCTTGAGGCCATCGATGCCCTGCACGCCATCGCCGTCGGCGCATACGGCCTGGCCGTGGTCACGCGCGACGGTGGCAAGACCTGGGGCCCCCTGCCCACGCGCGCCGCCAACCCGCGGGGCCTGCATCTCTACGGCGTTCGTGTTGTCGACGGGCAATGGTTCATCGCCGGCGAGCAAGGCCTGCTGCTGCACTCCAGCGACGGCGGCGCCAGCATCACGGCGCTGCCCTCGCCCTACAAGGGCAGCTTCTTCGGCCTGCTGGCCTCACACAGCGGCGCGCTGCTGGCCTATGGCATGCGCGGCAGCGTCTACCGCTCGGACGATGCTGGCGCGAGCTGGGACAAGGTCGACCTTGGCACGCCGCTCAGCTTGCAGGCCGGCATCGAGCGGCGCGGCGAACTGACGCTGCTGGCCCAGAACGGCGAGCTCTTTGTCAGCGCCGACGACGGCCGCACCTTCACGCGCCGAGCCCCACCCGCCGGACCCTTACCTGCGGCCGGCCTGGCCGCTGCACCCGATGGTGCCTGGGTGATCGCCAGCCTGCGCGGCACACGTCGCGCCTCTCCAACTCCCTGACTCGACGATGCACGCCGCCATCAATACGCTAGGCACCCAACCCGTGGTGGCCCGGCTCGACGACTTCGACACCCGCTCCGGCACCTGGCCCGAGCGGCTGCTCTTCAACAACCGCCCCTGGGTGATGTTGCTGTGCCTGCTGGCCACCCTCTGGTTGGGGCAACACGCCTTGCGGCTCACCCTCAACGCCAGCTTCGAGAAGACCATCCCGACGACGCACCCCTTCATCGTCAACTACCTGGCACACAAAGCCGACCTGGGCGGCCAGGGCAATGCGCTGCGCATCGTCGTCGAGGCCAAGCAGGGCACGATCTACGACAAGCACTACCTCGACGTGCTGCGGAAGATCAGCGACGAGGTCTATCTGATGCCGGGCGTGGACCGGCCCTTCATGAAGTCGCTGTGGACGGCTAACACCCGCTGGGTCGCCGTGACCGAAGATGGCCTGGACGGCAACACCGTGATGGGCGACAGCTACGACGGTTCGCCCCAGGCGCTTGCCGAGGTGCGCGCCAACGTCGAGCGCTCCGGCGAGATCGGCCAGATCGTCGCGGGCGACGCCAAGTCCAGCATCGTCGTCGTGCCACTGCTCGACCGCAACCCCAAGACCGGCCAGGCGCTGGACTACGGTGAACTCGGTCGCCAAGTCGAGGCGCTGCGCGACAAGTACGACAGCGACGCTATCGCGCTTCACGTGACCGGCTTCGCCAAGGTCATGGGCGACCTCATCGAAGGCCTTCAGCAAGTGCTGGTCTTCTTCGCCGTGGCCCTCGTCATCTGCGCCGGCGTGCTCTGGGGCTACACCCGCTGCGTGCGCAGCACGACGCTCGTAGTGGCCTGCTCGCTCATCGCCGTGGTCTGGCAGTTCGGCCTACTGGCCTTGCTCGGTTACGCGCTGGACCCCTATTCGGTGCTGGTGCCTTTCCTCGTCTTCGCCATCGGCATGAGCCACGGGGCGCAGAAGATGAATGGCATCATGCAGGACGTGGGCCGCGGCACGCATCGCGTGGTGGCCGCGCGCTACACCTTCCGCCGCCTCTTCGTCGCCGGGCTCACCGCGCTGCTGTGCGATGCCGTCGGCTTTGCCGTGTTGGCCCTCATCCGCATCCGGGCCATTCAGGATCTGGCGCTCGTGGCCAGCATCGGCGTGGCCGTGCTGATCTTCACCAACCTCGTGCTGCTGCCCATCCTGCTGTCCTACGTGGGCGTTAGCCCGGCAGCGGCTAGGCGCAGCCTGCGCGACGACCCCGCAGCCAACCCCGGTGCAGGTAGCTCATGGCTGTGGCGCCAGCTCGACCACTTCACGCAGCGCGGCCCGGCGCTGGTGGCCCTCGGCGTGGCAGCGGCGCTGGCCGTCGCAGGCTATGCCATCAGTACCCGGCTGCATGTCGGCGACCTCGACCCCGGCGCCCCCGAGCTGCGCGCCGACTCCCGCTACAACCGCGACAACGACTACGTCACCCAGCACTACGCCGCGTCCAGCGATATCCTCGTCGTCATGGTCTCCACGCCCGAGGACCAGTGCACCCGCTACGGCACGCTGGCCAAGGTCGACCAGCTCGCCTGGCGGCTGGAGCAACTGCCCGGCGTCGAGTCCACCAACTCCATGGCCGCGCTCTCCAAGCTCGCGATGGTGGGCTACAACGAAGGTCAGCTGAAGTGGTACGAGCTCATTCCGAATGACAGCGCGTTGGGCGGCGTGCAATCCCGCGCGCCGCGCGAGCTCTTCAACCAGGGCTGCTCCTTCCTGTCGCTGTATGTCTACCTGAAGGACCACAAGGCCGAGACGCTGAGCACAGTCGTCGCCACCGTCGAGGATTTCATGGCGAAGAACTCGACGAAGGACGTACGCTTCATGCTCGCGGCCGGCTCGGCCGGCATCGCCGCTGCCACCAACATCGTCGTCAAGCAGGCCATGCGGGAGATGCTGTGGTGGGTCTACGGCGCGGTCGTCGTGCTGTGCTGGGTGACGTTCCGCTCCTGGCGCGCCGTGGTCGTGGCGGTGTTGCCGCTGGTGCTGACGTCCATCCTGTGCGAGGCGCTGATGGTGTGCTTAGGGATGGGCGTCAAGGTCGGCACGCTGCCCGTCATCGCTTTAGGCGTGGGCATCGGCGTGGACTACGCGCTGTACGTGCTCAGTGTCATGCTGGCCAAGCTGCGCGCGGGCGAGAGCCTGTCAGCGGCCTACCTGCACGCGCTGCAATTCACGGGCCGCGTCGTGATGCTCACCGGGGTCACGCTGGCGCTGGCAGTGGGCACGTGGGTGCTGTCGCCGATCAAGTTCCAGGCCGACATGGGGATCCTTTTAGCCTTCATGTTCGGCTGGAACATGGTGGGGGCTCTTGTACTGCTGCCGGCGCTGGCACATTGGCTGTTGCGCCCGGCCCGGAGCGTCTGACATGAGGCTACGCATTTGGGCAGGGCAGGGCTGGTTCGCCAGTCTGGTGGGTCGCATCTGGCTTGGCATGGGCGGCCTGCTCGCTCTGATGCTGGTGATTGCCGGCATCGGCCTGTACCAGTCGCAGTCCGTCGAGGCCCGTTTGCTGTCGGCTCAGGCCGAGGCGCGGCGCCTGACGGCATCCGGGCGCCACATGCACGATAGTGTGACCGACGCCTACCTGGCCACACTGCTGGCTACCATGGTCGATGACCCCGAGGATCTCAAATTCGAGCTGAGCAGCTTGGACAAGGCGATGGCGAGCTATGGCGAGCAGTTCCATCAGGTCTTCGATCATCCTGCCGGGCCGGCCGCCGAGGCCCTGGCGCAGCGCGCCGACGAGTTGCGCCGTGCCGAGACCGAACTGACGCCCTTGCTGACCAGTTGTGTCACGCGCCTGCAGCGGTCTGTGGCGGATGCCGGCGCCGGGTACCAGCACGACCCGGCAATCCAGGAGTTGGTGGTCAGTAGCCTCAAGCCCTTGTTCGACCAGTGGCGGCGCGGCATCGACGCGCTAGACACTACGGCCGTCCAGGCCAGCGAGTCGGCCAACGCAGAAGCCTCGGCCGCCGCGCGCTGGGGGCGCTGGGCGCAGGCGGGCATCGTTGCGGCGGGCCTGGTCATCGGTCTCGCCGTGGCCTTTGGCGTGGCGCGCAGCCTTACCGGGCCGGTCCGTGAGGCGGTGGCCATCGCTTCGTGCGTGGCAGAGGGCGATCTGGGGCAAGCCGTTCCGCAGGGCGGTGCGGACGAAATCGGCCAGCTCCTGCGCTCGCTCGGGGACATGCAAGGCGGCCTGCATCGCCTGGTGGCCTCGGCGCGGGATGCCGCCGAGTTGATCGACGTCTCTGCCGGCGAAGTCGCGTCGGGCATCTCGGACTTGTCTCGCCGTACCGAACTTGCCGCAGCCGAGTTGCAGCGTACTGCCGCTGCCACGGCTCAGCTTTCCGCAGGCGTCCGGGCCCTGGCTGACTCGGCCGCCAGCGCAGGTGCCGTTACGCATGGCGCTACGCAGGCGGCCCTGGCCGGCAATACCGCGATGGACCAAGCCCAGCAGCTGATGGGCGCCATTGGCCGCAGCTCCGAGCGCGTCGCAAGCATCGTCGGCGTCATCGACAACTTTGCCTTTCGCACCAACATCCTGGCGCTCAACGCCGCCGTGGAAGCCGCCGGCGCGGGCGAGCACGGCCGGGGCTTCGCCGTCGTGGCGGGCGAGGTGCGCCTACTTTCCAAGGGTGTGGCGGATGCCGCGCGAGATATCCGCCAGTTGGTCGAGTCCTCGGCGGAGGAGGTCAAGGCCGGCCAGGCCCTCGTGATGCGGGCCGGTGGCGCCATGCAGGACACCGTGGCGGCCGTGCAGCAGCTCACCGACTTCCTCGGCGGCATCGCCGCTGCCATGCCTGGCCAGGCGAGTCAGGTCGCCTCAGTCGACAGCGCCGTGCAGGCGCTCGAACAAGTGACCCAGCAGAACGCGGCACTCGTGGAGCAGGGCGCCGCGTCGGCCCTCGCGCTCGGTGACCAGGCGAGGCGCCTGAAGTCACTGGTCGCAGTATTCCGGCTCAAAGAGGAGACAGTCCCTTTAGCCACTTAGTGTCGGCCACTCGTTGTTTTGGGTACGGCCGCAAGGCCGCTACGTCGGCGACTAGCGCCTGCCACTCTCCTCGATCGCCCTTCGACAACCCTGTCCGGCGGACAGCAAAGACTGGTGGTGATCGCTCGGGCGCTCGTTACCAATCGGGAGTATTTGCTGTGCGACGACGTGTCGCTCGGCCTATCGCCGTTTGCGGTCGAGAATGCCTACTACTTGCTCGGGAAAGTGCGCCGCAGCGGCGGGGACACAGTTCGATGTCAGGGCCAAGCAGCGCCGTGACGCTGGTTTGCGGACCGGTGAGCCGCTCCGTGTTTGATCGAATGCGCAGATTCGCTGCAGTCCGCCTTCTGTGGCGTATGCCCGTCGCGAGCTGCGGAATCTCGATCTCGCTCAGCGTCGCCGGTCCGCCGATCCCACCGTTCTTGCTGGCTTCACTCGGTGGCACAGCTGTGCGCCTCTCCGGCGCGGACTGGACCGGCACGATCGGCGTGCCGGTGCCTTCGACCGACGTGCAGTTGATCGACACGGAGGGCCGCGTCGTGCCGCCGGGTGCGCCGGGCGAGTTGTGCGTCAAGGGTCCGCAGGTCTTCGCCGGCTACTGGCAGCGGCCGGAAGAGGCGCGCAAGCTCTTCACCGACGACGGCTGGTTACGCACAGGCGACATCTCGACGATGGACGAGGCGCGGTTCCTCCGCATCGTCGACCGGCTGAACGACATGATCTTGGTGTCCGGATTCAATGTCTACCCGAACGAGATCGAGGCGGTCGTGGCGCTGATGCCTCAGGTGCTGGAATGCGCGTGCGTCGGCGTCCCTGACGAACGCTGCGGCGAAGTGCCGCATCTGTTCGTGGTGGCGCGCGATTCGGCCTTGTCGCCAGCGCAGGTCGAGGCGCCTGCCGCGAGAACCTGACTGCGTACAAGGTGCCGCGCCGCATTGGCTTCGTCGAGACGCTGCCGAAATCGCAGGTTGGCAAGATCCTGCGCAAGGAGCTCCGCACCGCGCCCGCGGCCGAGGTCAGGCCGTGACGGGTTCGCGCCATAGAGGCAAGAGGCTCCTCGCCTTCCTCGATTCGGGTTGTTTCGCACTCCGCACGTCAAAATTGGACGCGCATCCGGCGTGACGTTCGCATCCGGCGAGTGGATCGTCACTGGGCCGCTTCCAGTGTTTCCTTAGGTTCTGCGCCCTTTGGCTGCGCGTCGCCAGGCTGGCGCGTCGATTCGCCGAAACCAACAACCGGACGGCGCGGGTTTGGGTTGTGCATCAGTGCCAGTGCATCGGCTCTCGCGTAGTGGCCGGCCGGGTCTGCCGCCGTCTTCGAGTGCGAGATCAGGCCGAGGTCGATGTCAGTGACGATTAGACCTTCCTTGTCGTGTGGAAGGTTCTCCCCAAACTCGGCCCCGTTCGGCCCAAAGATTCGGCTATAGCCGCCACCGACCTCGAGGAACCTTGCGTGCATTTCGTTTTTCACCAGCATGTCGTAGATCGCCTGGTCAACGACGGAGCAGGAGGCCAGCACGAAGCATTGTCCTTCCACTGCGTAGACCTGACTGACGTTGATGCTGACTTCGGGACTGAAAGCCTTCGAGAGCTTTGCGTAGAGGCTATACGAGGGCCAAGCACCGCAGTGGATCTGTTCGTCCTGGGAAAAGAGCGCATACTTCGATAGCGGTTGGAGATGCTCCCAGCAGCACAGCGCGCCGACGCGACCGAAATCGGTGCGAGTAACAATCATGTCGCTGCCGTCGCCCTCGCCAAATACGCTGCGCTCGACGTGCGTGGGCTTCAACTTGCGGCGGCGCCAGACTACTTCCCCGTCGGGGCCGTAATGCCACTGGGCTATGTACAGGCTGCCGCCGGCGCGCTCAGACACACCCATCACAACGTGGATATTGTTGCGGCGAGCGGCAGCCCGAAGTGCGTTGTCGTGCTTGCTGCCTGCAACGATGGAATTGTTCATGTAGGGAGCGACGTACTGCATGTTGATGGCAGGCGGGTTGAGCCAGATCCACCACGGATAGCCGGGCAGCCACACTTCTGGAAAATTGACTAGGCGCGCGCCGGCCCTGCCTGCTTGGTCGATGAGATCGATTGCCTTCTCCACGCCGGCTTCGAGATCGATCAGGCAGGGCGCCGCCTGCACGACGGCTACCCGGACGAGGGGACCGATGGGTTCAGATCCAGACATTGAATGTTCCTTCTGCGTGATTGGAGAGACGTCGGTTCCCGGCGGCGCTGCTATAGGCCTGACCAGTGCGCCGCAACGGCTAGGTCTTGTCTGGCGATCCCAAGACTTCAGCGGCGTCTACGGGGAGTAGCAACGTCTCTACTCGCTTTGCCGGGCGGTTGTTGAACAGCAAGCGCGTGACGTCGGGGCGCGAGTAATGCCCAGCGGGATCGGCGGCATTTTTCGCGATCGAGATGGCGCCCAGATCAATCTCCGCGATAAGCAGCCCTTCTTGGTTCTCAGCGAGCTTGGGCACAAGCATGCTGCCGTCGGGTCCGCAGATCACCGCGTGTCCACCGCCTGCGTGCACAAGCGGCTTTTTGTCTTCGCTGTCGACCATCTCATCGACCATCGCTTGTGAGATGAGAGCGCAGGGGCCGAGAACGAAGCAGGAGCCTTCGACGGCATACACCTTACTCACAGCGTTGTTGGTCTCCCACCCAAGGGCGTGCGCGAAGGGGTCGTACATCGAGAAGCTTGGCCAAGCCGCGACGTGCACCTGTTCGTTCTGGGCATACATGGCGTACTTGGTCAACGGCTGCAGGTGCTCCCAGCAGCACAGCGCGCCCAACCGGCCGATGTCAGCTCGATCGTGTACCGCGATATCGCTACCATCGCCTTCGCCGAAAACCGTGCGTTCGGCATGTGTCGGGCGCAGCTTGCGCCGTTGCGCGATCGTTTCGCCTTCCGGCCCGATGAGCCACTGGGAGATGTACAAAGAGCCGCCGCTACGCTCCGATAGCCCGAGTACTGCCGTGAGCCCCGCCTCCTTGACCGCCGCGCGAAGTCTTTCAGCTTGGGGGCTGTCGTAGGTGAGCGAGTTGTCGAAGTAGCGTTGAACAAAGCCTCTTGCGATAGTCCAAGCCGGCGCCCCCATCCAGATGTACCACGGATACCCAGGGATGAATGTTTCGGGAAACGCGATCAGTTTGCATCCCTGTCTCGCCGCGTCCTTGATCAAGCTGATGCACTTGTCGACACTTCCGTCCAGGTCGAGCCAGACTGGTGCCGCCTGCACGACTGCCACTTTGTACTTGGGATGACTGATGCCCATTTGATTGCCTTTGGTTGACGTTCCTGCGCGTTGAGCACCGTGGCGGGCTTGAACCGCCCGCCTCTCAGACTCCGGTAGCGCAGCGCCTATCCTGTTGCTCGTCGTCAAGCGTAAGGGGGCGAGGCGTTCTTGTCTTGGCTGCGTCCGTCTTTGGACTTGCCTTCGTCCGACGAGACAGTCACTTCAGGCTGCGAGGCCGGCCTCTTTCCAGCGCGGAACGCGCGGAGATGGCTGCGCGGCTCTGAGCTACCCGCGGATCGGCTACTAGCAATTCATCGATTCGTTGTGGGCCTGCCTCGCTCTAGCGTCGGGGATCAGCCTTGCGTTGCCCTTGTAGGAGTCTCGAGGGGTGCCCTGTCGTGGCTCGTGCCGCATCGCCCGATCGATCCCTAGCTAGCGCTCGGCTCGGTCATCGCGCTTCGCTTGGCGCTGCACGTCAGACAACAGCTGGCGTTTGTGCTCTTGGTTTCCTGTCAGGTGTTCGGCTGCAGTTCCAGTAGCGACTGGCCGGAGGTCAATCAATCGAGCAATCGCAAGATTGCAAACGAGCCGCTGGACTACCGGCGATTCGCCGTCGATTCAGCACGCTCACGTGCTCGATCTGATGTTTGTGGTGAGGGTACGGAAGGGCCCTCGCTGCTTCAGGACTTCTCTTGGCGAATTGCGGCGAACAAAGCACAAGTCATCTCTTCGGGCAGCTTGTGCAGATTCGCGAGATAGAGAACCTTGTACTCGGGCGGATCTGCTCCGTCTTTCGTAAGCTCGTCGTAGGCCCACTGCAGCGAGCGCGCATAAAATTCGGCCGAAGGCTCTGGAACCAGCTCACGTATCTTTGGGTAGACGATGGACTGGTGCGAAAGAACTCGATCGGAGCAACTGAGGCGGCGGGCGGCCTCCTTGATGGTCCACTTTGTTGGTCGTTCGGTGGACTGCATGTGCTGCGTACGTGCAGCCTCCAGGCGCTGAACGAGCGTTTTCCTTCGCTCTTCGAAACGATTTGGGCGTTCCCTCTGACCTTGTAACGATTCAAGCCAGGCTCGGTCGCGAACGTAAACGCGAGCTCGCCTGTCCTTTTGCTGCTTCCCAAGGTTTTGAGTGAAAAGGGCCCGGTCTTCTTTGATCGACGGTGGTGGATCGAATTTGGCAAGTGTCCGGCGACCACCCTCTTGGTAGTAAGCGATCAGCCACTTTCGCGAGCTAAAAAAGAGCGTCCAGTATGCGTAAGGGTATTCATCTCGAAAATGAGCTTTGCGCGAAGAGCACGCAAGAGCCATTTTCTTTGCCTCTTCAGTGCCCTCTGGGATGCGCTTGACATTGCGAGGCTTGCGCTCGTCAACAACCCGACGCTCGCTTGGCGGGAGGGCTCGTTGGCGGGCGACCTCCATCTTGGCCTCTGCAAAGCCGATCCCGCACGACACTAGCAGTGCGACGAGTAGATGAGGGGTTAGCTCGTAGGTATCAATCGCAGGCGGATGAAGTCGCGCAGCACGCGGGTGAAACCAGGCGAGACTTTCTGCTCCAAAGGCCCTGACTAGGCACTGGGCGGTGCTCTCTCGGAGGTTGCCAGTGCCGTGTTTAAGTGCGTGCTCCAATGCGAAGTCGGTCAGAAAACTGGTGTCTAGATCGCCTGGCCTACCGTTGAGGGCGGCCTGGGTAAAGCGGGCGAGCTGAATCCAGGCTTCGCTCATTTGCTCTCGAGGCAGTGTGAACAGGTGTAGCGCACCGCATTGACACGTGGTCGACAGTTTGATTGGATCGCTCGCGGCGCAGAGCGGCCTCTTGCACACCGCACAGCTGTCAAGCAGCCTCAACCCATGCATGGGACAAGCCAAGCTTGTGAGTTGGTGTGCTCGTCGGAAGTAGGGCGCGCCGTACCTTTCCTGATCGCTTTTCATGCAATCAGGGCAGGCCATCAAATTCGACCGGGATCTCTGACCAAGTTTCGTCCGACGCGTTGGTGTCTGAGCACGAAAGCAGTCTCGGTAACCCCTTGAGGTTGTCGCACGGAGCAGGTCGTCGTGCTCGTAGCCGAAGCGCGCCGCAATTTCTCGGATGTAGCCGGCACCTTTCCATGGGTCTGCTACGAGGGACTTTGCATTGGCGCCAAGATCAAGCCACTCAGCCAAACCTGCGAAGGATGTAATCGCATTCAGGAGCACCATCCGCAACAGCCAACTTCCAAGCTGTTCATCTGGAAGCGGCTCTCCCCAGTAAGGCAGGGGATGCTTCACTGCATAATTTTTCAAACTCGAGTCCTCCTCAAGTCTGAATGTAGCGAAGCTTTGCTTAGCGCTCGTGGAACGCTAGGATGGTCGGTTGGACGTCCGTTATGGGGTTGGCTTGCAATTCAATGCACGAAATATCCATAACTTGAAAACAATGAATTTTCGGCGGTTCTACCCGGGTGAAACTTTCCATAACTAATGAACGCCAGGGACAGTTCGGGACCGAGTTCCCGCATTCACTCCACAGTCACCGATTTCGCCAAATTCCTCGGCTTATCGACATCGGTGCCCCGCGCACACGCCGTGTGATACGCCAGCAACTGCAAGGTCACCACATGCAGGATCGGCGACAGCACGCCGTAGTGCTCCGGCATCCGGATCACGTGCAATCCGCTGTCGCTTTCGATGCGTGAGTCGGCATCGGCGAAGACGAACAGCTCGCCGCCGCGGGCCCGCACTTCCTGCATGTTGCTCTTGAGCTTCTCCAGCAGCGCGTCGTTCGGGGCGACGGTGACCACGGGCATCGCGCTGGTGACGAGCGCGAGCGGGCCGTGCTTGAGTTCGCCGGCGGGGTAGGCCTCGGCGTGGATGTAGCTGATCTCCTTGAGCTTCAGCGCGCCCTCGAGGGCGATCGGGTAGTGCAGGCCGCGGCCGAGGAACAGGGCGTTTTCCTTGGTGGCGAACTCGTCGCTCCAGGCCATGATCTGCGGCTCCAGTGCCAGCACGGCCTGCACGGCGGCGGGCAGGTGGCGCAGGGCCTTGAGGTGCAGGGCCTCGGTGGCGTCGTCGAGATGACCGCGCACCTGCGCGAGCGCGAGCGTGAGGGTGAACAGGCCCACCAGCTGCGTCGTGAACGCCTTGGTGGACGCGACGCCGATCTCGGCGCCGGCGCGGGTGATGAAATTGAACCTGCACTCGCGCACCATGGCGCTGGTCTGCACGTTGCAGATCGTCAGCGTGTTGGTCATGCCCAGGCCGCGCGCGTGCTTCAGCGCGGACAGCGTGTCGGCCGTCTCGCCGCTCTGGCTGATGGTGACGACCAGCGTGAGCGGGTTGGGCACGCTGTCGCGGTAGCGGTATTCGCTGGCCACCTCGATGCTGGTGGGGATCTTCGCGATGCTCTCCAGCCAGTAGCGGGCCACGCTGCCGGCGTAGTAGCTGGTGCCGCAGGCGAGGATCAGCACCTGGTCGACGTCCTTGAACGCGCGGTACGCGCCGTCGCCAAACAGCTCGGGGCTGATGCTGCTGATACCGTCAAGGGTATCGCCGATGGCGCGCGGCTGCTCGAAGATCTCCTTCTGCATGTAGTGGCGGTACGGGCCCAGTTCGGCCGCGCCGGTGTGGGCGTGCACGGTGCGCACCTCGCGCAGCACGGTCTTGTGCGAGCCGTCGGCATGCAGGCCGTTGATCCAGTGCTTGCCCAGCTGCACGTCGACGACGTCGCCTTCCTCCAGGTAGACGATCTGGTCGGTGACGCCGGCCAGCGCCATCGCGTCGGAGGCGAGGAAGTTCTCGCCCTGGCCGATGCCCAGCACCAGCGGGGAGCCGGCGCGCGCGCCCACCACGCGGTGCGGCTCGTCGCGGCTGAACACGGCGATCGCGTAGGCGCCCTTCAGCCGGACGACGGTGCGTTGCACGGCGTCGAACAGGTCGCCGTCGTAGAGGTGGTTGACCAGGTGGGCGATGACCTCGGTGTCGGTCTGGCTCTCGAAATGGAAGCCCCTGGCCTTGAGCTCCTCGCGCAGCTCGTCGTGGTTCTCGATGATGCCGTTGTGCACGAGCGCGATGCGCGCGCCGCGCCCCGAGTCGGACGAGCTCGCCGCCGCCTCGGTACCCAGCGGGCCCGAGAAGTGCGGGTGCGCGTTGTGCACGGCAGGCACGCCGTGCGTGGCCCAGCGGGTGTGGGCGATGCCGGTGCCCGATTGCACGTGGTCGGCGTTGATCTGTTCCTGCAGCTCGGCCACGCGCGCGGTGCTGCGGGTGCGGCGCAGCACGCCGTCCTGGTGGACCGCGACGCCGCAGGAGTCATAACCCCGGTACTCGAGCCGCTTCAGGCCTTCGACGAGGATGGGGACGATGTTGCGGGTACTGACGCCGGCGACGATGCCACACATGGGAGTGCTCCTGGGAACGGTTGCGGTTGCGCGATGGCACCGATCCTAGGCGTCATTGAAAGAGCAATGCTTGCAAAATTTGAGGTAAACGGAAAGGAAATTGCCATTCGTCCGTTCTATGACCAAATGATGCAAAATAAATAGATGAATGAAATAAAGCATCTCGACCAGGCCGGCGGCATGGCGCTCGACGACATCGACCGCCGCCTCCTCGACCTGCTCCAGTCCGACGCCGCCCGAACCAACCAGGCCCTGGCCGAGGCCGCCGGCGTGTCGCCCGCCACGGCCCTGCGCCGCGTGCGCCGGCTCACCGACAGCGGCGTCATCGAGCGCCAGGTGGCGCTGCTCGCGCCGCGCCTGTTCGACGAGGGCCTCAGCGCGATCACGGAGGTGTCGCTCGA
>Ga0210384_10000600_pt1 | contig 54457 bp, 47 predicted proteins | sample IncBWH2MmetaG_FD_160574 | JGI IMG/M metagenome (GOLD analysis project Ga0210384, IMG submission 160574) | Forest soil microbial communities from Barre Woods Harvard Forest LTER site, Petersham, Massachusetts, United States - Inc-BW-H-2-M | ecosystem: Environmental > Terrestrial > Soil >...
AACTCGTTGATTCGTATGGACATCCGTGCTCGATGGGCTCCGCGATTCACGACCGAGGCTGGGCGGCGGCCGACCGCCCGGGCCGCTTCGGCGCATGTATGTCCTGATATTCAATTCGTGTACCTTAGATAGATAGTTGGGGGACGGCCAGGGGTTTTCGCGCACGCCGCCGGAGCGTGAGTCCGGTGGGAGAGGAGACACACCATGCGGGTTGCCACGAAGTGGGTGTGTGGGCTGCTCATCGCCGTGACGGCGCTGACGGGCCCGCTGATGTCGCGGGCGGCGATGGTCCAGGCCGCCGAGCTCTCGTCCGGGGCCGCTCCCGTCGACGCCGACGTGTCAGACGGCGATCGAGTGGGGGCCGCGTTCCTCAACGTCGCCTATGTGCCGGGTAAGGCCATCGTGTGTGGCCTCGGCACCGTCGCCAGCGCGGTCGTCATGGTCATCACCCTGGGCAGCGGGTACCGCGCCGCCGTCGCCACCTTCAAGGAGGGCTGCACCGGCGACTGGATCCTCACCCCCGAGCACGTGGCGGGCCAGGTCCCGCCCAAGGACGACGTCGAGTAGCCCGGCGCCGCCGGGCTAGGTACTCCGCGCTCCGAGTCGTGGCCCTCTCGCGCGAGCTTTCGCGATAACGCCCCGCCGTGCCGCGGTCCCCGCGCTGTTCTTGCTCCTCCTCGCCGGATTTGCCGCGGGCATCTGGGGGAGCTACCGGGCGGCCTTTCCGGGGCGCGGTCTCTACCGGGTCACCGGAGTCTTCGAGGCGCGCGCCGGCGACACCCTGATGCTGGTTCGACACGAGGTGGTGCCCGGTTTCATGGGCGAGATGGAGTCGATGGCGATCTTCGCCGAGTCCCCGACGGTGCTGAGCGGAGCCGATCTCAAGCGCGGCGATCGGGTTCGCCTCACGGTACGCCAGGACGGAGACCGGGTGGTGGCGGTCGAGATCCAAAAGATTCGGTAAATCGGGCACCCTTAGCTAAGGTAGGGACACCATGGTGAAGCACAAGCGCCGGTCCAGGAGCATGAGCCTCCGCGAGGCAGCCTCGGTCGTCTTCGCCCTGGTCGCCTTGCTGCCGATCCTGCTGTTCGTCTACATGCTCTCGCGCCTCAACATGCTGCACAGCACCGAGGCGCAGCTGGGGCTGCTCGCCGCGCTCGTCGTCTCGGTCCTGGGCTTCGTCGTCTTCCGCCGGATGATGGGACAGATCTCGCTGCTCGCCCAAGGCTTTCTCAAGCCCGCCGAGGCCAAGCCGGAGACCCTCCGGCGCGTGGAGCGGGCCGCCGCGGTGCCGGGGCTCGGCGAGGTCACCGAGATCGGCCAGGTCCGCGACGCGTTCTACCACATGCTGGACGACCTCCGCGGCGCCACCCAGCGGCTCGAGGACCTGGTCTTCAAGCTCGGCACGCTCAACGAGATGGTCGAGCTGGCCGCGCGCATTCCGCGCATCCAGGACCTCCTCGGCCTCGTGCTCCAGTCCACGATGCGCGCGGTTCGCGCGACGGTGGGCTCCATCATGATCCTCGACAAGGACCGGACGGTCCTGAAGCTGGCCGCCTCTCGCGGCATTCCCGACGAGGTGATCCCGGCGGTCGAGGTGAAGGTGGGCGAGGGCGTGGCCGGCAAGGTGGTGGAGATGGGCGAGCCGGTGCTGGTCGACGACATCGCTTCCGATCCTCGCTTCAACAAGGCCAACGACCCCCAGTACGGCAACGGCTCCTTCATCTGCATGCCGATCCGGGTGGGTGACCGCGTGATCGGCGTGATCAACATGGCCAAGAAGCGGGACGCCGCCCTGGCCGAGGCGACCAGGCAGCAACCGTTCAGCTCCACCGATCTGCAGTTCCTCAACGCGCTGATGACCTACATCGGGTACGCGGTCGACAACTCGCGCCTGCTCGAGGAGGCGCAGCTCTCGGCCTCGACGCTGCAGGGAGTGGTCGACGACCTCAAGTCCACCCAGGCGCAGCTGGTGCGCGGCGAGACGCTGCGGGCGATGGGCCAGCTCTCCTCGGGCATGGCGCATCACCTCAACAATCTCTTCGCGGTGATCCTCGGTCGCGTCGAGCTGCTGATGGGCAAGGTGCAGGAGACGGGCGTGCGGCGCTCGCTCGAGATCATCCAGCGCACCGCCCAGGACGGGGCGGAAGTCGTGCGGCGCGTGCAGCGGTTCAGCCGTGTGCAGCCGGTGTCCGACGCGGTCGCGGTCGACCTCAACCAGCTCGTGCACGAGGTGGTCGAGCTCACGCGGCCGCGCTGGCAGGACGAGGCGCAGCTCCGCGGCAGCCGCATCGAGGTGGCGGTGGAGACGGGCGTCATCGGAGCCGCCGCGGGAGAACCCGCCCCTCTCCGAGAAGTCCTGATGAACCTCCTGCTGAACGCGGCCGACTCCATCAGCCAGACCGGACGGATCACGCTCAAGACGTGGTCGCGCGACGATCGCGTGTACTGCTCGGTCACCGACACCGGCGGGGGCATGCCGGAGGAGGTCCGCCGCCGCGCGCTCGAGCCCTTCTTCACCACCAAGGGCCCGAAGGCCACCGGTCTCGGCCTCAGCGTGGCGTACGGGACCGTGCAGCGCTACGGCGGTACCCTGACCATGGAGAGCGTGGAAGGGCAGGGGACCAGCGTGGAGATCAGCCTGCCCTCCGCGTCCGCGTCCGCGGTGGCCAAGAAACCCTCCGCGGTCACGCGGACCGAGCCGGCGATGCCGCTGCGGATCCTGGTCATCGACGACGAACTGCAGGTGCGCGCGACCCTGGCCGAGATGCTCGAGGAGCAGGGGCACTCGGTGACCCAGGCGCCCGGCGGTCGGGAGGGCCTTTCCTATCTCTCCGCGAACCCGCAGCTGGTGGACGTGGTGATCAGCGATCTCGGCATGCCCGATATGAACGGCTGGGACGTCGCGCGGGCCATCCAAGAGAGCTGGCCCAAGCTGCCGATGGGACTCATCACCGGTTGGGGGGAGACCGAGATCACGCGCGAGGAGCGCAGCCGCGTGAACTTCGTGATCACCAAGCCCTTCGACAAGGCGGTGTTGCGCCAGACGATGTCGGACATTCGCCCGCGCGCCTAGCGCGAGCGCTCACCCGAGGGCGTCCCCTTCGATAGCGTCCGGAGGTAGCGGACCAGCTCCCGGATCTCTCCGTCCGACAGATGGTAGCCGAATGCCGGCATGCCCGGCTTCCCGAGCGTGGCCCCCCCGTTCTTGATCAGGATGAAGAGGTAGTCGTCCGAGAGCCCACCGACCACCCGCGGGTCCGCCAGGTCGGGAGGCCACAGCAGGAAGAGCCACGCCCGCCAGGACCCGTGGCCGTTCGCGCCGTGGCAGCCGGCACAGTCGGTCAGATAGGTGCGCTGCACGCCGCTCGCGTTCTTTGGAACCGGGTGCGGCAGGTAGAGCATCACCAGGATGCTGCCGATCAGCATGAGCAGGGCGGGCCCGAACACCACCAGCATCCACTTCGCCTTCACGGGTTCGGTCGGCCCCTGGGAGCCATTGCCCGTGATGATAGCAGTACGGACCCGTCGGTCTCCGCCCGCTCCGCCGTTCGTGGCGGCCGTTCGAGGTGCCTAGCGTCGGGCCTGCTCGGGAGCGAACATGAGCCCCTTGCCGCCGCAGCCGCAGGATCCCGCCGCGAACGGGGGTTGCCGTTCCGCGAGGGTGGCCAGGATCGGCATGATGTCACTGGCGGTCGGCAGGTCGAGCTCGCGGGCCAGGCAATTGGCGCAACGAGCTTCACCCATCCTGTCGCGAAGGTGGCCCCGCACGAGACTCTCGGTCAGGTTGAACTGCGCCACTGGCTCGTCCATGACTTGGGCCTCGGTGACGCGTCACCGCGCGTCTCGTCGATCACGGGAACGGCGAGCCATATACCGCGGGAAAAGACGCCAGGGTGCGCCAACTCGAAGACCCGCAGGAGGCCCTCCCAACTTACACCGGCGGCGCCGGGGGAGCAATCACCTGACGGCGATTCGTCCGCCTCGCGAGAACTCGGCCGCCGGGAGTCGTGCGATATTAGTCGGCATGCGCCTGATCCTGATGCGCCACGGCGAGGCGGGTGAGCCCGACGGGCGCCACTGGCCCGACGACCGCGAGCGGCCGTTGACCGAGGCGGGTCGACGGGAGCACGAGCGACTCTGCCAGGCCCTCCGCCGCATGGAGGTGCGATTCGATCGGCTGCTGACCAGCCCGCTTCGGCGCGCGCGCGAGACCGCCGAGATCACCGCGCGCGTCTACGACGGCTCGCCCGCGCCCGAGCTGAGCGAGCTGCTCGGGGACCGAGCCGAGCCGGCCGCCACGCTCGCCGGCCTCGCGGGGGTGCAGGCCGAATCCCTGCTCTGCGTGGGCCACGAGCCGACCTTGTCCCGCCTGGTCGCGCTCCTGGTCAACCGCGAGGGCGCCGCGCGGATCGAGATGGCCAAGAGCGGCGTGGCGATCGTGCAGAGCGAGGGTCCGTTGGCTGCCGGGCGCGGGTCGTTGGTGCTCCACCTCCGGCCGGCCGAGATCACGCGGCTGCTCGACGGCCCCCGCGCCGCGCCCGCGGGACCTTCGCCCGAGCTCTTCATGGGGGCGCTCTCGGGGTATCAGCGGACCGGGGCGATCGAGGGAGCGCTCGCGCTTGATCTCTTCACCGCCATCGGCCCGGGTCGCGAGACCGCGGACACTCTCGCCGCGCGCTGTGGCGCCTCGGCTCGCGGCGTCCGCATCCTGTGCGACTACCTCACGGTGGCGGGCCTCCTGCGCAAGGAGGGCGGCGCCTACACGCTCACCCCCGACTCCGCCGCCTTCCTCGACCGGCACTCACCCGCCTGCATCGCGTCGGCCGCCGATTTCGTCCTGTCTCCGCAGGTCCGCGCCGCGTTCGCCGACGTGGCCCAGGCGGTGCGGCGGGGAGGCACCGTGTTGGCGGATTCGGGAACGGTCGCGCCGGAGAACCCGATATGGGTGCGGTTCGCGCACGCGATGGCTCCCATGGCCGCGATGGCGGCGCGCGCGGTGGTGGACCTGGTCGAGGTCGATGCGGAGCGGTCGCTCCGCGTGCTCGACGTCGCGGCCGGCCACGGCCGGTACGGGATCGCCTTCGCGGAGCGCCATCCGCGCGCCGTCGTCACCGCGCTCGACTGGCCCAAGGTGCTCGAGGTGGCGCGAGAAAACGCGAGGCGGGCCGGCGTGGCCGATCGCTACCACACGATCGCGGGCAGCGCGTTCGAGGCTCCGCTGGGCGGGCCCTACGACCTGGTCCTGCTCACCAACTTCCTCCACCACTTCGACGCGCCGACGTGCGAGCGGTTCCTGGCTCGCGTGCGGGAGGCGCTCGCGCCCGGCGGCCGGGCGGCCACGGTCGAGTTCGTGCCCGACGAGGGTCGCGTGTCGCCCCCGCCAGCCGCGATGTTCAGCCTCGTGATGCTCTGCTCGACCCCGGCCGGGGACGCGTACACGTTCGGCGAGCTCGAATCCATGTTCCGCCACGCCGGCTTCACGCGCAGCGAGCTGCGGGTGCCGTCGCCGGCCGGCCCCCAGGTCATCATCTCTCAACGGTGAGGAGACGGAAGCCATGACCCATCGGATCGCGGTGATTCCCGGCGACGGCATCGGCAAGGAGGTCCTGCCCGAGGGCGTGCGCGTCCTCGAGGCGGCCGGCCGGCGCTTCGGGGTGGATTTCGCGTGGACCCAGTTCGACTGGAGCTGCGAGGTCTATGCGCGGACCGGCCGGATGATGCCCGAGGACGGCCTCGAGCAGCTCAGCCGGTTCGAGGCCATCTACCTGGGCGCGGTCGGCTTTCCCGGGGTTCCCGACCACGTCTCGCTCTGGGGCCTCCTGATCCCGATCCGGCGCGGCTTCCACCAGTACGTCAACCTCCGTCCGGTGCGGCTGCTCCGCGGTGTGCGCTCGCCGCTGGCCGGCCGAGGCCCCGCCGACATCGACATGCTGATCGTCCGTGAGAACAACGAAGGGGAGTACTCCGAGATCGGCGGGCGACTCTACCGCGACACCCCGGAGGAGCTGGCGGTGCAGCAGTCGGTGTTCACGCGCCGAGGCTGCGACCGGGTGATCCGCTACGCCTTCGAGCTCGCCATGAAGCGGCCGCGCCGTCACGTCACCTCGGCCACGAAGTCCAACGGCATCATCCACAGCATGCCGTACTGGGACGAGCGCTTCGCCGCGATGGCCAGGCAGTATCCCGACGTCAAGACCAGCCAGTATCACATCGACATCCTCACCGCCCACTTCGTCCAGCATCCCGACTGGTTCGACGTGGTGGTGGCGTCGAACCTCTTCGGCGACATCCTCTCCGACCTGGGCCCGGCCATCGCGGGCTCGATCGGCATCGCCCCGGGCGGCAACATCAACCCGGAGAAGGAATACCCGTCGATGTTCGAGCCGGTCCACGGCTCCGCCCCCGACATCGCGGGCAAGGGCATCGCCAATCCGATCGCGCAGATCTGGACCGGGGCCATGATGCTCGAGCACCTCGGCCACCCGGAGGCGGCGCACGCGGTGGTGGGCGCGATCGAGCGCTTCGTGGAGGAGGGGAAGCGGCTGACCCGCGACCTCGGCGGCAAGGCGACCACCGCCGAGGTGGGCGAGGCGATCGCGGGGATGCTGTGAGCCCGGCGCGCTAGCCTTTCACCGCGCCCGCGGTCAGGCCCGAGACGTAGTAGTCGAGGAACAGGACGTAGACGACGACGATGGGGACGCTCGCGAGGAGCGCGCCCGCCATGAGCGAGCCCCAGAAGTAGATGTCGCCGCGGATCAGGTCCGAGGTGACGCCCACCACCGCGGTCTTGTGCGCCGACTGCGAGATGAACGTCAGCGCGTAGGTGAACTCGTTCCAGCACAGCGTGAAGCTGAACAGCACCGCGCAGATGATGCCCGGGACCGCCATCGGCAGCACGATCTTCCAGAGGGTCTGCATGCGGGTGGCGCCGTCCACCAGCGCGCATTCCTCGACTTCCCGCGGGATGGTGCGGAAGTAGCCCATGAGCAGCCACGTGCAGAACGGGACGAGGAAGGTCGGGTAGGTCACCATGAGCGCGGTGATCGAGTCGGCGAGACCGAGCCAGACCACCACCTGAGAGAGCGGGAGGAAGAGCAGGGTCGGCGGGACGAGGTAGGTGATGAAGACGGCGGTGCCGAAGGACCCCGCGCCCCGGAAGTGAAGGCGCGCGAGGCTGTAGCCGGCCAGGATCGAGATGACCACCGAGACCGTGGTCGCCACCACCGCGACCAGGAGACTGTTCTTCATCCAGGTGAGGAAGTCGGTCTTCTGGAAGAGGAGGGCGTAGTGATCGGTGATGATCCCGGTCTGGATCCAGAAGGGGATCGACTTCAGATTGTAGAGCTCGGCGTTCGACTTGAAGGAGGTCACCACCATGAAATAGAACGGGAAGAGCACGAAGAAGACGTACGGCGCGAGGTTCGCGTACGCGAAGACGTTCGATCGGATGCGGGCGCCCCGGCTTCTCGCGCTCGCCACGGCTACTCCTTCCGTACGTATCGCAGCTGGAAGAAGACGACCAGCGCGAGCAGCGGGAAGATGAAGAGGGAGATCGCGGCGCCCTGCCCGAGATTCCCGCCCGAGAGCCCGACCTGGTACGCCAGCGTGGCGAAGAGGTGGGTCGTGTTCATCGGCCCCCCGCGGGTCAGGACCTGGACGATGTTGAAGTCCCCGAAAGTGAAGATCGTCGAGAAGAGGATCACCACCGCGAGGACCGGCTTGATCAGGGGCAGGGTCACGTGCCAGAAGCGTCCCCACGAGCTCGCTCCGTCCACCTCGGCGGCTTCGAGGTACTCCCGGGGAACCGCCATCAGCCCCGCGAGCACGGTGATCGCGAAGAACGGGAGCCCGCGCCAGACGTTCACGATGATCACCGCAGCCATCGCATACGTGGACTGGCCGAGCCAGTTGGGCCCGGGCGGGCTGATCAGGTGGAGCCGGACCGCGGTCCAGTTGACGACGCTGTAGAGCGAGTCGAACATCCAGAGCCACGCGAGGGTCGAGAGCGCGGTCGGGATCACGAACGGGAGGAGCACGATGCCCCGGATCATCCGCTTGAACTTGAGGTTGCGCGCGAGGAGCATCGCGAGCCAGACGCCCAGGAGTATCTTGAGGCTGAGGGCGATGCCGGTGAAGACGAACGAATTCTGGACGGTCTGCCGGAAGGTCTCGTTGCCGAGGATGTCCCGGTAATTCTGCAGACCCACGAAGCCGCCGGGCGAGCCGACCCAGTAGTCCGAGAGGCTGAAGTAGATCGCCATCCCGAACGGGAACGCCACGAGGGTGGTGAGCAGCACGATCGCGGGCACGATCAGGCCGTAGCCGAAGACGTGCTCCTGCTCCCACCACTCGCGCAGGCGCGAGTGGCGACCGGACCCCGAGAGCCCGGTCGCCTCGAGAACGCGGGGGCCGACCGCCATGTTACCCGACCTTCAGCTGCCCCTTCACCGCGAGCGCGACCTGCTCGTGCGCCCAGTCCATCGCGCGCTTGGTCGGCATGCCATTGACCGCCCGGGCGACCATGTCCGCCATGATGTAGTTGTCGTCGATCCGCTGGACCGCCTCGTTCGGCTTGGCCGGCCAGCCGCGCGGGTGCGCGTAGTCGGCCTCCTTGGGCAGCATCGCGAATTTCGGATTCCGCGCCCAGATCGGGTGATCAGCGAGATTCTTGAGCGGCGGGTGGTTGAAGGCGTTGGACGCCACGATCCAGGCGTCGAAGTTCTGCTTCTGGAAGAGGTAGGCGATGAACTCCTTGGCGAGCTCCTGGTTCTTGGAGAACTTCCAGATGCCGAGGCTCAGGTTCGGCGGCGCAGAGTGGGTTCCCGCCGGCCCCGCCGGGCTGTTGTGGTGGTTGAGGTCGTCGGCGATCGGCATCTTGTTCGCGAGGGCGGAGTTGTACGGGCTGATCGGATTGTGGATCCACGAGCCCTTGCCGGAGAGGATGAAGCGGTTGTTTCCCGCGTCATCCCAGGACAGGACCTCCGGCTCCATCGCGTCCCGGTACAGCTCCTTGTACCACTCGATGACCTGCGCGGTCTTGTCCGAGTTGATCGCGGGGGTCTTTCCGTCCGCTTCCAGGACCTTCGCCCCGTAGCACCACGCCACCGACCAGTAGGTCGAGTGCGCGTCCGAGCAATGGCTGATCGGGATGCCGACCGGGTTGCCCTGCTTCTTGAGCACCTTGCCCATGGTCAGCAGCTCGTCCCACGTCTTCGGCGGATGGTCGAAGCCCGCCTTCTTGAAGTGGGCCATGTTGTAGGTCCCCGGGAACGACACCCAGAACCACGGGATGGCCTTCCAGCCGGCCTTGGTCTGGCAGCTCTCCGCCGCGAAGTTGTACCAGCCGCCGCCCTGCTTGCCGACCCGGGCGACCAGGTCGTCCATCGTCACGAGGAGGTTCTCGTAGAGGAACGGGTCTGCGCCCGCGGTCCGGTACATGTCGTGACCGGACTGCGACTGGGCCTCGGCCGCGACCTTGGCCGGCATCTGCAGGTGCGCCATGGTGTCCACGCGCACCGTACAGTTGTTGGCCTTGCCGAAGGCCTCCGACTGCTTGCGGAGCTCGTCGTCGGAGGCGGGGACGAAGTGGTTCCAGCTGAGAAACGTCAGCTCTCGCTTCTGGGCGAAGGCGGGCGGCTTGCCGAGCGCGAGCCAGGAGGCCATCCCGGCCGTGGTGCCGGCGACGGTGCGCAGGAACTGACGACGCGCAATGCTGCGGGGAGCGATCCGGTCCATGGAGGGCCTCCGTTTCGGTCGGGAGGTCTCGGGCCATTTGAGAGAACCCTAGCGCGCTGGTCTCACCCCCTCGTGAGCGTCGGATCCACCGGGGCGACCGGAGGCCGAGCCTCCGGTCGCCCGGACCTGACTACTTGATGACCGCTTCGGTCTTGGCCTCGAAGAAATGGATGCGATCCGGCACGAAGGCCATCCGGATCTTCTCGTGTGGCCGCGCCCTGACGGACGGCTCCACCCGGCAGACCACCGACAGGCCCGCCACGCTCACGTTGAGCAGGATCTCGGAGCCGAGCGGCTCCACCACTTCGACCACCGCGTCGAAGGCGAGGTCCGCCGAGTCTGCCCCGGAGCCCACCCGCAGATCCTCGGGCCGGATCCCGAGGGTGACCTGCTGGCCCTTGTACGCCTGGAGCGCGCCCGCCTTCGAGGCGGGCACCTTGGTCCGCAGGCCGTTGGTCTCGAGGAAGATCGAGCCGCCGGTCTCGCTGACCGTGACCGGCAGGAAGTTCATGGCGGGAGAGCCGATGAAGCCGGCGACGAACTTGTTGGCGGGACGGCCGTAGATCTCGAGCGGCTCGCCCACCTGCTGCACCCAGCCGTCCTTCATGACCACCACGCGGCTGCCGAGGGTCATGGCCTCCACCTGGTCGTGGGTCACGTAGATCGCGGTGGTCTCCAGGCGCTCGTGCAGGCGCTTGAGCTCCACCCGCATCTGCACCCGCAGCTTGGCGTCGAGGTTCGACAGCGGCTCGTCGAAGAGGAACACCTGCGGATGGCGGACGATGGCGCGGCCCACCGCCACGCGCTGACGCTGGCCGCCCGAGAGCTGCCGGGGCTTGCGCTTGAGCAGCTCCTGGATACCGAGGATCTCGGCGGCCTCCTGCACCCGCTTGGCGATCTCGGGCTTGGGGAACTTCCGCATCTTGAGGCCGAAGGCCATGTTGTCGTACACGCTCATGTGGGGGTAGAGCGCGTAGTTCTGGAACACCATCGCGATGTCCCGGTCCTTGGGTGGCAGGTCGTTGACGACCCGGTCGCCGATCGAGATCTCGCCGGCGGTGATCTCCTCGAGACCCGCGACCATGCGGAGGGTCGTGGTCTTGCCGCAGCCCGACGGGCCCACGAAGACCATGAACTCCTTGTCGCGGATCGTGAGGTTCACGTCCTTGACGGCGTGTACCTCGTCGTACTTCTTGTTGAGGTCCTTGAGGACTACCTGTGCCATTGGTCGCTCTCCCTCAAATAGGTTCCCCGGGGTCGGGTGCCCCGGGCTCTTTCGTCACCCCTTCACGGAGCCCGTGAGGCCGGTGACGTAATACTCCACGAAGAACGAATACACGACCGCGACCGGGATCGAGCCCAGCAGCGCGCCGGCCATGAGCTGGCCCCAGAAGTAGATGTCGCCGCGGATCAGCTCCGAGACGACACCCACCGGGACCGTCTTCTTCTCGGGCGAGGAGAGGAAGACGAGCGCGTAGATGAACTCGTTCCAGGACAGCGTGAACGCGAAGATGCCGGCGGACAGGATGCCGGGCACCGCGATCGGGAAGATGATCCGCACCATGGCCCCGAAGCGGGTGGCCCCGTCGATGCGGGCGCACTCCTCCAGCTCCTTGGGGATGGTCTTGAAGTAGCCCATCAGGAGCCAGGTACAGAACGGGATCAGGAACGTGGGATAGGTGAGGATCAGCGCCCACGGGGTGTCGCCGAGCTGGAACGTGCGGATGATGCTGGCGAGCGGGATGAAGAGCAGGGTCGGCGGCACCAGGTAGGTGACGAAGATGCTGGTGCCGAGCGTGCCCGCCATCGGGAACTTGAGCCGCCCCAGCGCGTAGCCGGCCAGGAGCCCGCAGAAGAGCGAGATCATCGTCGAGACGCAGGCGATGAAGAACGTGTTCCACAGCCACCTCGGGAAGTTGGTCTTGGCCATCAGGTCCTGGAAGTGCTCGATGGTCGGGTGCAGCGTCCAGAACGGAGCGTTGTTCGCGGCCCGCCAGGAGCGGTAGAGCTCCGCGTCCGGCCGGATCGAGGTGATGAACATCCAGTAGAACGGGAACAGGGTCCCGATCACGAAGATCGTGATCGGGACGTAGAAGTACACCCACTTCTTCCAGCGGTGCTCTATGACCATTGTTTGTTCTTAATGGGGGGGAGCGCGTGCTGCCGCTTCGCCCCCATGCCCCCCCACCAGCCTCGACCGCTCATGCTCTCTCGCACTCCTCGTGCCCGTCTGCGGCTGCGCCTCGCCGGGCCGTCCCCATCCCCGTCTCTTTCAGCACCCTGGTTCTGGGCACGCTAGGCGCCTTCCATGCGACGGAGGTAGCGGAGCTGGAGCCAGACGACGATGAAGAGGACGGGCAGCATGAAGAGGGAGATCGCGGCGCCCTCACCGAGCAGGCCGGTGGCCACGCCGATCTGGTAGGCGTAGGTGGCGAGCAGGTGGGTGGCGTTGGCGGGCCCGCCGCCGGTGAGCACGTAGATGAGCTGGAAGTCGGAGAAGGTCTGGATGATCGAGAACACCACCACCACCAGCGTCACCGGCTTCAGCAGCGGCCACGTGACGTGCCAGAAGCGGTGCCAGCCGTTGGCCCCGTCCAGCGAGGCGGCCTCCTGCAGGTCGGGGCTGATGGTCTGCAGCCCGGCCAGCAGCGAGATGGCGAAGAAGGGCATGCCGCGCCAGGTATTCACCACGATCGCGCACCACATGCCGTAGGTCCCGTCGGAGAGGAACGGCACCTTGGTGGTGATGAAGCCGCCCTGGAAGAGCAGCCAGTTGAGCACGCTGAAGGTGGGGTCGAACATCCAGCGCCACGCGAAGGTGGAGAGCACCGTCGGTACGATGAAGGGCAGCAGCATGGCCGCGCGAACGATGCGCTTGCCGCGGAAGTGCCGGTTCAGTAGCAGCGCCAGCCACATGCCCAGCGCGAGCTTGAAGATCGTCGCGAAGAACGTGTAGTAGAACGTGTTGTAGAACGCGGTGCGGAAGATCGAGTCGTTCCAGGCCTTGATGAAGTTGTGGAGCCCGACGAACTCGCCCGGATTGCCGACGCTGACGTTGCTCATCGAGAGCCACACGCCCATCACGAACGGATAGGCGATGAACAGCCCCAGCAGCACCACGGTGGGCGTGAGGAGCAGGGTGGCCAGCAGCCGCTCGCTCTCGAGGAAGCGGGTCATCCCGGTGGGTCGGGAGGTGCCGGCCCGGGGCAGGGCGACTTCCAGTCCGGCCGCGCCCCCCGAGCCGCCCGCGATGGGCTTCTTCCCCGTGGTGGGGTTCTTCATGATCGCTTCGATTCCTTATCCGTAGATCTTCTTCAGCTCACCCGCCGCCCACTTCACCGCGTCCTCGGCCTTCATGCCCTGGACACCCTTGGCGAACATGTCGACGATGACGTACTTGGAGTAGGCCTCGGTGGCCTTGGCGTTTGGAGGTCCGGCCCAGCCCATGGTTCGGGAGTTGTCGGGGGCGGTGCGGAAGCCCTTCATCGGCTCGTCGATCGTGCTCCAGAGCGGATGTTGCTCCCAGAACTTGGTCGAGCCCACCGAGAAGCCCTCGGCCACCTGGAACCACTTGCTGTACTGTTCCTTGCCGTGCAGCCATTTCAGGAAGTCCTTCGCGAGCTTGGGATTCTTGCCGTACTTCATGATCCCGTGGGCGAACGCGGTGTGATAGCTGTTCGAGCCGCCGGGCCCGGCGGGCAGCCGCGCGTGCTGGATGTCGCGCACCATCGGCTCGCCGCGCTCGTCCTTGATCTTGTCGGTTCCGCGCTTGGCCGCGATGTAGATCGAGGCGCCGTTGAGCGTGGCGCAGATCTCGCCCGCCAGGAAAGCCCGGTTGTTGTTGGTGTCGTCCCAGGCCAGCCCGCCCTCGTCGCAGGAGTCCTTCCAGAGCGCGGTCATGTATTTGACGGCCTCCACCGCTCCCTTACCGTCGATCGCGGTCTTGCCGCTCTTGTCCGTCTCCGTGCCCCCGAAGTTCCACAGCAGCGGATAGGCCCACGAGGGCGCGTCCCCGAAGGTGTGGCCGAGGGTCTGCCCGTAGGGGTGACCCTTCTTCTTGAGCCTGGCCGTGACCTGGCGCAGCTCCTCGTACGTCTTGGGGAACACGCTGACGCCGATCTCGTCGAACCACGACTTTCGATAGGCGATGAGACCGGGGACGATCCCGTGGGGCAGGGCCAGGAAGCGTCCACCGACCTTCGTGTAGGCCTCGGACTGCGCGTAGAGCGCACCCTGCTCCTTGACCTGCCACTCGACGAGGTCGCTCACGTCGACGAGCCCGTTCTCGTAGAGGTGCGGCCAGTTGTGCAGCATGTGGATGATGTCGGGGCCCGAGCCGGACTGCATCGCGGCGGTGATCCGGGCTTGCAGATCGTTGGCGTTGATGAACTCGAAGACGACCTCCGCGCCGAGCACCTTGGAGGCATCGACGGCCTGCCGCTTCAGCTCGACGTCGCAGGCAGGGATGAAATCCACCCAGCGCACGATGTTGAGGCGAGTGCCCTGGGCGTAGGCCGGGGCGCGACGCGCGGCCAGGATGCCCTCGAAGCCCCCCGCCGCGGCCGCCCCTGCGGCGGCGGCCCCGCCCAGGAAGGCGCGACGGCTGACGGGACGTGCGTCCTTGCTCGTGCTCGAATCGGGAGTCGTCATCGACCCTCCTCGGGCCCGCTGGGGCCCCGTTGATCAGGCCTCGTAGACTTTCTTGAGTTCCCCTTCCGCCCACTTCACCGCGTCCTCCGCCTTCATGCCCTGGACGCCCTTCGCGTACATGTCGGTGACGATGTACTTGGTGAACGCTTCGGTGGCCTTCGCGGTAGATGGGCCCGCGTAGCCGAAGAGCCGCGTGTTCCGCGCGGCGGTCCGGAACATCTTCAGTGGCTCGTCGAGCTTGCCCCACATGGGCTCGTTCTCCCACTTCTTGGTTGCGCCGACGCTGTAGCCCTCCTGGGAAGTGAACCACTTGCCGTAGTTCTCCGGCTTGTGGATCCAGCGCAGGAAGTCCTTGGCGAGCTTCGGGTTCTTGGAATACTTCATGACCGCGTCCGACTGGTTGAGGAAGAGCAGGTAGGCGCCCGCGGGGCCCGCCGGCAGGGGCGCGTGGTCGATGTCCGTCCACATCGGCTCGCCCTTGTCGTCCTTGATCTTTTCCTTCTGCCGCTTGGCCACGATGTAGATGCTGGCCCCGTTGAGCGTGGCGGAGATCTCGCCGGCGTGGAAGGCGCGGTTGTTGTTGGTGTCGTCCCAGGCGAGGCCGCCCTCGTCGCAGCAGTCCTTCCAGAACGACTGCATGAACTTCACCGAGTCGACCGCGCCCTTGCTGTTGATCACGACCTTCTTGCCGCTCTGGTCGGTCTCGGCCCCACCGAAGGCCCACAGCATGGTGTAGGTGAATGTGGGTGCGTCACCGAAGGTGTGGCCGAGGGTCTGCCCGTAGGGCTTCCCTTTCTTTTTCAGGATGGTGAAGAGCTTGTGGGCCTCCTCCCAGGTCTTCGGATACTGGCTCGCTCCGGCTTCCTTGAGCCACGACTTCCGGTAGGCCACCGCGTTGCCCACGATGGAGTGCGGCACGGCCAGCCACTTGCCGCCGACCTGGCAGGAGGGCGGGTAGATCTCGTAGAAGCCGCTCTCGCCCTTGGCGAGGTCGTTGGCCACGTCGCTCACGTCTACGAGGGCGTTCTGATAGAGCTGGGCCCAGTTGTACTGGAAATTGAAGATGTCGGCGCCGGCGCTCGACTGGATGGCCGCGGTGATCCGCGCTTGGAGGTCGTTGGCGTTGATGGTTTCCAGCACCACCTCGGCGCCGAGGGCCTTGGAGGCCTCCGGCATCTGCCGCTTCAGCTCCACGTCGGACTCGGGGATGAAGTCCACCCAGCGCACCCAGTGAAGCTTCGTGCCCTGCGCGAACGCGGGAGCGCGCCGCGCGGCCAGAATGCCCTCGATGCCGCCCAGGACCGCCGCGGTGAACCCGGCGGTCTTGATGAAGTCGCGCCGATCGAGCTGCTTGAGGGTGCGGTCCTTCGTGTCGGAACTATTCATGGGCTCTCAGTCCTCCTTGACCGGTGAACCGCGATTGTGCGACGCAGCTGCTCGGACGTTCCCCGTCGGGGTATGAGCCCCCGGCCGCGAGGCTTAGACCTCGTGAAGGCCATCACGGGGATGCGATTCGATGGTGAGATAAGCGCCCTAAGTGGTGGCAGATTCTTAACAAGGAACCGCGGGTGTGTCAACGGGAAACCCCCGCTCGGCCGCTCATCGCGGGGCTCGGACGCGGTGCGGCAATCACCACCGGCGGCCCGAGTGTCAGCCCCACAACGACCACCCTGGCGCCGATCGCGAAGTGCCCATGACACGCTCACCGAAGTAACTCCCAGGAGGACGAGCCCCGCCTAGGCCCGGGTCCGAGCCCCATCACGACCCAGGTGGAGAGTCCGATCGCCCCGATGCCCGAGCGGCTCCAGCCGATGAAGGCCGCGGCCAGCACCACCCAGCCGTAGAACGGTCGACGCGTCACGAGGTCGCCATCATCCTCTCGCGCACCGGGATGAGTAAGAGTAGCGCGAGCGCCATGCTGACGGCCAACGCGACCCACGCCGCCCCGAAGCCGCCGACCCGCTCGGTCACGAGGCCGAACACGGGCGGACACACCGTCACGCCCAGTGAGGAGATGGCGAGGCCGAGCCCCACCGCGGTGCCCGCGGCGCGCGGGCCGGCCAGCTCGGCCATGAGTGTGTGCTGCACGCCGTTCCAGCCCACGCCGAAGAAGCCGATGCAGAGTGCGAGCGGCACCAGGAGCGCGGGGCCGCTGCCGGGCGCGGTGGTGGAGAGCCCGAGCGCGCAGGCGATGGAACCGAGCCCGGCGATGGCCAGCACGATGCGGCGCCGGCCGCCGAAGAGCCGGTCGGAGAGCATGCCGAAGATCACCCGGCCGATGGTCCCGCTCACCTGGGCGGCGACCAGATACTTGGCCGCCACCACCAGGGGGATGTCGACGACGTCGCGCAGGTAGAGCACGAGGAAGGAGAGGAACACCGTCTGCACCCCCGCGAAGATGAGGGTGCTGCCGCCGACGAGCCACAGGTCGCGATTGCGCATGACCGCCCAGAAGCCGGTCTTCTCCCGGACCGGCGCCGCGCTCTCGGGCTCGGGCAGGTCCCGGTAGAGCGCCCAGGTCAGGAGCGAGAGGCCGCCCACCATCGCGGCGGAGGCGGCCACCGCGCTCCGCCAGCCGAACGCCAGGGCCAGGGGCGGCATGAATAGGGCCCCGAGGGCGCCTCCGAACGGCAGCCCCACCTGCTTGAGCCCGACGATCGTGGCGCGCTGACGCGGCGGGAACCAGGCCATGCCCGCCTTGGTGGTGGTCGGATTGAGCACGCCGTAGCCCGCCCCGGCCACGACCAGGATGCCGACGAGGAGCGGGAACGAGGGCGCGGCGGCGGCGCCGAAGAGCCCGAGCGCGATCAGGGCCTGCCCGAGGATCATGGCTCCGCGTACCCCCCAGCGGTCGGCCAGCCACCCGGCGGGCAATGACATGAGCACGGGCCCGATGTAGTAGGCGGAGAGGAATGACCCCGCCTGGGCGACCGAGAGATCAAGGTTCTCGCGGATGAGCGGCGCGATCGACGGGATGCCGAGCGGGCCCACGTTGGCCATCGTCTGCGCGGCCATGATGAGGGCCAGGACGGCCCAGCGATTGCTCACCGGGGGCGCGACGACAGCAGGGCCTCGACGGCCCGGAGGTCCTCCTCGGTGTCCACTCCGATGGTGGGCTGATGGGTCTCCAGGACCCGGATAGGGATGCCGGCCTCGAGCAGGCGCAGCTGCTCGAGCTGCTCCGCGCGCTCGAGCATGGATGGGGGCAGCGCGTGGTAGGTCTCCAGCACCGAGCGCCGGTAGGCGTAGAGGCCGATATGCTTCCAGTACGCGATGTCGCCGCGGTTGTCGCGGTCGAAGGGGATCGGCAGCCGCGAGAAGTAGAGCGCGTCACCGTGGACGTTGGTGACGACCTTGTTGGCGGTGCGGCTCACCACCTCTTCCGGCTTGGCGCGGATCTTCAGCGTGGTCACCTGGACCTCGGGCTCGGAGAGGAAGGGCCGCACCAGCTGCTCGATGTGGGCGGGGGTGATCAGGGGCTCGTCGCCCTGGATGTTGACGTAGACGTCGGCGGCCCGCGCCCGGGACACCTCCCAGAGCCGGTCCGTCCCGGAGGGGTGGTCGGCCCGCGTCATCACCGCGGGCACGTGGTGGTCGTGGCACACCGCGACGACCTCCTCGCTGTCGGTCGCGACCAGCACGTCGGAGAGGAGGGGGGAGCTGCGCACCTGCCGGAACACCTCGACCACCATGGGCACGCCGCGGATCTCGCGCAGGACCTTCCGGGGCAGCCGCGTCGACTGAAGCCGGGCCGGAATCACGCCCAGGATGATCACCGCGCTACCCTATCAGAAAACCCTTCGAGGGCGGGCGGCAGGTTGACACTCCGGACGGCGGATGATATAACCCGTGAACTTCGCGGTCTTTGTCCGTGAGCGCCGCCCAACTCCCATGATCAGGAACCTAGCGTCTGAGGTGCAGTGCGTCGCCGGCCCGCTGCGGGCCGGCCGGGGATGACCCCGTGAGCAACGGCCGTGAGGAGCTGATCTCGGCCCGCGCGGCCCGGGTGGCCGTGGTGCCCCAGGCGATACGCGGCAGCTGGCACCAGCGAGAAGCGATCCAGGGCTTCCTGTGGGTCGCCCCCGCCTTCCTCTACCTGGCGTTCTTCATCGCCTATCCGTTCTTCATGTCGCTCTACCTCTCGGTATCGAGCGCGCGGGTGGGCTCCCCCGAGTACCACTTCGTGGGGCTGCAGAACTACACGCGCCTCTTCGCGGACCCGGTGTTCTGGCAGACGGTGCGGAACTCCTTCGTCTTCACGATCGGCTCCGAGCTCATCCGGCTCCTGATCGGCCTGCCGCTCGCCTTCGCGCTCAATCGCTCGTTCAAGGGCAAGCGGATCGTGCAGGGGATCATCCTGATCCCGTTCGTCATCCCGATCGCGCTGTCGTCGCTGGCCTGGAAGTGGATGTTCGACTCGCTCTACAGCGTGATCAACTGGATGCTGATGCACGCGCACATCATCGACTATCCGTGGCAGTGGCTCGGGGAGCCCGGCCTCGCGATGTGGTCGGTCATCATCATGAACGTGTGGCGCGGCTTCCCGTTCTCGGCGGTCATCCTGCTCGCGGGCCTGACCGCGGTGCCCCAGGAAGTGATCGAGGCGGCCAAGATCGACGGGGCCGGGCCCCTGCGGCGCTTCCACTACGTGGTGGTGCCCATCGTCCGGCCAATTCTATTGGTGGGTCTCCTCTACTCGGTGGTGTTCTCCTTCACCGACTTCTCGGCGGTGTGGCTCCTGACCCAGGGCGGCCCGTACAACACCACCCACGTCTTCGGCACCTACGCCTACAACATCGGCATCAACGCGGGCGACCTGGGCATGGGGGCCGCGATCACCCTGTTCATCTTCCCGTTTCTCGCCCTGATCGTGATTCTCATGCTACGGTTTCTGCGGAGGGAATAGGGCATGGACGCCCGAATGGTGTGGCGACGTATCAAGCGCGACTACGGGCCCTACCTGCCGCTGTCCCCGTACCTCTTCGTGGTGCTCTTCCCCTTCTACTGGATGGTGATCACCACCTTCAAGCGTGACCGTGACCTCTACAACCTGGAGACCGCACCCTTCTGGTTCAACGAGCCGCCCACCCTCGATCACGTGAAGCTCCTGCTCCAGGGAACCATGTTCCCCACCTGGCTGCTGAACAGCCTGATGATCGGCGTGCTGGTGGTCGGCATCACGCTGCTCCTGGCGCTGCCCGCGGCCTACGCGCTCGCCCGCATGCGCTTCCCGGGGGCCCAGCCGCTCTCCACCGCGATGTTCCTCTCGTACCTCATCCCGTCGACGCTGCTGTTCATCCCGTTGTCCCAGGTGGTCCGCGGGCTCGGCTTTCTCGACTCGGTGTGGGCGCTCGTCATCGTGTACCCCTCTTTCACCCTGCCCTTCTGCACCTGGCTCCTGATGGGCTTCGTGCGGACGGTGCCCCGCGAGATCGAGGAGAGCGCCCAGATCGACGGGTGCACCCGGTTCCAGGCCTTCCGCATGATCATCATCCCGGTGATCGTCCCGGGCATCATCACCGCGGGCATCTTCGCCTTCACGCTCACGTACCAGGAGTTCATCTACGCGCTGACCTTCATCTCCGCCTCGGCGAACAAGACGATCTCGTACGGGGTCACCAGCGATCTCGTCCGGGGCGACGTGTACTACTGGGGCTCGCTCATGGCGGGCGCGCTCATCGGCGCGATCCCGGTGGCGGTGGTCTACGCGTTCAGCCTCGACCACTTCATCCACGGGCTCACCGCCGGCGCCCTGAAGTGACCCCCGAACCCTCGACAAGGAGGAGGACCACATGAGCAAGATCTCCCGACGGAAGTTCCTCGGCACCGCGGCGGGCGTCACCGCCGCCTCGGCCTTCCCGCACGTCTGGATCCGTCCGGCGTGGGCGCAGAACAAGGAGGTCCGCGTCCTGGCCTGGACGCACTTCGTGCCCTCCTACGACAAGTGGTTCGACGCCTTCGCGGACCAGTGGAACGCCAAGAGCGGGGTGAAGGTCACCATCGACCACGTTCCGCACCTCCAGATCCCGGCCAAGATCGCGGCCGAGATCGCGACGCAGTCGGGCCACGACATCGTGCAGCTCGTGGGCACCGGCACCGAGAAGTGGGCCACCGCGCTCCTGGACGTCCAGGACACCGCCGACAAGCTGGCCAAGAAGTACGGCGGCTGGACTCCGCTGGCCGACAACTACTGCAAGCTCAGCGTCGACGGAAAGTTCCACTCCGTCCCGGATTTCTTCATCGACTTCCCTGGACTCTACCGTAAGGACCTGTGGACCGAGGTCGGCATGCCCAACGGTCCCGACACCTGGGAAGACCTGCACAAGGGTGGCATGAAGCTGAAGGCCAAGGGGTTCCCGCTCGGGATCGGGCTCGCCCATCATGACGACGCCCGCGCCTCCTTGCGGGCGATCATGTGGTCCTACGGCGGCTCCGAGGTGGCCAAGGACGGCAAGACCATCACCTTCAACTCCAAGGAGGTCCGCGAGTCGATGAAGTTCCGGAAGGCCCTCTACAAGGACTGCATGACGCCCGAGGTGCTCTCCTGGGACGACTCGTCGAACAACCGCTATCTCGCCTCGGGCCGCGCGTCCTGGATCCACAACCCGATCAGCGCCTACCGGACGATCGAAGGCTCGAACAAGGAGCTCGCCGACAAGATCTACGTGCAGCTGTCGCCCAGGGGTCCGGCGGCGCGGCGCTCGTTCGCCAACTGCCGTGCCTACGGGGTGACGAAGTTCTCCAAGAACCAGGACGGCGCGAAGGCGTTCCTCGAGGCGCTGGTGGACAGCTACCGCGAGGGTGCCACGGCCAGCACCGGCTACAACATGCCGTTCCTCAAGAACTACGCGAAGCCGCCGTTCCCGATCATCAGCGACGACCCGAAGCTCAAGCCGCTCGAGCAGGACGCCGAGTATCACTTCACCACCGGCTATCCGGGGCCGCTCACCCCGGCCGCGGACGAGGTCTACCAGCAGTTCGTCATGGTGGACGCCCTCGCCCAGTTCTGCACCGACAAGATGGACCTCGAGCAGACCGTCAAGTGGGGCGAGGAGAGGATCAAGGCGATCTACGCGAAGTTCGTCTAAGACATCGCGGTCGGGGAGGGCAGCGGTCGGCTGGTCGACCGCTGCCCTCCCCGACCTGATTCAAGGCAGGGAGCTATGAAGCGAGTCCAGGTATGGCTGTCGGCGGCGGCCCTGTCGCTCGGAATCGTCGCGTCGCTCGTGACCGGCGGCTGGGCCCAGGGGGCGGTGGACACCGAGGCGGAGTCGAAGCTGGTCAAGTCGGTGATCGACGACACGCTCAAGGCGTCGAACGCCCGGAACATCGATGGCATGCTCACCCAGTACTCCGACGACGCCAAGATCGATTCGAAGGCGGCGGGGGCGAAGATCTCGAAGTCGGCGTACAAGGACGTGCTGACTCGGGCGTGGGCGCGGAACCCCGACGGCTGGGCCGAGTACGGCAAGCTCTCCGTCTCGGTCGTCGATTCCACCCACGCGGTGGCCGAGGGCGTGATCTACATCCACCTGCACAGCGCGAGCGGTCAGAAGACGCGCCACGTCCAGGGCGGTCCCGACGTCACCGAGCCGCACGAGTGGAAGATGGAGAAGCGGGACGGGCGCTGGCTGATCGTGGAGACGACCTACAGGTAGACCGGGGGTCCCGGCCTCGCGGCTCAGCTCGCCGGACGCCCACTTCCGCCGCGCAGCCGTGGGTCCAGCACGTCGCGGAGCGCGTCGCCCAGCATGTTGAAGCCGAAGACGGCGAGCGAGATCGCGGTCCCGGGCCAGAGGGCCATCCACGGCGCGTGGTACATGAACGAGCGCCCGGAGCCGGAGAGCATGCCGCCCCACGATGGGTAGGGTGGGGGCACGCCGAAGCCGAGGAAGGAGAGCGCCGACTCGGCGAGGATCACGGTGCCGAGCCCGATCGTGGCCAGGATGATGATGGTGGCGGTCACGTTCGGGAGCAGGTGGCGCAGGATCACCCGGAGGTGTCCGGCCCCGAGGGCGCGGGCCGCCTCCACGTACGGATTCTGCATGGTGGACAGCGTGGCGCTCCGGATCACGCGCGAGGCGCCCGCGGCGCCGAGGATGGACAGCGCGAGGATCAGGTTCAGGAGACCGGGCCCAAGCGCGGCCAGCAGTGAGAGGACGATCACCAGTACGGGGAAGGAGATCCAGGCGTCGACGATGCGCTGGATCACGAGGTCGTAGGCCCCCCCGAGATAGGCGCTCGACACCCCGATAGCCGCCGCGAGAACGGTGGCCAGCGCGACGGTGGCGAAGCCGACGGTTACCGAGATCCGGGTTCCGTAGACCACCCGGCTCCAGATGTCGCGCCCGAGGTTGTCGGTTCCCATCCAGAACTGCCAGCTGGGCGCCTTCATGCGGGCCCCCGGCACCGAGTCGTCGTACGAGTAGGGGGCGATCCGGTCGGCGAACGCGGCCATGACGATCAGCCCCACCACGATCACGGCGCCGATGGCCCCCAGCGGCTTCCGGCGGCAGAATCGCCAGGCGAGACCGATGGCGCGAGCCCGCCGCAGCGGCCGGGCCAGGGCCCGACTCTCCGGAGCCGCGATGGTCTGGAGCGAGTCGGCCATCAGTAGCGGATCCGAGGGTCGATCATGGCGTAGCAGAGGTCGACCAGCAGGTTGCTGGCGACGATGATCGTCACGATCAGCAGATTGATGCCCTGGATCACCGGGTAGTCGCGCTGGGTGATCGCCTCGACCAGGAACTGGCCCATGCCCGGGAGCCCAAAGATCGTCTCGATGATCACGCTGCCGCCCGCGATCTGGGCGATCTGGAGCCCGAGCACGGTGACCACCGGGATGATCGCGTTCTTGAGGCTGTGCTTGAGCACGACCACGCGCTCCCGGAGACCCTTGGCCCAGGCGGTCCGGACGTAGTCCTGCCGCAGCACCTCGAGCAGCATGCCGCGGGTGAGCCGCATGATCGCGGCCGCAGAAGCGGTGCCGAGGATGATCGCCGGCAGCACGAGCTGGAGGAGGTAGTTCGCCGGCCCCTGCGCGAACTCGGTGAATCCGGACCGGGGCGTCCATCCCCACCAGATGGCGGGGAGCAGGATCACCACGATGGCCTGCACGAACCCGGGCACGGACAGGCCGAGAATGGCGGCGCTCCGGGCGAAGAAATCGAGCGCGCCGTCCTGGCGCACCGCCGACAGGATGCCGATCGGCACGCCGATCACGACTGCGACCATGAGGGCCATGAGGCCCAGCATGAGCGTCACCGGCATCCGCCGGGCGAGCTCTCCCAGCACCGGCTGATGCGTCCACAACGACTCCCCCAGGTCGCCCTCCGCGAGCTGGCGGACCCAGACCATGTATTGCACGGGAATCGGACGGTCGAGACCGAGCTTGGCCCGGAGGTCCTCCAGGTCTTTCCCGTAGGCCTTCTCCTCGAGCATGAGCTGGACGACGTCGCCCGGGATCAGGCGGGGCAGCGTGAAGACGATCAGGGACGCGATCACCAGCGAGGGGATGGCGATGACGAGTCGGCGCAGGACGTAGTGTCGCACGTTGCCGCGAGGGGAGTCGCGCCGCCCCGCTCGGAGGCGGCGCGGCCCCGGGTTCCTCTACTTGTCGATCCAGGCGGCCATCATGCGGCCGCCGTAGTCGAAGCCGTTGTTGGGCATGTAGTTCTTGATGTGCGCGTCCCAGGCGCTGACCACCTTGACCGAGCCGTCCGCCGGGGCGAGCGCCTGCTCGCCCAGATAGCGCTGGATGTCCCAGACGATCTGCTTGCGCTTGGCGACGTCGAACGTGCGCCGCTGCAGCTTGATCATCTCGGTGAGCTTGGGATCGTTCACGTTCATCACGTTCAGCGGCTCTCCCGGCATGTAGTACCGGTAGAAGTAGGCTTCGGGATCGACCCACGCCCCACGCAGCCCCACGAACATCTGGTCGAACTTTCCATAGATCGTGCTGGAGATGTAGGCCCCGTACTCCTTGAGGTTCAAGTTGGCCTCGACCCCGGCCGCTTTCCAGTTCTTCAGCAGGATCTGGACGAAGTCGATGAAGTCGGGACCGTAGCCGGGGGTGCTGTCCACCTGCGTCTTGAACCCGTTGGGATGGCCGGCCTGGGCGAGGAGGCGCTTGGCCTCCGCGGTCGAGTACTCGAACAGCTTGCGGCCCTCGGGGCCGAGCTGATCGATCGGGATCGTCCACTCCGCCGAGGCGGCGGGCACCGCGGGGTTGGGTGTCCAGACACCCTGGGAGAACGCGTTGGCCTCGAAGATGTCGGCCAGGCTGGTCGCCCGGGATAGCGCCCGCCGGACCCGGATGTCGTTGAAGGGGGGCTGGTCGATCTTCATGCCGATCAGCCCGCTGGTGAACCAGGGATATTCCGCGAGCTGAAGCCCCGGCTTCCGCTGCTTGGCCACGTCGAGATCGAGCCGGCGCACGACCTGCTGGTACTCGGGACCGAAGTCGAGCTTCCCGGAGAGCCAGGCGGCCAGGCGGGACGAGGGGTCCTTGTCGATGATCACCTCGACCGCGTCGGCGTAGGGCAGCCCCGGAACGAAATAATTCGGGTTCCGGACGTAGGAGATCTTCACGTTCGGCTCCCATCGCTCCAGCATCCAGGGCCCGGTTCCGACCACCGACTCCGCCTTCTTCAGATCGCCGAACTTCTCGACGCACTCCTTGGCGATGATCCAGGTCGACGTCGACGCGAGCATGTCGAGGAACCAGGCGTTCGGCTCCTTCAGGGTGAACTTCACGGTGTACTTGTCCAGCGCGTCGATCCTGTCGACGTACTCCAGCACGGGCCGGTTCCCGTTGCCCTTGATGCTGAGAAAGCGGTCGTAGGTGTATTTGACGTCGTCCGCGGTCAGCTCGCGCCCGTTCACCGGAGGCTTGGGGTGCCAGCGGACACCCTTCTTGAGCTTGAAGACGTAGGTCGTGTCGTTGGGCTGGGTCCACGACTCGGCGAGGTCGGGCTCGATCGGGTACGTGGTGGGCTTGACGCTCGGGCCCGCCTTCACTTTGACGAGCCGGCTGTACGCGAACGACAGCGGGATCATCGTGATGAACGAGATCGTGAGATGCGGGTCGAATCCGGTGACCGGATCGAGCTGGTGGGCGAGGCGAAGCGTCCCGCCGCGCTTCGGGGTCTGCGCGGGGGCCGCCGGCGGCCTCGCCAGATCGATCGCGGCCCCGGCCGCGGCGACGGCCCCGAGCTTGAGAATGCTTCTGCGCGTCAAGGAGGCGTCGGTCGTCGTCGACTCACCCATGGTAGCTCCTCGCGGCGCCTTCGGCGCGTGTGGGAACGGGTCGGGTCCCGGCTGGCGGATCCGGGTACGGCATACTAGGACGGGCGCCGGGGCCCGTCAATGAGGGATCGACCGACGCGCCGGGTCCCTGGGTCGCGCGGCCCGGTCAGGTGGTGGCTGGGTGCTCGAGCCGCACGCGCGTCTCCCCGTACGCCGCCATCTGCCCGAAGTTGGACATGATGTCCTCGGTGAGGACGTTCGCGCCGCCCCCGCGCTTGATCCACGTGCCGACCGGCATGATCACCATCCCGCGGCCGATCCGTGCGTCCACCAGGACCAGGACCTCCAGGTGGCCGACCGGGGAGCGGATGATCGCCCGCTCGCCATTCGCGATCCCGTACTGCGCCGCGGTCTCGGGCCCGACGCGCACGGAGGCGACGGCCGGATGCTCCTTCTCGAGGATCTGGGAGAGCAGCCACTTCTTGCTGTAGTTGGTCACCAGGGTGAGGGGATAGTCCGGCAAGACGCGGGGCTCGTGGCGAAGCTCGCCGATGAACTCGAAGCGGCCCGACTTCGTCGGGAACACGTGATCCGCGAAGGGCACGAGCGGCGCCACCGGGCAACGGACCGGCCCCTGCAGGACCTGCTCGACCGACACGCCCTGCCGGGTCAGCGGGGTGAAGATGCGCTCGAGCCAGTCGCGCGGGGCGCCCGCCATCTCGGATCCGATGCCGAGCCGTTCGGCGAGCGCCTGGAAGATCGAGAGGTCCGAGCGCGACTCGCCCACCGGGTCGATGACCCGGTTCACCCCGCCGATGATGTTGTGGCCCCAGGAGACCAGCATGTCCTCCTCTTCGAGGAACGTCGTGGTCGGCAGGAAGACGTGGGCGTAGTCGGCGGTGTCGGTGAGGACCTGATCCACCACCACCACGAACTCCAGGGAGGCCATCCCGCGGGCAACGAGATTCGAGTTCGGGGACTGGTTCACCGGGTTACCGCTGTTGACGAACATCATCCGGATGGGCGGCTTCTGGGCGTCCTGCAGCCCGCGGCCGAGCAGTGGCTCCGGGATCGCTCGATGCTGGCGGACCCGGTCCCCGGCCTCCACCGTCTTGTCGAAGTGGCGCTGCGTGTTGTAGCCGTGCGAGACCCCGCCGCCCGCGACCCCGATGTGGCCGGACAGCGCGCCGAGCGCGTCCACGCACCGGAAGATCTCCGCGCTGTGCTGGTACTTGTTGAGACCCCAGCCGAGCAGGATGGAGGCCGGTCGCGTGGTCGCGTAGGCGCGGGCGAGGGAGCGGACCTCCGCCTCGTCGAGCTCGCACGCGCGACAGAGCGCGTCGAGCGGCCGCGCGTCGAGCAGCGCGGTGAACGCGTCGAAGCCGTGGCAGTGGGCCGCCACGAAATCGCGGTCCAGGAGATCCTCCTCGAGGATGACCTTGGCCATCGCCATGGCCAGCTCCGCGTCGGTGGCCACGCGCGGCTGTACGTGACGATCGCAGAAGTTGGCCGACTCGCTCCGCACCGGGTCGATCAGGATCACCTCGCCGCCCCGCCGCCGCACCTCCTTGAGGATCGGCACCGTGTGGAGGTTGGTGGCCATCGGGTTGCGGCCCCAGAGCAGCACGAGCCGGCTGTTGAGCATGTCCGACGGGTCGTGGCCGGCGCGCACCCCGAAGTCGAGGGCCTGGCCGGCGCGGGCGGCGCCGCTGCAGAGCGAGCCGCTGGTGGTCGTGACCCCGCCGAGCAGATTCCAGAAGCGCCGGCTCAGGAGCTTGGTGGCGCCCCAGGATCCGGTGCGCTGGTAGTGCATGATCGAGAGCGGACCCGGATCGGCGCAATAGCCGCGGATCTTCTCCGCGACCAGGTCCAGCGCCTCGTCCCAGCCGATGCGCTCCCAGCCGCCGTCGGCCCGCCCGTTCTCGCGCTTGAGCGGGTAGAGCTGGCGCTCCGGGCTGTAGACGCGCTCCGGGAACCGGTAGGTCTTGCCGCAGAGATAGCCCTGGGTGAACTCGTGGCCCGGATGGCCCTCGAGCCTCACCACGCGGCCGTCCTTCACGTGGGCGATGATCCCGCAGCCGTCCGGGCAGTCGAGCGTGCACGAGGTGTAGATCGTCTGTTCCATCTAGGTGTGGCTCCTTGTCCGGGGTGACTTGCCGCGCCGCTTCCCGCGCGGGCGAGGCATCGCCCCCGGCGCCTTCCACCAGCCGAGCTCCCGTCCGGGGCCGCGGCCCGGGGCCGCGACCATCAGCACCTTGGCGTCGACCCGCCCGACGTTCTTGCCCATGTGGGGGATCTCGGCGTTGAAGTATAGGCAGTCGCCGGCCCGGAGCGGGATCTTCTCGTCTCCGAGCTGGAAGAGGATCTCGCCCTGCAGCACGAAGGACAGCTCCTCGCCCTCGTGCGCGGTGAGCACGTCGGCCCGGTTCTTCACCGGGAAGGTGAGCACGAAGGCGTCCATGCGCTGGCCGGGCCAGCCCACCGCCATCGGCTGGTAGCTATAGCCGGTGGCGGACACCGCTTGCGGCGTCCGGCGCTCGCCGGAGCGGACCAGGGCATAGTGCGGCGTGGTGGTTGCGCCGGCCGCGTCCTGGAAGAGCTGGCCTAGATCGACGCCCACGGTGCGGGTGATCAGGATCAGGTTGGCGATCGACGTCGAGACGCGGCCGCGCTCGAGCTTGGAGAGGAAAGGCTCGGACAGCCCGGTCTTGTCGCTGAGCTCGCGGAGGGTGAGGCGCCGGGCCTGGCGGGCCTCGCGCAGGCGTGCCGCCACCTTCTGCACCAGCGCCGCCGTCTCGGGGAGGATTTCTTCCAAGTTAATGTCCGCTTGCCTCAGAGGAAACCACTCGGGTATCCTCCCTGTCAAGCGGGGAGAATCGGCTTGACAGCCCGAGCCCCAGTCGCTTTACTTCAGTCGCACACACGCTCCACCAGGAGGTTTCCGCATGCGCGCACGACGTCTCCCGCTTCTCTCCGCCGCGGCTCTGCTGCTCGCGGCCTGGGCCGGCTCCGCCGCGGCTCAGGCGCCGATCAAGATCGGCGACATCAACTCCTACAGCGGCATCGGCGCCCCCTTCACCGGGCCCTACCGCGCGGGTGTCGAGATGGCGGTCGAGGAGATCAACGCCAAGGGTGGCGTCCTCGGCCGCAAGCTCGAGGTGTTGTTCCGCGACGACAAGGGCCAGCCCGCCGAGGCGGTCAAGCACGCGCAGGAGCTGGTGGAGTCCGACAAGGTCGTCATGATCACCGGCAGCTTCCTTTCCAACGTGGGGCTCGCGGTGTCCGACTGGGCGAAGCAGAACAAGACGATGTTCCTCGCCGCCGAGGCGCTGACCGAGGCGCTCACGTGGTCCAAGGGCCACGACTACGCGGTGCGCCTGCGGCCCAACACCTACGAGCAGGGCCGGATGCTGGCCGACAAGGCCGGCAAGATGAAGTACGTCAAGTGGGCGACGATCGGTCCGAACTACGAGTACGGCAAGCGCGCGTGGGAGACCTTCCGCGACCGCCTGAAGGAGCTGAAGCCCGACGTGCAGGTCGTGGGCGAGCACTGGCCGACGCTCGGCAAGATCGAGCCGGGGCCGCTGGTCACCGCCATCCTGAACCAGAACCCGGACGCGCTCTACGTCTCGCTCTTCGGCAGCGACTGGCTCGCCTTCGTGCGCGAGGCGAGCAAGCGCGGGCTCTTCCAGAAGATGTTCGTGGTGGGCATCCTCCTCGGCGAGCCCGAGTACATCGACCCGCTGAAGCTCGAGGCCCCCGAGGGCATGCTGGTCACCGGCTACCCCTGGTACGACATCAAGATGCAGAGCCATCAGGAGTGGGTCGCCCGCTTCGTGAAGCGCGGAGACAAGAACCCGGTGCTGGGCTCCCTGATCGGCTACGTGACCTATCAGTCGGCGGCCGAGGCGATCAAGCGAGCGGGCGGCACCGAGACCGCGAAGCTGGTCGCCGCGTTCAAGGGGCTGAAGGTCGAGACCCCGATCGGGCCGGTCACCTTCCGGGCCTCCGACGGGCAGTCCACGCTGGGTGCGTGGGTGGGGACGACCAAGGTCGACGCCCAGCGCGGCGTCGGCATCATGGTCAACCACGAGTACGTGCCGGGTGAGAAGGTGCTGCCGTCCGACGAAGAAGTGAAGAAGCTTCGTCCGGCCAATTAAGACGACCCTCATCCTTGGCGGCCCTCTCCTCCGGGCTCGGGGAGAGGGCGGGGTGAGGGGGCTCTGACATGTCCCTCCTGATCGTCCAGCTCCTGAGCGGGCTCGCCAACGCGATGTTCCTCTTTCTCATCGCGTCGGGCCTCACCCTCATCTTCGGCGTCACCCGCATCGTCAACTTCGCCCACGGCTCGTTCTACATGCTCGCCGCCTACCTCACGTACTCGCTCGCGACCGCGCTGCCCGGCGGCCCCGCCGCCTTCTACCTGGCGGTGCTGCTGGCCGCGCTGCTGGTGGCCGCGGTGGGCGGGCTCGTCGAGGTGCTGTTGCTGCGGCGGGTGTACAAGGCGCCCGAGCTCTACCAGCTCCTGCTCACCTTCGCGCTCGTGCTCGTGGTCGCCGATGCGGTGCGCTATCTCTGGGGCGCCGACAACAAGACCGGTCCGGTCGCGCCGGGGCTCGCCGGCTCGGTGGAGGTGGCGGGCCAGCTCTTCCCCTCCTACGACCTGGCCATGATCGTGTTCGGACCGCTGGTCGCCCTCGGGCTGTGGCTGCTCTTCCACCGCACGCGCTGGGGCATCCTGATCCGCGCCGCGACCCAGGACCGCGAGATGGTGGCCGCGCTCGGGGTCGACCAGTCGCGGCTCTTCACGTCGGTCTTCGTGCTGGGCTCGTTCCTGGCCGGGCTCGGCGGCGCGCTGCAGGTACCGCGGCTGGCCCTCACCACCGTGATGGACACCTCGGTCATCGTCGAGGCCTTCGTGGTCGTCGTGATCGGCGGGATGGGCTCGGTGTGGGGCGCCCTGCTCGCCTCGCTGCTCATCGGCGTGCTCAACGCCTTCGGCGTCCTGGTGCTGCCGAAGAGCGCCATCGTGCTGATCTTCGTGGTGATGGCGATCGTGCTGGTGGTGCGCCCGTGGGGCCTTCTGGGCCGGCCGGAGGTCCAGCTCCGTCCGCCGGGCGGCGGTGCGGTGCCGGAGGCGTCACCCCGCCGCCCGCGGCCGGCCTGGCTCGTGGCCGCGCTCGTGGCGCTCGCCCTGCTGCCGCTCGCGGTGCCGACCTTCTGGGTGTCGATCGTGGTCGAGATCTTCGCCTTCGCCCTTTTCGCGGCGAGCCTGCACCTGCTGATGGCGGTCGGCGGCATGGTCTCGTTCGGGCACGCGGCCTACTTCGGACTCGGCGCGTACGGTGCCGCGCTGCTCCTCCAGCTCCTCGGGCTGCCGATGCCGCTCGCCTTCGTGGGGGCGCCCCTGGTGGCGGCTCTCGGCGCGGCGGTCTTCGGTTACTTCAGCGTTCGGCTGAGCAGCATCTACTTCGCGATGCTCACGCTCGCCTTCGCCCAGATCGTCTACGCGGCGGTGCACCAGTGGGACGAGGTCACCGGCGGCGACAACGGGATCCTGAGCGTCTGGCCCGCGGCCTGGCTCGCCTCGCCCGGGCGCTACTACTACTGGGCGCTGGCGGCCACCGCGGTGGGCATCGTCCTGCTGCGTCTGATCGCCGCCTCCCCGTTCGGGCTCACCCTGCGCGCCGCGCGCGATCACGCGCGCCGGGCCGAGGCCCTCGGGGTGAACATCCGGGCGCTCCAGTGGACCGCGTTCGTGGTCGCGGGCTTCGTGGCCGGGCTGGGCGGGGCGATCTTCGCCTTTCTCAAGGGCAGCGTGTTCCCGGTCTACACCGAGGCGCCCATGTCGGTGCAACCGCTGGTGATGGTGCTGCTCGGCGGAGTGGGCTCGCCCGCGGGGCCGTTGATCGGCGCCGCGGTCTACAAGCTGCTGGACACCGTCATCACGCGCTACACCGACTACTGGCAGTTCGTGCTGGGCGCCATTCTCATGGCGCTGGTGCTGGTCTTCCCGCGGGGCATCGCGGGGGTGCTCGACGAGCGCCGGTCGTGACCGCCGCCCCGGGTGGCGTGGTTCTCGAGACGCGCGGGCTGTCCAAGTCCTTCGGCGGGGTGCGGGCGGTCACCGGGGTCGATCTGGCGATGCCGCAGGGCGAGATCCGTGCCCTGATCGGGCCGAACGGCGCGGGCAAGACCACGCTCTTCAACATGCTCACCGGGCAGCTCCGGGCCGACGCGGGCGAGGTGCGCTTCAAGGGCGAGCGCCTGAGCGGACTGCCGCCCTACGCGGTCTGGCGTCGCGGGGTCAGCCGGACCTTCCAGATCACCGCGACCTTCGCCACGCTCACCGCGCTCCAGAATGTGCAGGTGGCGAGGCTCTCCCACCTCGGCAAGACCTACTCGCTCCTCGAGCCGGCGGCGCGCCTGCAGACCGACGAGGCCCGCGCGCTCCTGGACCAGGTCGGGCTCGCCGAGCAGGCCGGGCGGATGGCGGCGGTGCTGGCCTATGGCGATCTCAAGAAGCTGGAGCTCGCGGTGGCCCTCGCGAACGACCCCGAGGTGCTGCTGCTCGACGAGCCCACCGCCGGCATGGCGCCCGCCGAGCGCGGCGCGCTCATGGCGCTCACCGAGGGCATCGCGCGCCGGCGCCGGCTCACCGTGCTCTTCACCGAGCACGACATGGACGTGGTCTTCGGGATCTCTGATCGGATCATGGTGCTCCACCAGGGTCGGGTCATCGCGGAGGGCCGTCCCGCCGAGGTCCGCGCCGACGCCCAGGTCCAGCGCGTCTATCTCGGTGAGGACGAAGAGGGGCCCGAGCCGTGAACGAGACCCTCGAGCTGGAGTCGGTGCAGGCGGGTTACGGGCTCTCGCGCGTGCTCCACGGGGTGAGTCTCGTGGCCCGGGCCGGCGAGGTGGTCTCGCTGCTCGGGCGGAACGGGGCCGGCAAGTCCACCACGCTCAAGGCGATCGTGAGCCTGGTCGAGGTGAGCGGCGGGAGCGTCCGCTTCGACGGCCACGAGATCACCGGGCTGGCCACCCACGAGATCAGCCGTCGGGGCGTCGGCTACGTGCCGGAGGATCGACGCATCTTCGGCGACCTGACCGTCGAGGAGAACCTGATCGTGGGCCTGAAGGGCCGGGGGGACTGGGGCACCGCGCGCGTCTACCGGTTCTTCCCGAAGCTCCAGGAGCTGGCGGGTCGCCGGGCCGGCAGCCTGTCGGGCGGCGAGCAGCAGATGCTGACGGTGGCGCGTACCCTGATGGGCAACCCGCGGGTGCTGCTGCTCGACGAGCCGTCGGAGGGCCTCGCCCCGGTCATCGTCCGGGCGCTCGGCGAGCAGATCGCGGCGCTGAAGCGAGAGGGCTTGACGATCCTGCTCTCGGAGCAGAATCTCAAGTTCGCGGCGCGGCTGGCCGACCGCGCCTACATCATCGAGAAGGGCGAGATCCGCTTCGGCGGGCCCATGGCCGAGCTGATGGGTGACGAGGCACTGCGGCGGAAGTACCTGACAGTCTGAAACACTCCGTTACCGGGGAGGGATCGTGAGCACAACGCTGATCAGGAACATCGGGCAGATCGTCTCCGGGGACATCGCGCGGCCGCTGCTCGACGGCGACTCGATCGCGATCGACTCCGGCAAGATCGTGTCGGTCGGCCGGGGCCTCGACGGCGACGCCGACACCGTCATCGACGCCCGGGGCAGCACGGTGGTGCCCGGCCTCATCGACTCGCACTGCCATCCCGTCTTCGGCGACTTCACCCCGCGCCAGCGGACCATCGACTTCATCGAGTCGGGCCTCCACGGCGGCATCACCACGATGATCTCGGCGGGGGAGGTGCACCTGCCCGGCCGGCCCAAGGACATCGTGGGGCTCAAGGCGCTCGCCATCGTGGCCGCCAAGGCCTACGCCAACCAGCGGCCGGCCGGGGTCAAGATGCACGCGGGCGCGCCGATCCTCGAGCTGGGGATGGTCGAGGAGGACTTCGCGGAGATGGCGAAGGCGGGGGTCCGGCTGGTGGGCGAGATCGGGCTCGGCTCGGTGAAGACCGGCAAGGACGCGGCGCCGATGGTGAAGTGGGCGAAGAAGCACGGGATGACCGTGACGATTCACACCGGCGGCCCGTCCATCGCGGGGTCGAACGCGATCACCGGCGACGTGGTGCTGGAGGCCGATCCGGACGTGGTCGGCCACATCAACGGCGGGACCACGTCGATGAGCGAGCGCGAGGTGGATGCGCTCGTGGCCACCCGGATGGCGCTCGAGATCGTCCACTGCGGCAACGGCAAGATGGCGCTCCACGCGCTCCGCCGGGCCCAGGACGCGAAGGCCGCCCATCGGATCATCATCGGCCTCGACGCGCCCTCGGGCACCGGCGTGGTGCCGCTCGGCATCCTGCGCGTGCTGGCCCACCTGGTCTCGCTGGGCGGCGTGTCGCCCGAGGAGGCGGTGTGCATGGCGACCGGCAACACCGCGCGGGTGTACAAGCTGCCGGTCGGGGTGATCGAGCCCGGGCGGGAGGCCGACCTCTGCATCGTGGACGCGCCGATCGGCTCCCAGGGCCGGACCGCGCTCGAGGCGCTCCGGGTCGGCGATCTCTTCGGCGTCTCGATGATCCTCATCGACGGGCACATCAAGATCGGGCGGAGCCGCAACACACCGCCCGCTGCGCGCGCGGCGGAGGTCGTGAAGGGCCAGGGCCCCGCTGCGGGAGGACACTGATGAAGATCCGAAAGCTGCTCACGGTGGTGGAGGAGATCCAGGAGGACGGCGGCCGCCGCGTCGAGAAGCCGATCCGGAAGGTGGCGGCGGTGGCGGTGATCGAGAACCCGTTCGCGGGCCGCTTCGTCGAGGACCTCGAGGAGCTGATCAAGACCGGCGAGGAGCTGGGCGATCTGCTCGGTCGGCGCGCGGTGATGGCGCTGGGCGCGCCGGTGCACTCCTACGGCAAGGCGGTCATCGTGGGCGTGGACGGCGAGTACGAGCACGCCGCGGCGATCCTCCATCCCACGCTCGGGGCGCCGTTCCGGGCGCTGGTGCACGGAGGTAAGGCCATCATCCCCTCGGCGAAGAAGCTGGGCGGACCCGGGACGACCATCGACGTGCCGCTCCACTACAAGGACGCCGCGTTCGTGCGCACCCACTTCGACGCGATGGAGGTGCGGGTCGCCGACGCGCCCAAGGCCCGCGAGATCCTGGTCGCGCTCGTCGTCACCGACGGCGGTCGCCCCCACCCCCGGGTGGGCGGCCTCACGGTGGCCGAGGCGAAGAAGGAGGACGGCCTCCGATGAGCGCCAAAGGCGCGAAGAGGCCAAACCGCCAACCCAAGGAGGTCGCCCCAAACCGACCAGAAAAAAGCCGCTCCGATGGCAGCACAGGCCCCACCGGTGGCACCACCCCCTCCGGTGGCATCAAGTTCGGCCTGCGCATCCCGAGCTTCGCCCTCGGTCCGAAAACCGCGACGCTCGCCGAGATGGGCGCGTACCTGCGCCGCGCGGAGGACCTGGGCTTCGACTGCGCGGTCAGCATCGACCACCTGTTGCTGACCCCGCCCGCGTACGCCTGCACCTGGCTCGAGCCGGTGGCGCTGCTCTCCGCGCTGGCCGGGGTCACCCGCACGATCAAGCTCGGGACCATGGTGCTGGTGCTGCCGCTCCGCAACCCGGCCTACTTCGCTAAGGAGTGGGCCACGCTCGACCTGCTCTCGGGCGGGCGCAGCATCCTGGGCGTGGGGGTCGGCTGGCACGAGGAAGAGTTCGCGCTGATGGGGGTCCCCCACAAGGAACGTGGCCGCCGCATGGACGAGATGCTCGAGGCGGTGACCGCGCTCTGGGCCGGCGACCGCGTGACCTACGAGGGCAAGTACTACCGGTTCCGCAATCTCACGATCGACCCCAAGCCCGCGCAGAAGCCGCACCCGCCGATCTGGATCGGCGGCGGCAGCCAGCCCTTCGAGAAGGTCTACGGCCAGACCGTGACCAACATCGATCCGGTGCTGCGGCGGATCGCCAAGTACGCGAAGACCTGGGTCCCGCACTCCTCGGCCACCGCGGACATGGTCAAGGGTGACTGGGAGAAGATCCAGCGCTTCATGAGCGAGTCCGGGCGCAAGCCGGGCGACATGAACAAGGTCTACTCGAACTTCGTGTGGGTGCTGAAGAAGGGCGAGAAGCCGGAGACCGCGATCCGGCACTTCAAGGTCTACTCCGGGATGGACCTGCCGTACTGGCGGGAGTTCTATCTCCTGGGAGAAGCGGAGGAGCTGGCCGAGAAGATCCGGGCCAAGGTCGCCAATCTCGGCGGCTGCGAGTACGTGGTCCTGAACCCGCTCAACTGGGGCGTGGAGCAGCTCGAGCTGCTGGCCGCCGAGGTGCTGCCTCGCGTCGCGGCTCCATGACCGGGAGCCGCCCCTGACTTCTCCCCCGCCGCGCTACCTGGGCGCCCACGTGAAGCGGCTCGAGGATCCTCGGCTGCTGACCGGCCAGGGGCGCTATCTCGACGACCTCCCTCTCACCGGGCTCCTTCACGCCGCCTTCGTCCGGAGCGCCCACGCGCACGCGCGGCTCGTCCGGGTCAACACGGAGGCGGCGCGACGCTCGTCCGGGGTGGCGGTGCTCCTCACCGGCTCGGACCTGGCCGACGACGTGGCCCCGCTCGAGCCGCGGCTCGACGCGCCGGGCTTCATGCCGACCCGCTGGCCCGCGCTCGTCGTCGCGCGCGCGCGCTTCGTGGGCGAGCCGGTGGCCGCGGTGGCGGCCGGCTCGCCCTACGCCGCCGCCGATGCCGCCGAGCTCGTGACGGTGGAGTGTGAGCCGCTGCCCGCGGTGGCCGATATCATGAGCGCGCTGGCGCCGGGAGCCCCGCGTCTCCATCCCGAGCTGGACTCCAACGTCCTCTTCGAGCGGCGGGGAAGCCAGGGCGACGTGGACGCGGCCTTCGCCGCCGCCTCCGTGGTCGTCCGGGAGACGTTCAGCCACGCGCGCTGCTCGGCGGCGCCGCTCGAGCCCCGGGGCCTGATCGCCCGCTGGGAGGGTGACGCGCTCACGCTCTGGACCGGCAGCCAGGTCCCGCACGTCTTCCGCGTCGGGATGGCGCGGGCCTTCGGCCTGCCCGAGTCGCGGGTGCGGGTGATCGTGCCCGATACCGGGGGCGGCTTCGGGCAGAAGATGCACGTGATGCCCGAGGATCTGGCGGTGGCCGCCCTCGCGCGCCGGTCCGGCCGTCCCGTGAAGTGGCTCGAGACGCGACGCGAGAACCTGGCGACCGCCGCGCACGCCCGCGAGGGGCGCGTCGAGATCGAGGCCGCCGCCGCCGCGGACGGGACGCTCCTCGGCCTGCGCGCCCGCGTGCTCTCCGACGCGGGCGCCTATCACATCTACCCGCTCACCGCGTCCCTCGAGCCGATGGGCACCGCGTCCATCCTGCCCGGACCCTATCGCACCCCGGCCTACGCCTTCGACGTGACCGCGGTCGCCACCAACAAGCCGCCGCTCGGCGCCTACCGCGGGGTGGGCATGACCATGGGCGCGTTCGTGATGGAGCGGACGCTGGATCTGCTCGCCGACCGGCTCGGCCTCGATCCGGCCGAGATCCGGCGCCGCAACCTGATTCCCCGCGACGGCTATCCATTCACGTCCGCCGCCGGGTTCGTCTATGACAGCGGCGACTACCCGAAAGCGCTCGAGCAGGCGCTCGCGCTGGCGGACTACGACGGATGGAAGCGCGAGCGCGAGAGCGCCCGGGCGCAGGGCCGGCTGCTGGGCGTCGGCCTCGCGTGCTACACCGAGTTCACCGGGATCGGCTCCGAGACCTATCGTCGCCGGGGCATGAGCGACGTGCCGGGCCACGAGGCCGCGCGGGTCGAGATGGCGGCCGACGGCGCGGTGACCTGCTACGTGTCGTTCCCCTCGCAGGGCCAGGGGCACGCCACCACCACCGCGCAGCTCGTGGCCGACCAGCTCGGCGTGCCCCTCGAGGCGGTGACGGTGCGGCAGCCCGATACCGACGTGACCCCGTCCGGCACCGGCACCTTCGCGAGCCGCGGCGCGGTCGTCCAGAGCGGTGCCGCCGGTGGCGCCGCGGCCACCGTGCGTCGCAAGCTCCTGACCATCGCGGGTGGGCTCCTCGAGGCGAGCCCGGCCGACTTGGTGCTGCGCGACGGCCACGTGAGCGTGCGGGGCGTGCCCGATCGCGGCGTCACCATCGCGGACGTCGCGCGGCACGCGCACACCCTGCCCCCGGGCGGCCTGCCTGAGGGCGTCGCGCCCGGCCTCGAGGCCACCCAGCCCTTCGATCCGCCGGGCCCGACCTTCTCCGGCGCGGTCCACCTGGCCCTGGTCGAGGTGGACCGCCAGACCGGCGGGGTGAGCGTGCGCGAGTACGTCGTGGTCGAGGACTGCGGACCGGTGATCAATCCGACGATCGTCGAGGGGCAGATCCACGGCGCGGTCGCGCAGGGCATCGGCGAGGCGCTCGGCGAGCGGATCGTCTACGACGAGAGCGGCCAGCTCGTGACCGGCACCCTGATGGACTACGCGCTGCCCACCGCGGCCGGGCTGCCCGCCTTCACCATCGGCCATCTCGAGACGCCGTCGCCGCTCACCCCGGGCGGCTACAAGGGCATGGGGGAGGGCGGCACCATCGGCGCGCCCGCCGCGGTGGCGAACGCGGTCGCCGACGCGGTGAAGCCGCTCGGTCTGTCCGTCACCACGCTGCCGATCCTCCCCGCCGATCTCGCGGTGCCCCGTGCATCCTGAACGGCTGGCCCGGATGAGCGTCCTGCTGCTGGCGCTCGGGCTCCGGGTCTGGCGGCTCGATCGGAACGGCTTCGACAACGAGTACTACGCGGCCGGCGTGCGCAGCATGCTCGAGGGCTGGCACACATTCTTCTACAACTCGTTCGATCCGGCCGGCTTCGTCTCGGTGGACAAGCCCCCGCTCGCGCTCTGGATCCAGGTCGCGAGTACGCGACTGTTCGGCTTCTCGCCGCTGGCGCTCCTGCTGCCGCAGGTGCTGGAAGGCGTCGCCGCGGTGGCGGTGCTCATGCACCTGGTCGCGCGTCGCTTCGGGGCGCTCCCGGGGATCCTGGCCGGCTTCTTCCTGGCCCTCACGCCCATCGCGGTGGCGTCGGATCGGTCGGGCAACACGGACCCGGGCCTCGTGCTGGCCCTCCTGCTCGCCGCGTGGGCCCTCCTGGTGGCGGCCGAGCGGGGCCGCCGCGCCCATCTCCTGCTGGCGATGGCGCTGATCGGCGTCGCGTTCAACGTGAAGATGCTGGCCGCCTTCGTGGTCCTGCCCACCTTCGGGCTGATCTACTGGCTGGGCGCGCCGGTGCCGTGGCGCCGGAGGCTCGCCGATCTGGTCCTGGGCGGTCTCGTGGTCGTGGTCGTGTCGCTGCCATGGATGATCGCCTACGACCTGACCCCGCCCGCCCGGCGGCCCTTCGCGGGCAGCAGCGCGAGCAACTCGATGGTCGAGCTGGCCGTCGGCCACAACGGCGTCGGGCGGTTCGTGCGAACGTGGCAGACCCCGCGGAGCGCGCGCGCGGACGAGGTGCCGCGCCGGCCCCGGCCGGCGTCCTCGGACAGCGCAGCTCCGCCGGTGTCCGCGGCGGCCGAGCGTTATTCGCGACTCTTCGTGCGCACGCCGGTGGGTCCGTTCCGTCTGCTCGACGGCCAGCTCGCGGCGCAGGTCGAGTGGCTGCTGCCGCTGGCGCTCGTCGGCCTGGCGGGGCTGTTCGGCTCCTCGCTCCGCCCGCCGCTCGACCCGCCGCGACTCGGCCTGCTCCTCTGGGCGGGCTGGGGGCTGACCTACGCGGTGGTCTACAGCTATGCGGGCGGGATCTTCCACTTCTACTACCTCACCACGCTCGGCCCTCCGCTCGCCGCGCTGGCCGCGGTGGGCGTGGCCGGCCTCTGGGCTCGCTACCGCCGGGGCGGAGCCGGCGCGGTGCTACTGCCGGCCGCGCTGTTCCTCACCGCGCTGTGGCAATGCTACGTGCACTCGGCCGGCCTGCCGGGGGGCGCCGACGACTGGCAGCGCCGCCTGCCGATCTGGGTGCTGATCGCGGTGGCGCTGGGCTCGGTCGCCCTGCTGGCCCGGTTCTTCGGTCGTGCAGCGGGCGGAGCTTCGGAAAGCCTGGCGGGGGCGGCGCTCGCGGTCGGGCTGGCCGCGCTGCTGGTCATCCCGACCGCCTGGGCGCTGAGCAGCGTGCTGGTGCGCGGCGTCCCGGTGATCCCGTCGGCCGACCTCGGCCGGCTCGGCGCGCGCGCGGTGGCCGGCCCATCGCGCCTGCGCGCCCGCGCGGCCGAGGATCGCCAGCGCCTCGTCGAGTTTCTCCACGCCAATCACCACGGCGAGCGCTTCCTGCTGGCCACGCCGAGCGCGCAGCTCGCGTCGTCGGTCATCGTCGTCACCGGCGAGCCGGTCATGGCCATGGGCGGCTTCCACGGCCTCGATCCCATCCTGACTCCGGCCGGGCTGGCGCGCCTGGTCGAGGAGCGGCAGGTGCGCTTCGTCATGCTCGGCGAGCTGTCGCTCTCGAGTCGCGCCATGGGCGCCGAGGCGGCCGGTCGGCCGCTGGCCGACTGGGTTCGCGCCCACGGCACGGCGGTGGACGCGACGCGCTGGGGCGGGTCGCCGGTCGGCATCGGGCGGGCGCCGGTGCGGGAGCTCTACGATCTGACCCCGGAAGCCGGGCTGGCTCCGGCACTCTGAGAGGAGCGAACATGGCAATCGTGTGCGGCGCATTCATGGCGGTGTGGCTGGTCCTGGCGGCTCTCGCGGTCCCCGCGGCCCTAGCCCAGGATCTCCAGGTGTGGAGCGCGGGCGCGGTGCGGGCCGTCGTGACCGATCTGGCCCAGGTATTTCGCACGGAGACCGGCCGCGCGGTCGCCCTCTCGTTCGGCACGGTCGGGGTCACCCGCCAGAGGCTCGCGGGCAGCGAGCCGGTGGACGTGGTGATCATGACCGACGTGGCGATCGACGAGGCGGTGAAGCAGGGGGCCGTCGTGGCGGGCAGCCGCGTGGACATCGCACGGACCGGCATGGGCGTGGGTGTGCGCGAGGGCTCGCCGCTGCCCGATATCGGTACGCCCGAGGCGTTCAAGCAGACCCTGCTGGCCGCGAAGTCCCTCGTGTACGTGGATCCGGCCCAGGGCGCCACGAGCGGCATCTACTTCGCGGGCCTGCTCGAGCGCATGGGGATCGCGGACGCGGTGCGCGGGAAGACCCAGCTGGTGGCGGGCGGCTATCCGGCCGAGAAGGTGGCGGCGGGCGAGGCCGAGATCGTCGTGCACCAGATCAGCGAGATCGTGCCGGTCAAGGGCGTGCGGCTCGTCGGCCCCCTGCCGCCCGCGCTGCAGAAGGTCACCGTGTATTCGACCGGCTTGGCCACCCGGAGTGGTGCGCCGGAGGCCGCGCGGGCCTTCATGGCGTTCCTGGCGCGGCCGGTCTACCGGCCGAAGTTCGCGGAGGCCGGGCTCGACTACAAGCCCTGACGGAGCGTGGCCAGGCGCTTGCGCGCGGCGACCTGGCGGGCGCGGAGGCCGAGGAGCACGTGGCCGGCCACCAGGAGCGGCAGCCCCAGGCCGATCGCGACGTGTAGCGCGCTCGTCCAGCGGCGGAGCGCGTCCGATCCCGCGTAGTAGAGCCCGAACGCGGTCAGCACGAGGACGCCGTTGCACGCGAGCATGACGATCCCGCTGGCCACGTTCCTGCCGCGGCGCCAGCCGGCGCGGACGTGCAGGGGCAGCAGCGCGCCCAGCAGCACCAGGATGGCCATCGCGGCGGCGCCGTGCAGCCGGAGGAGATAGGTGGCGGTCTCGGGCCAGACCGCGTGGTCCAGGAGGAGCCAGACCACGCCGGTGACGAAGAGCGCGCCGATCGTGAGGTAGAGCACCGCGCGGAAGCGGACGCTAAGACGCACGGCGCACCCGGGCAGACCACTCCCGCGTGACGTGAATTTCGCCGCGGGCGGACAGGAACAGCGCGCTCGCGCCGTACCGCGTCAGCATCGGGCCCGCGGCCTCGCCCGCGATCATGACGAGCTTGGTGAGCGCGTCCGCGAGCAGGCACGAGCGGGCGCGCACCGTCGCGCCGCGGACGGCTCCCGCCGGTGCCGCGCGTCGCGGATCGATGATCGCCGCCTCGCCTCCGCCGCTCGAGGCGAGGGCCTCGTTCCGGACGGTGACCTGGCCGAGCACCGCGGCGGCGTGACGCGGATCCCGGAGCGCGACGAGCTCGCCCGCCGCGCCGAACGCGGCCAGATCGCCACCCGCGTTCACCAGGCCCCGCGTCATGCCGTGGCGCCGCAGGGTCGCAAGTGCGCGATCGACCGCGAAGCCCTTGGCGACGCCGCCGAGGTCGATCATCACCCCCGGGCGCCGGAAGCGCACGCGGCCGGCGGAGAGCAGCTCGAACCCGGCGTCCGTCGCGGCGGGCGGAGGCGCCGGGCGGCACGCGCGCGGCTCACCCGGCAGCCGCCCGAGGCGCTGCAACACGGGAGCGACCGTGACGTCGAAGAGCCCGTCCGACGCGCGGTGGAGATCGAGCGCGGCGCGGAGCACCGCGTAGGTCCAGGGATGGACGATCACCGCGCGCCGCCGCGCCTCGCGGTTGAGGCGACCGAGGTCGCTCGACGGATCGTGGAAGCTCATGAGCCGATGGACGCGGGCCACCGCCTCGAAGGCCGCGTCGATCGCCTCGTGGATCGAGGCCCCGGACCGGCCGTCCGCCGCGATCTCGACGAAGGTGCCGAGCAGCGGGCGGGCCCGCCGCGCGCTACCGGAGACAGGTCTCATAGAAGGCGAGCACCCGCTTGATCCCTTCGGTGACGTGGTGGGACGAGAGCGTCGCCCCCGAGATGTTCCGGATATCCCGGTCGACCTGGAGGGGATCGCCGGACGTCTTGCCGACGAACTGGCCGAGCCAGCTTCCGCTGTTGATCTCGCCCCCGTAAGACTCGCGGTACTCCATGATCTCGACCAGCCGGACCCGGCCGTCCGGCTCGAGCGCCACCGCGTAATCGATCACCAGGTGCTTGCCGATCACGTAGTCCACGATGAAGAAGCCGACGAGGCGGTCGTCCACGAGCGCCCGCCACACCTGCTGGCCGCGGGTCCGCACCTTCTCGCCCGAGCGGTGCTCGATCGCGGCCACGTCGGCGGCCTGGAAGATCACGTGGGCCTCGACGAACCGGGTGGCCGCCGGGAAGGCCAGCTTCTGCGCCCGCTCGACGGTGAGGTACTGGGTGGAGTGGGCCGGCACCGCGATCGAGACGATGATCGCGGGCGGCGCGGCCCACTTCACCCAGTCGCCGTTCACCGATCCGCCTCGCTCTAGAAGTGGAACCCGACGCCGCCCAGCACGGAGTCCGACTTGGGCCCGCCGCGCTCGCGGTCGAGCACCTTTTCGTAGGTGAGCTTCAAGACCAGCTTGGGAGTCGGGAACACCGCCACTCCCGCGGTGTGGAACTGGAGCTTGCCGGCCCCGATCGGGGTGTTCGCGTCGGTGCCGCTGAAGCCGTGCGTCTGGAGATTTTCGTACGTGTAGCGGTAGAACGGCACGGCCTCCCAGGCGCTCCCGAGGTACGTGCCGATCGGGATGTGATAGGCCAGCTCGCCGGAGATGCCGTACATGGTCCGGCCGACGTTGTCGGTGGGATCGGAGTCGTTGTTGGCCCGCAGGTTGCCCGGATGACCGAAGAAGATCTGCACGAACTCGCCGCGGGCTTCGAAGCCGGTGCCCGGCAGCCGGTAGCGCAGCTCGCTGTCGACCAGCGTCAGGCTCGAATGGCGGAGCGGGGCGCCGGTGTCGGCGTAGGCGTTGCGCGGCGTGGTGTTCGGCGTGAAGTAGACGCTGCTGCTGCCCGCCAGTCCGGGGATGAACGGCGGTGTGTAGTTCAGGCGGAAGGCGGAGGCGATCGCGTTGGTGAGCTGGCGAAAGTCTCCGCGCGGCGGCTTCGCGAAGACGAGGCCGTTCTTGCCGTCCATGCCCGGGGCATAGCCGGTCGGGAACGGTGCCGGGCTGTTGCCGTCGGTCCGCGCGTCGAAGCCGCTGCCGAAGTCCTCGAGGCTGCTGCTGACCTGGAACTGGTAGCTGAGGTCGTCGATGATCTTGCCGTAGAAGCCGGCCGCAGGCGGGGCCCAGGTGGTCGGCACCAGGCGATTGGCCAGCTCGGGGCGGTTGACGCTGTAGAACAGGGTGGGCTCGTGGTGCTGGTTGATGTAGCCGACCGGGACCAGGTCGATGCCGGGTGAGCGGATGTTGAAGTACGGGGAGATCTTGAAGTCGATGTAGAGCTGCTCGATCTCCGCGGTCCCGGCCAGCTTGTCGTCGGCGTCGACCCCCGAGCCGGCGTGCTCGAACTCGATCTCGGAGTTGAAGATGATGCTGTCGGTGAACTGGTACGTGGGCAGCAGCACGAGCCGGGCCGCGTCGAAGCCGGTCTGCCACTGGCCGTTGTGGTCGGGGTTCTGCCGGGTGCCGAACTTGATCTCGCCGTAGGCCCCGAATTTGAGACCCTCGATGGGGGAGGGGAGGATCCCGAAGAGGTCCTTGTTGACCGCGGCGGTCGTGGCGGTCGGCGCGGCCTGGACCATCGGCTGCGGGGCGGCGCTGGCCGGCGCCGGGGCGGCGGCGGTGCCGCCCGCGGGGGCCCCGGCGGGCGCCGCGGTACCCGCCGGCGGCCTCGCCGCGTTCTTCTGCTCGAGCTGCTGCTCGAGCGTCTGGATTCGCTGCTCCATGGCCTTCATCTTGTTCAGCAGCTCCTGGTTCGACGGCGGGTCCTCCGCCCACGCGGAGCCCGAGCCCACGCTCGAGAACAACCCCACCGTGATGACCAGCGCCCGGATCGTCTGCCCGGTGACCATAGCCAACCTTCCTTGCTGATCCGCTCTGCGGATCGGGTGGCTGGCTGGCTGCCGGGCGCCGCGAGTCGGGCGGGTGGCTGGCTGTTGTGGACGCGGGCCATCGGGCCCGCCGCTATCTCGTTCGCGTCAGCGTCCTCCACTCCTCGCCGCGTGCGCTCCTGCTTAGGCGCCTGTTAGGCGCGACGTTCGGTATACCTAAGACCCCGGAGGGTGTCAACCGGAGAATCGGACCGGGGGTACCCGCCATGGTATCGTGCAGCCGTGTTCGCCTCTCCCGGCGCCATCGCGGTCCAGATCGGCCCGCTCGCCATCCGCTGGTACGGCATCCTCATGGCCACCGCGATGCTGGTCGGCTTCTGGCTCGCCCACCGGCGCGCCACCGAGGAGGGCCTGCCCGCCGACGACCTCATCCGCACCGCCCAGTGGGCGGTGGTGGCCGGGTTGGTGGGGGCCCGGCTCTACGAGGTGATCTTCAACTGGGACTACTACGGCCGGTACCCGTCGAAGATCATCGCGGTGTGGGAGGGGGGCCTCGCCATGCACGGCGGGCTCATCGCGGGGCCCCTGGTGGGCGTCCTGCTCGCCTGGAAGTGGCGCGTGCCGATCCTGCGATCCCTCGACGTGGTCGCCCCGAGCATGGTGCTGGGCCAGGCCATCGGGCGCTGGGGCAACTTCTTCAACGAAGAAGCCTTCGGCCGTCCGACCGATCTGCCGTGGAAGCTCTACATCTCACCGATCCACCGCCCGCCCGAGTTCCGCGAGGCCGAGTACTTCCACCCGACGTTCCTCTACGAGTCGCTGTGGGACCTGCTGGTGTTCGTCGCGGTGGTGTGGTGGATCCGGCCGCGGGTCGGGCGGCACCCGGGCGCGGTGTTCTTCTCCTACATCGGGCTCTACTCGGTGGGCCGATTCTTCATCGAGGCGCTACGGCTCGACAGCTTCTGGGTGGGCTCGCTGCGGGTTCCCCAGCTGGCGAGCGTGGCGGGCGTGGTGGTCGCCCTCGTCGGGCTGTGGTGGTCGATGCGCCGCCCGCCGATCGAGGTGCCGGGCGCGGCGGCGGCCGCCCCCGCTACGGATACAGCCCGCGGGACACGTGGGCGTCGGCGACCCGGCTGACGCCTTCCATCAGGGCGCCGGTGCGGAGATCAACCCCGCTCTTCTGCGCGGTCTGCCAGACCCGGCTGAAGGCCCGGGCCATGATCTCCTGGAGCCGCGAGACGATCTCGCTCTCCTTCCAGAAGTAGTACTGCAGCCCCTGGACCCACTCGAAGTAGGAGACCACCACCCCGCCCGCGTTGCACAGGATGTCCGGGATCACGGTGACCCCGCGATCGCGCAGGATGACGTCGGCTTCGGGCGTGGTGGGACCGTTGGCGCCCTCCGCGACGATCAGGGCCTTGATGCGGTCGGCGTTGCGCTCGTGGATGACCGAGTCCACCGCGGCCGGGATCAGGACGTCGCAGGGCTGCTCGAGGATCTCGTCGTTGCTGACCGGCTCGGCGCCCGGGAAGCCGGCCACGCTGCCGGTCTGCGCCACGTGGTCCTGGAGCTGTCGGATGTCGAGGCCCTTCGGGTTCCACACTCCGCCCTTGAAGTCGCTCACCCCCGCGATCGTGCAGCCATCGCTCCAGAGCAGGCGCGCGGCCACCCCGCCCACGTTGCCGAAGCCCTGCACCACGATCTTCTTGCCGCGCAGCTCCTGCCCCAGGCTCTTGGCCGCCTGGTAGAGCACGAACACGATGCCGCGGCCGGTGGCCTCGCGGCGCCCCGCCGAGCCGCCCACGATGAGGGGCTTGCCGGTCACCACGCCGGGCACGCTCTTGCCCTGGGTCATCGAGTAGGTGTCCATCATCCAGGCCATCGTCTGCTCGTCGGTGCCGAGGTCGGGGGCGGGAATGTCGATGTCGGGGCCGATCATCAGGATGATCTCGGTGGTGTAGCGGCGCGTGAGGTGCTCGCGCTCGCGCAGCGAGAGCGCGCGCGGGTTGCAGCGCACGCCGCCCTTGGCGCCGCCGTAGGGCAGCCCGACCAGCGCGCACTTCCAGCTCATCAGCATGGCGAGCGCGGTGACCTCGCCTAGGTTGACCCCGAGATCGTAGCGCAGGCCGCCCTTGGTGGGGCCGAGGGCGGTGTTGTGGTGGACCCGGTAGCCGATGAACACCTCGGTCTTGCCGTTGTCCATGCGCACCGGGACCGAGACCACCAGCGCCCGGCGAGGGAACCGGAGACGCTCGTGGATGTCGTGGTCCAGGGTGAGCCGGCTCGCGACGCGATCGAGCTGGTTCAGCGCGGTGCGGTGGAGCTCGGAGTCGAACTCGGGCGAGTCGTTCATCGATCACGCTCCTTTGCGTGGGCGGGGGCGGCGGTGTGGATCCGCCGGAGGACGGCCAGCGAGCGGCCTTCCAGCGGGTACCGCTCGCCGGTCCGCAGGGGCTCGCGCTGCGTTTCGCCGTTCCAGTCCCGCGTGTCGAGCACCGGCTCCCAGCGCACGCGCGTCTCGTAGGCGGGAAGGACGAAGGACACCGGCTCGTGGTGCGCGTTGAGCAGGATGAGGAAGGTGTCGCCGACGATCGGCTCGCCCATGTCGTCCACTTCCTCGATGGCGTCGCCGGCCAGGCGGAGCCCGAGGCAACGGCTCAGACTGTTGGACCACTCCTCGTCGGTCATCTCGTGCCCGTCGGGGCGGAACCAGGCGAGGTCCTTCACCGCCGATCCCTGGATGCGGCGTCCCTGGAAGAACATCCGCCGGTGGAAGACCGGATTGTCCTCCTTTAGCTGGATGAGCCGTCGCGTGAAGGCGATGAGGCGCTGGCCGGCCGGAGTCGGCGGCCAGTGGACCCAGGAGAGATCGGTGTCCTGGCAGTAGGCGTTGTTGTTGCCGCGCTGGGTGCGTCCCATCTCGTCGCCGCTCAGCAGCATCGGGATGCCCTGGGACAGGAAGAGGGTGGCCAGCACGTTGCGCATCTGCCGCTCGCGCAGGGCGGTGACCTGGGCGTCGTCGGTCGGACCCTCGACCCCGCAGTTCCACGAGCCGTTGTCGTCGGTACCGTCGCGGTTGTCCTCGCCGTTGGCGAGGTTGTGCTTGTCGTTGTACGAGAAGAGATCGGCCAGGGTGAAGCCGTCGTGGGCGGTGACGAAGTTGACGCTCGCGTAGGGGCGGCGGCCGCCCATCTCGTAGAGATCGCTCGACCCGGTGAGCCGGTAGGCCAGCTCCGCCACCTGTCCCTCGTCGCCCTTCCAGTAGCGGCGGATCGTGTCGCGGTATTTGCCGTTCCACTCCGTCCACCCCACCGGGAAATTGCCGACCTGGTAGCCCCCCTGGCCGAGATCCCAGGGCTCGGCGATGAGCTTGACCTGCGAGATCACCGGGTCCTGGTGGATGACGTCGAAGAACGCGGAGAGGCGGTCGACGTCGTGCAGCTCGCGGGCGAGCGCGGCGGCCAGATCGAAACGGAAGCCGTCCACGTGCATGTCGAGCACCCAGTAGCGGAGGCTGTCCATCAGGAGCTGGATCGTGCGCGGGTGGCGCATGTTGAGCGTGTTGCCGCACCCGGTGTAGTCGACGTAGTAGCGGAGATCCTCGGGCGCGAGGCGGTAGTAGGCCGCGTTGTCGATGCCGCGGAAGCAGAGGGTGGGCCCCAGGTGATTGCCCTCCGCGGTGTGGTTGTACACCACGTCGAGGATCACCTCGATGCCGGCCCGGTGCAGGGTCTTGACCATGGCCTTGAACTCGTCCACCTGCCGGCCCAGGTGCCCGCTCGCGGAGAAGCGCGAATCGGGGGCGAAGAACCCGATCGAGTTGTAGCCCCAGTAGTTGGTCAAGCCGCGGTCGGCCTGGTACTTCTCGGTCACCGAGTGGTGTACCGGGAGGAGCTCCACCGCGGTCACCCCGAGCTCCGTGAGATGCCGCACCGCCGCGGGGGAGGCGAGCCCCGCGTAGGTGCCACGCAGCCCGGGCTCCACCTCGGGATGGAGCCAGGTGAAGCCCTTGACGTGCATCTCGTAGATCACGGTGCGGGACCAGCGGGTGAGCGGCGGGCGATCCCCCTCCCAGTCGAAGGTCGGATCGACCACCACGGACTTGGGGAGGTAGGGCGCGCTGTCGCGGTCATCGGGCTTGTCATCCGCGGGGTCGCCGATCCGGTGGCCGAAGAACGAGTCGTGCCACTGGAGCGGGCCCGCGATGGCCCGTGCGTACGGATCGATCAGGGCCTTGGCCGGGTTGAAGCGGTGGCCCTGCGCGGGATCGTAGGGCCCGTTCACCCGGTACGCGTAGAGCGCGCCCGGCCGGATGTCCGGCACGTAGACGTGCCAGACCTGATCGGTGCGCTGCTCGATGCGGATCTGGCGGGACTCCTTGCCGGGATCGCGTTCGTCGAAGAGACAGAGCGCGACCGCGGTGGCGTGCTCGCTGAACAGCGCGAAGTTGACGCCCGCCCCGTCCCACGTGGCCCCGAGCGGATACGGTCGGCCGGGCCGAGTGCGCAAAGCGGTCTCGCTCACGAATCTCGCTCGCTCAGGCCGGGACCAGCCAGAGGGCGGCCAGTGGCGGCAGGGTGAGGACCACGGAGTGTGGCTGCCCGTGCCACGGCGTGGGCTCGCTCGGCACGCCGCCCGCGTTGCCGACCTCGCCGCCGCCGTACAGGTCGGCGTCGGTGTTGACGATCTCGCGATAGTAGCCGGGGCGGGGCACCCCGACCCGATAGCCCTGGCGCGGCACCGGGGTGAAGTTGCAGGCACACAGGAGGACTCGCTCGCGGTTGCGGGAGAACCGGCAGAAGGTGACCACGCTCTGCTCCCAGTCGCTGCAGTCCATCCACTGGAAGCCGCCCGGCTCGAAGTCGATCTCGTAGAGCGCGGGCTCGCGGCGATAGGCGTGGTTGAGGTCCTTCATCAGCCGCTGGACGCCCCGGTGGTACGGGCCCATGTCGAGCAGCCACCAGTCGAGCGCCCGATCGTGGCTCCACTCGTCGGACTGGCCGAACTCGCCGCCCATGAACAGGAGCTTCTTGCCCGGATAGGCCCACATGAACGCGTAGAGCAGGCGCAGGTTGGCGAAGCGCTGCCAGTCGTCGCCCGGCATCTTGTGGACCAGCGAGCGCTTGCCGTAGACCACCTCGTCGTGCGAGAGCGGCAGCACGAAGTTCTCTGTCCACGCGTAGAGCAGTCCGAAGGTGAGCTGGTTGTGGTGGTACTTGCGGTGGATCGGCGCGTACTGCATGTAATCCAGGATGTCGTGCATCCAGCCCATGTTCCATTTGAACCCGAAGCCGAGGCCGCCCAGGTGGACCGGGCGCGACACCTGCGGCCACGCGGTGGACTCCTCCGCGATCGTACCCGCGCCGGGCTGCGAGCCGTAGACCACCTCGTTCAGCCTCTTGAGGAAGGCGAGCGCCTCCAGGTTCTCGCGGCCCCCGTACTCGTTCGGCACCCACTCGCCGGCCTTCCGGGAGTAGTCGCGGTAGATCATGGAGGCGACCGCGTCCACCCGGAGCCCGTCGATGTGATAGCGCTCGAGCCAGAAGACCGCGTTGGCGATCAGGAAGTTGGCGACCTCACGCCGCCCGTAGTTGAACACGCGCGTTCCCCAGTCCGGGTGCTCGCGCAGGAGCGGGTCGTCGTGCTCGTAGAGGTGGGTCCCGTCGAAATACGCGAGGCCGTGCGCGTCTTTCGGGAAGTGGGCGGGCACCCAGTCGATGATGACGCCGATGCCGCGCTGGTGGAGCGTGTCCACGAAGGCCATGAAGTCGGTGGGGGTCCCGTAGCGCCGGGTGGGGGCGAAGTAGCCGAGGGTCTGATAGCCCCAGGAGGCGTAGTAGGGGTGCTCGGTCACCGGGAGCAGCTCGACGTGGGTGAAGCCCAGGTCGGTGACGTAGTCGGCGAGCTCGTGGGCGATCTGCCGGTAGTCGGGCAGGCGGCCGGGCTCCGGCCGTCGCCACGAGCCCAGGTGGATCTCGTAGACCGACATCGGCCGCTGCTGGGCGTTGCGGCGCTTGCGCTCGTCCATCCACTCCGCGTCGCCCCAGGTGTAGGCATTGAGATCGGTGACCGCCGACGCGGTGCGGGGCTCGTCGGGCTCGAACGCGAAGGCCACCGGATCCGTCTTGAGCGCGAGCATCCCGCCGTCGCGGCCGATGATCTCGTACTTGTACCGCGCGCCCGGCTCCACCCCGGGCACGAAGATCTCCCAGATCCCGTTCCCCGGATGCAGGCGCATCGGCTGTCGGCGCCCGTCCCACGCGTTCCAGTCGCCGACCACGCTCACGCGCCGGGCGTTGGGCGCCCAGACCGCGAAGCGGACGCCCGCCACCCCCTCGTGCCGGATCGGATGGGCGCCCAGGCGCTCGAACAGGCGATAGTGCGTTCCCTCGCCGAGCAGGTGCAGGTCGTACGGGCTGAGCGTCGGCGGGAAGCGGTAGGGATCGTCGGTCTCCGCGACGCGACCCAGCTCGTCGACCACGCGCAGGCGATAGGCCAGGGGAAGCGGCCCTCCCGGGACCTCGCCCTCCCAGAAGCCGTTAGGGTGCCGCGAGCGGAGCGAGGTGACCGAGCCGTCCGGCGTGAGTACCGCGACCGCGCGGGCCGCGGGCAGGAAGGCCCGCACGCTGACCGTGCCGTCCGGTCCGGCGTGCGGGCCGAGCACCGCGAACGGATCGCCGTGCTGGCCGTTGACGAGCGTTTCGATAATCTCGGGACGGAGCGGACTCTCTGGCATCGGTTGGTCGGTCCTGCGCCACCCGCCCCGGAACGAGCGAGCGGTCTCTAGAACGAGCGGATCAGTCGCTCGACGCGCTCGTCGTGGCTCTGGAAGGGGTCCTTGCAGAGAATCGTCTCACGCTCCGGATCGTTGAGCTTGAGGTAGACCCAATCCACTCGGTAGTCCTTGCCCTTGAGGTTGGCCTGGCGGATGAATTCGCCCCGCAGCCGGGCCCGCGTGGTCTGCGGGGGCACGTGCTTGGCGCGCTCGATGGCGTCATCATCGGTGATGCGGTCCACCAGGTCGCGGCGCACCAGACTGAAGTAGAGGCCCTTGTCGGGCCGGATGTCGTGGTACTGGAGGTCCATCAGCGAGACCTTGGGATCCCGCCAGGACAACCGGTTCTTCTCCATGTAGGCCTGGATGAGCTGCTGCTTGATCACCCAGTCGACTTCACGATTGAGCTGCATCGGGTCGTCCGCGAGCTGCTCGATTACGTAGGTCCAGCGCGCGAGCACGTCCCGGGTGACCGGATCGGCGTCGATGGCCTGGACGTAGCGGGTGGCGTGCTCGAGGTACTCCATCTGCAGCTGCAGCGGGGTGATGGCCCGCCCGTCCTTCAACCGGATCGTCTCTCGAAGAGTCGGGTCGTGGCTGATGTCGCGGATGGCCTGGACCGGCGACTGCAGGCTGTAGTCGCGGTCGAAGTGGCCGTCCTCGATCATGTCCAGGATGAGCGCGGTGGTGCCGACCTTGAGATAGGTCGCCACCTCGGACATGTTGGAGTCGCCCACGATGACGTGGAGCCGCCGGTACTTCTCGGCGTCGGCGTGCGGCTCGTCCCGGGTATTGATGATGGACCGGGAGGAGGTGGTCGCGCCCGAGATCTCCTGGCAGATGTGCTGGGCCCGCTGCGAGAGGCAGTAGTGGAAGCCCCGCGGAGTCTGCAGCACCTTGCCGGCCCCGGCGAAGATCTGCCGGGTGACGAAGAACGGGATCAGACCCTCGGCCAGCCGCTGGAAGGAGACGTCCCGACTGACCAGGTAGTTCTCGTGGCAGCCGTACGAGTTGCCGGCCGAATCGGTGTTGTTCTTGAACAGGAGGATGTGGCCGGAGATGCCGTCTTCTCGCAGGCGCTTCTCGGCCTGGTGCAGGAGATCCTCCACGATGCGCTCCCCGGCCTTGTCGTGGATGACCAGGTCCACGATGTCGTCGCACTCGGGGGTGGCGTACTCGGGGTGGAAGCCGGTGTCGAGGTAGAGGCGGGCCCCGTTCTCCAGGAAGACGTTGGCGTTGCGGGCCCCCGGGATGACCTTCTCGAACAGGTACCGCGCCACGTTGTCGGGCGACAGCCGGCGCTGGCCGTTCAGGGTGCAGGTCAGGCCGTACTCGTTCTCGAGGCCGAAGATCCGGCGCTTCATGTCGCTCTCAGGGTAACAGGGGAGCGCCCGGTGGGCAAGGATTCGCCGCGGACTACGTCGCCTCGGTCAGGAGCTGGTGAAGCACCTCGGGCGGGATGCGCCGGAACTTGCGCCGCTCCTTGGTGCGATCGAGAACGGCCACTTCCAGATCGCGCTCGGTGAGCGTCTTGTTCTGCGTGACCATCAGGGCCCGGACGCCCAGGCGCAGGGCGGCCGCGAGGTCCAGGCTCTCCTGGAAGTTGTCCTTGAGGTACCGCCGGATCTCCTCGGACTGGCCGCCCATCGCCGCGTAGTTCTTCTCGTCCTCGATCGTGCCGTCGTAGAGGATGTGGTAGATCTCGTTCTTGGTGCCGTCGGCGTCACCCACCTCCACCACCAGCACCTCGATCTCGAACGGCTTGATGTCCTGGGTGAAGATGTTGCCGAGGGCCTGCGAGTAGGCGTTGGCGAGGGACTTGGCGCTGACGTCGCCGCGGCTGTATGAGTAGCCCTTGATGTCGGCGTGCCGCACCCCGGCTACCCGCATGTTCTCGAACTCGTTGTACTTGCCGACGCCCGCGAAGGCGATGCGATCGTAGATCTCTGAGATCTTGTGGAGCAGGGTCGAGGGGTTCTCGGCCACCAGCAAGACCCCGTCGCGGTACTCGATCGCCACGATGGCCTTGCCGCGGGAGATGCCCTTGCGGGCATACTCCGCCTTGTCCTTCATCATCTGCTCGGGCGACACGTAGTAGGGCAGGGGCATCAGATCGCTCGCACGCTAGAGGCGGCTCCGATCGCTGAGCACGGCTTCACAGTGGCGACGGATCTCGTCCTCGGGAGCCTCCGCGAAGCCGGAGCGCGTGATGGTCTTCACCGAGGGCAGGATCCCGCGCAGGAGATCCGGGCCGCCGGTGCCAAGGTCCTCGTCGGATGCGTCGATGAGCGCCTCGATGGAGATCCGGAGCGCCTCGTCCCGGCTCATGTCGCGCTTGAAGCGCTTCTTCAGCGAGTCGCGCGCGTCCTTGCCGCCCGAGCCCTGGGCGAAGTAGTCGGTCTCCTCGTAGCGGCCGCCGGTGACGTCATACTTGAACAATCGCCCAACCCCGGCCCGCTCGTCGAAGCCCGCGAAGATGGGCACGACCACGAGCCCCTGCATGGCCATGGGCAGGTTCATGCGGATCATCTGCCCGAGCTTGTTGGCCTTGCCGTCCAGCGAGAGATTCTCACCCTCGACCTTCTCGTAGTGCTCCAGCTCGGTCTGGAAGAGCCGGGCCATCTCCATGGCCGGGCCCGCCGCCCCCGCGATGCCCACTCCGGAGAGGTCGTCGGACTTGAAGATCTTCTCGATACGCCGGTGGGCGACCTGATATCCCTCGCTCGCCTGGCGGTCGCCCGCCATGATGACGCCGTCGCGGTAGCGGATCGCCAGCACGGTGGTGCCGTGGGGGATCATGGGCGGCGTCGCCTCCTCGGAGGACCGCTCCGTCGGGCCGGGCAGCAGATGCGGGGCGGCGTGCTGGAGAAGCTCGGCGAAGCTCGAGGTCGAGTAGTCGAAGAAGGCGTGCTTCCAGCGCTCGTCGGGCATCCTAGAAGTCGCCGCTCGGCTTGCCGAGGTTGCGGAGCAGATCGCCCGCGGTCGCCGACTCCTCGAAGAGGGCGCGCACGTGAGCCTCGGTCCCGCGTAGCGGCTCCAGCATGAAGATCTTCTTCAGCGGGCCTTCCTTGAGGTCGAAGATCACCGAGTCCCAGGACGCGGAGACCACCTCGTCGGAGTACTTCTGCAGGCACATCCCGCGGAAGTAGGCGCGGGTGTCCTTGGGCGGATCGTAGATGGCCTTGGTCACCT
>Ga0210384_10000601_pt1 | contig 54445 bp, 58 predicted proteins | sample IncBWH2MmetaG_FD_160574 | JGI IMG/M metagenome (GOLD analysis project Ga0210384, IMG submission 160574) | Forest soil microbial communities from Barre Woods Harvard Forest LTER site, Petersham, Massachusetts, United States - Inc-BW-H-2-M | ecosystem: Environmental > Terrestrial > Soil >...
GCGAACGCCAGGGGGGGCCGGTTGGCCCGTCTCGCTCGCCATGCGAACGACACAGGGGGGCTGTTCGTTAACCAAAACTCACCGATGTTCTGCCTCGTTTTGAGCTTAATAATGACTTGCGTGAGTCGCATCACGTTCTGGCGAGACGGAGGGAAACCGTCTATTTTCCGCCGTGAAGGGCGAGACCGCCGGGGACGGGCAGTGCGATCGATGGGGAAGCGCAGAGCTTCAAATTGCAAGGCTTCGGATTGCTGGAGCCATCTGATTTCGAGGATGCCGCACGACGGTGCGGCACGCAACTTCCCGATTCACACCGCGCCATCGCCGTTTGCGTCCTCCTCCCCGCCAGTACGAATATTTCCGTACGCGCTTTGTCTTGAAGCTTTGCCGAATGCGGCGGCACAACCGCATGCGTAAAACAGTCAGTCTCATGAGGAGTCGCGTATGAGTGCCACGAGTGAGGAAGTCCCCGCCAACTCCAACACCAGCACCACCGATCCGATAGATGCCCTATCCTCCCTGGTCCGCCGCACCAGTGAACGCGCCGAACCGCGGCTGGCCGCCGTCAGCGAGAAGCCGATGCCGCGCATGCCAAGGACCGATCTAAGGACCGATCTTCTAAGGACCGATCTGAGGACCAACGCGCTGCGGCCGACGCCCGCGCAAGGCGACCGGCTGGAAACCGCCATGTCGGAATTCGTGCAGCGTCAGCTCAGGCCCGAAGTCGTGCCGGAGCCGGCAGGCCTGAAGCGCGACGCGCGACACCGGATGATATTCGTAGGCGCCATCACCGTCGCGATTGCCTCCCTCGTCGCGCTCATCGTCGTCACCCTGTTTCCCAGGGAGAAGGACATCATCCAGTCCTTTGCCGCCGCCGTGCCGGCGGCGTCATCGCCATCGGGCGAGCCGGCTGCGGCGCCGCCGCCGCAATCCCGCACGCTGCTTGCCGAAAACGCCAGGGGCGAGGGCTTTACCCACCAGCAGTCAGAACAGCTGCTGCAGCAATTCGTGCAATGGCGACAGAATATCGCTTTGACCGCCAAACCGTGATTTTCCGGAGCAACAATAATGTCCGACCATGGGGCTGAAATGATTAAGCAACGAAATCCGCGCTTTCCTGCGCGCTCAACCATCGCGCTCTGCGCCGCGCTGCTGATAGGCCCGGCCATGGCCGCCGCGCCCGGCGATAATGCCAGCGTCGTGCGCGATCTTGCAGGCCGCGTCGGTCCGATCCTCGGTTCTGCGCTCGCCTGCCCGGACATTCCGCAGGCGCGCATCCAGGCCGTCGCTGATAAATTCCGCGCCGTGATCCGCGATGTCGGGGCCAGCGAGGCCGAGCGCGACGATATCGCGCAAACCTTCAACCGCTATGTTATCGGCGCCCGCGACGCCGGCGCTGCGAACCGGATCGATTGCAAGCTGGCCGATCGCCAGCTCGCCGACCTCGAACGCTCGGTCTCCGGACCGTCGCTGGCCTCGGTGATCGCACCGGCGGCAGCCAATGCCGCGCCGGCGCCGGTCGCAACGATTGTGCCGCCCGCGGCACCGGCGGCCGTACCGGCAACCCCTGTTGCCGTGAACCCGAACGTCATGCCCGCCGTGCCGCTCGCGGCGCAGAACATTCACGGCGTCACCGACAACGAGATCCGCTTCGGGATCGTGGCGCCCTTCTCCGGTGCGTCGAGAGAGCTCGGCCGCCAGATGAAGCTCGGCATCGACACCGCCTTCAACCGCACCAACGAAACCGGCGGCGTCAACGGGCGCATGCTGCGCCTGATCGCGGCCGACGACGGCTATGAGCCGGCGCGAACGCTGGATGCGATGAAATCGCTTTACGAGAAAGAAAACGTGTTCGGTTATATCGGCAATGTCGGCACGCCGACGGCGGCGGTCGCCATTCCCTATGCGCTGGACCATCGCGCGCTGTTCTTCGGCGCCTTCACCGGCTCCAACCTCCTGCGCAACGATCCGCCTGACCGCTACGTCTTCAACTACCGCGCCAGCTACGCGGAGGAAACCAGCTCGGTCGTGAACTATCTGATCAAGATCCGCCGACTGCAACCAAAGCAGATCGCCGTGTTCGCGCAACAGGACGCCTATGGCGATGCAGGCTTTGCCGGCGTGGCGAAGGCTTTCCGCGCCCTTGGCGTCAGTGACGCCACCATCGTGCGGCTCAACTACAAGCGCAACACGGTCGACGTCGACGAGGCCGTCAACCAGCTCCGGGCGCAGAAGCCGGCGATCAGGGCCGTGGTAATGGTCGCGACCTATCGTGCGGCGGCCAAATTCATCGAGAAGACCCGCGATACCTATCCCGGCATGGTCTACACCAACGTGTCGTTTGTCGGTTCGACGGAGCTTGCCGAGGAACTGAACCTGCTCGGGCCGCGCTTTGCCAGTGGCGTGATCGTGACGCAGGTGGTGCCGGCGGTCGGCGGCTATTCGAGCGCCGTGCTCGAATACAAGAACGCGCTGGCGAAATATTTTCCGGGCGAAGCGCCGGATTACGTTTCGCTCGAGGGCTATATCGCCGCCAAGGTGCTGATCCAGGGACTGAAGCAGACCGGAGGCTCGCTCGACACCGAGCACGTGATCGACAATCTCGAGGCCATGCGCAACATCGATCTCGGTCTCGGCACCACGCTCGGCTTCGGCCGCTCCGAGCACCAGGCCTCGCACAAGATCTGGGGTACGGCGCTCGACGACAGCGGCAAGTTCACGTCGCTGGATCTGGAGTAGGCTCCGCTCACCTCTCCCCAGCGGGGAGAGGTCGAATTGCGAAGCAATTCGGGTGAGGGGGTTCAGGTCCCACGAGAGAACGCAACCCCTCACCCGGATTGCATCTGACGATGCAATCCGACCTCTCCCTCCAGGAGAGGTAGGCCAGGTCCGATACCGCCGCGGTTCATGATCTCCTAATACCCCGCGGCCAGCCCGGTACCACCACGCGGATCGTTGGCGCCGTAATATCGGTTTCGGCCGACCGGCTTGCCGCCGAGGCTCGGCGCGCCGACGATGATCGCGGCGACGTGGTTGGCCGGCTCCGAGTTTTCAAAACGATAGCCCATGCCCTCCAGCAGCTTTCTGGTGTCAGGCGACAGTGCGTAGGGCTCGGTCTTGGTCACATCCGGCATCCACTGATGGTGGATGCGAGGGGCATCGACAGCTTCCTGAATGTCCATCCCGAAATCGACCACGTTCACGATGGTCTGCAGCACGGTTGTGATGATCCGGGCGCCGCCGGGCGTGCCGAGCACGAGGATGGGCTTCCCATCCTTGGTGAGGATGGTCGGGCTCATCGAGCTCAGCGGCGTCTTGCCTGGCGCAATGGCATTTGCATCTCCCTGGATGGCGCCGTCGGCATTGGCTGCGCCGGGGTTTGGCGCGAAATCATCCATCTCGTCGTTCATCAACACGCCGGTGCCTGAGGCCACGACCTTCGCGCCGAACCAGTCGTTGAGCGTGTAGGTCAGCGAAACCGCGTTGCCGGCATTATCGATGATCGAGAAATGCGTCGTGTTGCTGCCTTCGTGCGGCGCGACACCCGGCCTGATCTCGCTGGAGACCCCAGCTTTGTCCGGCTTGATCTCGTCGCGGATCTTGGCGGCGTAGCTCTTGTCGATCAGCTCCTTGACCGGATTTTTGACAAAGGAGGGATCGCCGAGAAGACTGTTGCGATCGACAAAGGCGTGGCGCATCGCCTCGATTTCGTCATGCAGCGCCTCTGCCGATCCGAAGCCGAGCTGGCGGAGCGGATATCCCTCCAGGATATTGAGCATCTCGCAGATGGCGACGCCGCCCGAGCCGGGCGGCGGTGGTGAAAGCACATGATAGCCGCGGTAATCGCATTCGAGCGGCGGCAGCTCACGAACCCCGTAGCTCTCCAGATCTTCGGACGTGATGATACCCCCGCCCGTCTGGCTTGCCTTGACGATGGCTGCGGCCGTCTTGCCCTGATAGAAGCCGTCGACGCCCTGCCCTCGGATCAAACGCAACGTGTCCGCGAGCTCGGACTGCACCAGCTTTTCGCCTGTCGCAAACGGCTGCCCCTTGTTGAGAAAGATTTCCGCAGTCGCCGGAAATTTTCTTAGATCCTCCGTCGCGGAAGCGAGCATGTCGACGTCGCCCTGCTCCAGGGTGAAGCCGTCCTCGGCGAGCCTGATCGCGGGATCGATCAACGCAGGCCGCGTCATCGTCCCATATTTTTCGCGCGCATATTCCAGGCCCGACACGGTGCCGGGGACGCCGACCGCGAGCCAGCCGGTCGTCGTCAGTCCCTTGATGACGTTGCCGTCCTTGTCGAGAAACATGTCGCGGCGCGCGGCACGCGGCGCCTTCTCGCGGAAATCGAGGAACGTCTTTCTGCCGTCGGCAAATTGGACCGTCATGAAGCCGCCGCCGCCGAGATTGCCCGCGGCGGGATAGACCACCGCAAGGGCATAGCCCACCGCGACCGCCGCATCGATCGCATTGCCGCCGCGTTTGAGGATGTCGACACCGACTTCGGTCGCAAGGTGCTGCGCGGTGACCACCATGCCCTTTTCTGCAGCCACCGGCCGTTCCGAGGCGGCGTTGACCGCTGGAACCGCAAGCAGCGACAAAAGGCAGGCAGCAATTGCGCAAGCCCGAATCAATGTTCCAGGCAATGTTCCAGGGATGTCTTCAAAGCGACCCGGCCGGGTTTTCAATTCGCCTCTGGAAACTGGCGAAGGCATGAAAATCGTCTCTCCTGTTAGGTCGAGGCCGGGCGGCCGCGACAAGCTTCTAAGGCCAAATTGGGAACTTGTCCGCAGCCGAGTTCCTCAAGGACAACTCTTTGTCCGGACCGTGACGGGGCACTTTTGGCCGCAGGGACAAACGCAAAATTGGCTTTAATGCCGCTGACTTGCCCGTCCCGATCCGGTATCTTGCGCCCCGGGCCGCGGGCAGGGTTCGGATGCTGGTGCGGGATATTCTTAAGGGTCATAGGCAGATGTTTCTTGGGCGCCGCTTTGCTGCGGCCGCGACGGCATGCGTGCTGACCGCGGCCGGATTTTCCCTCCTGCTTCTCTCGACGGCGCAATCCCCGGCCATGGCGGCATCCGAAAGCTGCGCCGGCTCGGGCGAAGTCACCGTCCTGCCGTCGCCGATGACGCCCTGGAGCGGCGCGCCGCTGCGCGTCATGGTCGTCGCCGAGAAGCCGGTCGCGGGCACGCTGTCGCTGATCGCACCCGATGGCAGCGTCGCGGTCAAATCGGCCGACCGGCATGACGGGCCGCCTTATTCCTGGTTCGCCGAGGTCGCCACTCCGGCCGCAGGCACCTGGCACGCGAAGCTCGACTCCGCGGAATGTGGCCCGGTCAATCGCGAGATCAATGTTGCCGCGCGCAAGCCGGAAGGGGTGCGCTTCCCGGCGGGAAGTATCTGGCAGGTGCGCAATAGCTGGAACGCCACCAACGAAGCGCTGTTCTCGGCATGGGTCGAGAAGCTGTTCGATGCGCCGCCCGATCAGGACCTGAACTGGAAGGTCTGGTACGAGGTGCTGCGCGACCAGTCGCGCAACTTCCTCTTCAATTATCTCGGCCGCAACGAAGACGCGACGCAAATCGGCCAGCGTCCCGACTGCGCCGACTTCGTCTACTTCCTGCGCGCCTATTTCGCCTTCAAGATGGGGCTGCCGTTCGGCTATTCGAATTGCTCGCGCGGCTTCGGCGGCAGGCCGCCGAAATGCTATCAGTGGTTCGACATCGAGCATCCCGAGGTCACGCGGCCGCCTCCACCACCCGAACAGGTGGTTGCGGAAGCGGCACCCGCCGATCAGCCACCTGGGCAGTCCTCGCGCGTGCTGGGACTGTTTGGCCGATCCGACCCGCCGGCCGATGCTGCGCCAGCAGCGCCGGCAGCGAAGGCCCCGCCGCCCAAGCCGAAGCGCCCGACCAATTTTGCCGAATATCTGCGCGACGTCGGCGATGTCGTCCACACCGGCGCGGTGCGCGCCGGCGACGACAGCGCCGATTTCTACACGGTGCCGCTGACGCAAGCCGCGCTGCGCCCCGGCACGGTCTACGCCGACCCTTACGGCCATGTGCTGATGCTGGTGCGCCGCGTGCCGGAAGCCAACGGCCAGCCGGGCGTCTTCCTTGCCGTCGATGCCGAGCCCGACGGCTCGATCACGCGCAAGCGCTTTTGGCGCGGCAACTTCCTCTTCGTCCATGAACCTTCGCTCGGCACACCCGGCTTCAAACATTTCCGTCCAATCCTGAAGGACAAGGGCGGATCATTGCGGCGGCTGGACAACGCCGACATCAACAAGAATCCGGAATTTGCCGATTATTCCAACGAGCAGTCGAAGATGCCCATGGAGGATTTCTACGACCGCATGGACGACGTGATGTCGCCCGAGCCGCTCGATCCGGTGAAGGCGATGACGGACGCGATCACGAGCCTCAACGAGCAGATCAAGACCCGCGTCACCTCGATCGAAAACGGGCGCAAGTGGCAGGCCAAGGCAGCCGGCGACGCCACCATGCCGGACGGCGCTTCGATCTTCGAGACGAGCGGCCCCTGGGAGGATTTCTCGACGCCGGCGCGCGACTTCCGGCTGCTGGTCGCCATCGACGTGGTGCGGAATTTTCCGGATCGCTTTGCGCGGCGGTCGGACCGCTTCGCGATCCCACCCGGAAAAAGCGTAGCCGACGTGAAGAGCGAATTGCAGGGCGTGCTGGCTTCCGAGCTTGCCTCTCGCAAGATCACCTATACCCGCACCGACGGCTCGCCATGGACGCTGTCGGTCAAGGACGTGCTCGAGCGGGCGGCGGATTTCGAGATGGCCTACAACCCCAACGATTGCGTCGAGCTACGCTGGGGCGCGGCCGAAGGCAGCGAGGAGGCCTCGACCTGCAAGCGTCACGCGCCGCAGGCACAGCGCGCGAAGATGTCGGAATACCGCGCCTGGTTCCGCGAACGGCACTGGCCCGCGCATAGCTGATTCACGCGAGATAGCCGGAAGCACCGTCCCACAACAGCTTCAGCGCGGTCACGACCAACAGTCCGTAGCAGAGCCGATAGATCTGGCGCTGGTCCAGCGAGCCGTGCAGCCGCCAGCCCAGCCATACACCGCCGGGGATGGCGAACGAGCAGACCGCCATTAGTGTCCAGACATCGGCGGTCGGCTTCACCAGCATCAGCCACGGCACCGCCTTGGTCGCGTTACCGACGGTGAAGAACAGGCTCGTCGTTCCCGCGTAGAGCTCCTTGCTGAGTCCGAGCGGCAAGAGATACATCGCAAGCGGCGGTCCGCCCGAATGCGCCACCATGGTGGTGACTCCCGAGGCGAGACCGGCGGTGATCGCTTTCGGCGTCGAGCGCGGACGGGTCATCACCTCTCCGCCCGCAACAAGCCACAGGCCGACAAAGATCAACGTGGTCGTTGCCATCAGGATCGCGATGGCGCGGTGGTCGAGGAAACGGAACAGCACATAGCCGAAGCCGATGCCGGTCACGAGCCCCGGCAAGAGCCGCACGAGGTCCGGCTTCGACCATGTCGAGGGCTTCCAGTAGCGCAGCGCGAACAGATCCATGGCGATGAACAGGGGCGCGAGCAGACCGCCGGCCGTGACCGGGTCCATCACGATGGATAGCAGCGGAATTCCGACGATGGCGAAGCCGCCGCCGAACGCTCCCTTCATGAAGCAGATCAGGAATACGCCGGCAAAAGCGACCAGGATCGTGGCGAGTGTCAGCTCAGGGCCCATGGCGGCAGACGAGGCCATCACATCCTCCCCCGGTCAGGGTTGGTCATGAAGCCATGGACCGCCCCTTCGATCTGGCAGCGCAGGAGGCCGATGTCCCGCAAGGCGCGGTCGTCGAGCTCGCGAAGGTTTTCGATGGCGGCGCGGCGGGCGAAATGGCGCGCGATGCCGTACCAGCAGGCGCTGAAGGCCTTGGTCAAAGCCTTGGCGAGTGCAGCCGGCCGCTTCATGACCTCGGGCCGAACGATCGTTGCGAGGGTCGCCAACATTTTGGGTCTCCAATGGTTGTCCCGGGGCAAAGCGAGGCCGTCGGCACAAACGCTCATGGAGCGGGCCGTAGGCTCATTGACCGCGGAAGCCTTCACAGGCCCCGGTACAATGGGGTTGATGGATGGATCATGCTCCGATATAAATCTCGGATCAATCAGAACATTGATCTCGGTGCAATAATGTCGAAGTCCGAATATCTGAAGCTCGCCGACACCATCGCCGCGGAAATCGCCGATGGCCGGCTGAAGCCGGGCGACCGCCTGCCGCCCCAGCGCGATTTTGCCTATGAGCGCAAGATCGCCGTCTCGACCGCAAGCCGCGTCTACGCCGAGCTGTTGCGCCGCGGCCTTGTCGTCGGCGAAGTCGGCAGGGGCACCTTCATCTCGGGCGATGCCAAACGCGGCGGCACACTGCCAAGCGAGCCGCGCGGAATCCGGATCGACCTTGAGTTCAACTATCCGATGCTTCCCGGTCAGACGGCGCTGATCGCAAAAAGCCTGGACGGGCTGGAGAAACCTGCGGCGCTCGATGCCGCCTTGCGGCAGGCAACCAGTGTCGGAACGCCTTCGGTCCGAAGCGTCGCGGCCGCGTATCTGGCGCAGAGCGGATGGTCGCCCGCCGCCGAACAACTCGTCTTCACCGGCAACGGTCGGCAAAGCATTGCCGCGGCGCTCGCTACCCTCGTTCCCACGGGCGGCCGCTGCGGCGTGGAAGCTTTGACCTATCCCTTCATCAAGGGCATCGCCGCCAGACTCGGCATTTCGCTGGTGCCGCTGGCAATGGACGAAGACGGCGTACGCCCTGACGCCGTGCAGAAGGCGCATCGCGAGGCACATCTGTCGGCCATCTACATTCAGCCGGTGATCCACAATCCGTTGGGCACGACGATGAGTTCGGCGCGCCGGGCCGATCTCCTGCGCATCGTCGAAACGCTCGACCTTCCGATCATTGAAGACAATGTCTATGGCTTCCTCGACAATGAGCCGCCGCTTGCCGCGCTGGCGCCGGACCGCTGCATCGTCATCGACAGCCTTTCCAAAAAGGTCGCGCCCGGCCTGGCGCTGGGCTTCATCGTGCCGCCGCTGGCCTTGCGCGAAAGCGTGATGGCCTCGGTGCGCTCGGGCGGATGGACCGCGTCAGGATTTGCGTTTGCGGCCGCGCAGCGGATGATGGGCGACGGCACAGTGACCGAGCTTGTCAGGCTGAAGCGCCTCGATGCGCGCGCGCGTCAGAAGCTGGCAGCCGACCGTCTTTCGGGTTTCGAAATCAAGACCAACGAACAATGCTATCATCTGTGGCTGACGCTGCCCCCGCACTGGCGCTCGCAAACCTTCGTCGCGGCCGCGGCCAGGCGCGACATCGCTCTCACGCCGTCAACTACCTTCGCCGCCACGCCCGGCCATGCGCCGAACGCCGTCCGGCTGGCGCTTGCGGCTCCGACCATGGATCAGCTCGATACCGGCCTGCGCACACTGGCCGCGATGCTCAATGCCGGGGAGGACGATTTTGACTCGACGGAATGAGTAACATGCGGTTGAGAGCCGGCATCAGCTCGCTTTGCGGGATTCCATTCCGAACGTCAGCTGATTGCCGTCGAGATCGACGACGTCAAAGTCGCGCATGCCATAGGCGTAATCCTGCGGCGCCTTGATCACGTCGGCGCCGCGCGAGAGAAGATCGGCATGCACATGGTCGACGTCCCTGACAAAGACACAGATGCCGCCATTGCCGGGCAGCCGTTTGGTTTCCTGCGCCGCGAGGAGGTGCAAGGCAACTTCGTCACGGCACAGGCACGCATAAAAAATCGGGTTTCCATATTCGAAGGTGGCAGCAAAGCCAAGCGCATCGCGGTAATGCCGATACTCTTCGCAATGTCGCTGACGACAAATACGGTTGCGGCCTCCGCCAGCATCGGTTGCTCAGACATCCCGACCTCCTGCCCTCGGTTCGGCTTGCTCGCCGGGTTGAAGATTAGCAGAGATGCGTGCCTTCGGCCCCTTTCAGACGTGATGTCGGCGCCGACCGCCGCTACCGAGCAACCGTAATCTGATATCGCTCCGCGATCGCGGTCAGCTGGCTCCAGGTCTCGTCATCGACCTCGATGCCCTTGGCAAGGCGCGAGGCGCGGGCGATGCGTTCGGGTTCGCCGGCGATCAGCACCGGCAGTTCGGGATCGGAGGGTGCTGCCGATTTGACCCAGTCGATCATGGCATCAATCTCGGCCATCATGCTGTCGCGCGCGGAGAGCCGTGCGGGGTCGATGACGATGGTGAGCATGCCGTTGATGATGCCGCGCTCCGGCGGCGTCATCGAGGTCGCGCTGGCCGAGCCGACAATGGCGCCCGCCAGCAATTCGCAGACGAGCGCGAGCCCCGAGCCCTTGTGCTCGCCGAACGGCAGCACCACGCCGCGCGGCTGCGTATACATCACGGCCGGATTCGTCGTCGGCTTGCCGGCATGGTCGAGCAGCGCGCCGTCCATCATCGGCTTGCCGGCATTGTGGGCCACCCGCACCTTGCCGAGCGCGACGCGGCTGGTGGCAAAATCAAGCAGGATCGGCTCATTGCTCTCGGTCGGCGGAATTGCGACGCAGACCGGATTGGTCAGGAAGCGTCCCTCGCGGCCGCGGAACGGCGCCACGCCGGGCGCGCCGGAGGCGACATTGACGAAGTGCAGCGCCACCATGCCGGCCCGCGCGGCAATCTCGCCATAGGTGCCGACACGGCCGATGTGGTGTGCGTTGCGCAGACCGTTCACCGCAACGCCGTGCTTCTTCGCCGCCCCGATCGCCCATTCGACCGCCTGGCGCGCGACCACCTGGCCGTAGCCGGCATGCGCATCCCACACCGAGATCGTACCGGTATCCGAGACAATCTCGGGCGCCTGGTTGACCTTCAGCGTGCCGGCTTCGAAGTCGCGCACATAGGCAACCAGCATGCCGACGCCGTGGCTGTCATGGCCGCGCAGATTGGCCTCGACCAGATGCTCGGCGACGATCGAAGCTTCCGCGGGCGTGCTGCCGCCGGCCGCCACGATGCGATTGGCAAACGCGAGCAATTTGGCGTGGTCGATGATCATTCTCTCTCCCCTTTGCGGTCGGACGCCGCATGACATTCGCATCGCATTTGGGAAGAGGGTTTGCAAATGCAGGAATCGAGGGGCCGCCTGCAAACATCACACGCGAGGCGTCCGCCCCTGCGCCGCGCCTATTGAGCAAGCTGGCGCTATTGCAGCACTTCAACCTTCGCGGCCATGTCCGGATAGCGGCTGAACCGGTAGGTCGCGTTGCTGCATTTCAGGATCCAGACTTCATGGTCCGGCTTGGACCTCCGCTTGTCCTGCACCGCCCGCAACGCCTGGTCGCAGGCAAAGCCCTGAATGCGGATTTGAGCCGCGATATCATCCTTGGCTATCTGGCCGGCGGCATGGGCGACAGAGCCAAACGGCGCCGTCGCGAGCACGGTGACGCCAAGGAGCAGGAAAGCCGGCAAGCATCGACGCATCATCATCGTCCCCAAAGTCCGACACGAAATCTACGGCGAACCATACTGCATCGGAAACGGCCGGCCAAGCTCTGCACGAACACGCCAAGCGCCGGCGCTCTCACAGCGCCGGATCGAGCGCCTCGTCATATTCCTTCTTGAAGCGGCCGATCAGCTCGGCGGCGGGCAGGATCTTGCCCACGCTGCCGACGCCCTGCCCCGAACCCCAGATTTCCTTCCAGGCCTTCGGCTTGTTGCGCTCGCCGGAGGCATCGGTGCCGAAACTCATCTTGGAGGGATCCGACGTCGGCAGGTTCTCAGGGTCCATGCCGGCCGCGACAATCGACGGCTTCAGGTAATTGCCATGCACGCCGGTGAAGAGGTTGGAGTAGACGATGTCCTCGGCCGCCGACGACGTGATCATGGCCTTGTAGCCCTCGACCGCGTTGGCCTCTTTGGTCGCGATGAAGGCCGAGCCGATATAGGCGAAGTCGGCGCCCAGGATGCGTGCGGCGCGGATGGCGCGACCATTGCCGATGGCGCCCGACAGCGCGATCGGCCCGTCGAACCAGGCCCGCGTCTCCGCGACGAAAGCAAGCGGCGAGATGGTTCCGGCATGCCCGCCCGCGCCGGCCGCGACCAGGATCAGCCCGTCGGCGCCCTTCTCGATCGCCTTGTGCGCGAATTTCTGGTTGATCACGTCGTGGAAGACGATGCCGCCCCAGCCGTGCACGGCCTGGTTCAATTCCTCCCGCGCGCCGAGCGAGGAGATGATCATCGGCACCTTGTGCTTCTCACACAGCGCCAGATCGTGATCGAGCCGGTTGTTGGATTTGTGCACGATCTGGTTCACCGCAAATGGCGCCGAGGGCCGCTCCGGATGCGCCTTGTCATGGGCCGCGAGCTCTTCCTTGATCCGATGGAGCCACTCGTCGAGCAGTTCGGCCGGCCGCGCATTCAGCGCCGGGAACGCGCCGACCACGCCCGCCTTGCACTGCGCGATCACCAGATCAGGCACGGAAATGATGAAGAGCGGCGCTCCGATCACCGGGAGCGACAGACGACCCTTGAACAAGGCAGGCATGGACATTGGGGGCGGTTTCCTTTGGGCTTATTCCATGTGACGGGATGCTTGGATTACATTGTAAAGATGGAAGTTTACACTGTAAAGATACCTATGGATGCCAGCCATCATATCATAGGACACGGCGCGTCGGCGGTCTTGCGCGGGCAGGCTACGGCGCCAGGGCCCCGCAGCCGCCCTACTCCTCGATCAAATCCGGATTGATCAGCCGCTCGAAGGAGAACATTTCGTCCCACTTCTCCTGGGTGAGCAGTTTGCGCTCCTCCACTACGATCTGGTGCAGGGATTTGCCGGTCTTGTAGCCCTCGCGCGCGAGCTCGGCGCATTGCTTGTAGCCGAGCAGCGGCTTGAGCACCGTGACGATGCCGAGCGAGTTCAGCACCATGTTGCGGGTGTGGTCCTCGTTGGCGGTGATGCCGACAACGCAATTCTCGCGCAGGGAATTGACCGCCCGCTCCATGGTCCGGATCGAGAAGAACAGCGCGAACGAGATCACCGGCTCCATCACATTGAGCTGGAGCTGGCCGGCGGACGCCGCCAGCGTCACCGTCATGTCGAGGCCGATGACGAGGAAACTCGTCTGGTTGACGACTTCGGGGATCACCGGATTGACCTTGCCCGGCATGATCGAGGAGCCCGGCTGCAATTGCGGCAGGTTGATCTCGTTGAACCCGGCGCGCGGGCCCGAGGCAAGCAGGCGGATGTCGTTGCAGATCTTGGTGAGCTTGCTTGCGGTGCGCTTGAGCACGCCGGAGAGCTGCACATAGGCGCCGGTGTCGGAGGTGGCTTCCACCAGGTCGCTCGCCAGGATGAACTCGACATTGGTCAGCTTCGTCAGGTGACGCACGGCGACCTTGGGATAGCCGGGCGCAGCGGTGACGGACGTGCCGATCGCGGTCGCGCCGAGATTGATTTCGCGCAACAGATTGCGCGTCTCGTAGATGCGGTCGACCTCCTCGCCGATGGTGGTGCCCCAGCCGCGGAATTCGGCACCGAGCGACATCGGCACCGCATCCTGCAGATGGGTGCGGCCCATCTTCAGCACGCCGTCGAACTCCCGGCCCTTGGCGAAGAAGGCATCCTGGAGCTGGCGCAGCGCGGTGATGTAGCTGTCGAGCCGCAGGATCAGCGCGAGGCGGAAGGCGGTCGGATAGGTGTCGTTGGTCGACTGGCCGTAATTGACGTGATCGTTCGGGCTGACGTGCTGGTACTCGCCCTTCTTGAAGCCGAGCGCTTCCAGCGCGAGATTGGCGATTACCTCATTGGCGTTCATGTTGGTCGAGGTGCCGGCACCGCCCTGGATGAAATCGGTGACGAACTGATCCATCATGTCGCCCGCGATGACGCGATCGCAGCCTTTGAGGATCGCATCCGCAACCTTTGCATCCAGCACGCCGAGGTCGCGGTTGGCCATGGCGGCGGCCTTCTTCACATAGCCCAGCGCCTTCACGAAGTAAGGCTCCTGGCTCATGGGAATGCCGGTGATGTGGAAGTTCTCCTTCCCCCGGATGGTCTGGACGCCGTAATAGATGTCGTCGGCGATCTCGCGCTGTCCGAGGAAGTCCTGCTCCGTGCGGCTCATGGGCACTCCTTTCCGCACATGATCCGGAAAAGCCTGCCCCGCACTTGATGCGGGGTGCGCAGCGGTTTTCCGAACAGATCATGTGCCAACAAAATGCTACGCCGCGCCTCCTATTGGCACAACGCTGTCGTGACGTAGGTATCGGTGCGGCAATCGTCCGGCTTGCGCTTCCGGCCGGGGATCAGGACTTTGGCCGAGCATTTCTCGGCGGAATCGGTGTTGAGGCTCTTGCCCTCGCCATAGCCCTTGCCCTTGCAGAGCTGGTCGGCGGCTGATTTGCAGTCGGGCGTGCCGTCGGCGCCCGCCGGACACGGGGTTCGCCCCGACACCATCGCGCCGGTCTTGGTCAGCCGCGACAGGGCATCGCCGGCCCCCTTCACCGCATCGCGGGTACGCGAATTGAGATCGTCGAGGGTTTCGCTCGTCGTCTTCGAGGGCGTGATCTTGTCGATCAGCTTGCCGATTTCATTGACCAGGCCCGAATTTTCCTGAGTCGGCTGCGGCGCGGGAGCGGGGGCAGGCTCGGTTTGCGGCGGCACGGCCGGCGGCTGCTCCTGCAGGCCGAGGGTCGGTGCCTGTGGTTGAGGCGTGGCGGCTTGTGGCCACGCCTCGCCCGCAACCATCAGCAACAGCGCGGCGACTGCTGCCAGAGCGCGCGAGCTTGAGACGAAAAGGCATGGCCGAAGCGGCATGCGTCGAATGTAACGGAAGACGGACGCAGGCGTAAAGCGCGCCGCATCCGATGCATGTCAAACGAGCTTCAGTGCGACAATAAAGCCGAACACCAGCACCACCAGGAAGATGATCACGAACAGCACGAGATGCTGCTCGATCCTGGCGCGAATGGCGTCGCCCCAGCGATTGAGCACGATCGCCTCGATATAGAAGCGGGCGCCGCGGGTGATGATCGAGAACAGGACGAACAGCCCGAAATTGTAGCCGGCGAAGCCGGAGGCGATGGTGACGAGCTTGTAGGGAATGGGCGTCACGCCCTTGATCAGGATGATCAGCGCGCCCCATTTCGCATAGGATTCGCGGAAGGCCTCAATGCCATTACTGAGATGATAGAGGCTGATCAGCCACTGTCCGACGCTGTCATAGAGCAGCGCCCCGATGGCATAGCCGAGCATGCCGCCGATCACCGAGGCGATGGTGCAGACGCCGGCAAAGAGCCAGGCGCGCTTGGGCTGCGCCAGCGCCATCGGCGCCAGCATCACGTCTGGAGGGACCGGGAAGAACGAGCTTTCCGCGAACGACACCGCGGCCAGGATCCAGAGCGCATAGGGCTTGTCCGCAGCCGCGACGCACCAGTCATAGATACGTTTGATCATGGCGCGGGATGAACCATCCCGGGCGGGATTTGTCCATGCCCCAAGGACGCGAACGAGTACGGAAAATTACGGGACGGGCTAATGCCGCTTGCGAGCGGTGCGGCCTTCGAGCGCGACAATCGGTCGCCGGGCGGCAACCCGCGAGGAGACGGCCTTGGGCATCTTCATCGGCGACTTCGGCAGCTTCTCGGCAATGCCGAGCATGAGCTCGCGGCGTTCCATCTCGCGCCAGACGTCTTCGGGCTTCACGCCGGCGGAGGCCCAGAGCACCGTGAGGTTGTAGATCAGATCGGCGCTTTCGCGCACCACGGCGTGGGCGTCGCCATTGACGGCGTCGATCACCACTTCGATGGCTTCCTCGGCGAGCTTCTTGGCCATCTTCGATGGCCCACGCTGAAACAGTCTCGCGGTGCGCGACGTAGCCGGATCGAGATGGCGCGCGGCGAGCACCGCCTGGTAAAGCCGTTCAATCGAATCACTCATTACGCAAACCTAGTCCAAACTCGTACGCGGCGTGTTAATATCAGGCATCAAATGCGAAAAATCCGCCAACCAAGATCACAAGACCATGATCGGCGGATCAACGCGAGGCCGACTGAGCCGGATGGTTACCAATCCGCAATCGGATGGCCGTTCACATAGGGCACGGTGGTGCCGTAGCCGTGGGGGCCGGGCCCATAAGACGGGTCGCCATAATAGCCATAGCCGCCACCATAGTAGCCCGCCTCCGGCGCGACATAGACCGGGCCACCGCCGTAATAGCCGTCATAACTGTCATAATAGGCGCGGCGGTTTTGCGTCGCGGCGATCGCCAGTCCGGTGCCGACGATGCCGGCAAAGGCCGCCGCCGCTGCCGCTCCGCCACCGCCGTGCCACCGCCGCGCACGCGCCGACGCCTCGGTCGGCATGATCGCTGTCAATGCCAGCGCAGAGACGATCGCGATCACGGCGCCGCGGCCAAAGGGTGAATCCAAACGCTTCGGGGTCAGCATCCTAAATCCTCCTTGATTCAATCGGCCATCATTGGCCGTTGCTGATTAATCCTCTGTTGGCCATGTGGGTTCCATCGCAGCGAATACAACCAGAACGCAAGATTGCATGTTCGTGACAGAATGCCGCTCCGGCCTTCACCTTTGGCCCGCACGCATCTCACTGCACGCACGCGACGGCCGAGGGACGGCTGCGCTAAAATGAACGGGCCGCGAAGCCTCGATCGTCAGCCACAGGTTGCGGCGTCGAAGTCGAAGGACGTTGCCCGCACCGCCGTCAGCCTGCTCGATTGAGCTATCCCGCGAACATAATCCCTGCTTAGAATGCGGCTCTCGCACCTTGGGCCACTCAGCCGCATGTCCTTGCTCCGCCTCTACACCCGCGTCCTCGATATGCTCGGCAAGGAAGCGCGGCTCGCCTGGATCCTGGCGGCGGCCAATCTTCTGCTCGCCATGTCGCAATTCGCCGAACCGGTGCTGTTCGGCCGGATCGTGGACGCGCTGTCGGGCAAATTCGCTGGCGCCTCGGCCTGGCCGCTGCTCGGCGCCTGGGCCGGCTTCGGCCTGTTCACGATCCTGGCGAGTGCCTGGGTGGCCCTGCAGGCCGACCGCCTCTCACACCGCCAGCGGCAGGCGGTGCTGACCGACTATTTCGATCATATCCTGCAGCTTCCGATGACCTTCCATACCGGTACGCATTCCGGCAAGCTGATGAAGGTGATGCTGAACGGCACGGATGCGCTGTGGCGGCTCTGGCTCGGCTTCTTCCGCGAGCATTTTGCCGCGATCCTCTCCGTCGTGGTGCTGCTGCCGCTGTCGCTTTACCTGAACTGGCGGCTTGCGATCCTGCTGTTCCTGCTCTGCGTCGTCTTCACTGTGCTGACCACCTTTGTGGTGCGCAAGACCTATGGCATGCAGAGCGAGGTCGAGCAGCACTACAGCGACCTTTCCGCGCGCGCCTCCGATGCGCTCGGTAATGTCGCGCTGGTGCAGAGCTTTGTGCGGATTGACGCCGAGGTGCAGAGCCTGCGCAGCGTCGCCAACCAGCTGCTGGCGGTGCAGATGCCGGTCCTGTCCTGGTGGGCACTGGTCACCGTGATCACGCGGGCTTCGACCACGATCACGGTGCTTGCGATCTTCTCGCTCGGCATTGCGCTGCACGACCAGGGCCTCACCTCCGTGGGCGAGATCGTGACCTTCGTCGCCTTTGCCACCATGCTGATCGGCAAGCTCGAGCAGGTCGTCTCCTTCATCAACAACGTGTTCATGGAGGCGCCGCGGCTGATCGAGTTCTTCAACGTGATGGATGCGGTGCCCGCGGTGCGCGACCGCCCCGAGGCGATGGACGTCGGACGGCTCTCCGGCCTCGTCGAATTCCACGACGTGTCGTTCTCCTATGACGGCAAGCGACCGGCGGTCGAAGACCTCTCCTTTGTCGCGCTGCCCGGCCAGACCATCGCGCTGGTCGGCCCGACCGGCGCCGGCAAGTCGACCGCGATCGCGCTGCTGCATCGCGCCTTCGATCCGCAATCCGGCTTTATCAAGATCGACGGCATGGATGTCCGCGCGCTCAAGCTCGCAGCGCTCCGCCGCAATATCGGCGTGGTGTTCCAGGAAGCGCTGCTGTTCGACCGTTCGATCGCGGACAATTTGCGCGTCGGCAAGCCCGATGCGACCGAAGAGGAGATGAAGACCGCGGCCTCCCGCGCCCAGGCGCTCGATTTCATCACGCGCTCCGATAAGGGTTTTGACACCAAGGCCGGCGAGCGTGGGCGGATGCTGTCGGGCGGCGAGCGGCAGCGGCTCTCGATCGCGCGAGCCTTGTTGAAGGACCCGCCGATCCTGATCCTCGATGAGGCCACCAGCGCGCTCGATGCGGTGACCGAGGCCAAGGTCAATGCCGCGCTCGACGAGGTGATGCGCGGCCGCACCACTTTCGTGATTGCCCACCGCCTCTCCACCATCCGCAACGCGACCCGCATCCTGGTTTTCGAGAACGGGCGCGTGATCGAAAACGGAACTTTCGATGAACTCGTCGCCAAGGGCGGACATTTTGCGGAGCTCGCCCGCGCCCAGTTCATGGTGCAAGAAAACTTGAAGCAAAGCGCGCCAGGCAGTCACACTCCTGTCAAGGCGTGAATTCGCCTGAATTCAGCCGCTTGAGCGCTCAATTGTCAGCTGAATTAATGCTGCAAACCTCTGTTCTCGGATCGCGTGCCGGTATAGGTTTGCTTGCGCCGCAATGAGCGGGCATGCCGGACAGCTTGAAACCCGAAAATCAGATCCCAGACCTCCTTGGCTTGGTGCAAGGCGGGTCTCAAAGAACCGGAATCGCTACAGTGCAATTTCGTCGCCCATTGCTTTTGAAATCGTCGATTATTTTTGCCGCCGCACTCGCGGTGCTCTTGCCTCGCGCCATTCATGCCGAAGCCAGACTCGTGATCGAAGCCGACACCGGCAAGGTGCTCGAGGCCGAGAACGCGACGGTGCCCTGGTATCCCGCCTCCGTCAGCAAGCTGATGACTGCCTATGTCACGCTGGCGGCGGTGAAGGACGGCAAGATCACCCTCGACACCCTGCTCACGGTGTCGCCGACCGCCGCCTCGCAATCGCCTTCCAAGATGGGATTGCGGCCGGGCACGCAAGTCACGGTCGATAACGCGCTGAAGATGATGCTGGTGAAGTCGGCCAATGACATGGCCGTGGTGCTGGCCGAAGGCGTCGGCGGTTCGATCGACGGCTTCTCGGCGATGGAGAACGAGACCGCGCAGAAGCTCGGCATGACGCAGACGCACTACGTCAATCCGAACGGCCTGCCGGCGGACGGCCAGATCACCTCCGCGCGTGACCTTGCGATCCTCGCGCGCTCCATCATCAAGAACCTTCCCGAATACGAATATTTCGTCCACATCCCCTCGATCCGCTACGGCAGGCGCATCACGCAGAACTTCAACCGGCTGATCGGCCGCTATCCCGGCGCCGACGGGTTCAAGACCGGCTTCATCTGCGCCTCCGGCTACAATCTCGTTGCCTCCGCCACGCGCGACGGCAAGCGGCTGATCGCCGTCGTGCTCGGCGCCTCCTCCGGCACCATGCGCGCGGTGCGCGCCGCGCAACTGCTCGATCGCGGCTTTGCCAATAACGGGCTGGCGTGGCTGCGTCCTTCGCTCGGAACGGTCGACCAGCTCGCGCCAATCGACGCATCTCCGCCGGACCTGCATGACCAGGTCTGCGGCGGCAAACACCATAGGCAGAGCGACGAGGACGAGATAGCCGCGAGCGCACCCGGCTCCGCATCGGCGACCGGCGACGGCAGCAACGGTGCGACATTCCTTGCCTCTAACCTGCAGGCGCCGATGCCGAGGCCCTCGGAATGGCTTGCGGCCCCTCCCGCGCCGTCGGAGCCGATCGTCGTCTACACCGGTCCGACCCGCACCGGCGCCGCCCTGGTCGCAGCGGTGGCGGCCGACGCCGACAGCCAGGCGGCGGCGGGCGGCAAGCGCGGCAAGCGGCATGCTGGGAAGAAGCCCGCCGCGACGGCGGAGGCGAATCCGGCCGATGCGTCGGGCGCAAAGCCTGCCGCGAAGCACGCGGCCGCCAAGCCAGCTGCCGCCGCGACCGATTCGGCGGCCCCGGCGGCAAAGCCTGCCAAGCCCAAGGCTAGCGCCAAGCCGAAGTCCGGCACGACCAACGGACAGAAGACCTCGGGCGAGGCTAAGCCCGCCGGCGACTAGCGATCCCTATCAGCCTGTCATTCCCGGACGCGCCGCACACGGCGCAGACACGGAATCTTGAGACATCCAGGGGCACATTTGCGCCCCATGGTCGATGCTTTCGCATCGCAGAATGACCTCGTCGTGAAATCCCCGTTAACCCTCGGCCGCTTGCCATGAGCGGCGGCAAGCACAATACTGTCACAAAACACACCGTCCCCGTGTAGTGACGGACAAAACATCTCAGGAGGGGAAAGACCATGGAGCGGATCTGGCTCAAGCACTATCCCGCCGGCGTGCCCGCCGATATCGACACCACGCAATATTCTTCGCTGGTTGAGCTGCTGGAAGAAAGCTTTGCGAAATATGCCGATCGCAAGGCCTTCATCTGCATGGACAAGTCGATCACCTATCACGAGCTCGACGAGATGTCGGTTGCGCTCGGCGCCTATTTGCAGAGCCGGGGGCTCGCCAAGGGCGCGCGTGTCGCGCTGATGATGCCGAACGTGCTGCAATATCCGGTCGCGACCGCGGCCGTGCTGCGCGCCGGCTTTGCCGTCGTCAACGTCAACCCGCTCTACACCCCGCGCGAGCTAGAGCATCAGCTGAAGGATTCCGGCGCGGAAGCGATCGTGGTGCTGGAGAATTTCGCCACCACCGTGCAGCAGGCGCTGCCGCAGACCAACGTCAAGCATGTGATCATCGGCAGCATGGGCGACCTGCTCGGCTTCAAGGGCGTGATCGTCAATCTCGTCGTGCGCAAGGTGAAGAAGATGGTGCCGGCCTATTCATTGCCGGGCGCGGTGTCCTTCACCGATGCGCTCGCGGCCGGCCGCGCCGCGAAGTTCGACAAGCCGAAGCTCGGCCCCGATGACGTCGCCTTCCTGCAATATACCGGCGGCACCACCGGCGTCTCCAAGGGAGCGACGCTGCTCCATCGCAACATCCTCGCCAATGTGCTGCAGAACGACGCCTGGCTACAGCCGGCTTTGGCGCAGCCGCCGCATGTCGATGCGCTGCTGATCGTCTGCGCGCTGCCGCTCTATCACATCTTCGCGCTGACGGCGTGCTACCTGCTCGCGGTGCGCGCCGGCGGCTGCAATCTGCTCATCCCCAACCCGCGCGACATCGCGGGCTTCATCAAGGAATTGCAGAAATACCAGGTCAACTCCTTCCCGGCGGTCAACACGCTCTATAACGGGCTGATGCATCATCCCGACTTCAAGAAGATCGACTTCTCGAAGCTGAAAATCGCCAACGGCGGCGGCATGGCGGTGCAGCGTCCCGTGGCCGAGCAGTGGAAGCAGATCACCGGCTGCAGCATCGCCGAAGGCTATGGCCTGTCGGAGACCTCGCCGACCTTGACCTGCAACACCGCAACCTCAGCCGAGTTCAACGGCTCGATCGGCATTCCCGTGCCGTCGACCCATATCTCGATCCGAGACGATGCCGGCAACGAGGTGCCGCTCGGCGAGCCCGGCGAAATCTGCGCCAAGGGCCCGCAGGTGATGGCGGGCTACTGGAACAGGCCGGACGAGACCGCGAAGGTGATGACGTCAGACGGCTATTTCCGCACCGGCGACATCGGCGTGATGGATGAGAGCGGCTACACCAAGATCGTCGACCGCAAGAAGGACATGATCCTGGTCTCCGGCTTCAATGTCTATCCGAACGAGATCGAGGAAGTGATCGCAAGCCATCCGGGCGTGCTCGAATGTGCTGTGATCGGCGTTGCCGACGACAAGTCGGGCGAGGCGGTCAAGGCGTTCCTGGTCAAGAAGGACCCCAATCTTACCGCCGAGGACGTGATCAAGTTCTGCCGCGAGCGGCTGACCGCCTACAAGGTGCCGAAGCTGATCGAGTTCAGGAAGGACCTGCCCAAGACCAATGTCGGAAAAATCCTCCGCCGCGAGCTCCGCGACGAGAAGAAGGCGGCGGCTTGATTTCCAGCCCCACCGACATCCTCGCGTTCTGGCGCGAGGCGGGCTACGACCGCTGGTACAAGAAGGACGATGCCTTCGACGCCGAAGTGCGCCGCCGCTATCTCGAGCTCTGGCAACAGGCCGTCGCTGGTGAGCTTTCATCGTGGGAGACAAGCGACGACGGTGCGCTGGCGCTCGTCATCGTACTCGACCAGTTTCCCCGCAACATGTTTCGCGGCAAGCCGGAGGCGTTCTCCAGCGACGCCAAGGCGCTGGCGGTCGCGGAGCGCGCCGTCGCCCGCGGCGCCGATGCCCGGATCGATCCGGACCTGCTTGAATTTCTTTATATGCCCTTCATGCATTCGGAGGCGCTGGCCGATCAGCTGCGCTGCGTCGAGCTGTTCCAGAACTCTCCCGACAACCTCAAATATGCAAGGGAGCATGCCGATATCATCCGCCAGTTCGGCCGCTTCCCGCACCGTAACGGCGTGCTGGGGCGCTCGACCACGGCGGAGGAGCAGGCGTTTCTGGAGGCTGGCGGGTTTTCCGGCTAATGACATCACGATGAACGCGATTGCCGTTTTCGCGGCAGCGAATATTGTACCCGCCGCCTCCCCGGTCTAAGACACATTCCGCTCATGTAAGGAGAATTGACGATGGCGATCCAAGTTGGCGACAAGCTGCCCGAGACCAAGTTTCGCGTGATGACCGCGGAAGGCCCGCAGGTCAAAACCACCGACGACATCTTCAAGGGCAAGAAGGTCGCGCTCTTTGCCGTTCCGGGTGCTTACACCGGCACCTGCCACAAGATGCATCTGCCGAGCATTTTCCTCAACGCCTATGCGATCAAGGACAAGGGCGTGGACACCATCGCGATCGTCTCCGTCAACGACGCCTTCGTGATGAACGCCTGGAAGCGCGACACCGACCAGCGCGATGAAGCGGTCTTCCTCGCCGACGGCAACGCCGAGTTCGCGAAAGCGATCGGCATGGAGCTCGACGCCTCCGGCAACGGGCTGGGCATCCGCTCCAAGCGCTATTCCATGCTGGTCGAGGACGGCACCGTGAAGAAGCTCAATCTCGAACCCGCCCCCGGCAAGGTCGAGGTTTCGGGCGGTGATACGCTGCTGGGACAGCTTTGAGCTCATCTTGCAAGAATTGTAGGGTGGGCAAAGGCGCGCTTGCGCCGTGCCCACCTTTCTCGCTCGACATGTAATGGTGGGCACGCTTCGCTTTGCCCACCCTACAATCTGTCGTTACGACGACGCGTAGGATGGGTAGAGCGCAGCGAAACCCATCAGCTTCATCCACCGTCTTCGTGAAATGGTGGGTTTCGCTGCGCTCTACCCACCCTACGAACCTACCCCTTCAACCGCGCCATTGCGACGCCGTCGCGGGCGAGCTGGTCGGCGCGCTCGTTCTCGTCATGGCCGGCATGGCCCTTGACCCAGTGCCAGCGCACCTGGTGCGGCTTTAACGCAGCCTCGAGGCGCTGCCACAGCTCGGCATTCTTCACCGGCTTCTTGTCGGCGGTGCGCCAGCCGTTCTTCTTCCAGCCATGGATCCAGCCGGTGATGCCCTGCCGCACATATTGGCTGTCGGTATAGAGATCGACATCGCACGGCTTCTTTAGCGCTTCCAGCGCGGAGATCGCGGCCATCAGCTCCATGCGGTTGTTGGTGGTGTGGGCCTCGCCGCCCTTCATTTCCTTCTCGACGTCGCCGAATTTGAGGATCGCGCCCCAGCCGCCCGGCCCGGGATTGCCCGAGCAGGCGCCGTCGGTGTGGATGATGACATTGGGCAGCGCGCTCACGCGACGAGTGTCCCGGTCACGCCATAATCGCGCACGCTGGCAACGCCCTGATGAAAGCGCAGCTTGCGCGCATATTCGAGCGGATCCTTCGGCTTCACCAGCGCGCCCGGCGGCACGTTGAGCCAGTCGACCAGCCGCGTCAGCAAAAAGCGCAGCGCGGCGCCCCGCGCCAGCAGCGGCAGCGCGTCCTGTTCCTCATCCGACAATTTCCGCTCGCGGCCATAGGCCGACAGAAACGCGCGCGCCTTGGTGACGTTGAGGGAATGATCGGGCTCGAAGCACCAGGCGTTCAGGCAGATCGCGACGTCATAGGCCAGCATGTCGTTGCAGGCGAAGGTAAAGTCGATGATTCCCGACAGCGCCTCGCCGAGGAAGAACACGTTGTCCGGAAACAGATCGGCGTGGATCACGCCGACCGGCAGATGTTTTGGCCACACCCCGCCTTCGAGATGATCGAGCTCGCGCGCGATGAAATCGCGAAGCCCCGGCTGCACGCTGTCGGCGCGATCGGCCGCGAGCTCGAACAGCGGCCGCCAGCCGGACACCGAAAGTGCGTTGGCGCGCGAAATCGCGAAATCGCGGCCCGCCAGGTGCATTTTTGCGAGCGCCCCGCCGACGCCGGCGCAATGGGTGACGTTCGGCTTGCGCGGCCAGATGCCTTCGAGAAAGGTGATGATCGCCGCCGGCCTTCCGCACAACGCGCCCAGCGCCTCGCCTTTTCTGTTCGTCACCGGCTGCGGGCAGTTGATTCCGTTGGCGGCCAGATGCGTCATCAGGCCGAGGAAGAACGGAAGGTCGTCTTTCTCGACCCGCTTCTCGTACAGCGTCAGGATGAAATAACCGCGCGCGGCGTGCAGCAGGAAGTTCGAATTCTCAACGCCCTCGGCGATGCCCTTGTAGGACAGGAGCTCACCGAGATCGTAGAGAGAGAGGAATTCCGCAAGCTCGTCGGCGGCGACGTCGGTATAGACCGCCATACGGGCCTACTCGGCGGCGGCTTCAGGGCGCAGCGAACGCGGCAGCGGGAAGAACTCGTTCTCCTCCGCGGCCGAGACCGTCTCCACATGCAGCGTAAAACGCTCGGCGAAGGCGCCCATGATCTCCTCGACGATCACCTCCGGCGCGGACGCGCCCGCGGTGATACCGAGGCTCTTGATGCCTTCGAAGCGCTTCCAGTCGATGTCGGCGGCGCGCTGCGCCAGGACGGCAATCGGGCAGCCTTCGCGCTCGGCGACCTCGCGCAGGCGCTGCGAGTTCGACGAGTTGGGCGCACCGACCACGATCAGCGCATCGACCACGGGCGCCACCTTCTTCACTGCGAGCTGGCGGTTGGTGGTGGCGTAGCAGATGTCTTCCTTGTGCGGCCCGTTGATGTTCGGGAAGCGCTGTTTGAGGATCGCGACGATATGGGCGGTGTCGTCGATCGACAGCGTGGTCTGGGTGACGAAAGCCAGATTATCCGGATCCTGTGGCGCGATGGTGCGGGCATCCTCATCGGTCTCGATCAGCGTCACCGCACCCGCCGGCAACTGGCCGAGCGTGCCGACCACCTCGGGATGGTGGGAATGGCCGATCAGGAAGATTTCACGGCCGCGCTTGAAATGGATCGCAGCCTCGCGATGCACCTTGGTCACCAGGGGGCAGGTCGCATCCAGCGAGAACAAATTGCGGCTCTGGGCGTCGGCCGGAACCGATTTCGGCACGCCATGGGCCGAGAACACCACCGGTGCGGTAGTATTTTCCGGAATTTCGGCCAGTTCCTCGACGAAGATCGCGCCCTTGGTCTTCAAGCTGTCCACCACATAGCGGTTGTGGACGATCTCATGCCGGACATAGACCGGGGCGCCGTAGATGGCGAGCGCCCGTTCCACGGTGTCGATGGCGCGAACCACGCCGGCGCAGAAGCCCCGTGGCGAACAAAGCACGATTCTGAGGTCCGGTTTTGGGTCTGTTTTGGCTGCCATTTGGGACGATCTCGGGACCGAATCACCCCTCGCCGACGGGCGGGGAACGGCCGTTTCTGTTCACGAATTGGGACCGCTTTCGGCCCCTGTCAAGCCACTATAGCATACCATTGCGTGCTGGGCCCAACAGGGCCTATATAGGGCAAATTCCCGTCATCGCTGATGACTACCGGCTTCGCCTCCAGACAGGCGGGCGAAGCACAAAGGAGATTTGCCATGAGCAACGCCCCGTTGATGCCCAAGGCGACCGCCGTCTGGCTGCTCGATAATACTGCGTTAACTTTCGACCAGGTCGCCGATTTCACCAAAATGCACCCGCTTGAGATCCGCGCGATCGCCGATGGCGACGCCGCCCAGGGCATCAAGGGTTCGGACCCGATCTCCAGCGGCCAATTGACCCGCGAGGAGATCGAAAAGGGCGAGAGGGACCAGAATTATCGCCTCAGGCTCGAGGAGAGCAAGGTGGTGCTGCCGCCGGCCGCCAAGCGCAAGGGCCCCCGCTACACCCCGGTGTCGCGCCGCCATGAGCGGCCGAGCGCGATCCTCTGGCTGGTGCGCAACCATCCGGAGCTGAAAGACGCGCAGATCATGCGCCTGGTCGGCACCACCAAGACCACAATCGCCAGCGTCCGCGACCGCACCCACTGGAATGCCTCCACCCTGACCCCGATGGACCCGGTGACGCTCGGCCTGTGCTCGCAGATCGAGCTCGATTTCGAGGTGCAGCGCGCCGCCAAGGAAAAGCCGGTCGACACCCAGTACGGCGGAGCCACGCTGCTCCCGGCCTCCGAGACCACCCGCAAGGAGCCGGAGCTCGAGACCACGGACAGCAAGAGCAGCGACGACCTCAATGTCGACGCCGTCTTCGCCAAGCTGAAGACCATCGGCGGCAAGAAGCAGGAAGACGAGTAGTAAGAGGCTTCTCGATTACTTTTGGTGATATGAAAAACGCGGCGGAATCATCCCGCCGCGTTTTTTTGTTGCATCTTACTCTCCACTCGTCATGCCCGGCCTTGTGCCGGGCATCCACGTCTTGATTGCGTTCGGCAAGGAAGACGTGGATGGCCGGGACAAGCCCGGCCATGACGACAATGAGCTATTTCGGATTGTTCATCATGTATTCGGCGAGGTCGCGCTGCTTGCGGTCGGCGCGGGCGACGGCGGCGTTGCGCGCGGCGTCGCGTTCCTTGCGGCAATAGACATAGTCGGGTGTGCCGATCTTGACCCTGCCGCCCTGCTGGCAATAGGCGTCGTCGTCCTCGCTGGACAGGTGCTCATAGGCCGGCACCTCGTTGCGCGAGGCGCAGGCGGCAAGGGACAGCGCGGCGAAGGCCAGCAAGAGCAGCGGATGCACGGATTTAAGCCCCATATCGATTCCGTCCGTTGAGACCAATTCTCGTCATTGCCGGGCTTGACCCGGCAATCCATCAAAATCATGGCATTGTTTGTTCATTGATGGATGCCCGGGTCAAGCCCGGGCATGACGAGCGGGAACTGGCGGACCGTCCGGAATGACGACGAAGGAGCAAGCGTCACACCCTGCCCTTCAACGCGTCCGTGATCTCCTCCAGCACCTTTGGATCCTCGATGGTGGCGGGCATGGTCCAGGACTCGTGGTCGGCGATCTTCTTGATGGTGCCGCGCAGGATTTTTCCGGAGCGCGTCTTCGGCAACCGCGCCACGGTGATGGCGAGCTTGAAGGCGGCGACGGGGCCGAGCTTTTCGCGCACCAGCGCCACGGTCTCGCTTTCGATCTCCGACGGCGCGCGCGTCACGCCGGCCTTGAGCACCAGGAAGCCGCAGGGCACCTCGCCCTTGATCGCATCGTTGATGCCGAGCACCGCGCATTCGGCGACATCCGGATGCGAGGCCAAAATCTCCTCCATGCCGCCGGTCGACAGGCGATGGCCCGCGACATTGATGATGTCGTCGGTGCGGCCCATGACGAAGACATAGCCGTCCTCGTCCTTGTAGCCGGCGTCGGAAGTTTTGTAGTAGCCGGGAAATTCGGACAAATACGCTTGCTTGAAGCGATCCTCCTGCTCCCACAACGTCGGCAGGCAGGCCGGCGGCATCGGCAGTTTGATGACGATCGAGCCCATCTTGCCCGCGGGCACCGGCTTCGCCGCCTCATCGACCACATCGACCTGGTAGCCCGGCATCGGCACCGTCGGCGAGCCGTGCTTGACCGGCAACATTCCGAGACCAATCGGATTGCCGGCAATGCACCAGCCGGTTTCGGTCTGCCACCAGTGATCGATGACCGGCACCTTCAACTGCGCCTCGGCCCATTCCACCGTCGGCGGATCGGCGCGCTCGCCGGCGAGGAACAGCGTGCGGAATTTCGACAGGTCGTATTTCCTGATCAGCTTGCCGTCCGGGTCGTCCTTCTTGATGGCGCGGAAGGCGGTCGGCGCGGTGAAGAAGGCGACGGCGCCGTGCTCGCTGATCACACGCCAGAATGCGCCGGCGTCGGGCGTGCCGATCGGCTTGCCCTCATACATGATCGAGGTCGCGCCATGAAACAGCGGACCGTAGATGATGTAGCTGTGGCCGACCACCCAGCCGATATCGGAGCCGCACCACCAGATCTCGCCGGGCTTGACGCCGTAGAGATTGAACATCGACCATTTGACCGCGACCAGATGCCCGCCATTGTCGCGCACCACGCCCTTCGGCACGCCGGTCGTGCCTGAGGTGTAGAGGATGTAGAGAGGGTCGGTCGCGAGCACCGGCACGCAAGGCGCCTGTCTGCCGGCATCGAGCGCGGCGCGGCGCAGCGTCTGCCAATCATGATCGCGGCCGGCGACGAGGTCGCAGCCATGTTGGGGCCGTTGCAGGATGATGCAGGCCTGCGGCTTGAAGCTCGCGAGCCTGATCGCTTCATCGAGCAGCGGCTTGTATTGCACGATGCGGCCCGGCTCGAGCCCGCAACTGGCGGACAGGATCAGTTTCGGCTTGGCATCATCAATGCGCGTAGCCAATTCCTTCGCCGCAAAGCCGCCGAACACCACGCTGTGCACCGCGCCGATCCGCGCGCAGGCAAGCATCGCGACGACCGCCTCAGACACCATCGGCATGTAGAGAATGACGCGGTCGCCCTTGGCGACGCCGAAATCGGCCATGACGGCCGCGAGCGCCTGCACCTCTTTCAACAGCTCGGCATAGGTGAATTTGGTGATCGTATTGGTCAGCGGCGAATCATGGATCAGCGCGACCTGATTGGCGCGGCCGCCGGCGACATGGCGGTCGAGAGCGTTGTAGCAGGTGTTGACCACACCGCCGGTGAACCAGCGGCCGTAAGCGCCCATGGCGGGATCGAAGATCTTCTTCGCCGGCTCGATCCAGTCGATCTCGCGCGCCGCCTCCGCCCAGAACCCCTGGGGGTCGCGGAGCGAGCGGGCATGTATCTCGTGATACCGGCTCTTCTCGTGAATGTTCATGGCGTCTCTCCCGCGGGCCGTGGCCCGCTTATTGGACGCCATTGTCACGCTACGGCGTGACGATTCAAGCCGGAAATGCTTGCACTCTTCGACTAACGCGCCGGCGACTGCAGCGCATCGAGGCGCTGTTGCAGGGCCATTTGGAGGTCGTAGCCCGGCCTGCCGAAGCTGATATTGCGGGTTGCGACGAAATCGCGCTGGGCCCGGCGCAGCATATCGGCGGAACGGCCGCTCGCATTGCTGATCAGGCGCGAATAAATGTCGGCGATCTGGTGATCGAGCGCGCCGAGCTGCGGATCGGCGCAAATCGCCTGCTCCACCGGCAGGCTGGCCGCGGCGCAATCGAAAGAGGGATGCGCTTCCGCCGCGTGCAACGGCTGCGGCGCCGCCGCGCCGAAGCGTGCGATGTCGGCCTTCATGGCGCGCCGGCCTTCGATCGCGTTCTCGTTGCCCGGATCGAGGCGCACGGCGACTTCATAATCGGCCAGCGCCTTGGCGCGCTCGCCCATCTTGTTGTAGAGCACCGCGCGGTTGTTGTAGGCGAGCGCGAAATTCGGATCGAGCTTGAGCGCGGCGTTGTAGTTGTCCAGCGCCGTGCCGAGCTCGCCCTTGAACTGGTAGGAATCGCCGCGGTTGGTAAGGTAGTTCGCGCGCTGTTGCAGCTTGATCGCCTGATCGTAATCGGCGATCGCTTTGTCATATTCCTTCATCTTCGCGTAGGTGAGGCCGCGATTGTCGAAATATTCGGGATCCTTGGGATCGCGCTGGATCGCCTCATTGCTGTCGGCGAGCGCCTTGTCCAGCCGGCCGAGCTTCTTGTAGGCGGACGCGCGGTTCGACCAGGTGCGCGGCCGGTCCGGATCGATGCGCAGCGCTTCGTCGCAATCGCTCACGGCTTTCTCGTAGTTGCCGGTGAGATAGTAGGTGGCGCCGCGGTCGGAATAGGCCTGGGCGTAATCAGTCTTGAGACGGATCGCCTCGTCGTAATCGGCAATGGCGCGGTCGAACCGGTGCGTGTTGGTGTAGACGATGCCGCGCTGCTCGAAGGCTTCGGCATCCTGCGGATCGAGCGCGATCGCCTTGGTCAGATCAGCTTCGGCGCGCGCGGGATTGCCGCCGGCCTGGCGCGTCAGATTGCCACGAAGCCGATAGGCGCGAGCGTTCTTGTCGTCAAGCGCAATCGCCCGGTCGAGATCGGCCAGGGCCGCGCTCAAATTATCGGAATCTCTGGAACGGGCTTCGGCGCGAGCCACCAGCGCCGCCGCGCGATCGGTGCGCGAGGCCGCATTATTGTCGACGATGGCGCCGCAGGCCGCGATCAGCTCGGCCGGCGCAGCCTTGCTGCCGTAGACGCAGTCGACGCTATCGCCGGCCTTCGCCGGATCCACCGCCAGCGCCAGACCCATCGCAAGGCCGAGCAACGAGGCGCGCAGCGCAGACGAGGACAAGGAGGCTGATTTGAAGGGGGCGGACATGGGAAGGACTCCGGGCAACGGCTCTTCCCGTTGTCGCGGATGCTCCCGCTCCGGTTCAAATCATGCGGGATTTGAAGGTTAATTCGCCGGCCCGTTGAGCCGGCTCAGGCGATCCTGCATAACCTTTTTCAGGTCGTAACCGGCCTTGCCGAAGGCGGCATTACGGCCAGCGATGAACTCATCCTGATCGCGCTGCAACGCCTGGGCGTCATGCGGGCTCTTCGCTTCGCGGACCAGCCTGGCATTCACCGCAACAATCTCGCGGTCGAGATCGGCAAGCTCGGCATTGGCGCAGATCGCCTTCTCCACCGGACGGCGCGCGGCAGCGCAATTGAAGCTCGGCTTGCCAGCGAGCGCCATCTGCGCGCCGATCCGCTCCAGTTCCAGCGCCAGCGATTTGTAATTGGCTTTCGCCGCCGGATGATCCGGCTTGAGCCTCAGCGCCGCGCCGAAATCCAGCAGCGCCTTGCGGCGATCGCCCTTCTTGCGCCAGAGCTCGCCGCGGCTGTTGAAGAGATCGGCCTGCGACGGATCGAGCTGCAGCGCGGCGTCGTCATCGCCAATCGCACGATCGCCCTGGTCCTTGCGGGTGAAGACGCCGGCGCGCGCGATCAGCGCCTTGAGGCGATCGGCCTTGCTCGTCTTTTCATTATCGATCAGCGCACCGCATGCGCTGATGATTCCGTCGTCATCATTGGCCGAGATCGCAGCGAAGCAAGGCGCGGGATCGGCCGGCGGCACCGCGGCGGCATCGGTGCCGGTCGCGCGCACCGGATCAGGCTCGGCAGACAACAGGAGCGTGGCCACGCTGCACAGAAACAAGACTCTCAAGCTGCCCCTCGCCCCATATCCATAAAACATCCGTCCGCCGCGACACTCGCGCGCAGCCATGCCGCGGTCAATATGCCGTCGATTTTGATGTAAGATTGACGCCTCATTGCGACGGCGTCGCGCACTTGACGGATTTCGGCTTGCTCACTTTCGAATGGATCATCGGCTTGTTGCTCGCCGCGGTGGTGCTGTCGGCACTGGCGCGGCGGCTCGCCATCCCCTATCCGACCTTTCTGGCCGTCGGCGGCGCGCTGCTCGCCTTTGTGCCTGCATCGCCGTCCTGGACGCTCGATCCCAAGCTCGCGCTGGCGCTGTTCGTGGCGCCGGTGCTGCTCGATGCCGCCTACGACACCTCGTTGCGGGACCTGCGCAACAACTGGCTGCCGGTATCGACGCTGGTCATCGCCGCCGTCGGCGTCACCACGGCTGCGGTTGCGGTGCTGGTGCACAGCCTGCTGCCCGATATCTCCTGGCCGGCCGCGATCGCGCTCGGCGCCATCGTGGCGCCGCCCGATGCGGCAGCAGCGGTCACGATCCTGCGCCAGGTCAACCTGCCCTATCGGCTGATGAAAATCCTCGAGGGCGAAAGCCTGCTCAACGACGCCAGCGCGCTCCTGATCTATCGCATCGCGCTCGGCGCGGAAGCCGCCCAGCATCTGAGCTGGAGCGCATTCACCTCGTCGATTGCGCTGGTGCTGGTCGGCAGCCTTGTCGCGGGTTATTTGTTCAGCAGGCTGTGGTTGCTGGTCGTCCCGCTGTTCGACGATGCGCCGAGCGCGATCATCCTGCAATTTGTCGGGGCCTTCGCGGTCTGGATCGCGGCCGAGCATATCGGCCTGTCCGGCATCCTGACCATCGTGGTCTTTGCCATGGTGCTGGCGCGTCACGCGCCGGCACGGACATCGGCACGGCTGCGGGTGCCCTCCTACGCCGTCTGGGAGACGGCAGTTTTCATCCTCAACGTGCTCGCCTTCATCATGATCGGCATGCAGCTCCGTCCGATCTGGAGCGGGCTCGACGACGATGTCCGGGTGCAATATTGCGAGATCGCAGCTTTCGTTCTGCTCGCGGTCATCCTGGCGCGCGCTGCCTGGGTCATCATTTTCCGCATCGGCCTTTGGCTGGTCCTGGCGCTCGGCCGATTGCGCGGGGCCGAAGTTCCGGAGCCGCCATCGTTCAGGAGCGGCATCGTCGTGTCCTGGTGCGGCATGCGCGGCATCGTCACGCTGGCAACGGCATTTGCGCTGCCCGAGGACTTTCCTTACCGCGACCTGATCCTGTTCACGGCCTTTGCCGTGGTGCTGGGCTCGCTGGTCATCCAGGGCCTCACGCTGCGGCCACTGATCACAGCGCTGCGGCTGAAGGAAGACGATTTCGTCGCCAATGAGGTCGCGCGCGCCCGCGGCGTCGCCTATCGTGCCGCGCTGGAAGAGATCGACGGCGATCCATCCGAGGCAGCCGAGCTGTTGCGGCTGGAATATCGCGCGGTGCTGCTCCAGGCCAAGGACGATCCCGATGGCGGCATAGCCTCGAACGAACTCCCCGCCGATCCGCTCCGTCGCCGCGCCATCCTCGCCGCCCGCCGCGCCATCCTCGACCTGCGGCAGAGCGAAGCAATCGGCGATGACGCGTTCCATCAGATCGAGGAGGAACTCGACCGCGCCGAGTTGGGGGCGAATGGGTGATGCTTCCCGGAGTCGTCCTGGCGAAATTACGCGGTGCGGACAAAATACTCGGTGTCGTCCTGGCGAAAGCCAGGACCCATACCGCGTGATTTATGGAAAAGGCAGGCTGGTAGTAACCACTTCCTTCGACCAACCGAAGCCTGTGGTTATGGGTCCTGGCTTTCGCCAGGACGACATCGTTGGCAGCTCTCTGCCTTTATCCCGCACCCCTCACGCCCGGCAGGTCAGTCCGCCATCGACTACGAGCTCAATGCCGGTGATATATCGCGACTCGTCGGAGGCCAGAAACAGCGCCGCGTTGGCGACGTCCCAGGCTTCGCCCATATGGCCCATCGGCACCTGCGCGTCGCGGGCGCGCCACATCGCTTCCACATCACCCTTGGCGTAGCTCGCCGCGAGGCCCGCGGAATGTTCCACCATCGGCGTCTTCATCAGCCCCGGCAGGATGGCGTTGACGCGGACATAGTCCGCCGCGAACTCCACCGCCGTGGAGCGGGTCATCTGGTTCATCGCCGCCTTGCTGGCGTTGTAGCTGACATAGGAAATGCCGACATGGCGGATCGAGGCGATCGAGGAGATGTTGATGATCGAGCCGCCGCCCTGCTTCACCATCAAGGGAATGACGTGCTTCATGGCGAGATAGGCGCTCTTGAGATTGACCGCGAAGACGCGGTCCCATTGGTCTTCCGCGACTTCGACCACGCTGCCGACCTCGGCGATGCCGACATTGTTGTCGAGCACGTCGATGCGGCCACAGGCTTTCAGGCAGGCCGCGACCATCGCCTCGACCTCGGCGGCCCTGGACACGTCGGCGGTGAAGGCCGTCGCCTTGCCGCCTTCCTTGGTGATGAGGCTCACGGTCTCCTCGGCCGCGGCAGGATTGCGATCGACGCAAAACACCTGCGCGCCCTCGCGGGCAAAGGTGACCGCGGTCGCCTTGCCGTTGCCCCAGCCGGGGCCGATCGAGCCGGCACCAACCACCATCGCAACCTTGCCCTTGAGCCGATCCATCGTGTTCTCCCTTTTGTTCTTGGCTATTCGAATTGCCGCAGCGCGTCGGCGCGCGCAAGCAGGCGTTTGGCATTGGAATAGGTCGGCATTTCGACCAGCGAGCCGTCAAGCTCGACGCGCGCCTCGCCTGCGGCGCGCGCCGCTTCGAACGCAGCCACGATCTTTTCCGCGCGGCGGACTTCCGCCGCATCAGGTGTCAGCAGGCCGTTGATGACGGCGGCATGCGCGGGATCGACCAGGCTGCGCGCGACATAGCCGAGGCGACGCGCCCAACGGGTGTCGCGCGTGACACCTTCGATGTCGCTCCAGGTATAGGGGCAATCAACCGCGACCACGCCGGCCGCGACGCATTCCACCAGAAAGCGTTGCCGGCAATAGCTGAGCTCGGCGCCGTCGGGCGCGCGTTCCGCGCCAAGATCGGCCGCGAGGTCTTCCGACGCGAGAAGACAGGCCGACACGCGCTTGCTTACGCCTGCGATCGCGCCGAGTTGCACCAGCCCGCGGGCGTATTCGATATTGGGCAGCAGTGCGGTTGTCCCTTCCGGAATGCCATAGTCGCGCTCGAAGCGCGTTACGGCTTCATCCAGGTGCACAATATGAGAAGGTTCGGCCACCTTCGGCAGCGCCACGATATCAGGGCGGCCACGCATCACGGCAGCAAGATCGTCCATGCCATCGCCATCCAGCGGATTGACGCGGACCGCCACGATCACCCCAGCCTCGCGCCAGGTGGGATAAAGCTCTGGCACGAGCGCCCGAGCCGTCTGGCGCAGGTGCGGCGGCGTAAAGTCCTCGAGCTCCTGGATCAGGACGTCGGCGCCGCTCGAGGGTGCGGCGCGCAGCACCGCCTCATTGGCGCCTTCGAGGAAGAGCCAGGAGCGGCAGAGCGGCGCGGGGCGAAGCCTCCGCATGACGCGTCAGCTTGCGTAGCGCGCGTTCACTGGAACGACATGTCCAGGCATTTGGAGATGTCGGAACCGAGACCGGAGGAGATGGTGATGCAGCCGCGCACCTTCTGCTGGGTGGTGTCGGCGGCCCAGATCGAATAGCCGCCGGTGCCGAAGAAGGAGTTGGTGTTCGGCGGCTCGGTCTCGGTGGCGTCGAAGGCGTAGTTGGAGTCGGCATCGAAGACGCGCGGCTTCTTGGTGCAGCCGCCATCGGCCTGCACGTTGATCACTTCCTTGTTGTCGCGGGTCAGCGCCAGCGACACCTGGCAGCGGAAATATTCCGAGGTCTTGGTGTTGAAAACGTAGGTGTAGGATTTGCAGGTTGCCGTGTTGAGCTTGCCGGCGGCGAGTCCCCGGCTGCAGGCAATCCGCTGGTTGTTGGACAGCTTGAACAGATCGTCGGCGCTTGCGGCAGAAACCAGCGTCAGCGACGACAGCGCGGCAAAAAGGCAGATTTTCGTGACGTGGCTCATACGAATCATCCCCATAGCGGCTTATGTAGAATTGGTTCTAATTGGAAACCGGACCATAGTCGCCAAGCAGGTGGCGGGAAATCACAAAGTCATCGATGGCCGTGATGCGTTGGTGTCGCGCCTGTTGTTGACGGGACAATGACGTTCGTGATTTGTTCAAGGGCCTACGGGGAGGATGAGGATGATGAGGATTTCAATCAAAACGCTGCTGCTGGCGGCTGCGCTCGGCGGCATTGCGACATTGGCTTATGCGCAAGCGGCCGGGCCGACGCCCTGGGAAATGAAACCGGATACCGGCTACGGCTATGACAAGGAAGGCAAGACCTTCCAGTACAAGATGGGCACCAGCAATGCTGGCCAACTATTGAAGGGCGCCAAGAAAGTGCCAAAGGGCACGCTGTTCTTCATCGGCCAGAACGGCCAGCTCTATATGCGCAGCGGCCCCTATCTCGACGGCGGCGGCAAGTTCCTGTTCGGCTCGGAATGAGCCGCCGATAATTGAGATCTTGTAGGGTGGGCAAAGGCGCTCTTCGCGCCGTGCCCACCACTGATATCTCAACTGCTGGCGGTGGGCACGCTTCCGCCTTCGCTCGTTGAGCTACGGGCGGACGCAGTCGCTTTGTCACCCTACAATTCGCTACAAATCTCGGCCGTGGCTAGAACGCCGCCGCCAACTCCCTGGCGCCTGCGAGCGTACTGTTGGCATCCATCCGCGCATCGGTGACCGCGAGCAATCTGGCGACCGTGTTGTTGCGGCTTGCGACCGGATTGCGCTCATAGCCGGAGCGCTGGAAGAAATTCGCAGTCGGCACTTGCTCGCGCATGTCAGGCGGCATGGTCACCATGTCGAGGCCGGTCGAGTCGCCGGTCAGGTTCATCATTTCGAGCTCGGCTGCGGAGAGCGGACGCGAATAGCCCTTGGTGCGGGCGAACAGCACCGAGGTCAGGAGCTTGTGAGTCTGCAGCATCGGGCCGACGTCAATGTCGAGCACCATGGCATGCAGCGCCCAGCCCTGCGGCGTGTCGCCGATCTTCTCATGCTCGGACCATTCGTCCGGCACCGAACGGGCGATCGCCACCATCTGCCTGAGCACCGCGATCTTGGCGTCCATCGCCTGGCGCGCCGGACCCGAGAGCTGCGCGGCGCGATCGCTCAGCACCTTCACGAACAACGGGCCACGCTCGGCTATCAGTTCGACGCTGTTGGTGGTGAGGAGCTGGTTATAGCCAATCGCAGTCGAGATCGCGTGTGCGCCGGGCCGCCATGAGCTTAGTCCCGCCTGCATGTCGTGATTGCCGTTGCCGCCGGTCTCAAAGGCGTAGACCCGCACTGTCTGCTCGCGCGTCAGCCCGGCGGCCGCGGCAAAGCGGGCATAGGCGCGCTTGAAATCGGCTTCGGAAGCCGGCCGCTGCGGCGTCCACTGGAAATTATCGGAGGCCGCCTGCAGGAGATCGCCGACCACGGGAATGATCTTCTTCGGGCGCGGCGTCGCTTCCGGCTCGGGTTCGCCCTCCGGATTGAGCGGACGCCGCGGGCCGGTATAGACCGGCGGCTGCGTCAGCACATAATCGTCGAGCGTGACTTGTTGATGCTCGCGCCGCTTGGCATTGCGGCCGCGCCGCTTCTCGGCGATCGCGCTCCAATAGGCGGAAGCGTCGGCTTCGTAGGCATCGTGCACCGCCTGATATTCCGCAAGCCTGCGCTGATAATCGGCAATCGCCTCGGGCGAAGCCGTCTGCGCGCGCCCCGGCTGAGCCATCACGAGCGATAGCAACGCAAGCGCGATAATACGAATCGTGGTCGGGCGCATGCGGCTCCTTGTAACCCAAACTGCGCCTACTTCCAGGCAAACACCGGTTGCTCCAGATCAACGACGCGCGTGTTCCGCCCTGCCAGCACTTCACGAAATTGATAGATCATCGCCGCCGTCGGCGCATGGATCAGGCGCTCTTCCCAGTGGAAGCGGATCACACGCCGGTCACTTTCGGGAATCGCAGTGAAATCGAAGGCGTCTTCGCGCTCGATTGCGCCGAGCGCAATGCGATGCACGGAGGCGACCTCCTGCGGATTCGGCCTGATCGTCTCGTGGCCATCGGCCCAGACCACGACCGGCGTGATCAGATAGCCGGAGCGGGTCGGATAATCGTCGAGCAGGCCGAGCACGGCGTCATCAGCGAGATCGAGGCCGAGCTCCTCGCGCAATTCGCGCAAGGCGGCCTGGACCTGCGTCTCGCCGGCGTCGCATCGTCCGCCCGGCAGCGCCCATTGCGCGCGGTGGGCGCGTAAGCCGGCGGCACGTCGCGTCAGCAGCAGCGCCGTCTCCCCTGCCTCGTCGGCGCGGGTCAGCGCAATCACGACCGCCGCACGTTTCAGGTCGGTCGCGGCGTCGGAAGCCGGCACGTGCACAAAGCCCGCGCACAGCTCTGCGATATTCCGCCGGGTGGTATCGTCGAATGGACGGCTCATGGTGCTTGACTACATCAGCTTGGCGCTGGATGGAATGTCGGCAAGATCGAGGGACAGGAATGCACGACATGATCGACAAGGCCGCGGTCCGGATGAAATCCGACGGCTGGAAGCTCGTCGAAGCGACCGGCTTCATCCAGATCGTCGGCCCCTTGTGGGAACGCCTTGTCGATGGCCAATATGAATATGCACTGCCGACCGAGGACAAGCACCACAACCGCCGCGGCCTGGTGCAGGGCGGCGTGCTGATGACCTTCGCCGACCGCACTTGCGGCATGACCGCCCGCTTCGTCACCGGCAAGCCGACCATGGCGACCGCCCAGCTCGACGTGCATTTCGTCGAATCCGGCAAGATCGGCGAGCTGCTGGTGTCGCGTCCGCGCGTGGTGCGCGCAACGCGCAGCCTGATTTTCATGAGCACCGAGATCACCGTCGACAAGCGCGTCATCGCCATGGCCAACGGCGTGTTCAAGATTTTGAAGACGGAGAGTTAGACCGTCGTCGTCATTGCGAGGAGCGAAGCGACGAAGCAATCCAGACTTTCTCAACGGAAGCAAAGCTGGATTGCTTCGCTGCGCTCGCAATGACGAGTTCTAGAGGCTATGCTTCCCGTATCTCGTAAAGGAATGTCTCGATGAACTACCGCAAGCTCGGCCGTAGCGGCCTGAAGGTTTCGCCGATCTGCCTCGGCACCATGATGTTCGGCGGCCCGGCCGATGAAGCCACTTCGACGCGGATCGTGGCGAAGGCGCGCGAGGCCGGCATCAATTTGATCGACACCGCGGATGCCTATAACAACGGCAATTCCGAGCAGGTGGTCGGGCGCGCGATCTCCAACAACCGGCCGAGCTGGGTGCTCTCGACCAAGCTTGCGAACCCGATGGGAGATGATCCCAATCGCGGCGGGCTGTCGCGGCGCTGGGTGCTGCAGGCCGCCGACGAGAGCCTGAAGCGGCTCGGCACCGACTACATCGACCTCTATTTCCTGCACAAGGAAGATCACTCGACGCCGCTGGAAGAGACCGTGCGCGCGATGGGCGATCTGATGCGCGCCGGCAAGATCCGCTATTTCGGCGTCTCGAATTATCGCGCCTGGCGCGTCGCCGAAATCTGCAACATCTGCGACCGGCTCGGCATCGACCGCCCGGTGGCGAGCCAGCCCTATTACAACGCGATGAACCGCATGCCCGAGGTCGAGCATTTTCCGGCCTGCGGCTATTACGGGCTCGGCATCGTCTCCTATAGTCCGCTGGCGCGCGGCGTGCTGACCGGCAAATACGCGGTCGATGCCGCACCCGACAAGACGACACGCGCCGGGCGCGCCGACAAGCGCATGATGCAGACCGAGTGGCGGCCGGAGTCGCTCAAGCTCGCGCAGGAGATCAAGGCGCATGCCGAGAAGAAAGGCATCACCGCCGGCCAATTCGCGGTGTCCTGGGTGTTGAACTCGGCTTTTGTGAGCTCGGTCATCGCCGGCCCCCGCACCGAGGAGCAGTGGGACGATTACATCCGCGCGCTCGACTACCAGTTCACCGCAGAAGACGAAGCCCTGATCGACCGCCTGGTCGTGACCGGCCATCCCTCGACGCCCGGCTTCAACGATCCGGCATACCCGATCGAGGGAAGGCGCGCGCGGACGGGATAAGTTCGCTGGCCCTCACAACGCAAAGAACCCCGCCGTCTCCGGCGAGGTTCTCGTTCGAAAAATACTTCAGTACATCCGTGAAATATTCGTCGGTAGCTGATCAGACGAGCGCGAGATTTTCCGCGCTGGTCTTGCCACGCATCTTGTCGGTCTTGAGCTCGAAGGTCACTTTCTGCCCTTCGGCGAGGCCGGTCAGGCCAGCCCGTTCCACCGCGCTGATGTGAACGAACACGTCCTGTCCACCATCCTGCGGCTGAATGAAGCCAAAACCCTTTTGGCCGTTAAACCACTTCACAACACCTGTAGTCATTTAGCTCTCTCTTCCAGGCGCAAATGCGCCTCATGCCCACACGACCTCCGTGCAGGCTCCCATTCAATCTAGCGATGTCTCGGGGAAGGAGGCTTAGGCCGCAATCAACAAGGTAACGCGTTCAAATCGAATGGGCTCTACTTATAGCATTTCCTGGCAATTGCAAGAGGGGCGGCAAAACAACTTCTATACGACCTGGTTTACGGTTACCGTGGCAACGGTGGAACTAGCGGTGAGGCAAATGTGGTTCACCAGGATCGCTACGGGCTGACGCTGTCTACGACTTCGGCCGATGCGGCAGAGGCCTATCGCGACGGCATCGACCTGATGCTGTCGGCATGGCCGGGAGCGGCGGAGGCGTTCGAACGGGCGATCGCGACCGATCCGGATTTCGCGCTCGCGCATATCGCCCGCGCCCGCATCCATTCCTTTTATCAGCAGGGCGATGCCGCGCGGAAGGAGGCGGCGCTGGCCCGCGAACTCGTGACGCGCAATGGCACGGCGCGCGAGAAAGGCCATGTCGAGACGCTGGCGCTGGCGGCCGAAGGCCAGCTCGGCCCGGCGCTCTCTGCCGCGCTGAAACATCTGGAAGACTTTCCGCGTGATGCGGTGGTGCTGTCGCTGCCGCTCGGCGCGTTCGGGCTGTTCGCGTTTTCCGGCCGGGCCGATCACAACCAGGCACGGCAGGATCTCTGCGAGCGGCACGCGGCGCATTATGGCGAGGATTGGTGGTTCCTCTCCAACCACGGCTGGTCGATGACCGAGAATGGCGAGGTCGCCCGCGGCCGCGCGATGACCGAGTGCGCGTTCGACCTGCGCCGCCACAACGCCTATGCCGCGCATGCGCTGCTGCATGCGATGTTCGAGGACGGCTCGGTCGATGATGCGGATGCGCTGGTCACGCAATGGATCGGCAGCTATGACCGTTCCGGCATCCTCTACGGCCACATCCTCTGGCATCAGGCGCTTGGCGCGCTGGAGCAAGGCGATGCATCGAAGGCGCTCGCGACCTACGCGGATGTGCTGCAGCCCAAAGTCACCGCCGCGCCGCCGCTGAACGCGATGTCCGACTGCGCCTCGCTGCTGTGGCGGCTCAAGGCCTATGGCCACGCCGTTCCGCAACAGCTCTGGACCGATGCGGACGACTATGCCCGCCGCACTTTCCCGAAACTGAGCCTGCCCTTTGTCGAGATGCACATGGCGCTGCTCGCCGCCGCCACCGGCAATCAGGCCGCGCTCGACGAGCGGCTGCAGAGCATCGAGCAGCGGCTCAAGGAGGGAAAGCTGCTTGCAGGTCCCGTGGTGCCCGGCATCTATCGGGCGATGAGCGCGTTCGCGCGCGAGGACTATGCGGCCTGCGTCGCCCAGCTCGAAGGCGTGCTCGGCGACGTCGTGCGCATTGGCGGCAGCCATGCGCAGCGCGAGATCATCGAGGACACCTTCCTTGTCGCCCTGATCCGCACCGGCGAGCTGACACGCGCGCAAGCGCTGCTCGACCAGCGCCTGCATCGCCGCCCCTCGCCGCGCGACCGCCGCTGGCGGCATAACTCGGGAGTTGTCGCGGTCGGCGCGGAATGAGACGCTTGATTACCCCCGGGCCCTGTTGCAGGAACCGCAGGGAGCGTCCATTACTGCCTGCGTGCCGCGACTTTGTCGCTTTTGCGCGCCAAAAATCGAAAGTCCTCCTTGTCCCGTTTGCCTTCCCGATGACCCAACGCCGCACCTGGCAAACGCTCGCCATTGCCATTCTCGTCGCCGCCGCCCCCGCGGTTGCGCAAACGCCTGACTATCCCGACCGCGACAAGCCGGACGTCGACCTCTATGCGCTGATGTCGGGCAAATGCCCGACCCTGAAAGTCGCCGGCCGCGATTTCCCCTGCCGGGCGGTCGCCTATTTCCACAGCGAGAAGGGCCGGGCGAGCTTTACCGTCGCGCTGGATGATCCCGACGACCACAGCCACATCATCTCGTTCTCGGGCGAAAACGGCAGCAGGACACAGGCCGACCACTATCTGCTTAACGTCGACCGTATGGAGCTGAACTCGCAGGACCGGCCGAAGGTCGACGGACTGCCGGTACCTGTGCTCGATCCATCCGACGGCGCCTGCCGGCAGATCGGCAATTTCGCGCGGCTGCAGGTCTTGAGCATCGTCTGCAGCGCTACCGACAAGAACGGCCGGCAATACCAGCTTAGATTTGAGTCGGACGGTACCCCGATCACGCTGCGGCGGGTCAGGGAGTTCAAGAAGGCGCCGCCCCAGGGCATCGACCCATACCGGTAACAAACCCCCGTCGCCTCGGCGCTGCCGGGCGCTCATCGGCTCGGCACGCGCCATAAGTTCTTAACATGCATTAAGAATTTGACCGCCGAACTTCGGCCGCAGGTGTGACCGTGCCGCTACAGCCGCGGCCTTACGATTCGCTTACAAGCTGTGCCGTGATCAGTCGGACCGGGGCACCCGTGAGTTGCCCAACCCTTTCCGAGAGGCGCGAGAAAGGGATCAGGAGATGGACATGAACAAACTTTTGCTCGTTGCGGCCGGCGCGCTCGCGCTCGGACTTACCTCTCAGGCCAGCGCGGCCGATCTGCCGGCGCGGACCTACACCAAGGCCCCCCCGCTGGTGGCCCCGATCTATAACTGGAGCGGCTTCTACGTCGGTATCAACGGCGGCGGCGGCACGTCTCATAATTGCTGGGATCTGGTGACCCCCCCGGCGGTCCTCGGTAACATTCCGGAAGGTTGCCATGACTCGACCGGCGGCACCGTCGGTGGCCAGATCGGCTATCGCTGGCAGTCGACCAACTGGGTGTTCGGCCTCGAAGCCCAGGGCAACTGGGCTGACTTCTCCGGCAGCAACACCGCGTTTGTCGGTGGCAATCCGCTTGGCGGCGCCCAGGATCGCACCCGCATCGACGCCTTTGGTCTGTTCACCGGCCAGATCGGCTATGCCTGGAACAATGTGCTGGCCTACGTGAAGGGCGGCGCCGCGGTCGTCGACGACAAGTATGACATCTTCGTTTTCCCGGGCGGACCGCTGGCTTCGTCGGCCACTCAAACCCGCTGGGGCGGCACGGTCGGCGCCGGCCTCGAAATCGGCTTCGCGCCGAACTGGTCGGTTGGCTTCGAATACGACCACATCTTCCTGGACGACAACAATGTCACGACCACGGGCGTCGGCGGCGCCTTCCCCCTGCGCGTCCGTTCGGATGTCGATCTCGGCACGGTTCGCGTGAACTATCGCTTCGGCGGCCCGATCGTCGCGAAGTACTAAGCTTCGGGAACTTCAAACCGATCAAAGGCCGGCTCATTGAGCCGGCCTTTTTATTTTGGCACTGTCCGGCCATGGTTCAGCAAAACCTGCGCATTCGCCCGATGCGGGCCGACGACATCTTGGCTGCGATCGACTGGGCGGCGGCTGAGGGCTGGAACCCCGGCCTCGCCGATGCCGCCTGCTTTGGCACCGTCGACCCGGACGGCTTCCTCATCGGCGAGCTCGATGGTGAGGCGGCGGCGACCATCTCCTGCGTCAATTATGACGCTAGCTTCGCATTTCTCGGCTTCTACATCATGCGTCCGGATTTGCGCGGCTGCGGCCTCGGCTTGCAGATATGGAAAGCAGCGATCGCGCATGCCGGGACCCGCGTGATCGGGCTCGACGGCGTCGTCGCGCAGCAGGCAAATTACCGAAAGTCCGGCTTCGAGCTCGCTTACCCCAATATCCGTTACGGAGGCATCGTGACGGCCGGCACACCGACCGCTGGTGTCGGCGCGCTTCATGATGTGCCGATGGCCCTGATCGAAGCCGACGATGCGACCGTATTTCCGGCACCGCGCCCCGCCTTCCTGCGCGCCTGGACCGCCGCGCCGGGGCACATCGGCCGCGCGCTGATGCGCGATGGCGGGCTTGCCGCCTGGGGCGTGATCCGTCCGTGCCAGCGGGGATGGAAGGTCGGCCCGCTCGTGGCCGATGACCGCGCCTCGGCCGAAGCCGTGCTGTCGGCACTGATCGCCGATATCGGAGGCGGCGAAATCTTCCTCGATGTTCCAAGCGTGAACCACGACGCCGTCGCGTTGGCGCGGGGCCTCGGCCTTGCGCCCGTGTTCGAAACGGCGCGCATGTATACCGGCAGGGTTCCGCCACTGAAGCTGGAGCGGGTATTCGGCGTGACGACGTTCGAGCTGGGGTAGCGCTGGCCAAGACGATTACGCTAGCCGCTGGCCCCAGCGCTTCCATCTGTCTAGCCGCGACTGCCTCAGAGCTTTTCGCTCGGTTTCCAGGTCGGTCAGGCGGCTAGCGATAGCCGCCGTCGCCACTGCTGCCTCGTTATAGCTGTCCGCCTGGGCTTGAAGGCGGAAGGTGATCCGTCCGTCAACCACCTTGATTCCATTTTCGCCGGCCAGCAGCGCAACGCATTTTTCGTAGGCCCTGAAATAATCGAGGCGGGCGGCCGATATTTTGGCGATCAGGGCCTTCATGTCAGCATGCTGCGCATCGATCATGGCCATGAATGTCGCTGAGTTGCTCGTTCCCCCTTCGAGCGCACCGGCGTCGTGCGCAATCCCGTCGCGCACGGCCTTGATCAGGATATCGTAGCGGGACCCGAGGCCGGCGGCGTTGTCCTCCGCAGCTTTCAAGTCCCGGCCGAGCGCCTGGAGATCACCGCGGCCGGAGAGCCCCTTGTTGATTCGCTCCGAAAGCTCGCCGGGGTCGGCTTCCCTGAGCAGGCCGAGCGCGGCCGCATCGATCTCGATCGAGTCTTTGTTGGCCAACGCGACCAGCTTCAGGATCCCGTTTGAGGGATATCGCTTGAGGAGTTGCCCCAGCTGCTCCGGATCCTTCAGATCGCGCAGCGCCACCTGACCTTCCCTGACGTCATTGGCCTTCTGAAATCGCGCGAGATCGCCGACGAAATACAGCGTGCCGAAGCAGACAACCGCAATGATGCAGCCCAGCAGGATGGCCAGTGCCTTCGACTTGCGGTCCGGAAACATGGCCACGGCTCGACTCCCGATCGGACATGGCTCTTGCACGACTCTCGATCAGGAGTTTGATCGCCGTTACGGCCGGCGTCAAATCAGCTTGCGCAGCACCGTAATCAAGCGGCCGCATTGCTGGTCCGTTCCGATGGTGATGCGCAGGAAGTCCTCGATCCGGCTTTTGCGGAAATGCCGCACCAGCACGCCCTGCTCGCGAAGCTGTGCAAAGAGTTTCGCGCCGCGATGGTCGGGATGGCGCGCGAAGACGAAGTTCGCTGCTGAGGGCAGCACCTCGAAGCCGATTTCGCTGAGGTCGCGCACCAGCTTCTCGCGGCTGGCGATGATGCGCTGGCGCGTCGCGGAGAACCATGCCTCGTCCTCGATCGCCGCAATCGCGCCGGCCTGCGCGAGGCCGCCGAGCGGATAGGAGTTAAAACTGTCCTTGACCCGCTCGAGCGCCTCGATCAGCGGCCGCTGGCCGATGGCAAAGCCGACGCGCAAGCCGGCGAGCGCCCGCGACTTGGAAAGCGTCTGCACGACCAGCAGATTGTCATAGCGCGCCACCAGCGGCACCGCGCTCTCGCCGCCGAAATCGATATAGGCTTCGTCGATCACCACCAGCTGATCCGGATGCTCCCTGAGCAGCGCTTCGATCTCGCCACGCGACAGCGCGATGCCGGTCGGCGCGTTCGGATTGGGCAGCAGGATCGCGCTGCAGGGGCGCCGGTAGTCGGCGAGCTCGACGCGCATCGCGGCATCGAGCGGCACCTCCTCGTGAGCGATACCATAGAGGCCGCTATAGACTGGATAGAAGCTGTAGGTGATGTCGGGAAACAGCAGCGGCGCGTCGTGCCTCAGCAGCGCCTGGAAGGTATGGGCCAGCACCTCATCCGAGCCGTTGCCGACGAACACCTCCTCCGCCGCCACGCCATAGCGCGAAGCGATCGCCTCGCGCAGCTTTGTCGCGCGCGGATCGGGATAAAGCCGCAGCCGATCGGTGGCACCGGCAATCGCCTCCTCCACGCGCGGCGACGGCGGGTAAGGATTCTCGTTGGTATTGAGCTTGACAATGCCGTCCTCTTTCGGCTGCTCGCCCGGTACATAGGGCGAAAGCGTGTGGACGACGGGGCTCCAGAAACGGGTCATGGCAATTCAGCACGGTGATGGACTGACGGAAACAAGCACGTCGCACGATGGGCCCAATCCTTCAAGGCCCGCCCAAACCCTTCAAGCCCAAGGCTCCGGCGCCAATCACAGCGCCGGAGCCAGAGCGGCACTCAGTACGCCCGCGCAATCCTCCTGCTCCTCCATGCATGGCGATAGGAGCCCTGCCAGGAGTTCGTAAATCCCGGGTTGGTAAATCCCGGGTTGGCATATCTCGTGTTGGTGAAGCTCGCGTTGGCAAAGCTCGTATTGCCGAAACCCGGATTGGCCGACCTCGCATTCGCAAAGCTCGGGTTGTTCGAGGCGATCGTGCCGGTGGCCCCGTTCGGATCAACGATCGTGTAGCCGGCAAGCGAGCGCGGATGCTCCCGCGTGACGTGCCCGCCGGAATTGCCGTCATGCACGGTCCAGACATTACCACCGACCTGCGATTCCAGGATCATGACATGCCCCGACCGCACCGCCGCCATCCCCGGCGCGGGCGTCGCGCGCGGGAAACGGCGCCAGTTGGAGGCCAGGTTCAATCCGGGAACGATGCGACCAAACTTGTAGAGCGACGCCTCGCAGCCACAGAACGCGTTCGGGCATCCTGCAGGACGGCCGCCCACGACGCGCTCGCCGCCGCTCGGCGCCATGGCCATTGCTTCGCGGAAATGCTGAACGCGATAAAGGTGATGATAAGGGCGGGCTTCGGCCTGAGCCGAGAGAAGCAATAACGCGGCGATACCAAGTACAGTTTTATGCATTCGGAGGACTCCTGAGTGTGGATCCCCCTGCCGCGGCGGAGAGCAACGGCCAAAAATGTCTGCATCTTGTTGGAAGCTGGGCAGCGCCATGCGTATGCGGGCAGCTGCTGCCCGGCCGGATGGCGCTGAAATTAACCTGGGTTAGGGATTGATCTGGGTTGGTCCAGGGACCGAGCCCGTGACGGCGCCTGCAGAACGCGTCATTCCAGAACTCGAAGTCAGTGGCGCGACGAAACCGGCGGCAGCCTCGTCGCTGCAACGGAAGAAGCCAGGCGAAGCCGGCTTTTTTCCTTTACCAGCGAGGATCCGGCTTTGAAACGTAGTGGAATACGTCGCGCCGGCGCTCGATCAGCCGCGAGATCATGGTGACGAAGAGAATGAGAAATAGAGCGGTCGCGATCTCGATGATCATCTGAAAAAGCCTTTGCAAAAAAGCCAGGCATTATCGCTGTATGATTCGCCCGAGTTTTAAAATCCGCTTTTCTAAAATGTTTCCCGGCGCGGTGACGCAGAATCTACGGCCAGCCCGGAATGGGCGTAAATAAAAATGTGCGGTTCCGAAGCAGAAACAGAAATGGAGTTGCCATGCTGCAACAGCACCGGGAGATTGCAGCGTTCTTCAGAACCCGCAAAGGCTTAGGGCAAGCGGTATTCGGCTGCTGGCGCGGTGCGCTTCCAGCCAGCCGATAACTCCACCGAAGCGGCAGGCACGCCGCTCATCCGGATTTATGGATCGGCTTGGCGGCTCACTGCGCGACCAAGCGACTCGATCGACACCGCCCTATCGAAGCGCTTGAGCGACCCAGGCCCCGCGCATTTCGAGCATGCTGCTGCCGCCCAAATTTGCGGCGATGGCGGCGCTCAGCAACAAAAATGCGACGCTAAGTCCGAGAACCAATGGCATCTGCCTCATGTTCGGCTCTCCTGGTTGACGCTATAAATCGCCAGCGGAGGCGGGAGTTCCCGTCTTCGGTCCTATTGTTTTCGGGCACTTGGGAGAACCACGCGATCCCGGCTGCGCCGGTCCGCCTGGCCAATTAGAGAGGAACCTATCATCTGCGCCGCTGTTGCCGTGTGTCCAATGGAGAGCCCTATGGCCGATAACAACAACAAGAATCCGAACGAAAAACAGCCCGGCGAAAAGCCTGACGGTACGTATCACTTCAATCCCGGCAACCAGTCCGGCAAAAGTAAAACTGTCCCCAAAGACCGGCCTGAACCTGAGAAGCGCGAGAAGCAGCCGCGAGAGTAAGCCCGGCTCTATTCGGTCGGCTTTTCGTCTCGCTCCAGCTCAGGCTTTTCATACAAGACCGCGTTCAACAAGGAACGATGCACCTCGATCTTTCCGTTGTAGCTGATCAATCCCAGCTTGCGAAATTTGTTCAGGAAAAAGCTCACGCGGGATCGGGTCGTTCCGATCATCTCCGCCAGCGTTGCTTGATTGATCGAAGCGTCGATGGGTGTCGGCCTTCCATTTTTCCCGAAATTGGCGAGCAAAAGCAGAAGGCGTGCGAGCCGCTTCTCACTCGAATTGAACAGCTGGTCGATCAGATCTTCTTCAATGCGATTGCTCCGGGTCACCAGGTAGGTCATGAAAAGCTCCGAAAACGTCGGCTTTTTGCGAAGCGCCGCCAGCATCGCCTTCCGCGTTATCGAGGTGATAACGCATTCCTCCATCGCCTTCGCGGTTCCGACGCGGACCGCCTGACCATTCAGACATCCCTCGCCAAAAAACTGCGCACTGTTCAATATGCCGACGACCGCTTCCTTGCCCTGCTCGGAAACGACGGTCACCTTGACCGTGCCCGATTGGATGTAAAAAATCCTGTCAGCCTCTTCGCCCTGGGCGTAGATGATCCGGCCTTTGCGGTACTTCGATATCGTTTTGCCGGTCCCGACTTTGGCTAGAAAAGCGTGGGGATCGAACTGTCGTTTCGCGGACTTCACAAGCCCCTCCTTTGGACCGGTGATGCCTAAATATTAAAAATGCCGTGTTGTGGTCAATATTGACCAGCGGGCTCATTTCCAGGGCGTGAAGATCACCCTGTCAGAGGCCGGTGTCCGGCAGCGTGTCGTGCACCCGCCTGATACAGGGGTGCCTCACATGTTCGGCTCTCATGCATTGGCAACCGGCCCGCCGCTTAGCGTCATAGAGCGCCCGCGCTGCCAGGACTGCCAGACCCGCACGATCCTGCGCCGCATTGCACCCGGACCGGCGGGCTATGAATTCCGCACTTTCGCGTGCCCCAAATGTGACGGTGTCCAGCGAACCTTGGTGGTCAGCGACCCCATGAGCGGCGACGCGAGAGGGTGGCTTCGCGGCGAGCTTAAATCCCCGAACTAGATTTTGGCAATCTCTAAGGAGCTGGAAATGACCGCACGCCGTAGTAGGAAAAAGGTCGTATTTTTGACGGCCGACCAGTTGGAGGAGCAGGCGGATAGGCGGGCCAGTGAGGCGGAACAATTGCCTGAAGGGGAAGCGAGACAGAATGCGGTTCATACCGCAGCGCAATTGAAAGTGTATGCCACCATGAAACGCGTGCTCGCACCACAGACCACCAAATCGAGATAGTGGATGCGGATCGGGAAATCGGGACGGATACAGCACAATGAGTGATGGATCTTCGGACGGAATACGCTCCTTCCGGCGCCAACCCGGGAGAACCTCGATCGAGGTGGATGCGGTCGCGAGCTCAGCCGGTTTCGTCTTTGATTTGCGCGATGACGAACAGGTCGTCGAATTGCCCGCGCGGCTGTTCGAACAGCTGCCGTTTGCCGTTTATGTCTGTGACCGGGACGGTCTGGTGCTGCGATACAATCGCCGTGCTGCCGAATTATGGGGCGGTCGCCCAAACCCGGCGATCCCAACGAACGGTTTTGCGGATCGTATCAAATGTTCCGGCCCGACGGCAGTTTGCTTCCGCACCATGAATGCCCCATGGCAGACGTGCTGCGCACCGGTATTTCCGTACGCGAACAGGAAGTACACATCGAGCGACCCGACGGCGTACGCGGCATCGCGCTCGTTGACATCGAGGCCATCAAGGACATCGATGGAAACGTTGTCGGTGCGGTCAACTGCTTCCAGGACATCACGGAGCGCAAACGCAGCGAGGCGCAAATCATCAATCTCGCCCACGAGGCCGAGCATCGAACAAAGAACATCTTGTCCACTGTTCTGGCGACGGTGCGTCTCTCTCGTGCCGATACGTCTGATGATTTTAAACAATTGATCGAAGGGCGCATCAATGCCCTCGCACAGGTCAATGGGCTGTTCGTGCAATCGCGCTGGACAGGAGCCGAGCTTCACAATCTGGTCACGCAGGAGCTTTCGCCTTACTGCGGCCAGACCGAGGAGCGCGTGCGAATCGACGGACCACCCCTGATGCTGGAACCGAATAGGGCTCAGACGATTGCGATCTCCTTGCATGAACTCGCGACCAACGCAGCAAAATACGGGTCGCTATCGGCCGCGGATGGCCGTGTCGAAATCATCTGGTCGCGCACGGCAGACGGACGGCTCAGTTTGCGCTGGATCGAAACGGGCGGGCCGCCAGTCACGCCGCCCACGCACCGCGGGTTCGGCACGCGTGTCGTGGAAAACATCATCGCAGGCCAGCTCAAGGGAGAGGTGCGCTTTGATTGGCGCAACCAAGGGCTCGTGTGCGAGATCGCGCTACCGCTTGTATAGTCTAGCCACCACGGGCGGTGGCAAGGCTGCCGCGGCCGATCTTGCAAAGATATCCTCCCAACTTGGAACCATTGCTCCGCCTGCCTCTTGTCGCGGCACACACACGACGCCCCCAACCGAGACAGGAATTGAACATGGCCAGGAAACCGATGCTGTTGAGCGACCTCTTTCACGAGACGCTCAAGGATATTTATTTTGCCGAGAACAAGATCCTCAAAGCGCTTCCAAAAATGGCGAAGGCAGCGCAGTCGAAAGATTTGCAGAAGGCCTTCACGAAACATCTTCGGGAGACCGAAGGCCAGGTGAGGCGTCTCAATCAGGTCTTCAAGATCATCGGCAAAGCGCCACGTGGGAAAACCTGTACGGCCATCAATGGCATCACCGAAGAGGGCGCCGAGATCATGAAAGACTTCAAGGGAATGCCGGCGCTTGATGCGGGCCTTCTCGCCGCTGCTCAGGCGGTCGAACATTACGAGATGTCGCGCTACGGTACTCTCCGAACCTGGGCCGAAGAACTTGGAATGCCTGACGCAGCAAGGCTTCTGCAGGCGACGCTTGACGAAGAGAAAGCGACCGACTCAGCTCTTACCAAGCTTGCCGAATCTCTCGTCAACGTCAAAGCGGAAGAGCAATTGGCGGCCTAAAACACGCGATACGACACCGCAGCAGCTATTAAAAGGAGTGGTAGACCATGACCGACATCAAAGAGCACATGGAAGTCATCGGCGCCGACGGCGTTCACGTCGGCACGGTCGACAAGCTCGATGGCAATCGGATCAAGCTGATCAAGAAGGACAGCGGAGAAGGATCGCACAAGGGCCATCACCACTATATCGATCGCGGCCTGGTTGCCGGCGTCGAAGGCAACAAGGTACGGCTCTCCGCCATCGGCGCGGTCGCCGTCACGATGGAAGAGGAGAAATCGTAAAACATTTGAAGCCGTCGGACTTGATGCTTGCACTTGTTCGTTTTTGCTGCTCGCCGCTCCGGCGTATCGACCAAGAGACGCTGCTGAAAGTCTCCAGCACCAATCCAAAATGAACTCGTGTAGCGCCTTGAGCGCCAACGGGTCGGTCATGTGAACAAAGCCGGCGCCGCTTTCAAAGTTCCCCGCTCGATTAACCCGGGAGCGAATGCGCGAGGAAGAAGCGCAGCATTTCCCTTGTCGCGTCGGGTCCTCGCGGATCGGTGTAGGAGCCGGCGGGACTGCCGCCCGACCAGACATGGCCGGCGCCATGAACGTTCCAGTGTTCGGAGATCACCCGGCCGCTCCGGTCGGTGGCGATGGTGCGCGTGTAGGCATGCCCGTCGGGCACGCGCCCGCGAAGCAGCTTCGTTGCCGAACTCGCCGCTTTCGTCGACCGCTCGAGAATTCGACCGCCGTTGTCGGGATGCACCGTGGTGTCGCGGTCGCCATGGAAAACGATGGTCGGCACAGGTGATCCGGCCTTCACAGATGTATCGGCCCCGCCCCCCTGTTGCATCGCCATGAATGCGGAAGGAAGATCGCTGGCGGCGCCGCAAGCCAGTCCGGAATGGATGCCGACGGCCGCGTACAGGTCGCCGTATGTCGCTGCCATGATGGCAGCAGCGGCCCCGCCCGCGGACAGGCCTGCCACATAGACGCGCTTCGGATCAATCGCATGCTCGCGCATGATCTGGCGGGTGATGCCCGCGATCAGCGACGGTTCACCGCCGCCCCGCTGCTGGTCGCCCGTGCGAAACCAGTTCCAGCATTTGGCCTGATTGGCTCCGCTCGGCTGCTCCGGATAGACAACGAAGCAGTTCTGCTCTTCCGCCAGGAAGTTCATCCGCGTGCCGGCCGCAAAATCGTCGGGCGACTGGGTGCAGCCGTGAAGCATGACAATCAAAGGAAGCGGCTTTCCCTGATAACGGCTCGGGATGAATAGCTTGTAGGTCCGGCTTCCCGCTGCGTTGCTGAAGGTGCCTTCGATGAACCTTGTGCTCTTGGGCGCGATATCCGACGCGGACGGTGGAGCGCGCATGATCGGACCTCGCAGGCCAAGCCTGGAGAAGCCTTTCATGCTGTCGAACCGCGCCGGGCGTTTGGGTCGCGGAGGAGTTGGGTAAGGCTGCGCGGGCCGGCTTTCCGTCTCCTCGATTACATTTGCCTTCACGTCGATGGTTGGTGGCCCGAGCCTCGCGGGCACAGCAGAAGCTGGTTCTGGGGCGCTCTCGCCGCGGAGCATGCGCTGCAGGAGCGCGGTGGCCTCGACCAGCTGGCCGGCGCGCGTGAGGCGGGTGGCTTCGCGAACTATGTCATGATTGAGCAACTGATCACCTCGTTCTATCGGCGAGAGCGGCCTTGACCGCGGGAGTAGCGTGGAGGGCGCCCAGCACCGAGATCGACGCAATGGTGGCGCGGACAAGATCGGGCGTGACGTCTTGAGCGATGGTCGCAAGCCCCAAAACCTTGATGTGCAGCATCTCGCCGGCGCGCCGCGCCGCCTCGAGATCTTCCCGGCTGAAATGCCGCAGACCGAGGTCCAGGCTGTTCCGGGCCGTGGACTGCTTGACGACATCTGCGTGCCGTTCGAGCTGGTTACGGATCGCCGTCCGGATGAAATCCGTCCGGTTCGAATAAAACCCTTCCTGCACCATCAGATCGATCTGACCGAGGTCGACGTAGCCAAGGTTGATCGTGATTTTCTCGGTGTCGGGGATCCTTGGGCGCAGCTCGCGTACATTGTTGGCCATAACAGTCATCCGATCTTTCCATCCAATGGGATGGTGCTGGGATGGTATATGGATGTTTCATGGCTGCTTTCAAGAGAGTTTGTCCGGAAAGGCCCGAAAGACCGGGAGCGGACAGAGGTCGCGATCCCACGCCGTGCGATTGCAAATGCCCCGCACCTGCCTGCGTCGAAAAACTAGTTTCGCGAACCGGTTCAAAGTATTCGCGCCTTTCAAGCCCCTTTGCGAAAATATTTCGCTTTTCCGGAAACCCAAATCAGCTGTATGTCCGCGCCGTCCCGCTTTCCTCTCAGAGGGGCGGCTCGCGATCGTCACGGACGTTGGGGGCGGGATGCGATGGACGCGTTGGTGTCGCTGGACGAGCGACATTGATGCGTACGGCGAAGACGCGTGGTCCTGATCCCCCGACGCTGGGATCAAGCTTGCGGGTGACGAGCTCGCAGGCGACGGTGGCTATCAAGCCCGGACACCGGGGAGAGCGCGCGATAAGCCGTCAAACCATTGTGCAGGGAATGCCGGATTGTTCCGGTGGACCTGTGGTGACTAACGCGTGTGCTTTCTACCAACGCGCACGCGGCTGCGGGTGCATCGAGCGCCCGGCATTCCCTGCGCCCTCTGTGTTGAGAGGGACGCGATCGATGCATCACTCGGGCGCAAAACGCGCCGCGGGAATGCGGAGTTATGTTTCCCGCCGTCATTGCGAGCGAAGCGAAGCAATCCAGACTGCATCCGCGGATGCAGTTTGGATTGCTTCGTCGCTTCGCTCCTCGCAATGACGACGAGCTGTTTGACAGTTGTGAATCGGGAGAACAGCGGTGCTCGCTGCCAGTCGTAGCGCGCGGTTCGGCTCTTTGCTGCACCAGTCCGTCTTCGCCAAGAGGCTACGCCGGACACGCTTCGCCCTTACGGTCTGGCGTGGCTGCGCCACGCGTAGCCCGTAAGGGCGAAGCGTGGTGCCCAGGGGCGGAACTGGTTCTCAGTCG
>Ga0210384_10000602_pt1 | contig 54416 bp, 57 predicted proteins | sample IncBWH2MmetaG_FD_160574 | JGI IMG/M metagenome (GOLD analysis project Ga0210384, IMG submission 160574) | Forest soil microbial communities from Barre Woods Harvard Forest LTER site, Petersham, Massachusetts, United States - Inc-BW-H-2-M | ecosystem: Environmental > Terrestrial > Soil >...
CTGCCCAGGCCGCGCCGGGCTCGACGCCGTTGCTCACCGCGCAGGCGCAGATTGCGACCCTCGAGAGCCAGGCGTTTCTGCAGCGAATGCTGGCCGCCGAACTGCGCCAGGAAGCAACGCGCCTGGCGCATGACAACGCCGCGCGGAAGCGTAGCGCGGAAGCGGCGCGCAACCTGCGAAACCAGGTGCATCAGGTATTGAGCCGGCCCTAGAAGAACAAGTGGGAGAAACGAAGATGAATCGACAAACCATAACCCAGATCTGGAATGTACTGAACAGCAAGTTCGTGTTTGCTGTCCTGCTGATCGTCGCGATTGTGCTCTTCCCCAGCAGGGGCCTCAGCCAGTTTGGCGATCCGTGCTGCGCCGTGATTACGACGGGCCTCAACACGATCTCGGGGTTGTTGCGGAACGTTGTGGCCGCGCCGCTCAGGTCGATCCAGCAGATCCAGCAGCAACAGGCAAGTTTTGAGCAGCAGGTCATCTGGCCACAGAACGCAATCAACCAGGCTCGGGGATTCGCCACACAGTCGCTGGGACAGTTCCGGCAGATGAACCAGCTCTACCAGATGCCGCTGGCAAGCGCGACGCTCGCGGTCCCGCAGCGACTGGAGCAGACGTTGCTGTCAGCCAATCCGCAGAGCGTGACGCAGGTGAACCAGCAATACGCGAATCTGTACGGCGAGGTGATGCCGCCGCAGGACGCGCCGCAACCGGTGCGCGAGGTCGTGGACATGAGCGACGCCGAAGCGGAAGCCGCGATGAAGAAGGCGATGGAGATCGATGCGCTCGCCAATTTGGAAATGCAGGCCGCGGAGAAGATGAACCAGCAATTGCAGAGTGCGGCCCCAGGCAGCGCGCCGATCCTCGAGGCTGAGACAGGCGCATGGGTGGTGAGGGCCAACGCATATACACAGTCGGCGGTAGCGGAATTGGTCCGGCTTCGTTCGGTGGAGTTGGCCAATTCGAGCGCGCAAATGAAGTTCGCCGCGAGCCACGCAGCCAATCTGCGCAATGCGACCGGCCAGATGCTGGATCGGGAAGCGAAGTGAGTCATGTTCTACTTCCAGCAACTATTAGGGCAGGCGCTGTCGGGCATCGAGGGAACTTCGATCCTCACAACCGTGATCGGCATTGCCTACGCGATTCTGCTGATCGGCTTTCTTGTCGGGCTTTATCAGGCGGCCCTGCGGGGAGGAGACCTTCAGGCGCTCGCCGTGAGCGCCATCAAGTATCTGGTCATCGCCATCATTCTGGCCAACTGGAGCACGGTCTTTCGCCAGGTCAACGGCGCATTCAACGGTGTTGCGCAATCGATTGCCAACAGCTCGGGCGCAGGCGACACATTCACGATTTGGATGGACCAGTTGCAGCAGCAGTACGACGCTACGGGCAATCAGTCGCTGTGGGACTTCATCACCGGCACCCAGGCCGGCATGATCGCCGCCCAGCTTGTGCTGGTCGCCTACGTCCTGTATGCCTGCGCAGTCGTCGTCTTTTCTTTCTTCTACACCCTGTATGGCGCGGTTCTGTATGTACTTGGTCCGCTGGTGCTGGCGTTGCTCCCAATGGCGGGCATCGGCCAACTGGCGCGGACTTACGCCACAAACGTGATGATCTGGAACGCCTGGGGCCTGCTCTATGCCATTTTTGGCGCGCTCATGACCGCAGTCCACGTGAACGACGTCAATGCTGTTCTCGCGCAGCAGGGTTTTCTCGGCTATTTTCATGGCCTCAGCAATACGACTCTGTTGGGATTGATCAGCATCTTTTATGCCCTTGCCCTTGCTCTGATCCCGTTGATTGCCAAACGCATCATTGCCGGCGACGTAGGCACAAGCGCCATGTCGCTGGTGCGTGCCGGGATGTTTGTCGTCTCGAATGCCGTGGGCGCAGTGTCCGGCTTTGCCGCGGGAGTCGGAGGCGCGGCAGGAGGCGGCGCAGGGGCATCCGGCGGTTCGGGAATGGTTATGGCAGCTTCGACATCTTCGGCTTCGCCTGCTGCGGCGTCCGGAGCAATGTCGTCATCGATGCCGCCACCTGTGCCGCCAGCTGGCGGAGCCAGTCCCGCAATCACCACGGGCACCGCGATGGCAGCGGTCGTGAGGATGTCTTCCGGGGGAGGCTACCGTCCACGCGGAGTGGCGCAGACTGTCGGTTATCACGCCGGCAGGGTTGCGAAAAGCGCGCTCAGAAGCGGGAACGATGGGGATGCGTAAACCAATGATCAACAAAATGAGGACAAACAGGAGGAGAGGCAATGTACCCCTATGGACTAGGGCCGATCTACGAGCCGAAAGACTCGCGCTATCGGCCCAACAGCGTAAGCACGCTGATTTCGTTCCTGATCTTCAGGCTTATTGGGCGGGCCTTTCGATGGATCTTGAACGGATTCCGGCGTCAGCCCAAACAGTAACAGGAGCACTTTGATGTCAGCCAATTCGACAAAAGCAAACGAAGCGGAAAAGAAACTCGAGCAGAAGCAGCCCAGTGACAAGCTGCGCTACAGCAAATACTACGAGCACGACGGAGCTTTGCGGGCTTTTGCCAATCGCGCCATGCTGCTCGCATTTCTGTGCGTGCCCATGGCGCTCGGCTCGCTCGGCTTTGCAATCTACGTGCGCATCCAGCCGCCTACGGTCATCCGGGTCGACGGCAACGGCGAGGCCGTGCTTCTCAACAAGAGCAAACCGTCCCCCAACTTGGGCTTCACGGTAGCCCAGGGCGCCGAAGCTGATCCGACCGATTTCGAGAAGCGGGCGTTCGTGCGCCTGTTTCTGACCAAGTACCTGAACTTTACTCCCGCGGATGTCGCCATTAACTGGGCCGATAGTTTGAACATGATGACGCTCAACCTGCGTCAAAAGGCCCTCAACGCGATGAAAGACGATGACACGGTGGGAAAGATTGAAGACGATCAGACGAACTCAATCTTTCATCTTCGTTCCATCGAGGCTTCCAAGGACGACCCGCTGAGTTTTGTGGTCTTCGGCGTAAAGGAGGCCCACCGTGTACGCGACCACAAGGAAGACTTCGACAAGGTCGTGGGCGAGTTTCACATCCGGCTGGTGAGCGAGAAGCGTTCCGAGACTAATCCGTCCGGGCTTCTCGTAGCCGACTACTGGGAGCATGAGATCGAAGGAGAGAGGCGCGACGCGATTCTGCGTGACACGTCAATGGGGCTTTCGCACTAGCTGAAGCAGGAGCAGTAAACATGGAAACGGGCAAAACAGCAACCGAAGCAACCGCACAGGCAACCGTCCCGGGCAGCAACCGAGGCCGTGAGGGCCGGCGCCGGCGATGGCAGATGAGTAGCGAACATATCCGCTACTTTTTACCCAAGCCGGGTTCGTCGCCTTCGAGGCCCGAACTGGGAACGGAATTGAAAAATGAAGGAGAGGCATTGGTCGAAGCCTTCAAAACCGGGCAGAACTTTCTTACGGTCGTCGCTTGGAAGGCAGTCCCGGAGATGAATGGCGATCGGCCGGAAATCGTAAAGCAGGTGGTTCCGCGAACGTAATTCGAGCGGACCAGACAGCACAGCAAGTTTCTCAGAAGGCCAATCAACGAAAGAACCATTGGCCGTTTGAGTTGCCTACGGCGGCGTAGGTAAACGTGCTGACCGGGTCTCGACTCATCGCCTGGCCAGAAAGAACAACCCTCAACCACAGGGGTGCCGGGCGAGAGCCGGGGATTGCGGTCACGCAAACTCCTGACTCGACTTGGGCACGCCCCAACGAGTTAAGGAGCAAAGAACAATGACAATGAACACACAGCGAAGCATTTCACTCGACCACATTCTCATGCTGGACATCGACAAGCAGGGCAACGTGAGGAAACGCCTCCCCAAGCTCGATGCCGAGTCCACGCTGGAAAACACTCTTCTGCAGTTTCTCTATCCGGGGATTCGGGTGGCCACGGTCAACGTGCCGCTTGAGCCCTTGGACGATTGGGAGGAGATGCAGGTCGAGACCGCGATGCAAAACCTTGTAGTCGATAACATCCGCTACAAGCTTGTGGGCGCGAGCGGCTCGTCGAAAAAGGGCAAGTTCTACTTTGTCGATTACGAGCACGCCGACGCCATCGCAAAACGGTTTCAAAACTGGCCACAGGCGGCCATGGTCTACTTCGGGATTCTCGTCTCGCCTTGCAAGGTGGTGATTGAGGAGCCGGAGGCGACCGTGCTGGTCGTCAAAGACCACGTGCTGGGGACAAACGATTGCCGGGGATGGATCCGGCAGTCGTTGTTTACCAAGCTGGGTCTTGCGCCGAATTGCTTCTATCAATTTCGCTTGGCTTTTCACCAAACTCAGGCGAAGGGTTCATTCAAGGTCATGGATGACGAAGTGGCCGACGCGCTCGAGGCGGACATCATTTTGCCGGAGAGCGCAGTCAAGCCAGAGCTGAAGATACCGGTGAAGTTCTTTTCGATCTTCGGGAAAGAGGGCAGAACGTTCCGCGGGCCCATCGTTTTGGGCATCCGCGAACAGTCGCGCCCGCTGGAGTTCGACAGCTCGTACACGCTCGTGGAGCACGCTCCCGAGGATTCCATTCGTTTGGAAATCCTTCCAGAAGCCCTGCGCTCCGTGCAGAAGGTATCGGAAGCTCTGACCGAAGGCCAATATGGCGAACTGCTGGAACTGCTCGGACGGCGAGTGGAATCACAGGCTCCGCTCGATTGGCTGGCTCCTGAAGAGGAGGAGCTGCGGCCGGTCGAGTGCCTGTTACTCGCCGACAAGAGCGGTTACATGGTCCGCCATCCCTACGTCAATCTGCAACTCAACAAAGTGCTGGCCCGGTGGGCATTCAAAGCCTCGACGGGAGGCGGTTTTCGCCTGCCGGCGTTCGCGCTGGCCGATGACGGCTACCTGGTCTGGCACGAGGGCAAAGTCTACGCAGGCTCCGACTGGATTCCTCAAAACAAGGCGATTGTTCCCTTGGAATCGAAGCGTGGCCTGTGCGTCCGCTATCCCATCCGCATGAGCGAGGACCTTCTACCGTTCTCGAACATGGCATTGAGTGAGACGGTGGATGTGCTTGGCGCTCATCTCAGCGGGCAAGGCTGCAGGATCACATCGGACCTGCTCTCGACGATCATTGCCAAGCAGCTCCGTTTGGAGGGTACGTACATCCTGCATTCGGAGACAGCAAAGAAGAACGGCGGCGATTACGACTTCGATTGGATTTGTGTTCTGGAGGAAGACCGGTTTCCGCGCTTTGTGAACCACCGGTTCAATCTGGGCGACGAGTTCAAGCAGGAGAAGACCAAGGCCACCAAGGCGAAGTCGCCGTGGTGGAACCTGGAACATGTGGCTATGAAGGCAAGAGGAAACCAGATCGGGTCTGTTACCGACTTGAAGACCTCTTGCATGGCGGCTGGCAGGTACGATCTTGCCTACCAGCTCGTCGTCGAGCTGCAGAATGCTCTCGATGCGTTGAAACACAACGTCGAACCCGATCGCAACGTGATCGCCGAAATCCGGCAACAGGTTGTGCCCGCGCCCTGGCTTCGCCTCAAAAACGAGCGCCAGGTCTCGGACATGCCATTACACCTGGAGGTATTCCCGAGTGACAAGATCGGGTTCCTCTATAACCACGTTCGAAAGGAGATCCAGGAACTGATGTCCGGCCACCTGCCGATCGAGGACTTTAAGGGACTGATTACGGACGAGATGGTAACTCGCGAGATGCTCGATGAGTGCCGCTTCGTCAGCGCAGTCTACCGGACCGTAGTCGGCCAGGTGATGGAACGGGAAAAACAAGTCAAGGAAGCCATGCAACACGCGGAGGCGGCGTGGGACGCGGTGCGCAAGCACCCGGACAAGGAGTTTCGCAAACAGAAACTTCAGGCCCGCAGCAAGGCCAAATCCGCATGGTACCAGAACCAGGAAGTTGCCAAGGAGGAGATGAGTTCGGTCATTTTCTTCTTGCGGGTCTGGGCGCAGAGCAAGGAGGAGAACCGGATGGGCTGGTGCCAGGCCTTGAACACCACCGTGTGTCACGGCACGGGCACGGGCTCGATCCTCTTCCATTCCTTCCCGCAGGAACTGGTGGACAAGACGGCCGAGCGCACGGGCGGTAAACGCGTGCGCGTCGCTCTGCCGGCGGTCCGCAAGGGCTACATTCACCGAGGTCCTGACGACCGCGTCTTTGTGGGCGAGAGCCATGAGGGCGGTGAGAAGCTGGTTTTTCTGTTTCAGTACAAGGACGGAAAAATTCTTTTGGACAACAACCCAACTGCGCAGGCCTAGCAGGCCGCGCGTAAACACGGAGCGGGACCCGGCAACGGGTTCCGCCCCCACAAAGAAGCAAACCTATGACGCAATTTGTACGCGTAGTGATTCTTTTCGCCTGTGGTCTTCCCGTCATTACGAAGGCGCAACCAAACGAAACCTTACAGGCCAAGCCCATCGAGGTTGTGCATGTCGCGACGGCCCTGGAACACCTTTCCGTTCTTGAATTCGGCGAGCCGGTCTTGATGGTCGCTGCCGGCAGCGATGCCTTTCAGGTCGAGCGCCACCAGGACAAGGTTTTCATCAAGCCTCTCAAGGCGGGTGTAGCCACGGACCTGTTCGTTTGGACCGCCTCCAGGCGATTCAACTACGAACTGGAGGCGCCGGGAGAGGTAACCAACATGAACTTCGCTATCGACGACGCGAGCGCGCCAAGACCAAAGGACACGAGCACTCAAGTCGCCGAGGCCGCTGATCTCTTGCTGACTCATTCTTTGCTCGCCTCCGAACAGGTAGACAGCAGCTCCGTCAAGCGGAATAAACATGGAGTCACGATACGCATTGAGCGCGTCTTACGGACAAAAGCCGCTGTGTACATTCACTATCGCCTTCAGAACGGTGGCAAGCACCCGTACCGGCTTGTAACGCCCCAGGTGTATGCGCTCGCCGCGCCCCGCTCAGCCGTTGCAATCACGAGTTTGGTAGACCGCCAGCTGAATGACCGTATGATTTCCCGGCTGGGAAGCACAGAGCAAAACGCCATTGAAGTCACGCGCGCGGAGGTGCAGCAGGAAGATACTCCCAAAGATTCGGAGACCGAAGGCGTCATCGTCCTGCGCCTCGGGCTCCCGTCGCCAACCGTTCTTGAACTGCGCTTCGGCAACGACGGAAGCGAGCCGGTGAAAGCCACGGTGGTGCTATGAATCCCAATGACCTCAAGGCATCGGATGAACTGGAGACCACGGATGCTGATGCCATGCGTGAGAAGCTGCGGAAGGCATTTGCCAAGGGTGCTCACAACAACTTCTTTCGACAGCTAATGCGAACCTTCCGCGACCCGGTCACACCGGAAACCGAACACGGCCGCTGGCGTCCCCACCCACTGTTTCTGGTGGGCGGCGTCCTGTTGCTGGCCGCTGCCGCCATCTTCTTATATATGACTTTCTTCGACTGATCACAGATAGCAGGAGATTCTCTTGAACGACATTTACGAATCCAGGCGCGACTACCACGACCAACAGAAACACAGCCAAGAAGAGAAGGGGGTTGCGGTGCTGATTGCATTTCTTGTGATCTCGCTTGGCGGCTATCTCGTCGTCTCCCGCTTTCACGTCCGCCCCAATCAACTGGTGGAACTCACCGTGTACATGCTGATCGCCCTTGCCGCATTAATCGCCGGGATCTGGCACTTCAGCACGTTGAAGCACCGTATGGAGGACAGGTGGCCCCATCCGCCCGTCTACATCGCACCGATGAGGGACCACGAGAATGTCCGGCAGGCTCACGAGGAGAACGCGGTCGTAATCGGCCATGACATCTACGGTAAGCCGCGGCGCTGGTCTGACGCCGTGCGCGCCATGCAGTCCATCCTGTTCGGCATGCTGGGCGCAGGCAAGAGCACGTTCTTGAGCAACATCATTGTCCAGGATGCCCAAAGATGGGCCGGCCCGCCCGGCGCACGCCACCGCATTCCCATGATCATCATGGATGGCAAAGGCGATCTGGAATTCCTGGAGAACCTTCTTCCCACCTTTGAAGCGGCGGGCAGGATGCACCAGGTCCGCATTCTCAGTCCTTCGGTTCCCGAAATCTCCGTGCGTTTCAATCCGTTCTTCGCGCCCGACGGCTCTTACCAGGAGCACGTGAACAATGTCTTCAAGTCGTTTGGCCTGAAGAAAGACTTTTTCGAGGGACGGCAGGGAACCTGCCTGAGCGACACGGCCCGGGTCTTGAGGAATACCGGGAAACGTTTCAACATCTACGACATCATGGTGATGGCGCTGGATGAGCGCGTCATGCGCGAGCAGATCCGGCTGGCCCAACACATGATCGGCAACCATTCAGACGTTAGTCAGCAGGAGATCCTGAACTTCGAGATGTCAGTGCACATGCTCTTCCAGTCGCTCGAAGACCGGGAGCGCGTGCCCAAGATCCAGGGATTGCTCGACAGTCTCTCGACCTTCCTGCAGGACGAGATGTCGCTCATCACCGGTCCTTATGAGGACTTGATTACGCTCGAGGAAGTGATCGAAAACGAGCAGATCCTTTTCATCAGCTTGAATACCATGAAGGACAGCAAGCCCATCGAGGCGCTGGGGCGCATCCTCCTGCAGAACCTGCAGCACATCATCGGCAAGCGCTACGAAGACCAACGGAGACGGGGCTTGCCCATGGTCAGCGTGATCCTGGATGAGTTTGCGCCCTTTGCCTATCCCGGATTTGCCCGCACCGTGCAGATGGCCCGTGGAAGCAACACCGCCTTTCTATTTGCTCTGCAGTCGCTGCCGCAACTGGCAGACGTAGGGCGCGGCTTCCAGCAGGACCTCTCCTCGGCGCCGAACACCATCTTCCAGATGCGCACCAAGTGCCAGCAGACGACCGAATTCTTCTGTAATGCTTCGGGGCCCGTCCGCCGGCTGCGGCGCAATCAGAGCATGCAGCTTACGGGGTGGTTCACGAAGAAGTACAGGGAGACTGGCTTTGCCAATGAGACAGAGATTAAGGAAACATTGGCGCTCGATGAGCACATCAAGAACCTGCCCACGGGCCAGATGGAGTTGCTGACGCTCAACGACAAGAGCGAGACGGCGCATGCACATTTGCACGTGCGCGTTCCCCCCGACTATCGCCTCCCGGAATTCAAATCTGACCTCTTCCCGCGCCTCAAGACACCAGTCATCAGCAGTCTGGGCGCCAACTTGCGTTTCAAAGACGCCGCTCTCGGCCGCCGCAATGCCCGTATTTTTGGTACGGGAAGCGGCAAAGGAAAGGGGCAGCCATGGTAACCCGAGCCCGGCGCCGCGTCATCTTGGTTAGCACGGTGTTGGCGCTCGCAGCGGCAACTGCCATCGGGCAGCGTTCGCGCTACGATCCGGCTGCCGGACAGCAGTCCGCCGGCCAACAATCGAAGCCGCGCCAGGGCTTCCTGGAGTTTGCGCTCAAGCAAATCAATCCGAACGATCAGGACTATGGCGAGTGCATCGGTGAAGGGCGCCAACTGCTGGTTGGGCAGACCATCCAGAACAGCCTCTTCTGGTCCAATCTCGCAGCCATCGGGATGCTCGCGATTTCCGTTGCCCTGGTGGTTTTCCAATCGAAAGAGTGGAAGCGGCGCGAGCTGATCGCCGCAACGTGCCTGGCGCAATATCACAACGATCTCGTGCGCGCCCGGCGCGCCGTCTGCGAGACCAACAGCCGGTACAATGCTTTGATCGAGGCACAAAGCTCGGAGACCGAGCACGAGCTTCGTGAACCGGTTGCCCGCAGGGAGAGCGCAGCCAAAGACGTTTCGACGAGGACTGCGGTGCAGGATGCCTCTGCCGCCAGCGCGCGGCCGGCATCGGCTGGCGCGCGCGCACAAGCGCCTGCCAAGGCAGCAAACAATCCCCCGCGTTCGGCGCAGGTGATCGAAAACGACGGCGACCTGGTTGCCAAGGTCAACATCCTGCAGCATCAGCTCACGGTTGCGCAAGACCAGCTGAGAGCAGCCCAGGAGCGTGAGCAGAATCTCCGCCAGAAGCTCAGCCAATACGAACGCAACGGGGGAGAGAAAAGAGAGTAAAACCGCCCTGCGGAATGTGTGAAACTTTTGCCTTGAATGTCCGATGAGAAAAGAAAGAGGTGACTGACAATGACAGCAACCAACGCACAAAACGAACTGCTTCTGAAAATGAAACAAATCTTCAAACGCTTCCAGTCTGGCGGCGATCTCGCTCCCATCGGGGACCGTTATGAGTACGAAAAAGGCATGCAATCGTTGCCGCCCGAGGAGCGCGCATTTGCCGAGGAAGCCACCCAAATGGCCGACATGCTGCACTACTGCGAGCAGCAAGATCTGGCAGTTCCTGCCGAGATCGCAGCCGGTATGCGGGAGTTGCGACGGCTGCCCGACACGGAACGAATTCAACGCATCCGTGAACTCAACCGCGCCATGATCGGACACATCTTTGATGCTGGTGAAGATCCTGCAATTCGGCAGTAGCTGGTGGTCCAAAGCCGGCGGCGACCCCGAGAATCCGTACCGCTACACCCGTTGTGCCGCCTTCTACAACTCGACCGGTGTGCACTGCGGTTCTCGTGGCCAGAAGCTCCGCCATCACTGGATAGTGCCCGGGCTCGTGCGCTTCAATGGGGTTGGAAGCTTCAACCCCAACTTCCCCACTCGCGCCATTGGCCTGATCTTTTCCTCCGACGCAATGACGTCCACGCTTGGCGGAAATCGTCTCCTGCTAAATGAAAAGGTGTGTGCTTCGCGAACACCTGATTACTACCTTGTTACGCTTTCCAGCTACAGATTCGGCTGCATTGAACTCGGCGGCAAGGGGTGGAGATCGCCTGGCATGTCGATTGTGGCTATCAGCCAATTGCGTGATCGGCAGGAGGCAATGCTGCTCATGAAAGCGGGTAGCCGGCTGCGTACGAGCGGCGGCCTTTGGCAACTCCAGGTCTCCGGCCACTTGCCGAATGGCGCCGCGCTGCAATCGATTTGCGACGAACCTTGAACCGTGGAACTCGCCTTGCGCTACGCCAAAGATAGCACCGTCATCAATCCCAGCCGCGACATCCCGCTGCTGCGGCAGGTGCGCAATTCCAGGTTCATCGGCTACCAACAACTGTTTACCTTGCTGCGCTACCAGGGTTTCGAGCAGTCGCGCTCGAGTTTCAGTTGGCGTGTTCGCCGCTTGCTTGCGTCCGGCCATATTCATGCGTGTGAAAAGATCTCCTGGGCCGGCCATCCGGTTTACCGGATCACGCAAAAGGGATTGCTGGAACTGGAAAGCCACGGACACTCTGTTCCCGTTATTCATTCACAGACCGGCCGCCCTCCGCAGACGTCCCAGATCTATCACGCACTTGACCTGAACGAAGTGCAGCTCTCGCTTGCGCAAAAGAACCTGCTGGCCAGCTGGCAGTCGGAGGTGGAGATCGCCGCCGCCAACCTGGTGTCTGCCGGAGGGTACCAGAAGGACTACGACGCCATCGTCGATGTCTGGGTCTCAGGCCATCTCCGGCGCTTTGCCATCGAATACGAGCGCGTGCTGAAGAGCGCCGAGCGCTACCAATCCGTATGCGCCACGCTTGCGGCTGAGCGGCAGATCGGTTGCATCCTCTATTTGGGCTCCGGCCAAAGCATCGTGCTGCATCTACTCCAGATGTTCGAGTCCGTTTCGGATCGTGTGGTCTTCTCCACTCTTAGGGCCTTCTGTCGGCAGCAATTGCAAACTCCCGTCATTACCCCGTCTGGGCCGGCGGCTACGAGCTTCGAACAGGTCCTTATATATAAAGGATTGCCATTCCCCGGAGCTGCATAGGCCCACTCCCCTTTTGAATTCTGTAGGTTGACACAATTCGTGACATAAGGCGCGTTGATTCCAAAAGGGAAAGACGTGATCTTCGACGCAATTCGTGACATTTTCTGACGCGATTGGTGGCACTATCCCACATTCTCGACGCAATTCGTGACATAAACCTATGTGTGATCGTCAACGGTCCGACAGAGTCAGCAGCACCCATGCTTATCGTGAACGGCCTCCCAGCCCTCCTTTACAATGAAGGGTAACACGCACAATGCGGCGACCGGGTCCGCCCACGAAATGTGCCAAATCGCATTGAGCGCTAGACCTGCCAGAGCAACCAGAGAAAGATAGCCACCACACCGCAGACTCAGCGGCGTCTGCCCAGAGCACAACGCTGCCGGTGAGTCCGGCCAGCCTGCGTTTCTCTTTTGCAAGCCAAGGCATGAATACAGCCGCTGCAATCAAAATCGCAATCCCAAGAAGTGTTGGTTGGGGTTCGTTGCGTCCCACCAGGGTAAATACTGAAACCCCGGTGACAAACGCCGCCAGGATAAAAAGCAGAACACCAGCAACCAGGGCGGCGCGCCTTTCTGCCCATTGACTTTCTGTCCTGGCGGTAAAACGCCAGAGCACGACCATCGCGGAGAAAAGTTCAATGAAACTGTCGCCGCCGAATGCAAGCAGGGCCGGGCTGCGCGATGTCCAAGCCGTCCACAAAGACAGCGCAGCTTCAACGCTCATCCAAGCAATCGTAATAGCTTGAATGCGCCGGGTATGGCGGATGGCGTCCTGAGAAGAAGAAACTTGGGTGATTCCAGCCATTTTGCACAGCATTATCGCACGGGGCACGATGTTCGAAATACCCGAAGAGAACAATGGCTAGCCGATTGTGACGTGGACCGCGGGAACATAGTGAATGATAGACTGCACCTATTCTTGCTGTTTGGTTTTCAAGATGATCACCATTTCCAAAGAAGACTATCTCAAGGCCATCGCCGAGGCTGAGGCTGAGGGCCTGACCGTGATCGCCACCACGCTTTCACACTGGCTCTCGGTGACAAGAGCAGCAGTGACGTTTGCTCTCAAACGTCTGACAAAAGATGGCCTTGTTTCGATCAAACCTGATGGACACATCCAGTTCACCACGCAGGGACGCCAAGTTGCCGAACAGACTATTCTGCGGCACCACCTTATTGAGCGTATGTTGTCCGAGATGTTTGGGATGGAATGGTATGAGGTCCACGACGAGGCAGAGCGGCTCGAACACGCCGTTTCCCCGGCATTCGAGACGAAGCTCGTGGAGAAACTTGGCCACAAGGATACTTGTCCTCACGGAAACGACCTGGCGCTCCGCAGCCCTGCAGAACGTCGAAAAAGAGGCATGCGTCTGCTGAACGAAGTGGAAACGGGTTCGCGATACACGATCGCCAGCGTCTATGAGCGGGACCGGAAGTTGCTGGAGTTCTTTGAGAAAGAAGGGATTCGCCCTGGTGTTCGCGTGGGCAAGCGCAAAACTATGATGGCACAGTTTCGGTCTCCGTGGGCAAGCGCCAGATTCGCCTCGGTGCGGCCGCTGCCGACAAAATCTGGGTGAGTAAGTCCTAATCCAAATATCGGTTGGTTGTTTACTATAGTTAACAATACTGGTATATTCCACTTTACGGGTGAGAACGCTCACGGCTGTTCTTCGCTCTGAACTTCAGGAGGAATATACCGTGACTTTGCGTTTCGCGGTTCTGTGGCCTGTATTCCGCCTTCTTGCTCTCGTAATTGCCGCCGCCTTTGTGATTCCCGCAGAAGCATTCCCTCAAGGCGAGACCACGAGCGCCATTGTTGGCGAGATCAGAGATACATCCGGTGCGCTCGTGCCGGGGGCAGAGCTGACGATTACCAACCGGGAGAACGGCCTCAAACGTACTGCCAAGACCGATGGAGCAGGCCGGTTCAACTTCCCCCAGCTAAAACCAGGCAACTACACGGTGAGGGTCGAAGCGCCAGGGTTCGCTCCGCAGCAGGACGACAATGTTCTTGCGGGGCTGGGGCAGAAGCAAATCGCTAATTTCACACTCAAGTTGGCTCAATCAAGGGAGACTGTGGAGGTAAGTGGCGAAGCGGCAATCATCAACCCCGGAAACGCAAACACCTCGACGACTTTGGAGGCCCCTGCCCTGGAGAACTTGCCGAATCCTGGGGGTGATCTGACCTACCCCCTGCAGTTTGCGCCGGGAGCCCTCATCAATACTGCTGGCAGCGGTAACGATTTCGTTGGCGGAACCAATGGGTTCGGGAACGTGGAATTCAACGGCCTGCCAGCGCTATCCAACGGCTACATTGTTGATGGCCTGGAAACAAACGACCCACTCACCAACCTTAACAGCGGCCTTTCAACAAACCTCGTATTGGGACTGAATTCGATCTCGGAAGTAACCGTCAACACCCTTTCTTACTCCGTCGATCAGGGCCGGTATGGAGCATCCCAGGTCAACTACGTCACTAAATCGGGCACAAATCAGTTTCATGGGAACCTCTATGAACTGTGGAGTGGGTCCATTCTGAGCGCGGCGGACTATTTTGCGAACGCGACTCCCGAAAATCATAAGCCTCGCTCGAACGTAAATCACTTCGGAGGTAGTTTTGGCGGACCGATTGTTCATGACAAGCTGTTCTTTTTCTTCGACAGCGAGTGGGTACGAATTGCTGTGCCGATCTTCTCGACCATTACGGTTCCGAGCACGACATTCCAGCAGTATGTGCTGCAACAGCTTCCTTCAGGCGGGACTGACTCGGTGACGGGATCGACCTATGCGCCTGCTCCACAACTCGTGCCGTTCTACCAGAAGATGTTTTCACTGTACGGGAGCACCGGCGGGACAGCTCTGGCTGTACTCGGATGTCCGTTTAACTCCGACGGAACTCCGGCGTCAGGCAATCCACCGAACGGAAATGGCTGTGCGAATCGGAGAGCTATTTCCCGGTCCAGTGCCGACCACGAACAAGTGCAGACGGCTCGCATTGACTACAACATCAGCGAGAAAGACACGGCGTGGTTTCGTTTCCAAGTTGATAACGGCGTACAAGCCGCGTTTACCGACCCTATTAATCCACTGTTTGACTCGGTTTCCCCGCAGCCCTTGTACTCGTTTGCGGCAGGCCATGCCCACGTCTTCTCCCAGAATCTCGTGAACTATTTCAATCCGGCATTTTCGTGGTATGAGAGTCTCTTCGGCCCCCAGGATTTCCAGAAGACACTCTCGGCGTTCCCCATTGTGTTGCAGGGAAGCGGCGCAAATGCACCCTTTACCACGATCGGCGGACTCGATAACAACTGGATTCAAGGAAGGCGGGCGTCTCGGTTTTTTATCAATGACAACCTTGCCTGGAGTCGTGGCGCTCATGAACTGAGATTTGGCACCAACACCAGAATCTTCCGCCTCAATGACTTTGACTTTGGCGAGGGGTATGTGCCGACCGTAACGTACGCGACTCTGCCGCAGTTCATCTACGGGGTAGCATCCAGCGCGACGAAGACCTTTCCCCTGGCTCCAAATGAGCCATTCAACTTCCTCAATCTTGATCTGTATGCGCAGGACACTTGGAAAGTGACCCCGAAGCTGACCTGGACATTCGGTCTGCGCGATACATTTAACTCCAACCCCTTGAATCCACACCAGCAGATTGCCCGCCTTCGCGGATCATTTGCCGCAATTTTCCATGATGTCAATCAACCGTTGAGTGCTGTTATTCAAACTCATCTCGGCAATCTGTTCTCTTCCACACCCTTTGCCATCCTGCAACCCAGAACGGCAATCGCTTGGCAGTTCAGGAAAGATTCAGTCCTAAGGGCGGGTTTCGGCCTCTTCAGCGATATCCTGCCGGGAACCATTGCCGACTTGATTGGGACCAACCCGCCCTACGTGCGAACCTTTGAGGGCGGTCTGTTGGGTACGGTGGGCGGCACAGCCATTGCGCCGGGGACGCCTAACAGTGCAGTTGATGCGACGGTTGCCGCGAACCAGAGCTTCGGGACGGGATTCTCACAGGGGCAACTTTCGTGCGCATCACCGCTGGCCAATGCCGCAACCTGCCTTCCTCCAGTGAATATCGTGGCAGTCCCGGATGGCAGGCTCCACGCACCCTATTTCATGCAGTGGAGTCTGGGTCTCGAACAGCAATTCGGGACGACAGCCAGCGTGAAGGCACAATACGTCGGCACGCGCGCCGTGGACCAGCCATATATGGCGCAGGTGAACGGTTATCAAACGGTGTGCCAGGCCTGCTTCGCCCCATTTCCTTACAAGCAGCCAACTGATCCCAGATTTGGCGCCGTCACTCAGTTTTCGACTGGAGCAGGCAGCAATTACAACGGCCTGCAACTCACCGCAATGAAGCGATTGACTCACGGCCTTCAGGGGCAGATCAACTACTCCTGGAGTCATTGCCTCGACGAGGTTTCCAACGGTGGATTCCTGCAGTTTTCTGCGGGAGCAATCCTCGCGCCGCTGCCGGGCGAACTTGGGCGCAATCACGGACCTTGCGATTACGACATTCGGCACAATCTCACTGCCCAATATGTGTACCAGTTGCCGATCAAAGTCCACAGTCACGTGCTTGGATATGCGTCGAATGGATGGCAGGTTTCGGGCAGCGTGTTTTGGCACAGTGGCGTGCCATTCTCAGTCCTGAGCACGCCTTATTCAGCGAACGGAAACGGCATCGTGCAAGGCGCTGGGCCGCAGTTCGCAAGTGTAGTACCTGGTGTGCCACTTTATCAGCATCATTCCATTCCGGGAGTAACGCAGCCGGGAACGATCCAATGGCTCAATCCAGACGCCTTCGTCTCGGCTATTGATCCGAGTACTGGAGCATGCAATGGCGGCGATGGTCCTCACAATTGCCAGTTCGGGACTCTTGGCCGCAACGCTCTGCGCGGCCCGGATTTCTTCTGGAGTGATCTCTACCTCACCAAATGGTTTAAAGTGAGCGAACGTCTGAAGCTGAGGCTCGATGCTCAATTCTTCAATATCTTCAACCACCCGAATTTCGGACTTCCTACCATGGTGCTAGCCGGCATTCCGGGTAAGCCCTCTACTCAGACGGGGTTCGGCGCACTCACATATACAACCTCGCCTCCAACCGGCTTACTTGGCGTCGGTCTTGGTGGCGACAGCAGCCCTCGAATGATTGCCTTTCAAATGCGCTTAGAGTTCTGACTTACTGCGCGCTCGTGGTCTGGATGAGGAATCTCGAACAAGTAAACCCTCTGCGCATTGTCCAAAAGAGCATGCCAACCAAACACGAGAACGTAGGTTACTGTTGTTGGTAGCTTATGTCATGAATTGCGTCAATTATGTCACGAATTGTGTCAACCGACATTCTGTAGGATCGCAGAGTAGCTGACATGTCCGCGCATTGATTTCAAACGCGTTGTCGGAATATTTCTCAGAGATGTTGGGTAATTGGTCTCACAGAAGTTGGCTTAGTCCGATGTTTGTCTCACAGTTTGTGGCAAGAACCTGCATCTATTAGGCGATCGCTGTTCCGAGCTCATCGACGGTTCTCTTCAATCGGCTGCGAATTTCACCTTCCCAGTTTTGAGGGTTGACTACTCCTTCTGGAAACAGGATGGAACGGGAGGAACTCACGAGCCCCCCTTCCAGTCCCGATGGACCTCGCCGAAAGCCTCGCACTGCCTCCTTTGCGGATGCACCTTGCGAGCCGAAGCCGAGCACGAGGAAGAGAGCATGAGGCAGAATCTCTCGAGTGATTTCGCTGTCCTCAGAATGGGTCGCCGCGACTGTTACGCCGAGAGAAGACCAACCGGTTTGGGGACCCTTCATCTCATCCTGATACTTAACAAGACTCCTGGCTATTACCGTGAAGAACGGTCCGGCATCTGTGTGAACTGATTGGAACAGCGACGAGTCAGGGTTGCTATTTCTGACCAGAACCACAACCCCTCGTCCACTCTTTTTTGCTTCGGTGATGAATGGTTTCACGGTTTCGGGACCGAGATAAGCATTGACCGTCATGGCATCTACGATTAACGAACTGTCAACAGACAAGTATGCCTTAGCGTACCCTACGGCAGTATCAGCAATATCGCCGCGTTTCGCGTCCAGAAGGACCAGTAATCCGGCAGACCTAGCATGCCGAATCACCCGCTCCAGCACGGTCCAGCCTACGGAACCGAGGCACTCAAATAGAGATGCCTGCGGCTTGATCACTGCCACATCCTCCGCGATGACGTCGATGACCGCATAGCAAAACTCTTCGATTGCGCCCGCTGTCGCAGGGTCCTCGGGCCTCATAGTGCCGCGGCGAAACATGGAAGGTATCCGGTCCAGATAGGGATCTATCCCAACGCAGAGAGGATGCTGACGCTCTCTAGCTCTTAAGATGACTTCGTCGGCAAATGTCAAAAAGGAATCCTCCGGCAACATGACGCTATACAACGGAACTAGCCGCCCAGAGAAGCGGTTCGCCTGTGGTTTATGTCATCAACTCTGTCATTTTATGTCAGCTTCTCTGACCCGGATGTCAACTTCTCTGAGAACCTACAAATTCGCTTTGGCCACATATGCCGCTCGATTGCCGCGCCTTTTCGGGGCTATTGCCGACCTATTGGCCTTTTTGAGCACCGGGTAACCGGCGTGTTTTCACAAGGTTAACTTCTGACTATCCTATGGTTTTTATGTTTTTCGGGGCTTGTACTTGTAATGGTTGTGATTTGATGCCCCTGAGTGATCTCTACTTATCCTGACCATGTCCGATACGCTCCGCACCAATCCCGAATTTCGTTGCTTGGCAACCGCTGCTATGCAATCCGCATGGATATGTTTGTATTTATCGGTCGAACTTGAATCTTTCGCGCTTTTCCCCGCTTGCTGCCTACCGGATAGATGATGCTTGCATCGTGCGCTCGCACCGTACCGCGCTCGTGTTTGGACAATTTCGTGAGTAGTCTTTGCCGTGCCAAGGAACTGCTTGTCTAAACAGTTTGCCTCGTTTTCTCGAGCACTCGTTTGATCGAGTTCGCATTAATTCGTTCACAAGCTCGCCCATATTGTGGCCGATGTGTTCCGCGAAACTCACGGGCGTTTTGCTCCGAGACCTTGCCCTGATGCGATCGATTGCCACCTGGAGATCGGAACGATAGCGCACGCTGTTGTGGTCGCGATTGCTGCAATGACGTAACCCGAAGCTGTCTTGCGATGGTGCTGTTCTCTCCAGTTGTCTCTCGCTCGGATATGGAAAATCGCATCCACAATCGCGCCGAATGCGTGACCTGCGAACGCTTGGCCGCATCAACCCCGAACCTCATAGCCCGTCACATAAACGGCCATTTCACAAAGGAGGAAACCGTATGACCGGAAGTCGTGGAACCCTCTCTGTCTGCCCGATGTACAGCGCAGACGACTTGAAGATCAGTAACCCAGACCAACATGTTCACCTGGTGATTAAGGAGTTCCTGAAGAAGGGGGAAGGCGAAGCCAGGTGCTGCATCCAGATGCCGCGGGGCATCCTTCTCTTGCAGGCCGTGCCCGGCAACCCTGCCTCCGGCGCTATTTATGTCTACGACCGGATCAGCAAGAGCTTCTACCGGGTCCACTTCGACGGTTCGGACGACGACCTGACGCTCCCGGAGTTCGAGCAGTTGATGGAGGAATACCAGCTGCTAGCCTACCTGGAGAATCCGGGTCTTCTCCAGGCCCTCGCATCGGAAGCTGCCGAGGCCTAATTCCACCCTCCAACCCCTCCAAATTTGACCGAAATTGCGAGCTGGGGTACCACATGCAGAACGGAGTCTGCTATGAAGCCTCAAACGCGAATTACCGAAGAGATGGTTACCCTCTACTCAGACCTGTTCATCAACCGGCTGGCATATACCGTCCAGTCCCCGCGTCCTGATCCCCGGAGCGGCCGGCATTACTACTACCGGCCGCGCCGGGGAAAGAATGAAGACCCAGTGTCGCTCACACGGGACACAATCAGGCAGCATCTTGAGGGGAATGTCACCATAGGCATTTACGCCATCAACCCAGAAACCCAACGCTCGCGGTGGGTGGCCATTGATGCCGACTACGACGACGCCCTCTCTGACCTGTTGAAGCTGCAATGGGAACTTCGCCAGGACGGGGTCGAATCCGGTTTGGAAAAGTCTCGCCGCGGCGCTCACCTCTGGATCTTTGCCGACCGACCGCTGCTCGCCCGCGACTGCCGGCTCTACATCTACCACCTTGCGACACGGCTGAGCGTGCCGGTAAAAACGGGAGGCTTGGTGGATGGAATCGAGCTCTTTCCGCGCCAGGACCGCGTAGAAGCGAATGAGTTCGGAAACGCAATTCGTGGTCCGCTGGGCATCCACCGTGGCGCAGGCAAACGCTTTTGGTTCTACGGCGCCGAGTACGACATCGCGAAGCAGTTGGATTACCTATGCCGCTTGAAGCGAATAACCGAGCTTGAATTGAGCAGTTTCATTCAAGGCGTGACCATACCGGAGGAGTTTGCGCCTAAGCCCAAACTCGTGCTTCCGCCTTACGATCCCAATCGCCGCGAGTTTCGCATCCTTGATTACATTACAACCCGCCGCAAGCGAGGCCGGAACTGGTGGGCACGGTGCCCATCGTGCGCGCTCAGGAATCGTGATACCGGAGGCGACAATCTGGCCATCTCAGTTACCGATCCGCGGCGTTATCGCTGCTGGGCTGGTTGCAGCAAAGAGATGATCCGGGAGGCGCTGGGCTGCCCGATACGAAAGAGGGAGGCAAGCTGACATGACAGCTCAAAACACGAAACTCAACAGCGCCCAACTCCTCGCTCTTCGTGGTTTACGGTTAGCTGGGAGCGTACGCCGACGGATGCAAGCAACGGGCGTGTACTGCCAGCCCGCAATTTCAATCGAGCACCAACAACACGCAAACAAATACGTGCTGCGCGGTGTTGAATCTGGCGGGGCCGTGGCTGAACTCGGCGCATATTGCGGGTTTGTTGCCGAGAACGGTGACCCGATTTCATGGCTTCAGCCCGTGCATACCGTTGCTGTGAATGGCTTACATGCCGTCGTGGTCGCGGCAACCCTGGTGCGCGTACACGTATTTCGGTACCGCCAAACGTACGACCTCCTGGTTACTCGCCACAGATTGATGGAGGCAGAAACGGGGAAGCGCCCACGCATGGAGAACTCGGTGATCTTCCACGGCAGACAGGGAACGCTTGCCCTTGAGTTATGGGGGCGCGATAGAGGGTTTTCCGGTTCTGTCATTCCCCTGTTCTATACGCGTAGCGGAGAGCCGCTAACCATCACAGGAACTTTCTCGCATGCTGTTAAGCAAACGGTTGCCGCTGCTTGCTGCATCGGCTGCAGGCACACACATGTGCTGCAACCGCCATCGGCAGTGACGACAACGGTCGAAGAATGGAGGCGGCAAGATGGACATTCCGCAACCAAAGCCGGTTGAAGGAGGGTCACATCCAGCGAACGAAAAGACAGCTCAGGAGTTAGTCCAGCCACAACGCCATCGTCTGCCCGACGAGCGCCGCGCCATCACGCACCACTTCGCGATCGGCGGTCATGAGGGATATGTCACGGTTGGTTTGTACGAAGACGGCAAAGTCGGCGAGCTATTCATCAAGATGTCGAAGGAGGGCTCGACTGTTTCCGGCCTGATGGACTCGTTTGCGACGGCGGTGTCTTTGGCTCTGCAGCACGGCGTCCCGCTCTCGATGCTGTGCGACAAATTTAGCTACACGCGCTTCGAGCCCAACGGATGGTCTGGCAATCCGGAGATTGGATACGCCACCAGCTTGATGGATTACCTGTTCCGCTACATACGGGTGCGATTCCTGGGTGGCGAGCAGCGGACACTGTTCGCTGTGCCCGCACCGCAACCTGCTTCTGAATTGGTCCAGGCCGGCGATCCTGCCCGAGCGTTAGGGCAAGTTGCCGAGGTCGGCGATGCGCCGGTCTGTGTTCACTGTGGCTCACTTATGGTCCCCAATGGGTCGCGTTGTTTTCGCTGCCTGTCGTGCGGACATACAAACGGGTGCGCGTGAGGAAACGTCAGGGTGATATTGTGGCGATGATGATGGCACGCACGTACGGTGCGGTTTTTGGCTATCGAGGTAAGCTATTGGGCCTATATGTGACAGTTGTGCGGCCTTGAGAGAGGATTGCCAAAGGATCGAGTTGGCATTGTATATACACCTGGTATATACTGCACTTGCGGAGGTAATAGTCATGGGGGTAGCGCGTATTTTCAAATCTGGCAATAGCCAAGCGGTGCGGCTGCCGAAGGAATTTCGGTTTGATGTCAGTGAGGTGGAGATCTTTCGCCGCGGGGACGAGATTGTGCTGCGCGAGCCAAGACGCAATCTGGGGAGTGCCTTCGATGCACTTGCGGGTATGCCCAACGATTTTATGGCTGAAGGAAGACACGATCAGCCGCCTCAGGAGCGAGAGGCGCTATGAGGCCGCAGTACATGCTGGATACAAACATTTGCATCTACATTACCAAGCATCAGCCTCCAAAGGTAAAGGCTCACTTCGAATCACTGAAGGCCGGCCAAGTGGTGATGTCGGCCATTACGTACGGAGAACTCTACTATGGTGCCAGCAAGAGTACTCAACGAATGAAAGCCATCACCCAACTAAGCGCGTTAGTCCAAGATGTGCCTGTCGCAGAACTCGATGCCAGAGTTGCACAAGCGTATGGAGAGATTCGGTCGACACTCGAAAGACAAGGCCGCCCCATTGGCAACAATGACCTCTGGATTGGTGCTCATGCTCTGGCTCTGGATCTGACGCTCGCCACCAACAACGAGCGGGAGTTCAAAAGAATTCCAGGACTATCCCTGGAGAATTGGACGACCTAGAGGACACACCTTTCAGCCGGAATGCTCAAACTTCACCTTGCTGGAAGGCTCCATCTTCGGGCTTCCGGTCCCACAGGCTCCGATCGGCACACATTTCCTATCCTGCCGTTTCACCCGGCACTGACGTTCAAGCCCGCACGAGATTGCCTGAAGTTCCCGCGCAGCCGAAGAGAGATTGAATCGCTTTTCGCGTGCAATCAACGAGCTACGGACAGAAGGCGGCCAACCATCCGGGACTACAAACTGCATTGAGGAGGGTGAACAGATATGAGTTCTGCATTGAACCCAACTCAAGGCACGGTTGCTCCCTTGGCTCAAATAGATCGCGCGCGACTGCATCCGGTGTCGCAACTTGCCAGCGAGGAATTCGACCAGGTCCTGCGCGCGCTGGAAGTGCCGTTTGACACCAATCTGGTGCAATGGCGCGTTACGGAATGGAGCGACAACAACACCCGCGGTCTTATGATGCCGTACGCCGACCCCCGCGCGTACAGTGACCGGCTTAACAGCCTCTTTAGCCCTGCCGGTTGGACGCGCAAGTACACAGTGCAAGCGAGCGCGCCAGTGCAGCGTAAAGGCCGGCCTCCCGCCGCGAAAATACTGGTTACGTGCGAAGTAACCATCTTCTGTATCGGCACCAACTCAGGCGCCGGCGAGGAATGGGCGGACCGGGCAAACTCACTGACAGCAGCGGAAGCACAAGCCTTTAAGAGAAGTCTGTCTTGCTTTGGATTAGGACGTTACCTGTACGACATGGAAGGCGAATGGGTGGACCTGGACCAGAACGGGGAGCCGAAATGGATACCCAAACTTGCCAAGTGGGCGACCCCCAAAGGATGGCTCTCAGGCCTTAGGCCCAAGCCGCGAAGGAAGCAGCGGGCCAGAGTTTCCCGTGAGGATGAATACGTGAGTCGTGGAAGCCCGCCGTCCCATGGTGTCAACGGGCACGGCCGCAGCCTCGTCCCCGAGATCGAAGCGATGCAGCCGAGAATCGGTACGCGAATGTATCGGGGGATTCTCAAGCGAGTTGCGAGGGCCTGGAGTCCACAACAGATTCCACACCCCAGCCTGCAACAGCAGGTGCTGGAGCAGATGGAAGCCGCGGAACGAAATTTTGACCGGCTGGAAGCCGCTCAGGCAAGACTTGCGCAGGGAACAGTCCAGAAAGTGTTCCTGTCAGTGAATGCGCCGATCAAAACGAAGATCGAAGATCTGGAGATGCTGGAAAGGCTGGTTATAGCCCTCGAACACGAGACCGACGCGGTCCAGGCACAAGACTGAACACCGCATGTGGTTGGTGGAGGAGGCTTGCTTGCTGAATGGCGAGCCATTGACACAAGGCAAATCGTTTCCCGCTCATACATTGCTGCCCTTCGTTGCATGTAAGGCAAGGCGTCCTACCAAAACCTACCGCTCCTAAAAAGCCAAAGCCAACAAAAGAGAGAAAAACGCCATGAGAGAGCGTCCGCCTTGTTGTCCCGAAGTGGAAGACGCGGACGACGCAGACGAACGTGTCCGCGATCCCCACGGAGAAAACCTCCGCTGGGCGAAACGCGGCCAGACCAACAACCTGATCGCATGAGGGGAGACCCCGATGAAGTACGATGACCCTAACGTTGTCACGTTTGAATACGCCACGGAATGTGAGCAGTGTGGCGCATACATTCCCAAGGGCGCACCAGCGTACCTCTGTCCCGTGACACACCAGACACTTTGTCTTGGCGGGGAGGGTTGTGGGGAAAAAGCCGGGGAATCGGCCAACTACAGGTAAACAACCGCGAAGCTGTCTAACAGCTCGGAAACTCGTTATTCAAAGTTCGGGCTGTATCATGAAATAATGTTTGTAATGACGTTGTCATTACATCATGCTATGCTTGGGAAAGAGGAATTTTCATGCCGAGATCTCAAGGCGAAAAGAGCAAGCGTGCCAGCTTGAACCTCCGCATAAAACCGGAATTGCGGGGACTGATTGACCGGGCGGCGGCGCTGTCGGCCAAGACCCGGACCGATTTTGTGCTCGATGCGGCCCGCCACGCCGCCGAGGAGGCGCTTTTGGAGCGCACGGTTTTTGCGGTCGATCCCAAGGCATATGCCGAGTTCCTGGCTAGGCTGGATTCCCCGCCACGCCCGAATGGCCGGCTTCGCCGTTCCCTGCAGACACCAGCGCCATGGGAGAAGTAAGCGGACTCTTGCCGCCCGAGGCGCTGGCGGACGATCACGACTTCGGAGATTTCCGCTCGGGGGAGCCCTCGCTGGATGAATGGCTGAGGCGGCGAGCCCGCCCGAATCAAGTCAGCGGCGCTTCTCGCACCTATGTGGTTTGCCAAGGCAAACTCGTGGTCGGCTATTATGCCCTGGCTTCGGGTGTGGTCGCGGCGGAGAGCGCTCCCGGCCAATTCCGGCGAAATATGCCAAACCCTATTCCGGTGGCCGTGCTTGCACGCTTGGCGGTGGATCGCAATTGGCAGGGAAAGGGCATCGGTCGCGCATTGTTTCGCGATGCCGCACGGCGCGTTGAGCACGCAGCCGATGCGATTGGGATTCGTGGCATCCTGGTTCACGCGATCTCGGAAGAGGCCAAGAATTTCTATGTAAAGCTTGGTTTTGACCCAAGTCCTCGTGAATCGATGACGCTGATGGTAACGTTGGCTGACATTCGATCTGCTCTTTCCTGGTAGGAACCGTTGGCCCGGAGCGGTCGTTCTATCCAGCATCGGTTTTGCACCTCGAAACTTTGTGGCAGGTACGTTCGTATTCGGGGTTATCTTCATATTTTGCCTTTGCCCATCCGGACCTCGCGGTCTCGTTGATTTCGTCGATCCTGAGCTTCCGGCCACCCCGCTCTCGCAGCGAGCCGATGAAATCGGCAATGGAACCCTCTCGTGCAGCCGCTCTCACTACTATCCGGCCATCTGACAATTTGTCGGCCTCAATCTTCTCGCCCGGACCGACACCAAGATGCTTGAGCAGATCCTGCTTCAAGGGCACCTGTCCCTTGGCTGTAATCGTGAGCGTGGTCATGAATGCCGTCTTCGGTCTTAATTGTAAGGTAACGTTATCGGTTCCCACCATGCCGTTTGGCGGCGGACATCGAGTTCGTGTGATTCGTACTCCTCAGCGAAGAACACATCACAGATTCGAGAACTGCGACGTAGTCCATCACCGACTTTACCGAACGTCTAGAGCCTTCCCTGATAACCGAGGACAGAGCAAGCATGCCGTTGAGAGTTCGTGTTTCTACCAAAGCATCGTTGTTCGAAGAACGCAAACAGCAAAATATCCAGCACGGTTACACAATCGAGAATGAACAGCCCATTCCGATGAACGGACTGTGCTCATTCACAGCCGTCAAGGACGACCCGCCTCCGGAAACCTATGAATACCAAGGATCAAAGGAACCGCAGGTGTGACGCGAGATGCTACAACGCCCGCGCTAAGGAATGTCATTGCCCTTGCGGCGGCGCCAACCACGGGGTTGGTGAGTATCAAGCGCGTCGCAACAGCCAGGCTCTGGGCATTGCGTGGAAGGAAACAACGTTTCGTATCCCAAGCTCTAGGCGAAAGAACATGAGACTTTCATCCTTGCAACAGGAACTCTTTTCCCATGAACCGGCCTAGCTCACGTGAGTTTCTCAAGGGTTCGCTGATCCGGTTTTCCCGCGAAGTATTTCTCCAGAGCGTCTTTGAAGACCTTGTTATCTGCGGTAACGGCTGCAAACAACGTCATGCAAGACCTGAACTTCAGATCATCCGGGTCTTCGAAAATCTGTTCGATCGAACGACCTTCCACACGCAGGACAAGTTCAGTGCAGCGCCTCAGACGAGTGCCTAAAATCTCGTGCGCAAGATAGGCTTCGGCTTCCTTCGAGGACGAAATGCCGTAATGATTTGCCGTGGCGCTATATCCTAACCCCTTAAGCTGCGGAAAGATGAACCATATCCAATGGCTTCGCTTGCGGCCTTCTCCTAATTCCTTGCATGCCCGCTCAAACCAACGATCTTGTGCGTCCAAGAATCTTTGCAAATTATAGGGATCGCCGGCATTTGCTCTTTTGTCAGGCATGGATGATAGAAACCTCTAGCGAACCACAGAGGACTTGGCACGTTGATGTTTCGTCCTCATTTTCGCGTTTGGCTAGCCCGCTTGTCTAGGCCCTACAGGTTGCGCAAAATCTGATACTTCCAAAATCATTCCGCGAGGCATTTCGGCCCCGTTTTATCTAGCGACGTCTAGATTCTCGCGGGTTCTGACCTTGGCACAACCTTTACCTGTTGAAAGGAAACTCATCATGAAAGCATCTGCCGTATACAACGCTCTGCGCGTCCTGGTTGACGCTCGGCAGCCTGTCTTTATCTGGGGAGGGCCAGGCGTCGGCAAGAGCGCTTTGGTGGCCCGACTCGCTAATGCATTGCAAAGGTCGCTGCGAGATATCCGCGCACTGCTGCTTGATCCCGTCGATCTACGCGGCCTGCCGTTCCTTGGCTCGGACGGCCGTTCAAAATGGGCAACGCCGGAATTTCTTCCCCGGGATGGCGAGGGCATTCTCTTCCTCGATGAATTGAACGCTGCGCCCGCGATGGTTCAGGCCAGTTGTTATCAGCTCGTGCTGGACCGCAAGCTGGGCGAATATACCTTGCCTGATGGATGGGCCATCATCGCAGCGGGCAACCGCGATTCCGATCGCGGCGCCACGACTCGCATGCCCACTCCTTTGCGGAACCGTTTCGTCCACCTTGAATTCGAGGTGGACACGCAAGAGTGGTCCGAATGGGCCATCGAGGCCAACATCCGGCCCGAAGTGATCGCATTCGTGCGCTTCCGGCCGGAGCTGCTGAGTCAATTTGATCGCGACGCCAATGCCTTTCCATCGCCGCGTTCCTGGGAGTTCGTCTCACGCATCCTCGACTCGAAACCGGATGCCAAAGTCGAGCATGAGCTGTTTGCCGGTGCGGTTGGGCTAGGAGCGGCCACAGAGTTCTCGTCGTTTCTAGAGATGTTTCGCCAGCTTCCGAGCATCGACGCGATTCTGTTGAATCCGCTGCAAACGCTGGTCCCCGAGAAGGTGTGCGCGCAATATGCAATCGCCTCCGCTCTGGCTCGGTGCGCCACCGATATGAACTTCGACCGTGTTTGCCAGTATCTTGAGCGAATGCCTACGGAATTCAATGTGATGTCAGTGCGCGATGCCTCCTTGCGCGTGCCCGCTATCTGCCATACCGCTGGCTACGTTAAGTGGGCGACGTTGAACCATAGCGCCATCTCCTAGGCGCTCGCGGAATTCCTTCCAAACCAATTCCAACACAGGAGAAAACTGCATGAGTACTGCCCTTGCCCCAGAACCTATTTGTGTCACTGGCGCCGAACCGTCCCTGTCTTCGCGCGCTATGTTGAGCTCACTTTCGATCAGCGTCTGGTCGGCGCGAAAGCACGATCCCGACGCTTCCGAAGAGATTGCCATCCGACACGGGGCCCGGCTTGACGCCGGGCGCTACAACAAATTGCTCCTTCCCAAGAAGGCGCTGGAAGAGATTCACAAGATCATCAGCGAGGCCCGCCAAGCGCACTACTTCATGACGCTCCCGTGGGGCGACGACGGATACCGGGTTCTTCCCGCAGCGGCCTACATGGAGCACTCGGCCACGATGCGGCGTTGTTTGAGCCTCTTCACACCTGCGGTCGAACGGCTCGTCCTTCGCTTCGAAGACCTGGTGGCCCAGGAGCGGGGGCGCTTGGGAACGCTGTTCAACTACGCCGATTATCCCGGCATCCAGGCCGAAGGCGACGAGTTGAAGCTGCTGGCGCCCAACGAACTGCGGTCGAAATTTTCCTTTGAAACCCAGGTGCTGCCTTTGCCGGATGAGGGGGACTTCCGAGTTTGCCTGGGTGAGGAAGAAAAGGCGCGCATCAAGCGCCAGATTACCACGACCGTCGAAGCTTCGCTGCAGATCGCCAGCCGCGAGCTCTGGCAGCGCCTCTACGAAGCGGTCTCGCACATGGTGGAGCGGCTTGAGGCCTACAAGGTCACGGAAGAGGGAGTGGAACATCCATTCCGCAACACCGTCGTTACCAACCTGGTGAAGCTCGTCGATGTTCTCCCCAAGCTGAATATTACCCATGATGCCGATCTCGACAGGTTGACCGAGCAAGTGCGCGCTTCGCTGATCGTCGATCCCAAGGAGCTACGCGAGTCGGAATCGCTTCGCTGTGACACGGCCAAAGCGGCGGACGCGATTGCGCGCCAGATGCGCGACTACATGGCGCTGTACTCGGTACCGATCCCTGAATCTTCCGGAGCTTCGGTATGAAAGGCCAAAGCGGCGTCTCGGGGAAGCTTACACGGGCCAGAACCCGGCTTGTTCTGAACCAGCCGTTCTTCGGAGCGCTGTGTCTAAGGCTGAAGTTGGTGGCCAGCGCCGTTCCGACCATGTCCACGGATGGGAAGCTCATCCTGTATAACCCGGCATTCGTTGAAGAACTGAAACCGGCGGAACTCGAAGGCGTGCTGGCGCATGAGGTCTCGCACTGCGCCTTAGGACATCACTGCCGCAGGGGGAGCCGCGATCCGAAGCTATGGAACATCGCGGCGGACTACGCCATCAATCCGATCCTCGTGGCCAATGGATTCACTCTTCCTCCTGACGTTTTGATTGATCCCGCGTTCGCCGGCTTGTCGGCAGAAGAAATTTATGCCCGGTTGCTTCGCAGTGGCGGAGGTGGGCGACAGGACGACGAACATCCGGCGGGCGCAGCCAATGGCGCGACTTCTGACAGTGGCCCAGAGCTTGGCTCATCTTCTAACTCCCAGAGCCAGTTGCCAAGCCAGCAGGGCGGAGATCGTGATGAAACTCCAGCGGGTGGACAGGGGCCTGAGGCTCGCCCTGGAGGATTTGGTGAGGTCCTTGACGCAACCGACGACGACGGCAAACCTGCATCGCAGGCGGAGAGAAGCCGTCAACAGCAAGAATGGAACATTGCAGCAGAGCAGGCGATACGAGCGTCCAAAGCCTGTGGGCGGGAGCCGGCGGGCATGGAGCGCCCACTCAGCGAAAACAGGCAATCCAAGCAAGATTGGCGCGCCCGCCTCCGCGAATTCGTTGCTGCAACCACGCCATCGGACTATTGCTGGACACCGCCTAATCGCCGTTATGTTGCCTCGGGTCTCTACCTGCCGTCAGTAGAGCGCAGGGGAGTTGGAGCGATTGTCATTGCTGTTGATACCTCTGGCTCGATCGGTGCGGTCGAGCTTGAACAATTCGCTGGGGAGATTTCAGCCATTTCCGATGAAGCGAAGCCAGAAGCGATTCACATCGTCTATTGCGATGCGGCTGTACAGGGAACGCAGGAGTTTGGGCCATCGGAGCCAGTACAACTTGAACCCAAGGGCGGCGGTGGAACCGATTTTCGTCCCGTATTCCAATGGGTCGAAGATCATGGGATCATGCCCGCCTGTCTCATCTATCTAACCGATCTGTGCTGCGATTCCTATCCGGAGAAACCGGAATATCCGGTTCTCTGGGTAACAGATTCCCGGAAAACTGCCCCGTTCGGAGAAACGATTCAGATCAGCGCCGCCTAAGCTGTATCGGAATGCCACAGGTGTGTGCCGTAGTAACGCGGCCGAAAATCATTGTCCGTGACAATATGCGGCGCCGTGATGGCTGGCAGGAGCGAATGAAACGAGATGCCGAGCAATTAGCGCGCCGCTGCCGTTGGCTTGAGGAGCAATGCAAAGAAGTCAATCTAACCAACGTCATTTCCAAATGGGAAGATCCACCGAAGTGGAAAATCGACTGACGTCTTCATGACTCGGTGGTATCACCCATCAGACAGCAAACACGCCAGGAGACGCAAAGCGCCGCACCTGCAACGTAGTCGGGACGCTGTCAATTCTCGGCAAGCAACCCCTGATCACAAGCTGGATACGTGGAGGTCGGCTAGCCTCGTTTTACCAGCTCTTTCTGAGCATCCCGGTAGAAAGCCGAGAGATCGTTGCCGTATCTACGATACACGCGTTCAGCAGCGTCAATGAGTTCCTTATCTGTTGGGCTCGTAGGCGCAGCTGATGCGTTTCCTTGTTGCTTTTCTTTGGCTGGCTTTTTGTTTGACATGTCGAAACCCCTCATTCAATTGTAAAAGAGATGCCCCAAGTGATGGGGGAGAAGCCTCAGAAAAAACACCTTTTTGGCGGCCAGAATTATCTCACGGGGGAGACGAACTGCAATTCAAATAATATCATTTCCCGGTTGTTTACATTCCAAAATGACAGCCAAAGCCAAAATGGTAACGGCCCCCAAAAAACTCGACGAGGCGCAATAAAAAAACCCGCCCACAAAATAAATTTGTTAAATTCTTTTGATGCGCGATCTACCTTGGAGCGTGATAAATTGCACGGACCTCTAAGTTATTGATTCTGCAAGGCCATGTAGAGCCCTCTCCTTGGTCTATACTGTTTTAGCGCAGCGCATGAATTTGTTTTTCGCAGGATTGGGACACATATATGGTTGATGATTTGGAAAACAAAATTAAACGAATCAAGCGACGTCTCGACACGGCGGCAGATTACGCACAACGAGCAAAGAGATATGCTGATTCAGGAGATAGTGATTCGGCATCTCGAAATATTCGCAATGCAGCAAGCGAAATAGATAGTGCGCTCACCTTAGTGAATCGCATACGAAGAGAACTACAATAGTCGCTCGCAGCCCCCACATCCTCAGCCCTCTGCGCCTAGCCTCAAACATCACATTGCGGCCAAGGCAGGCTTCCAAGTTTGCGCTATTTAACTTCGGCCTCGAAGAAATTATCTGACCTTAAGTCACCCAAAAATTGGTAATCTACTCTCCTGTAATCTTTTCCGGAATTAAAAAAAACCCTGACTTCCCATTTGCCTTTCTTGAGATTCTTCCTGAACCGTTTAAGGTCATCGCCTTGCACCTCAGCTGTCAGCGTAGTCTTCTGAGCAGGCTCCGCAATAATCACTCGAGATGGGTCGGGAAAAACTAAATCATAGTCATCTCCGTTGTAGAATTGATCCCTCTGTGAGCGACTCGGGCTTGACTGCCTCATATTTATGCTAAACCCATATGGTGCAAAGGCCAGATTTGTTTTTCCAGGATCCGACACGTCAAATGTTATGCTTGGCGGCCGAGCAAACTTCCCTGAAATACTTACTAACTTAATATGGATTGTTGGCGAGCTGTCTGGTGGCAAATAATGAGTAGGCGCAGGCGCTTTAAGAAATGCTTTCACAGAGCAAGGAGCTGTTGGATCATTCAACGTGTGTCCTTCTTCAGCAGTTACGCCGAAGTACCAGCCATGAAGAATGACTGTACGGTAGTCGTCTTCCATCACAGGTGGTTGCACGTTGTTGGGAGCCGCGGAATTGGTATCCCCTACCTTGTCCCCGTCCGTGTATGCCTTGTCGAGCTTTTTCGAACCCCGTCTGCCTTTCGGCGCCGGCATCAATTGGACCAGAGGCACGTGGTTGCGTGCGTTGAGAGGAGCCCGAAGATTATCAATCGAAAATCCCAAATCCAGGCTCGCTTCCCGTAAGCTGCGGTACTGCCGGAAATAAGACTCGTATTGCCCGCTCTGAAAGCCGTGTGAAATCAGAAACCCACTCAGGTTCTCCTTTGACCATTCTGTCTGTGATGCCTGGTTTGTTTGTGCCCATGAAGCAGCACTGACGACAAGGAGAGCAACAACCTGGAAGATGCCCAGCATGCTCCCTCGCCCGCTGCAGGATTGACACACGGTCGCAACACGAGTCTGCACCACGCATTCGCGACCATCGAATCTCGCAATGTGCTTCACTACGGCCCTCCCTTTCTTTGCGGAGGCAGCCCCGCCGATGACAGTCCAGGATTGCATACGCTGCATTATAGTTCTCCGCGCCCCAGGGGGTGTAGCAAAACGCCCTCGGCGCGTAATATCCCCTCAACAATTTTAGGGTACTACCCCACGCGGCTAGACTGCCTTTCCCTCGAACAGCTTCGCCGATCTGTTTGCGTCACATCAAAACTGCCCTCAGCGGCGACGAACTCGATTCCCGATTCACAAGGAGTTCACCTAATGATCTTCCATCGTGGTCAAACGTATTGGTACAAATTCAACTGGAGTATCAAGCAGCGCGACGGCACCTCAAAGTCCTTTCTGATTAGAAGGTCAACACGCACGAAGATTGCCACAGAAGCCATTGAGGTCGAGCAGGAGCACCGCCGGGCGCTCCGCCTTGGAGAGGTGCACCCGCTGGATCCTTGGCCCAAACCGCCGAAACCTGAAGCGCCACTCCTCAAGGAGTTCTCAACACGTTTTCTCGAATACACACAGCCACACGTGAAAGAGAGCAGCCTCGCATTCTACCGAGGTGCAGTTTCGCGTCTGCTGGCATTTGCTGAACTCGCTAACCAGCAGATATCCAAGATCAACCCCGAAATGGTGACTCGCTTTGCCGTCCATCGGAAAAATCAGGGCATTAGCGCAAGCGCAGTTAACGGTGATCTCCGAACCCTCCGCCGTATGCTCAGACTTGCATTTGAGTGGGAACTCATTCCGAGACCACCCATTGTGCATGCCCTTCCGGGTGAGCGAAGCAGAGACAGAGTCATTTCATTCGAAGAAGAGCAGAGATACCTAGCAGCCGCTGGCTCAAACCTGCGAGCCTTAACCATCCTGGCGGTCGACACTGGAATGCGCCCGAATTCAGAGTTGTTTTGTCTAGAGTGGCCTCAAATCCACCTGGAAACCTCAGAATTGATGCCCAACGGCTATATCCGCATAAAGGAGGGTAAAACCGAGAGTGCCGGGAGAATACTGCCATTGACACCCAGGGCCAGGGAGACACTCCTTATATTAAGGATAGAGCCCCGACGGAAACGGTGGGTGTTTCCTGGTCCGGGCAATTCAGGGCATCTGGTAAGCATCCAGAAATCCCATCGACGAGCGATCCGAAAGGCTGACTTGGACTGTTTCCCGTTCTATTGCTGGCGCCACACATTCGGAACCAGATGCGCTGAGAGCGGAATGGATCGACACACACTCGCCAAATTGATAGGCCACAGCTCACCTAGAATTACCGAAAAGTATTACATTCATGTTACCGAGCCGCACATCAGCTCCGGGTTCGAGCGTTTCATGGCATACCAAGCAAAGCGCCTCGGAGCCAGCCAGTTCACAAGCCCGTAATTCTCGCATTCGTCCATTGCCGGGTCCGGGATTGCCCTCTTTCAAAACCATGCCGCTAGCAGGCAGAGCCCTCATGGAAAACTGACGTACCGCAAAACAGGACGACAGGTTCGAATCTGCCCTTCTCCGCCAGACAGTCTGCAGCGAACCCAACCTTTCTCTGAATACGTGCGAATAGTCCGCTTTCCGGGCTAGTTCCGCAAGTTGGCTAAGGAAAACCCGCCTTAAGAGAGCATTGCACGCGCTATATAGCCTGGTTTTTCTCCGGCACGGGTTTTAGTAGTCCGGTTTCTGAAGTGCGATTACTTCCGAGTGGCCGACAATCCGCGAGCTATTTCGTTTTGCTTCCGTTGCGCGCAAAATGAATCACTGTCACCGAATCCTTTCCTTTGCTTCTCCAGGTCCATTCCTCGGTGATGTGATTTTCGTCCTCAAACCGAAGAACGAGGCGCTGTTCGTGTCCGACGGAGGGCTCGGGCAAATTGCCAGCCCCGGTGAATTGGAAATCTAATTCTTTTACTTCGCCAGATTTTGGTACTGCGCGCATGCGGGGCTGGTTGTTTGTCGGACAGTAGTGGACTAACGCGACGCCGTCGCCGTCAACGGTGTAGAGGGTCAGCATCTCTGACTCGCCGTGCATCTCTAACGTTTCCATCACGGTCGTATTGGCCACAACCACTTTGAAATTCGTTTTCGCGGGCATACCGTCCGCGTCCTTGCCCTCCCAATCCCCCGCCAATGCCTGCATTTTCTTGAATGCGGGAGGAGATGGTTTGCTGCCGCCCTGTGCAACAGCTGCAAGCGCAGACACGAAGATAAGAAATGCAAACACGCGAGATTTCATATGTGTTTCTCCGGAAACCAGTTATTGTCCTTCGGCTTCGCTCAGGCTTTCGCCTGTGGGCTCAGACGCACGCAAACGGCTCAAGTTCGAATCTCTCCGGGCGCGCAAGACCTCCATCATCATGGATTTCAGCCATTCTCCCGGCACGCCTTTAAGTCCCAACTTCAAATAAGCAGACGCTTGCGAGACGAAGAGCAGTGCCAATAATACCAATTGCATAAACGACTCACGTCCGTCTTTTGGCCAGGTGGTGGGCAACGACGGCCGATATCCATGCAAATGTGAATCCAGCGTAGACCCACTCTTTGAGCGTCGGCAATCCAGGAAGTACCGCGGCTGTCGCACGCAGAAGTTGATCTCAACGCCAAAGGATGCGACCCGGGTTGCCGGCAGTTTGATCATTTCGATCAACTGGCGACACGTTTCAGATCGATGGTTGCGCTGTCGCTCTCGCCGTTGAACGAGCGCACGCCGGAGCCCTTCAGGCTGTCGCCATCGAGCGTGAGTTCGAAGCGCAAGGTGGCGCCCGTGGGCATGGTCACTTGAAAGGTGAGCTTGTTGCCTTTGAACTGTCCATTCTCGATCGGAAGGCGCCGCTCCTCATTGGGGCCAGCGCTGCCGGTGACATCCGAGCCCGAGACTTTCAGCACCAGCAGCAGATCCAGGGTGTTGTCTGGCGCACTGATAGTGCCTCGCCATTTGCCGTTGAGATCTGCCGCCGTGAGTTGAGAAGTGCTGAGGACCAGCAGCAGACTAAAGCAGGCAAGGATTTTCGCAGCCGAAATCGATCTTTGCCTCACGTCGAACCGAGGCATTGAAACTTTCCCGTACTGGCATCGGCCAGAAACCATATTTATCTGGTTCATAGTACGTCTCCTAGCGACATGGCGATATACGACATGTCATGTGGCATACTATCCATTAGACGCCAATGATGTCAAGGAAGTTCCCCGCCTGCAACGATCGCATAGAACGAGTGTTGCACAAGTGAAATCTCATCTTGCTGCCGGTGGGCCAGGACCGTTGGCAAAACTCGTCATGAAATATGAGCTGGAGGCAGTCCAGAATGGGTATTCACACAGAAGCCGGCTTGCGATAGGCGTGGTGACGGCGCAGCACAACCATGCTCGCGATGTAGACCACGATCAACATCAGGGTAATGATCACCAAAAACGTGAAATGCGGCTGCAGAGCGAGGCTCGAATGTGACGAGGAACGCGGTGGGAAAGCCCGGATTGTTTTGCCCTTCTCGATGGCCGCCACAACAAATGCCAGGACGAAGGTCATTAAGGGAGCGGTGAGTTTTGGAAAACGAAATTCGGAGCCCATGGCGGGCCCCTTGGAAGAGAACAATTCCGAGTCGTAGAAGCCAAATAGGACTCGAGCATGCTCTTTGAGAGCGCCGCCGAGTAATCCCCGGAGTTCGCGGGCGCAGAATCCAGCCTGTGCCGGCAATCCTTTCTTCCATGTCTCCTCTTGAGCCTCAAGAAATACGGCTGCCATCTCTGCGCAATATTGATAACGGTATGCAGCTGGATACAAGTGCAGCAGCCAGCGATAGAGCAAGAACATAAGATTACGCGTCCTTACGCGCCGAACGCAGGCTGGCCAGCCGAGAGAGATGCTTTAGCCGGCTGACTTCTAACTGCAGGTTCTTGCGGCCCATGGGGGTCAGGCGATACGCCTGACGGCCACGCGATTTATCTTCTTCTTCGAAGCGCTCTATCCAGCCCTCTTCCAGCAACCGGCTCAACGCTCCATAGAGAGTGCCCGTGCTAAGGATGACCTGACCGCGGCTCATCTCTTCCACATCTTGGAGGATCGAATATCCGTGACGCGGTTGCTCGGCCAGGCTCAAAAGAATGAGCAGCACGGGTTCGGTGAGACGCGATCCCATTACATGACTCCTTATGACATGTCGCATACAGACATGACATGATCCGATACTAATCCTCGGTTGCCGGAGATGTCAAGCAAAAGGGATAGGATTGTTACGATCCTCATCCCGAATCTGTATCCATTGCTCGATGCCGCCGATTGAACTCCGGGAGCTGTTCAACAACGACATTTCATAGAAACGAGGTCGCTAAGGTGGCCCACAAGTCGGCTTCGAGGAAGTTTCACCAAACGTGTTTGTGTAGAGTGAATCGAAAAGCCCAATTCAAAACTAGAGTGAGGGTTCGAATTGACTGTTCCCCCGCCAGACAGTCTGCAGCGAACCCAACCTTTCTCTAGGTACCTGCGAATAGTCCGCTTTCCGGGCTAGTTCCGCGAGTTGGCTAAGGAAAACCCGCCTTAAGAGAGCATTGCACGCGCTATACAGCCTAGTTTTTCTCCGGCACGGGTTTCAGTAGTCCGGTTTCTGAGGATCACCGAGAAGTGGGATTTCGAGTGGCCCACCATCCAAGAGCGATCCGAAAACGGGTTGCAAAATGACGCACATCACCGCGGCGATCACTTTCTTTCGATGATGGCGATTCTGGTTCTCCTGACTGTTTTCGTTGGTTTCGGTCCGACATACTACATCAGAATTATCCGCGTCCGGGCTGATCTGGAGGTATACACTTTTGTGCGGTGCGACGTGTCAGCAATCAGGTCACGGTTAACCATGAGAGGCATCATGAAAAAGCTTTTCGCAGCTATGCTGGCCTCATTGTTTTTCACGGCCCTGTTTGTGGCGACCGCCCTTGCACAATCCGATTGCTCTGCCCTCAATCCCGCCAAGGGTGAAGGGAAATTGACCGGGCAAATTTCCACTACGCCGGACGGCAGTTCCATGACGGTCACCTACGCTGATCAGAGCGTTCTGGTGCACTACAGCAACTCCGTCACCGTCTGCCAGGGTGGACAGCCTGCATCCGTTGACGCTCTCAAGCAAGGCGCGAGTGTCTCGGTCTTTGGTGCGCTCCGCCGCAACGGCAAGAATACGGAAATAGACGCCGCGAGAATCTTCGTCGCGGGTCGGCCACAAACGGCGCAGCCCAGCCCGGAACCAGCACGGCCAAATCCCCAACCGACACAACCGCCAAACGCTAAACAGACACAACCTTCAAATCCCCAACCGACGCAGCCGCCCACAATGGGCCTGCGCCCCATCCCGAACTCCATGATCCTCGGCGGCGGCACACACGCGGAAACGATGCAGCGCTTGCACGTGGTTCGCACATACGCGTTGTCCGATTTGCGTTCGAATTCGCAAGTGACGCTGGGTGCTGCGCGGCTTAATTTCAGTCCGATGCTGAACAATCCTCGGGCCCTGTTCAATGTTGCACAAAAGCTGCGCGCGATGCCGCAGCATGTGCAAATCAAGGAGGACAGTTCGGAAATTAGCGAGGTCGAGCAGGGATTGGTGATCCATCACGTCCTCACCTACCAAATTCTTCCAGGAAAGTGCAGTGATTCTGGCGCCAAGGCACAACTGGCTAGCGCGGGGATTGAGTGCTTTACACGTGGTTCGGCGAGCGAACGCGTTGCGGAGTTCAGCAAGCCCGGCAGTCCACGGTATGTAGCGGATCCGGCGAAGCGGCAAGCGGCGATTGCGGCTTACCAGCGCAATAGTGCGCTCGGCGCCACCGACACGAGCAAGCATATTGCCGATCTGCGTAAAGCCCTCGCCGACCCAACTCAGCGCGCGGCGATTAGTGCGCAAGTCGGTCAGGCCGAGACTGCGCGTATGAGTAGTCTCAGTGACGACCAACTCAAGGAAGAACTCATCAACTCATCGGTCCAACACTTTGAAGAGACGATGTATGTGCCGAAGGTCGAGTCGACCAACTACTTGCATCCCGAACACCCTCTCTCAATCGCCGCCAGCCCCGCTGAGATGGCAGCCGCCAAGCAGTTGTTAAGCAAAGGCGTGCCGGAGCACGGCGCCAGCCCTTCCAACTTCCCTAAACTCCTGAAGGTGGTTCCCAATCATCCTGCAGGCCTTACCAAAACTCCCGAAGCCGATAAAGTCTCCGATGTTGACTTTGGCCCTTACATCTTCCTCACCGGATTCACTTTTGGCCATGATTATGAGTGGAAATGGAGCGCTGAAACGACGATCAACTGGTGCATCGTCGGCTGTTCTTCAACCTACGGCGTCTACCTGAATGCCGGCTTCGGCTATGGTTTCGGTCTGCGCTTTCCGTTCCAGGCCCAGTTGAAGTATCACACTGTGGTCCACGCAAATAATTCGGCCGAGGCGAATGTGACAGGGAATTTTAAGCCCATTCAGGGTACAGATGACGATTTTTTGTCAGCCGGAATTTCACCCGACCAGCTTTTTGACGCCCAAGAACTGGTGGCTCAGATAGGCGCCCATTGGGGTTATAGCGTCAATTTGCCTGGCTTTGGCGACAGCCACGAAGACTATTTTGGCGGGAATATTGCCGATGCATTGCCGCCTGCCTATGATCACGGTCACTTCCTGCCTCCCGCTCCCGGAGTACCCGTTTTCTTCCCAAATGTCGTTGACAATGCTGATATTCTGCTGGGGCTGCTCAACTATGGCGTGGTTGGCGCGCAGCTTTTTCCAGCTGTGGATCTCTCTCTTTTCTCCAACAAGCTGCAATTCACGTTGAACGATGAGATCCGGAACCGACAAACGCCGCTCACCTCCAGCGGGCAGACGGTGCCTCTAGGTGTCAGCTCTACCACAGTAGGAAGCCAAAGCCATTTCAGTTTCGGAAATCCTGTCTACAACCTTGAGTTCAGCTTGACACCGGGGCTCAGCCCGCGCATCTTCGTGGACCTTGACGTTTGGTCGGATCACTGGGACTTTCCGATTTGGTTCCCTCAGTTGACGGTTGATTTTCCGCCGAATGGCATCGATTTCGGCTGCCACGCCGGAACAACCTGTGTGCTCGATTTCCAGCCCGTATATAACGCGAGCACTGGACAGGATACAAACATCAAGAAGGAAGAAGACGCCGCCGATCGCACCCTGACAGGCGGGGGGTGTCAGCACGTGAACGGCCAGGAAGGAAGCTACCTGTGTCCCGTCAAAGGCATGCTTGGATTGTGTCAAGCCATGCTCAAGAATGGCGCAGTGTCGAGTTGCGGCCCGCTGGTGCCAACCGTCGTTGATGAGATTCTTAAGCGCGGGCATTGTTCGGACAACAATGCAGACTATGTCTGCCCACATGACATGATGGGCCTATGCGGCGTCTATCTCAAGAACCAAGAGATTCTGTCCTGCACGCAGTCGAAATGACGCTGACGGCCCGCAATTGGCGACAGGAATGGAGACTCATCAGGCATGGATATAAAATGGGATTTCGTGATTGAGCCGGTTCCAGAGCTACCGGCCGAATATCTTATCCAAAAACGCAAACGTCGGGATCATCTGAGTCTCCATAAATTGAGGATCTTCGTGACCGGCCCCGTGCAGGATGGTGAGAGTTGACTTCGCGCCAGCTCTGATCAAGGCGTCCTGGAGGCGTTGCGCCTGCATTGGAGAGATGACAGGGTCGGCATCGCCGTTGGCAATCATAAAGGGCGGCAATTTTTTAGCGGTCGAAAGATAATTCGTGATGCTGAGCTTTTGACCGGGAAGCGATCTTCAGCGCCGTACCAAACCACTACTGCTTGAACGGCGCTGGAGACATCGGCGTTGCCGAGTGTCGCGTCGTCAAAAGTGGTGGGCTGATCTCCGGTTACTCCGAGCATGGCCGCCATATACCCCCCGGCGGAATTGCCCCAGACAGCGAATCGGGTAGGATCAAGCCTATACTTGCTGGCGTTGGCTCGTAGAAAGCGCACGGCGGCCTTGCCGTCCTGAATCGCCGCCACAGCATCGGTGTACATTGAAAACCCCAGCCGATAGTTGAGACTGACCACGGCATAGCCCTTGGCTGTCAGTGCTGACACATCGGGAACCTGAATTTGATAAGGACCACGTGGGCCAGCTGGCGTGGGGTGGCGAGGGACAGGGGGACCTAAGTTTCGGTGCGGCATGGAACGTTTGTCGCCGACAGTAAATCCGCCACCGTGGATCCAGATGACCAGCGGAGAAGGATTGTTTCCCGGCGTAGGCAGATACAAGTCGAGCTTCTGAAACGGAGATTTATCCGCGTAGGCTAGATCGGCAATCATTGGCCGCAATACGGCGTTGGCCTTTTCACTCCCGGTAGATATCGAGGCCGACACTGTAACTCCCGCTGCTGGCGCGACTGGTGACGGGGCAGTCAGAGGTGGCGCTGGCTCTGCAGCCGGTGATTGGGTTGCCGGCGCTTGGCCCGCAGCCGGTTGAGATTTGAGCGGCACCGCCGTCACGGCCGTTAAGAACGCCAACGCAAGTGTCGCTGAGATGGTCATCGCGAGATGATTTTTCGCTCTTGCTTTTCGCGATGCTCTGACTATGTTTTCCATGATCCTCTCCTGTCCCGGCTTAGGAAGTAATGGGCGAGCATCCCTTCCTTTCGATCAGTGAATCCCTTCGACCGCCATTCTCCGTGCTTCCCATGCAGACTGTAAGTGCAAGAAGTCACGATTCCGGAATGACAATCGTCATGGGCGGATTTCAATACCGCCGCCGCGAGGCGGCTTCCCTTCGGAGGCGGGAATGACATTTGTCACCGCGAGGGGTGACAGCCGGCACTGGCTTTCCCGCTTGCAAGCCGTGGAAACTGGCGCGTGAGTTCGGAGACGGGATACCTGAAGTTACCAACGAAGTGACCGCAGCCGACTGAATGCTGTACGCTAGGCGGTGAACATGAAATTGCCCCACTTCGCAGCCCACTCTATCCAGTACGCGGGGCTCAGGAAATAGTGTAGGGGCCGTCGGTCGAAGGACGTTAACCACCGTTTCGACGCACCAAACGTGCTTGTGTAGGGCGAATCGAAAAGCCCAATCCTAAACTAGAGTGAGGGTTCGAATTGACTGTTCCCCCGCCAGTCAGTCTGCAGCGAACCCAAGCTTTCTCTAGATACGTGCGAATTATCCCGCTTTCTGGGCTAGTTTCGCGAGTTGGCGAAGGAAAATCCGCCTTAAGAGAGCATTGCACGCGCCATACGGCCTAGTTTTTCTCTGGCACGTGTTTCAGTAGTCCGGTTTCTAGAATCACCGAGAGGGTGGGATTACTTCCGAATGACCCATCATGCGGAAGCTAGGACTACTTCCCACAAGCCGACTTCCCAGTACCAATCCGGCCAACTTCCTCGAAGCCCGTTTGTGGCCAACTTCCGATTGGCCGACAAACCGGAAGTTAGGCGAGGGGAGCTGAAAGGTGACGGGTTAATCCGTCAGAACGGGAAAAGAGTTGATCGAGCATTTGAGTCGGACTCCTATTTGAAAGTGGAAAGGCGATCCGACTATACGTCCTCAACCTATAGTCCTTGCGTGGAGAAGGGGTTAGGGATATGCTATCGGGCGACTCGGGAACTCAAAACGGACATTCACGCCAAAAAAAATCTTATTCTGGAGGGGAATCCTATGGAGCAATATGGTTCCTTCGCCCGCTCAAGCGTTGTGACCGCGGCCACGATGTTCGCCCTGCTCATCTGCTGCCAGGACGTTCGCTCGCAGGAGAAGAAGGCAAAAAAGGATTACCATCCACCGGCACCGGAGAAATTCGATATTGGCCAGGGTCTGCCGGGCCCGGATTATGGGCTCAATTTGTCGGGGGCGCTTCCTTTCAGCCTCGGCGGCGCAGAATCAACACAGGGCGGATGGGGGAAGGATCGGATTCAAACAATCACCGGCCATTTCACCTCCAACTCTCCCTTACATCCATCCAAGAGTGAGCTAGAGCGCTTCGGCACGAAACAGGATCTGACTGCCGGCGAAGCCCTGGAAGACGATACGTGGAACTCGCCACTCCCTCCTCTAAAACCCCTCAAGAGTTCGTCGGTCATACTGGAGATACCAATTTCCTGGACTGGGACAGGCACTGGTTGGACGGGTGCAGTTGGTGATCTCTACACAGACGGCGACACAGGCGTGTATAGCGCCCGGGTGGAAGACTGCCTCACGCCAGACGATCATACGAAACTGAAACGGGTGAATGACAAGGATGACCAACCTATCAAATGCAAGACGGCTGACGGAGTGCAGGGCCGGAGCGGATATTGGTACGACGTCGGGGATGATCCGTGGAGCAGCACGAAATACCTGAGTTTGGACAACGATTACCTGCCCGGCAGTCCGGGTCTTCTGCCCAAAAAAACCATCAAGGACACGCTTTCCATTCCCGTCAACCTCCCCGCTCCCGTGAACTCCCTCCGCGTCGAAATCGAGCTGGGGCTCAAGGACTCGCATTGCGACATTTCCGCGCATGCGCAATCATGTAAGTACCCCACTGAAAAAGACCCGTACGTACAATCCACCTGGGGCTCCATTGTGGGGCAAAACTCCTCCGGCGCAGCCACGGCGCGGGCCGCGGGCGGGCCGGAGTTCCTGGCCACTCGCTTTGCCATCCAGTTGCCCAATCTCAGCGTGCTGCCGGCGGCCTTCATGGAGATGAAGGTGCTCCCGTATACAATCCTCTACCGTCCGCCGGGCGACCAAAGCCAGGGCACTTACGCCACAACCGCGTCTTACGGCACAACCATGACCACGGGCAACAGTACAGCCATAGACAACACGAGTTCTTTCATGGATTCCTGGGGCGTGACGAACAGCATGACGGTCACCGATCTGATTGCCAAGGTTCAGGAGCAGGATACAGAAACTTCAGGGCACGGCGGCGCAGCGGACTACAATGCCACGGTAGGAACCGGACTGGTGGTCACCAATTCGCATAGCAGGACCCGCCAATGGCAGTTGGGGTCGGGGACGACGGGCAATGCGGACCCGACGATCCTTCCAGCCGCGCGATTCGTGATGCCGAATACTTGCACGGCTTCCAATTATGCCTCCAACGGATGCGCGGTGATGCCGGGCGAAACCTACTTCCAAGAGCCCTTCTGGGAGGATCGCATCGTCGTGTTATTGAACCCCACGGCGGAGCTTTGGAATCTGAACGGCGGCACGAAAATGCAACTGCTTGGCGCACAGGATTATGACGCTGTTTCGATCAAGGATCTTGCCGCGTGCGCGCAGTCCACCACCGAAAACGGCTGGAAGCTGATCAATGGGACTTGGCTTACGCCCAAAGAATGCGTCGATCTTATCCAACTGGACCCCTACTGGATGGCGGGCCAGTCCTTCGATCCAGCGAAGTCGGCCCGGGGTGTTTCTGTCGGACAGGGCAATTACGGTGAGGATCCGCGAAACCCCACCAGCACCCCGTTATATACGAATTTCCAGGACGTTTTCTCCTACACCAGCCAGCAATCTACAAATACCTCGGCCAGTTATCAATCCAGCGTGACCAATATGACCGGCTTTAGCTGGAGCGACGGATTAACGCTGGGCGGCGATCTCGATGTGCCGATTGCCGGAGTTAATGGGCTACAGGTGGGCATAAGCGGCGGCGCCACCCTAACCCAGGGCACACAGAAAACAACGGGAACTCAAATGAAGGTGAACTATAGCTATTCGACGGCGGCGAACAGCACAGATACAACGCAAATTTCCGGCACGTTTGGGGATGACCACGATTTCGATACGCCCGCTTGCCAAAAGAGCACAGACAAATGCTACACGCCGCGAGTGAAGGTCTACGTGGACATGTTGTTTGGAAGTTATATGTTTTCGGATCCCGATGCGCCGCCAAACCCAATCACTCGCCCTGTCTCTGTCAAGACGCCGCTGCCGCCGGCGTTGATATCGAAATAGGAATTCTCAGGGATTCTCTGTTCCGGCGCGGCTCCGCGGCGCTGAGTCCGCACCGGGGTGTGCGCAGAGGCCCCAGAGGCTGTCCTACCCTCGCGATCATTTGTTTCTGGGTGCTTTGCGTATTACTGCGATCAAATCTCTTGTACGGGCAGCTTCTCGTTGAAGCTTCTTCATCAACTTTTGGGCTTCTTTTCGCGCTGCCTGGTCGTGTGCTTTTGCCATTTTCCAACCTAGACGTTGGCTGCCTATTCGGAGTCCGGGACCTGACCCAGGAGTTCCAGCTGACGGCGGAAACGCCGGGTTCAAGACTGAGCCGGCTTACGATCGCTTCCAGGGCTTCGTCCTGACGCCTCTGGCGGAAATCTTGAACCAGGCCGCCGAGTTCATCGACGTCGAGAGCCAAGAACCAAATGCATTCAGCAAGGATGTTCAAGATCTTCTGCAAGCCTGTTCCGGCGTGATTCGGCCTCTTTGGGAACTTTGAGTTCTTAGGCTCTTGCGATCCACTGGATCTCTTTGTTGTACTAGAGCAGTTTAGTTAATGCCGTAATGGTCGCGGCAGGTTAGTACACGCATTCTCGTTCATGGGTTAGCGGGAATCCAGCTACGACGGCCCCTACACTATTTCCTAAGTTGCTCTAGCCTCCCGCTTTAAGTTTATTTAATCCTAGCTATATTTTATTGACTTTAACAAAAGTTATTTATATATTGATTTTGTGAAGGAGCCCATACCCCCTTGGTTGGAAGTGCTCAACCAAGAAGATCAACAGTTTCTCAAGCGATTTGTCCTCAGCTCTGGATCGCTGAAAGCATTGTGCGATGAGTACGAAGTGTCTTATCCGACACTACGTGCCCGTCTGGACCGGTTGATTGCGAAGGTGAAAGCGGCTGAAGACCCGAAAGCCGTGGATTCATTCCAGCGCAAACTGCATGTGTTGGTGGCCGATGGAAAGATGTCCGCCGCGTTGGCGCGAGAACTTTGGAAAGCTCATCGCGCAGTTGCGGAAGAAGGGATCAGGTAAACCAATGATTGAGCCCTGGTTTGATCCGAATCACTATGCGTGGATTCCGGGAACTGCCTACGGGCTGGCCGCGGGATTGATGGGAGGACTGGTAGGTTGGCTTGCGCCTCGTGGCCGCGCCAGAAACTTTATCCTCCGGGCGTGGTTTACGCTATGGGCTGTGGGTGTCACCCTCCTCGTTGTAGGGATCGTGGCACTGGCAAATCGGCAGCCGTGGGGTGTCTGGTACGGCTTGCTGCTACCCGGCGCGATCGGCACGCCGGTTATAGGCGCAAACTCGGCCGTCATTCTGAAGAGGTACCGGGAGGCTGAGGAGCGCCGGTTGGCGGCGAAGGACCTATTGTAATTTCGCGCAGTCACGAAGGTGCCACCTGGCGCGCGCCAAGAACGCCAGCACGCGCCAGATGGGCTATTTAGGGCCAGAAGTCGGCTTCGAGGAAGCTTCACCAAACGTGCTTGTGTAGAGCGAATCGAAAAGCCCAATCCAAAACTAGAGTGAGGGTTCGAATTGACACTGAATGGTGGGAAGGCGCGATGCATCGCGCCTACGCGCGTTACGCAGTCTGTTATCGTCGCGGCGTTTGGCGCAATGAAGATGAAGTGCCACTCACTTTCCGCCGGATTGCACTCGCCTAGCAGGGTAAAGTCGTAAAATGATCTCAGCTGTGCCGGCGCGATGGGAGCGGAGGCAACGGTTTTGCCGAAACCCTTGGTCTGAAGGGGTTAGTTAGTAACCCCCCGGGGGTATCAGCTATACTTCGGCGCATGGCCAAGCGGCATGGCTGGGCGACATTGTTTCTTCTCCTGGCTGGGTTTTATGCGGTAGTCGTGTTGCTGGACCCGTGGGCGGTGCACTGGGGCGGGCGCTGGACGCCGCTTTTGTACTGGCAGGGGACGGGCACGCTGGTTACGAAGACCGGGCAGTATCCGCTCTACGTTTCTTTCTACCCCTCTTCCCATTTTTCGCGGCTGCACATGGATGGGCTGCGTCCTATCGGCGGGGTACAGGGCACGGGCCAGCTGTGTACTTCGCGGGGCGAGCAACAGCAGCTGAAGCTGGGCGGCACGATCTATGGCAACTGGCGCAGCGACGAGGGCAACCTGATTACCTTTCGCCTGCTCGAACCCAAGCTCATCGATGTGGGGCAGGGCCAGGGCTTCTTCGACCTGGCGGGCAAGTGGCACGGGCCGCGGCTGGTGATGGATGATCGCGGCGCCTACGCGGAAAAGTTCCGCTCCGGCCTGAAGATCGATTACGCCTCGGTAAACCTGGACTGGGGCACATACGCGGACTTCAAAACTGCGTGCGCGAGTTCGCAGAACCCGCCTCTCGGCAAATGAGCCCTCGGAAGTGGATTCTTGAAATAGCGGGCTTCAGCGTTGGTTTAGGAAGAAGAGGCAAGCCCGCGTGCCTTTGACATTCGCTACCTCCTCGTGCCGATTTCACGCGCAGACAGATTCTCCCGTAGAACGTTGCGGGGGGAGATTTCTTGCAGGCACTCAGAGGATTGCTGATTGTCCCGGTTCTGAAGGAGAAAAGTTGCCCGCGAGTTGCGCGCTTTTCTCCTGGGCTGCATTTTCGATCTAGAAAAACATTCCCTTGTCTGCCTTTCATCCTTAGCTCAAGAAATTAACACACAGCATCCCATGAAACTTCGCCAGAATGAATTCTGTCCGATTCACAATTCCTTGTCTTGTTGCGGACGCGAGGAAATTCGTAAGAAGCGCCGCTGTTGGATTCCTGTCCAGCGGGTCGAAGATCCGCGCCATCCCAGAGGATATCGAGAGCTCCGGTCACCTGCAGAAATGCGGAAACTGCTCAACCGAAAGATCCGCGATCAAAAGGGAAACTGCGGAATTTGCAAAGAACCTTTCACCGACTATAACGACATCGTGCCCGACCACATCGAGCCGAAAGGTATGGGAGCAGCGCGAAGAGACGATCATCCCGACAACATTCAAGCGGCCCATCGGAAGTGCAATCTGGAAAAAGGATCAAAGAGAGTAGGCGCTACACAGAGAGACAGTACTGTCTCATGATGTCTCTGCTATTGGCTTCTAACTCTTCTGTCGAGTGCGAATGAGTCGTACGCTGAAGATTTCACATCCAACAAGTAAGCATGCAGTGGTATTCTGGTGAAAAAAGAGGGATTCGATGGCCAGGGTTATTATAAAGGGCAGGTTCGCTTCGGCGGCAGATACAGCTGCGGTTCTTGGTGTTTCCCGCGTGAACACCGAGAAACTGATAAAAATGGCCGAGCGGACCCTTTCATCGTACCGCACAGGAAGAAAGGCGAATAATGGCGCGAGCACAGTCACGAAGAAAGCGCGCAAGCGCCGCTAACCGAGAGTCTGTTTTCCTAAATCTTCCTTACGATGCTTCCTTCCGAAATGTCTTTCTCGCTTACATCGCCGGCACAAGTGCATTCGGTCTGATTCCAAGGGCGACCTTAGGGTTTCCAGGTGGCGCCCGGCGGCTCGACCGGATCATGTCTTTGATTCAGTCCTGTCGATATTCCATCCACGACATGTCACGGGTTCAACTTGATCGCCGGGCCGCCGGCCGCTGAATGGCACCGATGTCTATGTGCACGGAGGGTCGCCGAATGGCTTGTTTCGAGAGCTTTTGAGTGCTTTCGTCCGGCAGAGGAGCCAGCCTACTATGCAGCAGATGAATATGATTTATGAGGTCGCTCGAGTCAACGTTGCCGACAATTCTCCGAGAAACAGGAGCGCGATCAAGTTTCGAGGCAAGCGTTTTTAAGCGGCTCAGCGTCTATGCCAGCGCCTTGGCAGACGAAATCGTTACCCGTTGAACAAGATTGCCCTAACGATGACCGCGGGATGAGCCTGCTCGGGAATGCCCGCCGCTTGCCCACAGCTCACAAGTGATTCGACCGCCTTGCAGGTTACGAATGGCAAATAACAATGGAATCACTCAGTACCGAATTCTTGCCATGGATAGGTCGAAAAAAGCAGGGCCGGTGTTCCCGACCCCGCTTTACTTCTGCAGTGTCACGAGGCTGGAAAGCAGCGTGTCGAAGCTGCCGACGGTGATCTTGTCCACCTTCTCGGCAATCTTCTCCAGCGTCTCCATTTCCTTGAGCCGCACCAGGAGAGGGTTGTTCTCCATCAGCTTGGCCGTGTTCAGGAGTGAGCGGGTTGCTGCGGTCTCCTCGCGGCGACGGATGAGGTTGGCCTGGGCCTGCTTCTCCGCCGTTACTACCTGGTTGAGGATGTCGCGCATCTCGCCCGGCAGGATAATGTCCTTGAGCCCCATGTTGCCGACGAATACACCCACGGCCTCGGCCTCCTTCCGAACCGTCGTGGCCACGGACTCGTCAATGTCCACCTTTTCCGCCAGAATCGCTTCCAGCGTACGGCGACCCAGAGTCTGACGGACAGCCATCTGCAGCGTACGGTACAGATACTCGGCGTAGTCCTTCACCGACTGCCTGGCCTTCACCGCATCCGTGACGCGATACTCAGCCCAGACATTCACACGGATAGACACCTTGTCCTGGGTCAGGATTTCCTGCCCCGGGATCTCCAGTGTCTGCCAGCGCAACTCCACTACGTCCACCCGGGGGGCGCCGGCCGCGTTCCAGAAGCCATAGAAGCCCGGCTCAAGGGCGCGGATGAAGCGGCCTTCGAGGTACAGGAGACCGGTCCTTCCGTCCTCCACCTGCGCGAAGGTCGCACCAGACAAAGCTCCCCAACGTGCGAGCGCGGTAGCCAGCCTGGCCGGAACGTCCGGGTTTTCCTTTACGTCGATGACCTCCGCGGTTACAGACACCGCGCCCTTCCAGAACAGGACGCGCTTGCCCGGACCGATGACGCGCGCCAGCTTGCCATCGAAGTACACGACGGCCACCTGCGTGTCAGATGTCTCCACCACAGTGAAGTACCGATCGGCAACAGCCTTGCGCTCGATCGCCAGATAATCGGACCAAGCGCTTTCGAGCGCGATCGTCTTCACGTCGTGAATTTCAAATTCGAGGTTGCGACCGAAAGTCCAGAACCAGTACTGCCCCGGCTCCAGAATGCGCTCAAAGCGGCCGGCTCGAATGACCAGCACACGGTCACGGTCGCCCACAAGAATGCGACGGATCAACATTTGCATTGCAATTTACCTCCTTCATGGCGGTGGCTCATTTCAGCTAAAACTTGACCCACCACCTCGTATCAGGTCTAGCGATTCGCTTGCGAATCGCGGTCTTTACGGAGACGTTCATCGCGGCAGCGATGAATTCAAGTGCCCCAGGCCACTCTCCACGACTTGATGCAGCGGTTCCTCCCTCATAGCTCTGCCTTCTCGCAATGGTTTCCCCGCGATTCTGCGGCACTGGACACGCTTGTGCCACCGACACACGAAGAAACCGATGCGATTCGGAATGAGCAGTTCGGGGAAAAATCAGGGCCGCAAAGTCGCTGCTTTTCCTTTTCCGGTTCTTATGCAGAACCGGAGTCAGAATCGCAGGAGCATGGCCCGGTTCACTTTATTCTAGGAGCTGTTTTCAGCAGCGTTGGTCGGAAAGCAGGATTTGAACCCGCAACCCACAGCTTATAGAGCTGTTGCTCTACCCTTGAGCTATCTCCGTGGCGGGAGCTACCAGCGACCGCCGGCACGTGGTACCCGAGCGGGCCCACGCCAGCGAGGCTTTTAGAACCCCAGCATTTGGCGATCATGGCAATAACCTCCCATTTAAGAATGCAGGAGTTCACAATGGATGTCAAGTTCACGAATGAAGAATTCCTGATTGAACCCGCAGGTGCTGCTATAATATTACAACGTCTGTAATAATCGATCATCTAAATACTCAATGAGCGGAAACGAACTCAAAAACGGACGATTGAAGAAGCGCTGGACCCAGGAACAGGCAGCGGAAAAGCTTGGAATCTCGCAGCCCTATCTCGCGTTGATGGAGCGAGGCGCCAGACGTGTGCCTCCGGATACGGCCCGCAAAGCAGTGCGACTCTATGGCCTTTCTCCCACAGCTCTTCCCGTCGATAGTAGGTGGGATGAGGCCCCGAACGCAGACCAGCAACGACTCGCAAGTGACCTAGCCGGCCTGGGGTATCCAGCCTTTGCCTATCTAAAGTTGAACCGTGGAAAGAACCCCGCCGAGGTTCTCTTTGCTGCCGTCAGTTGCAGGGATCTCGACAGCCGCCTTACGGAAGCACTTCCGTGGCTGCTGATGCGCTATCCCGATCTGAACTGGAATTGGCTGGTTGCGGCGGTGAAGACACATGATTTACAGAACCGGCTCGGGTTCCTGACTTCGCTGGCGCGTAAAGTGGCGCAACGAAATCATGCATCGGCATCTGCGATATTGGCGGAACATGAGGCGACATTGAATCGATCGAGACTCGTCGGAGAGGATACTCTTTGCCGAGATTCGCTTTCCGAGGCTGAGAAACGATGGCTCCGGGAAAACCGGTCGGAAGAAGCACGGCACTGGAACTTGCTGACGGATCTGAAGCTGGAGCATCTCAGCTATGCAGCCTAAGCGAGTTCCGGAACCCTGGAAATCCTTCCTTTCTGAAATTGACCGACAGGCAACCGAGACGATCGAACTTCATTGTCTGGGTGGCTTTGTTGTGACTACGCTGTATGGACTCGAAAGACCGACAGCCGACGTGGACGTTTTGGCAATCGCACCGATTAATCAACGCCAATCGGTTTTGCAGCTTGCTGGAAGAGATTCGACACTCCACCGCAAGCATAGGGTGTATCTGGAGTATGTGACGGTTGCTGTTGTACCTGAAAAATACGAGGAGCGCTTGACGAATATGTCTGACCGCAGGTTCAAACATCTGCGCCTACTCGCTCTCGATCCCTACGATCTCGCCTTGTCCAAGCTGGAGCGGAACAGCCAACGCGACCGCGACGATGTTAAGTACCTTGCCCGGAGAGTGCCATTTGATTTGCGGGTGCTGGAAGAACGGTATACAAGCGAGCTGCGAGCCTACCTGGGAAATCCACAGCGTGAAGATCTTACCCTGGAACTGTGGATCAAGATGATCGAGGAAGGGCGTACGCAGAAATAGCACAGCTACAACTTTATTCGGCATGCGCGGCATTGTACAAATGTCTGACTTAGATAAGAGAAAACTTCGGAGTGGAACGACTGGAGGGAAATCATTTCCAGCGGAATGCGAACACGGCAACTACGTGATCTTCTCGCGAGCGTTCCTCTCCGTTGTGAGGCGTAAGCCTATCTGAATGCACCCTATGATTCAAACGAACATCATCCCATTTGCCTTCACAGGGATGAATTTCACTCACAACGAACTACTGAATTGACTCACACGGCAGGCCCATTGCGCTAGTTTAGCTGTCACCCCAACAAAACTCGCTCGGCGCGTTTGCATTCTGCCTTTTCAAATACCTACCTACTCTTTACGGAACCTAACCCATGAAATACAGTGTCTTGATCAAAGCAATCGTCGACGTCCGCGTTGATGAGATTGACGCTGAGTCGCAACTTCAAGCCGTCCAAAGAGTGCAGGACATTAACCTACACTCCCTCATCGACAAAGATGGCCACGTCCGCTCCTCAGGGCGATCCATCCGTTATCTGGAGTATTCCGATCACAATGCCGAATACCTGGTTGATGAGGAGAACGATCCTGAGCACGAGAGAAGCCGCTGGTACGGGCACGACGGAAAGACCGTAGTTTCCGGTGACCTCTGCTCCGGGTGCCTCCGGCTCAAAGTGCGAAGAACATAGCTCCCGCAAGCGCACCCCATCTCGCTAATGTATTGGGCCAATGTTCACCGCCGTTATCTTCTATCTATAGCCTATCCACAACCTCCACAAGCCAGATCTTTACTGCCAAGTCTGCAAAACCAAGACAAGGGACTGCATATGAGCGATTAACTCATCCTCGACACGCACGAGCTGATCGAAGCGTCGCTTGGGCGGTCTATCAGGACCCCGGCGACGGTTTCGTCGAGGTCGGCAACGTCACCATCCCGCCTAACTTCGATATTCCTCCAGCCGGCTCACTGGTCGACGTTCGCTACCTCTATGCTCGTTTGGGCGGCAGCTTATATCAGCCGGTCTATCTCGGCCCACGGACCGATGTGGACGTAGCCGATTCGGCGAAGTCTCTGAAGTTCAAGCAGGGCGAGGACGAGGAGTCCTGATCGCGTCCGACCATTGTGACTGATCTTTCTCCGTTTCTTCCTGCGCCAATCCTGATGAATCCATTTTTTCAAGGAGACACTGAGCATGGCAGACAATTCTTGTTCAGAGTTCGATCTCCACATTTGGAAACGCGCAGGAATTTGCGGAAGACCCGACGTCTACACCATCGGTGTATGGGATGGACAGCAAATTCGCAGTCTGTGTCACATCGCACCCATCGAAGCCGCACTCGCAACTCTGCGGCAAGTTCTTGAGAACGCCGGTCATGCTGCTCCCGTACCGCAGCGTATGAAAGCGACGCCTTCCCAGACACTTTAGTCGCATCCGTCCCACACATGCAGACGCTTCTTTTCGTTTCTCCTTGCCTATCCTAACGTGTTTGCCGGGGAATCTGGGCGAGGTAATGCGTGGCACGATCGGCACATGAGTCCACGTTAGCTTCTGTGTCAATTACAAGTTTGGGGTAGGCAATCGGCTCCCACGCCTTTCGGATTTGGCGATATAGGTCTGGCGTCCGATTCATGGCTGGGTGGATCTGCTCCACTGTCGCTTTTTCTAAACGTTCGAGCGCGGTTTGTTCAGAGCAGACGCACTCCAATATGGCCCATCTGGTTCCCAGTTGCGAACAGAACTCGAATACCCGCTCACGTTGGTAGCGCCGTGAAAAGGTCCTGCCATCCAAGAAAACGTGCGACGACAAATTCTTTCCGAGCAGATACGCAGCCGTCTGCAGCATGATCTCCTGACAGAAATCGTCTTGCACCCGTGAATATTCGACGTGTGCCGGCGCGAACAGCGCCGCTCGAATAACGTCCTTATCGAGTACTGTGCCCGAAAGCCGCTGCGCAAGTGATTGCGCTACCGTGCTCTTGCCCGTACCCGGGAGGCCCGCCATGATCACAACCATCGGTAATTCCGAGCTAGACCGAGAGATTGAATTCCCCCTTCAAGTTGGCCAGATTCGCCGACCACAACGAGACATCAGCCACAAGGCGGGTATGTGGCACATCCGGCGAGGCCTTCATACTAGAAATTCACCAGTCTCGCGGCTTGCCCCATAACGCCATTGCGAAGGATAAACCTCATTCGTTGAGGTTAGCATGCCGCAAATAGATTGACGCTCAACAGCATCAGCAGTGAGTCTTGATTTATCGCCCACCTGATCCCCGCTCCAGGTAATCACAATGCAACACTCTTTCATTTCTTTTTTCCCCTGTAGCTAAACCCAAAAGGAGCGCCTTGATGAGCCAGCAACTCATGAAAGGCATCCCGGAGTTGGTCGAGGAATTAATCAAACGCCTCAGTCGAGGAGAGTCTTTCGACAACCCAAGACTTAAGCGACTCGCCGATCAGTTCTTCGGAGGCACCCGAATTAATGGTGTCTATACGTCCCGAGATGCCTACGACGCGGCTGAAACGGCAGTCAACAAGTTTCTGCTCGAAACGGTGGCGCCACAACTCAACGGGACGGACCGGGCGTTGCCCGAATTGCGTGCGCTGCTCGCTCGGCTGCCGACCCAAACCGCGCGAACAACGGAGCAGACGGAGTTCCAACAGTTCTCGACACCGCCGACGCTCGCCTTCGTCGCCGCCAAGCTACTTGACCTTCAGCCGGCAGATATCGTGCTGGAGCCCTCAGCCGGAACCGGAAGCCTGGCCATCTGGCCGCGTTCGGCGGGCGTGAAGGTCATTTGCAATGAAATCAATGGCCGGCGGCGAGCCTTGCTCACAAACGTTCTCGGCTTTGAGACTTTCGGTCTTGACGCGGAAGTCATCGATGACGTTCTTCCTCCCGAAATCGTACCGAGCGCCGTACTGATGAACCCGCCCTTTACCGGCACGGGCGGACGAGTCCTAGTCCATCGCAACAAGTATGGCCTTCTCCACA